>Ga0209415_10020391_pt1 | contig 10304 bp, 6 predicted proteins | sample PeaSoiSIISIP2007_FD_187696 | JGI IMG/M metagenome (GOLD analysis project Ga0209415, IMG submission 187696) | Peat soil microbial communities from Weissenstadt, Germany - SII-SIP-2007 (SPAdes) (version 2) | ecosystem: Environmental > Terrestrial > Soil > Wetlands > Peat | place: Germany...
TACTATCCCGCGATCTCGGACGATGGGTCGCTCGTCGTATTCAACGAGTCCTCGTGCTCCGGGCCCGCGACGCCCTCGGCCGACGGCTATGGCCAGAGCCCGTGCGACAGCTATGACGACCCGTCCGCCCGCCTGCGCCTGGTGCAGGCGGGAGGCGGTACGCCCGCGGAGCTCGACCGGGCGAGCGGGCGCACCAGCGGATGGCCCGCGTCCGACACCTGGGCCAACTCCTGGCCGCGCTTCGCACCGGACCACGGCACGTTCCAGGGCAAGAGGCTGTACTGGGTCGCGTTCTCCTCTCGCCGGGCATACGGGGGTACCCTCGCCGGCTCGGCGAACGGAACGACCCCTCCGCAGATATGGTTCGCCGCGCTGACCGCGGATCCGGATGGCCAGCTCTCGGGCGATCCAAGCCACGCGCCCGTCTGGCTCCCCCGGCAGAACAGCGCCACGCCCGAGGTGCTCCCGGATGGCGGTACGGCCCAAACGCTCGGAGGGTCCGGGGCCCCGACGGGCAACCATATCCCCCAGTGGGTCGTCCAGTACGTCGCATACACACCGCCGGTGCCGCGATGAGGGGGTTCTACTCCGGCAAGGCGGCGGCGACGCCGAGGGCAGCACCGAGCGACAGACCGGAGATGCCCGTCGCGGTCGTCCCGGCGTCGCTCGCGGTGACGGCGCGCAGGGGCACCCCGAAGTCCAGCTCGGCGACGAGCCGCCACGGACCGGCGAGCCGGCGCCAGCCCCCGGCGGCGGTGCTCGCAAGGACGCCGATCCCCGACCCGCTCGCGCCCCGCGCGCCGGGGGACGCGAGCCCCGAGAACTGCGCGTCGAGGAGCTCCCCGCGGACACCGAGCCACGCTCCCCACTCGGCCGCTCTCGGGACGAGAGCGACGCCCAGCCCCAGCCCGGCCAGGGCCTCGCGCCCGCGCACCGTGCCGTGCGCGCTCTGAACGCCCGGGGACGCTCGAATCCCCACCTCGCCCTCGAGGGCGAGCCTCCCGCCCACCGCGACGCGCGCGTCGCCACCGAGGTCCGTCTCGCCGCCCGTGGAGCGCTCCCCCGCGCCCATCAGCGCCGCCTGCACCCAGACCGGAGGCGGCGCTGGACCGGCTCCCTCCAGTCGCGCGATTTCCTCGCGGTTCACCTCGCGGACGACGGCTGGCACCGGATGCATCCCGACTGGAGGAGCGGGAGGCGGCGGCGGCTCGAGGGCCGCCTCGATCCAGCTCGCGTGCAGTAGCTCCTCGGCCGCCAGGGCGATCGAGAGCGCGACGGCGTCGTGCGGCACCCCTCCGAGCGCGACCTGGCGCGTCATCCTCTTGTCCGTCACCGAGTCGACGACCTCCACGGACAGCACCGCGGAGGCTGAAAGAGCGATGGAGACGTCGGCGAGCGGAGCGGTGCCGGGTGCCGTCGCGGCGTCGCACACCGCGAGGCGGTGGCCGTCCAGGTCTGCCCCCAGCTGTTCGGCCACGCGCGAGTGCAAGGATGGCGTCCAGCTGTCTCCGGCGAAGGAGACACGAAGCCACGGGACGGCGTCGGGCGGGCACGCGGCTCCGGGCGGTGCCGCCAGTGCGGTGCGGCACGCCAGCCAGAGCGCCGCGAGCGCGATCGCGCCGGCCGCCCCGCGCCTCATCGATCGTCGCAGCCGAGCTCCACGGCGCGACGATACGTCCCGTTGGGCCAGCGAGCCAGATAGGCGGCTCGGGCGGAAGCGCACCCGGACGAGTCGCCCGTGCGCCCGAGCGCCTCCACGCGCCGCGCCTCGGCGTCCTCGCGGAACGGCGAGGAGGGGCCCAGCGCAATGGCATCGCGGAGCGCCTCCTCGGCGCCGCGCGGATCGCCGAGGACGTCGAGGCGCAGCCGTCCGAGCTCGAACGCCGAGAGCGCCGCTCGAGGGTCGTGCCGGAACGCGCGGCGCAGCCTATCGAACGCCCGCGCCGCGTCCGATGTCCGGCCGTCGGCGCGAGCGCGCTGGGCCTCGTCGAAGAGCTCCCGGGCGCTGTCTTCATGCCGCGGCGGCGTCGGGCTGGCCCCCGGTGCGGGGATGGATGCGACAGCGGCGGGCGCCGGTGTGTCCATCGACGACGCCGGGGCCGCGTCGACGGCCCGGGCCCGTCCCTCGGTCGCGCCGTCGTCGGGCCCCGACCAGCGCTCCCCGTCCGCGAGACGCCGGCTCTGGCCACCCGCCGCCGCCACGACCTCGACGGCGCCGCGATCCACCTGGATGGCGATGCGGTCGCCCGGATCGCGTTGCACCGAGAAGTGGGTGCCGACGACGCGCACGTCGTATGGCCCCACCCCGACGACGAACGTGCGACCCTCTACGTGCGTCGCCTCGATCTCGATCGCCCCGCGCTCGAGATCGATGCGGACGGCCCTGGCGCGGGCGCTCGTTAGCCGTGCGCGGGTCGAGGGCCCGAGATCGACCCGGGAGCCCTCGACGAGGGTCACCGACGCCGGATGAGCGGCGCCCGGCCCTGACTCCACCACGGTTCCTTCGAGGGCCTCTCCGCTTCGCACGTGCCAGGTGCGCACGAGCGTCGCGGCGAGCGCGGCGGTCACGCCCGCCGCGACGGCCCAACCGGGCCACGTCCTCTTTCCACGGGGCGCCGCGGGGACGCGCGCCGCAATCGCCGCGTACTGCCGCGCGATGCGCTCCTCGGTCAGCTCAGGCACGACGTCCTTGAAATCCGATCGGCTCATGGTCGCTCCCGCTCCGCCCACCTCTCGATGGCCTGCTGCGCCGCCGCGATCCGGCGCTTTGTCGTCGCCAGGGACACCCCCGTGGCCCTCGCGATCTCCTCGAGCTCCATCTGCTCGACGCGGCGGAGGAGGAACGCGATTCGCTGCTCAGCGGGGAGCCGCTCGAGCCGCGCGTAGAGCCGGCGAAGCTCCGCGGCCACGTCGGGGCCGCAGGCTCGCGCCGCCACGGCGTCGAGGTCGACGGGCGCGCTGCGTCGCAGCCCGAGCTTCTCGAGCAGGACCCGGCGCCGGATGACCTTGCCCGCCGTGCGCACCACGATGGACCCCAGCCACGCCGAGAACGCCTGGGGATCCTCCAGGCGGTGAAGGTGTCCGAACGCGATCACGAACGCGTCCTGCACGAGATCGTCGACGTCGGCGTCGCGTCCCATCAGGCGGAACGCCATGCCGTTCACCATAGGGGCGTGCCGCCGGAAGAGGGCCTCCTGCGCCCACGCCTCCCCCGCTCGTGCCGCGAGCACCAGCGCCGCGTCGCTCGGCCCGGCGCTCGACCGGGTCGCTGGCTCGGAGGCGCGCACGAGGGAAGGCACCGGGGTGATCGGAAGGTACCGCGAGCTGTCGGGACCGGCTCATGCCAGAGCGCGACGAGCTGCTTGGGGGGCCGTGTGGTACCTACACCCGGGGCTGGAGAGCGGGATGATCGATCGCAGGCGTCGGGCCCCCTCGCGCGTCGCCGTCGCCGTCGCGGTCACCCAGGCGTGGGTGGCCTCCGGATGCGGGACGGTCGACGTCCCCGTCCTGTCGATCGTGGCGGACGGCGCCGGAGACGGTGCTCCGCCGGGGGCCGCGGCCTCGCCTGCCCTCGGGACCTTGCAGGAGTACTGCGGCGGCCGCGGGCCGCCCACCCTCGTCGACGACATGGCCGACGGCGGCGCCGTCTCGACCTGTCCCGACCAGCTCGCCCGGCGCGCGTTCCGCTACGCCCTCTGCGCCTGCAACAACTACGTCAGCGATCACGCGCTGGTGACCGACTCGTTCGACGGGTCGCACGGGCCGTACGACCCAAGCACGGCCGGCACGGGCGCCTCGGTGGGGGTCAACGGAGACCTGCACCCCACCGGGCCTCTGCAAGTGGGCGGGTCCCTGTGGGCGAGCAACTCGACCGACATCACGACGGCGATGGTCGAGGTGGCTGGCGAGCTGCACGCGCAGGGCGAGATGCGCCCCGCCCCGTCCCTCACGGTACAGGCCGACGCGTGGATGGCCAGCGGGATCCAGACGGCGGGCGACGTCACGGTCGGGGGCACCCTCCACGTGCCCGCCGGGGCTCCCATCGACGTGACCGGCGCTCGCAACTTCGGCACGCCGGTTGGGGCGCCATTCCAGGTCGCGCCCGCGTGCGACTGCGAGCCGTCCCAGTTCGTGGACGTGGCCGGGATCGTGGCCACCTATCAGGCCCACAACGACGACGCCGCCCTCAACATCAGCCCGACGGTCCTGGAGAACGTGCAGGCCGACGTGACGATGGTGCTGCCGTGCGGGCGCGTCTACCTGACGCAGATCGCGGCGAACCAGGCGTCGATCCACCTCAGCGCCCCGCAGCGGGTCGCCCTCTTCGTGGGCGGCGACATCTCCACGTCCGACTTCGAGATCGACGTCACGCCGGGCGGGGAGCTGGACCTCTTCGTCGCGGGCACGGTGAGCGTCCGCGGCGCGTTCCTCGTGGGCGACCCGTCGAACCCGGCGCGCGCGCGCACCTACGTCGGCGGGTCCTCGGTGAACCTCCAGAGCGCGGCGACCCTCTCCGGAAACCTCTATGCACCGAGAGCCGTCCTCACGATCGGTGGATCTGCCCCGACGACCCTCTACGGAGCGATCTTCGCGTCGGCGCTCTCGGCGGCCGCCGATCTCGCGATCCATTACGACGAGGCCATCCTGACGCAGTCGTCCGCCCCGGCGTGTGCGCCGCCCGCGACCTGCGCGACGTGCGGCGATTGCGGCGGGCAAGCGTGCAACAGCGGCACCTGCGGAACGTGCGTCGACAGCTCCCAGTGCTGCGCGCCCCTCGTGTGCGGTCCCGAGGGGACGTGCGTCGGCGCCGTCCCTGCTCCCTGAGGCGCGGCCGCCTGGGAGAGGCCTACATCGAGGCCGGCCGGGCCGCCGCCGGGAGGGCGCTCGGCGATACGAGCGGGCCGTAGATCTCGAACCATCTTTCGTACGATCGAAGCGAAGGCTCCCGCCTTTTCGCGATCTCCGCCGCCGCCGCCTCGACCCGGTCCGGAAGGTCCGCCACGAGCGTCCCGCCCATGGACACCGTGAGCTCCGCGGCGAGCCAGAGCACGTCCAGCTGCTCCCTGTCGCTCACGCCGCTCGCCCGCGTGCGCAGGTCGTCCGCGCACCCCAGCGCCCTGCGGAGCCAGCTCCCCGTGCCCGCGGCGTCGTGGCGCTGGCTCGCGTTCAGCGCGAGCTGCGCCTCGGCGAGCATCTTCTCCCGCTCGATCTCCACCCGGACCGACGCGTCTTCCCCGTGGTTCGTCTCCCCGAGGCGCTCCTCCAGGATCGCCCGGCGCGTGCCGATGGCCTGCGCCTCGGCGGCCAGCTGGCCGAGCTCCCGGTTCGCGCTCGCGCGCAGGCCGCTCGTGATGAGCCGGTACGCCCTGGCGACCTGCTCGACGGTCGCGTGTGGCCACTGCAGCGTCGCGACCGTCTTCGGGTCGCCCAGGCCCCTCTCCACGTAATCGAGATCGGCGAACGCCCGGGCCGGCTGCTTCGCGCCGACCGCCGCCGCCGCCCGCGAGACGCGCGTGACCAGCCGGTTGCGCGCCGCCATCGGGTCGCGCGCCGCGTCGAGGAGCGGGATCTCCTCGTCGTACAGGGCGAGGGCCCGCACGAAGCTCCCCGCCGCGAGGTTGTCCAGTGCGGCCCAGTCGAGGGCGAGGAGGCGGTGGGGGGCGAGGGCCTGGTTGCGCGCGATCATCGCGAGCGCGGCGTCGCCCGCGGCCGCCGCCTCGGCGTCGCGTCCCACGTGCAGGAGCGCCTGCGCCTTCGACAGGAGGACGTCCAGCCCCTCCGAGTTGTCGGTGTACGGAAGCTTGTCACGCTCGAGCAGGTAGCCGAGGGCGATGCGGTAGTTCCCCACGTCGGTGTGCAGGAGCCCCAGCTCGCCGAGGATCATCGCCCGGAAGCGGGGGTTCTCGCCCACGAGCTCGAGCGCGATGAGGTAGTGCACGTTGGCCCGCTCGGCCGTCCCGAGGTCCCCGGTCTGGAGGTACTCCTCGTGGAGCAGCGCCCCGAAGAGCGCCTGGGCCACGCGCTCCTCCTTGAGCTCCGACCACGATGCGTCGAGCGCGGCGAGCGCCGCGGCCGCGGCCCTCGCGTGGGCGTCCCCCTCGAGCTTCGGGAGCTGCCGGGCGAGCAGGTACGCCTTCGCGAAGCGCGCCCGCGCGGGAGGTGTCCCGTGCTCGTCGTACCGGGCCTCGATGGCCGCGGGCGGCGTCCCCAGCTTCAGCAGCATGTCGATCGCGCCCACGACCGCCTCGAGGGACCCGGTCTGCTCGGCGACGGAGTCGAAGTCGGCGCGCGCGTCGCCGTAGCTCTTGGCCGCCGCGCGCTCGTAGGCCCGCGCCAGGATCAGCCTCTCGAAGACGTCCTCGGCCTCGCCGCGCTCGTGCGTCCCGCGCTTCACGTCCTTGATGTCCCGCTGGACCAGCGCATCGAGCACGTCATCCGCGTCCACGTCGTCGGCCCGCTGCACCGCGTCGACGATGAGGACCCGGCGGCGGCCGGGGCGGGTCTGCGCCGCGTAGAGCGCGAGGAGGGCGTCGCCCACCGCCTGGGGCGCGTGAGAGTCGCGGATCGCGAGCACGTCCCGGGCGAGGTCGATCGCGAAGGCGAGCTCCGACTCCCCCGTGGTCGCGCCGGCCCGCTCGCGCGCGAGGCGGGCGCCGGCCTCCGCGTACGGGAGCCCGCGCGTCATGGCCCGCACGGCGGCCCGCGCGTAGCGGAGCTGCTCGTCGGGTCTCAACCCGCCGTTGGTGGCGAGCTTCCTGCACACCCCGACGAACGCCTCCCGGTCGTCGATCAGACGGTAGAAGGCATCCGCGTGCCGGTAGTACGCCTCGATGATCGGCGCCGGGGTCGTCTCGTCGACAGTGACCGCCTCGATCTCGCTCCGGGCCTTTGCCCTGTCGCCCAGCGAGTCGAAGACCTCGCTCCGTGCGAGGTGCGTCAGATCCTCGGCCATCGGGCTCTCGGTGGCGTCCGCGCGCAGCTTGTCGAGCCGCTCGCGCGCCTCGCGGCCGAACCCTTCCATCATGCGCCCCTGCTCCCTGCGGCGCTCGGCCCTCCGCTGCTCGACGAGCATCCGCAGCGGAAGCGAGATGCCCGCGGTCGCGTCGTCGCGCAGCGTGTCCACCTGCTCCGCGTAGTACTCGGCGGCCCGGAACTCCTCGCGCTCGAGGTGCACCATCGCCAGCGCGAGCATTGCGCGCCGCCGCCCCGCGGGCGTGGTCTCACGCGTCAGGCGGCGGCTCGTGAGCAGCTGCTCCTCGACCAGGGTGTCCGCGTCGTCGATGGCGTTCAGGAGCGTCTGCATCGTCCAGTCCGCGGGGACCTCCCCGTCCAGCGGCAGGGAGTACACGTCGAGGCTCGCGTCCTGCGAGCAGGTCGCGATGAGGCGATCGACGAACGGCGCGGGATACTCGCAGTTCCAGGACGTCTCGGTCAGCTGCTCGGGGGAGCCGGCGACCGGCGCTCCCCCGGCGAACGAGATCGGCACCCGGAAGAGGACCCCGTGGTCGCTCGCGTCGACGGTGCCGTCGTGGTTGGTGTCGGTGAAGAACTGCACGACGAAGAGCGAGCGGCCGTCCCTGGCGAACACCGGCTGCCCCGTCTGCCCCGGGATCTGCAGGACGATCTTCGCAGGCGTGGCCGACGCCGCGGATTCGATCGGGACGGCCTCCAGGGCCTGGGCCGCGTGGGCCGCGAACGCCGGGCCCACCGTCTGCACGCTGCGCGCGACAGGCACGTACACGAGCCATCGCCCGTCGGGCGACACCGCCGGGCTGGTCATGTTCCGGTCGAGGAGCGGCCGCGCAGCGAGGCTCGGGCCGACGGTCACCTCCTGGACGCGCAGGTCGCCCTGGATGGACCTCCGGCTCACGAGCGCAATCCGGTCGTGGTCGATCCACTCCGCCTGGAGGGCGGCGGCCGGGTCCTGCAGGCACCGCCGCCCGTCCCCCTCCGGCAGCCGCCGGACGCAGAGCTGGCCCGAGGCTCTCTCGCGGAACGAGATGTAGAGGAGCGAACGCCCGTCCGCGCTCACCCGCGGCCAGGTGACGTCCGCCCCGTCGTCGAAGAGCTGCTGCGTGCGGCCGTCGGCCAGGCTCTCCGCGAAGATCTGGTTGGTCGTGTCGCGGTTCGACACGAAATAGAGCGTCTTGCCGTCGGGGCCGAGCTGGCCGAGCAGATCGTCGGCCACGCCGACGGTGAGCCGCCGGGGCCTCACGAGGTCGTCGTCGTCCACGTTGTCCGCCGACGCTCGCCCCCCGACGAGGGACGCGGCCAGCGCCATCGCCGCGGCCGCGAGGGTCCACGGCTTCAGCATGACTTGCCCTGCCATTTCCCGTCGGTCCCCTCGATCCATCCGCCGCAGACCACGTTTCGCACGTGGCCCTCGCGCCATGCGTGCTGAAGCTCGCCCTCCGGGACGTCGGAGCGCTTCTCGTGCATCCACCGCCAGAGCTGCCGGCGGGCGTGGTTGGTGCGTTCGAGGAGCGTCTGGACCTCCTCCGCGTCGGCCGCCCCCTTGCAGGCGTCGCGCGTGTCGACGATGAGGCCGTCCTTTCCCTCGCCGACGCAGTGTTGCGCGAGGAGCCCGTCGAGGCGATCCGCGTCGGTGAGGTCGCTCTCGTCGACGAGCGGTGCGGGGCGAATGCCCAGGGCCTCGAGCTGCTCGGGCGTGAGCGGCACCGGGCGCGGCTCGATCGCGGCGCGATCCAGCGTTCGCTCGAGGTCGTCGAACGAGCCGGAGGCCTGCTGTTCGAGGGCGGTCGCACGGTCGACCATGACGATCTCGTTGTTGACGCACCCCGCGAGGGGGGCGGCGACCAGGGCGATGGCGAAGACTCGGTTCATGGCATTTCCTTCGTGGCTGGCCCCTCGAAGACGGGCGCGAGCATCTTGTCGACGATGGGTCCCATCGGGATGCCGCGCAGGTCACCGATGCTGATGAGCCGCGCGAGACCTCCGAGCTCCAGGTGGGCGTTGGCGAAGCCGTGGTCGAAGACCAGGCGCAGGCTGTCTGGGTAGCCGAACCCAAGCGCGGTGCGGATGCGGTTCATCCCCGAATCGACGTGGAGTGGGTCCTGCAGGTCGAGCAGATCGAGCAGGTGGCGCTCGCCGATGCGGAGAATCTCGGCGCGACCCTCGACGGTGCGATCGGCGGCGGAGATGGCGACCGCGATATTCCCGTCGAACGGCTCGCCGTGGGACGACTGCACCCCGGTCGCGCGCACGTGCAGCTCGAGCGTCGACCTCGGGCCATCCCAGTCGACGCCGCACTGGCCGGTGATGGTCCCGCCGCGGACACCCATCTCGAACTGCCGCAGCGACACCACGTTCTGCTCGATCTCCAGGTTGCCGACCAGCGGCGCAATCGTCACGAACGGCGTCTTCAGGCGCGCGATCGAGAGGAAGCCGCTGCGGCTGAGCAGAGGGTGCTGGTCGGCGAAGCGGAGCATGGAGTAAGGGCTTCGCTTCTCGCTCCGGTGGAGCGCGACGCCGCTCTCGCCGACCTCGAGGGCCACCGTGAGCGGGACCTCGCCGTTCGCGGCCTCCACCTCGACCCCCTTGCGTGGGAAAGTGACGTTGACGTCCTGTCCCTTCACGGCAGCCCTCACCTCGTAGTGCGCGAGGTCGGGCGAGGTGACGCTCGCCTCCACGGCCACCTTCCCCCGCCCCTTGAAGCGCTCCGGGATGGTCGACAGGCGCGCCAGATCCTGGGCGAGCGACGCGGTGACCGAGACGGTGCGGCGCCCCTCGCCCAGGTCCACGTTGCCGGTCACCGAGAGGGCCGTTCCCCCCAGGCCATTCGAGAGGGACATGTCCGAGATGTGCACCACCCCCTCGGGGGTGCGCTCGGCCGTCAGCGCGAAGGCGAGGTCGCCCACGGGATACTCGGGGACGACGTCCTGCTCGACGGCGCGCACCGAGAGGCGCTGGGTCAGGGCGACCTCCGGGTCGGCCAGGTTGCCGGTGGCCGTGACGCTGGCCACGTCCTCGACCCCGTTCAGGTCGACGTCGCGGGTGCCGAGGTCGAGGTGCAGGGTGCCCACCTCGACCCGGCTGTCGAGCATGCGGCGCGCCCCGGCAGCGTGCGTGACGACGTGCCACGCGAGGGCGGGCGTCAGGATCGCGGTGTCGCCCTTCGTCCAGTGGAAGTGGGCCAGCCGGAGGTCCGCGGTCCCCTCGACCGCGGCGCTGCGCTCGGGGGCCGGCTCGAGCTTCACCGTGCCGTCTCGCCCGATCCCCGCGACGACCCCGAGGACCTCGCCGCGGGCGGAGAGGCCGACCTCCAGCGTCGACAGGTCGAGCGC
>Ga0209415_10020392_pt1 | contig 10303 bp, 7 predicted proteins | sample PeaSoiSIISIP2007_FD_187696 | JGI IMG/M metagenome (GOLD analysis project Ga0209415, IMG submission 187696) | Peat soil microbial communities from Weissenstadt, Germany - SII-SIP-2007 (SPAdes) (version 2) | ecosystem: Environmental > Terrestrial > Soil > Wetlands > Peat | place: Germany...
CGCGGCTCGCTGACGACGTTCTCCATCGCCAACGATGTCGCCAAATACTTCGCTATCATTCCGGCGATGTTTGCCGGCACGTTTCCGGTACTGAATGCGCTGAACATCATGCACCTGAAGACGCCGCAGTCGGCGATTCTGTCGGCCGTGATCTTCAACGCGCTGATCATTGTCGCGCTGATTCCGCTGGCGCTGCGCGGCGTGAAGTACAGACCCATGGGCGCCGCGGCACTGCTGCGCCGCAATCTCTGGGTTTACGGAGTGGGCGGCATCATCGTGCCGTTCTTCGGCATTAAGTTGATCGACATGGTCATCACGCGGGTTGGGCTGGCGTGAAGACCTATTCACCACGGAGGCACGGAGAACACGGAGTTTTCTTGATTGAGGATCCAAGACACAATGGCACGACAACATCGAACCGGTAAGACGCCTGAACTTGTCATTACGAGCGCCGGAGGTTGGCGCGAGGAATCTGCTTTCTGCGCGATGAACTCAACAGCAGATCCCTCGCTTCGCTCGTGATGACAACTCAAAGAATTCCTCTCCGTGTCCTCCGTGCCTCCGTGGTGAAAAGAATTTGAGGGACCTATGAAGCAGAATCTGAAGATCGCAATCCTGATGACCTTGGTCACAACCGTGTTGTTAGGGATCGTCTACCCGCTCATTGTCACCGGTCTGGCGCAGGGGTTGTTCCATGACCAGGCCAATGGTCAACTCATCAATCACCGCGGGGAAATCGTCGGGTCGAGGATTATCGGACAGACGTTCGCGGGCAAGGGAAATCTGCACTCGCGGCCTTCGGCGGCAGGCAATGGCTATGATGCGGCGAATTCCGGCGGCTCCAACTACGCTCCTACCAACCAGAAGCTGATCGACCGGGTGAATGGCGACGTGGCGCATTTGCAGGCTGAAAATCCCGGTAAACTGATTCCCATCGACCTGGTGACCACCTCGGCGTCCGGCTTGGATCCGGATATCACTCCCGCGGCGGCTGAGTTTCAGGTCCCGCGTGTCGCGCGCGAACGGGGATTGAGCGAAGATCAGGTGCGGGAGATCATTCGCCGGCACACTCAGGGACGCCAGTGGGGATTTCTGGGAGAACCACGGGTCAATGTATTGGAGGTCAACCTCGCGTTGGACGATGTGAACCGGTTGCCCACGAAATAGCTACTTGCATTGTGCAAACAATTTTTGTAACGCGGGTGGAGCACGCCTTTCAGGCGTGCATGGACAATGGCAGCATCGAGCACGCGCTTTAGCGCCTGAGGTAACGTTTTTCTCACCGCAGCGCTAAAGCCGATTTACTATTCGAATGTCTGAACAGCACCGCTGAAGCGGTGCTCCACCGTGAAATCCTCTTTTGCAAGATTCGAATTTACCGTCCTTTCATAATTCTCGCCTTCTTGCGCGTTGTCTGCAGCTTAAGGTACACCTAGACTGAGAGAGCATAACTAACAGGAGAGAACGTTTGGCCGAGGCAATCATTCAAGCCCGCGCGGTGGAGAAGTATTATCCGCACCCCGACGGCAATCGCATTGAGGTGATTGCTCCCACCGATCTTGAAGTGTGTCCCGGACAGATCGTTGGGTTGCTGGGACCCTCGGGCTCGGGCAAATCCACGTTGCTCCGCATGTTGACCGGCCTTTCGAAACCTTCCTCGGGTCACGTGCTCTGGCACGGCAAAACCATGGACGGGCAAATTCCCAACGTGGCCATCGTCTTCCAAAGCTTTGCCTTGTTTCCCTGGTTGACGGTGCTGGAGAACGTAGAAGCTCCGCTGGTTGCGCGCGGCGTCGGCGCGATTGAGCGCCACAAGCGCGCCCTGAAGATGATCGACACCGTCGGCCTCGACGGCTTTGAGACGGCTTACCCCAAGGAACTTTCCGGTGGCATGAAGCAGCGCGTCGGCTTCGCGCGGGCTCTCGTCGTCGAGCCCGAAGTCCTCTTCATGGATGAGCCTTTCTCCGCACTGGATGTGCTCACCGCCGAGAACCTACGTTCCGAGTTGCTGGAGCTTTGGCTCAGCAAGAAGATGCCGACGCAGGCCATCTTCATTGTCACCCACAATATTGAGGAGGCGGTGCTGCTGGCCGATCGCGTGATCGTGCTGGGCCGCAATCCGGCGCGCATCCGTTCCGATTTCGAGATCGACATCCCGCAGTATCGCGATCGCAAGGCACCGCGATTTCTTGCCTATGTCGACTACATTTACAAGACCCTTACACGTCCGGAGGAGGAAACTCCTGCGCCGGGCAAACCAGTCGTGGCTGCGGGGAACGGGCAGGCGCGCGAGCGCAGCAAGTTCCAGATGCTGCCTCACGCTCGGCCGGGAGGCATTGCCGGTTTCATGGAATTGCTGACGGACCGCGGTGGCCGCGACGATTTGTACAAGCTGGCCGACGAGCTGTCCATGGACGTCGACGATCTGCTTCCCATCGTGGATGCGTCGGTGATGCTGGGCTTTGCCGTGCTGCACGAGGGCGATGTGGAGATCACGCCCGAAGGCCGCACCTTTGGCGCAGCCGATATCCAGAAGCAAAAGGAGCTCTTCCGCGCGGCGGCGCTGAAGAACATTGCTATCTTGCGTCTCATCGAGAACACCCTGCACGCCAAGCGCGATCATGCCATCGGCGAGGAGTTTTTCCGCGATATCCTCGACGAACACTTCAGCTCCGACGAAGTGGAACGCCAGTTTGAGACCGTGTTGAACTGGGGACGCTACGCGGAGATCTTCGATTACGACTCGGAGAGCCACCGGCTCTTCCATCGCGAAGACGCTGACGTCTTGCCGGCTCCGGAAGAGGCCTGATGGCGCGCTCCGAGTGGCAGCCCGTCCGCATACTGGGTAAGGGCCCGTGGTCGTTGCTGCCGGCGCAGACCTGGTCGGTGCTCACCGACTTCTTCATCTTTGCCGCCGGACTGTCGGTCTTCTACGCCATTCTGGTCCTGGCGCGCAGTTGGTTCGGCCCGTTCAATCCCCACGTCGAAATCTCGCGCGATCCCTCGCATCTTCCGCTTTACGCCGCCTATTCGCTGCTGCGGATCACCATCGCCTACATCCTCTCGCTCGCCTTCGCGCTGGTGTACGGCTATGTCGCCGCCTATAACCCGCGTGCCGAGCGCATCATGATCCCGCTCCTCGACATCCTGCAGTCGATTCCGGTGCTCAGTTTTCTGCCCGGTGTCATGCTGGCGATGGTCGCGCTGTTTCCGCATCACCAAGTCGGCGTCGAGATGGGAGCGATCTTGCTCATCTTCACCGGGCAAGTGTGGAACATGGCCTTCAGCTTCTACTCGTCGCTGAAGAGCATTCCACGCGACATGCGCGAGGCCGCAAAGATCTACCGTTTCAACTGGTATCAGCGCTTCACGCAGTTCGAGCTGCCTTTCGCCGCCATCGGCCTGGTGTGGAACTCCATGATGTCGGTTGCCGGCGGCTGGTTTTTCCTGATGGCGTGTGAGATGTTCGTGCTCGGCTCCAACGATTTTCGCTTGCCCGGCCTCGGATCGTATCTGCAGACCGCTGCCAGCGCCGGCGACACCGAGGCGATCCTGTGGGGCGTTGGCACCATGATCGCGGTGATCGTGCTGCTGGACCAGATCGTTTGGCGGCCGGTGATCGCCTGGGCGGAAAAATTTAAGGTCGAGCAGGTGGAGAGCGCTGACGCGCCGCAGTCATGGTTTCTCAATCTGATGCAGAAATCGCGGCTGCTCAAACGATTGCGCAAGAAGGCGATCAATCCCGTGCGCGAGCGTTTAGGCCTTCATTTTGCGCGCGGCTATCACCCTGAACACGAGGAGACTGCGCCGGCGGCATGGAAGGTGTGGATGGGTCGCACCCTCGCCGCGCTCGCCGTACTGGCGGTTTGCTATGCGATGGTGCGCGCCTTCGGCATGTTGACCCAACTGAATGCAGACGATTTCCGCCAGATCCTGCAAGGCGCAGCCGCAACCTTTGGCCGCGTGATTGCCGCGCTGCTGATTGGCGCTCTATGGACGATTCCGGTGGGCGTCGCCATCGGCTTCAATCCAAAGCTGGCGCGCATCGCGCAGCCGTTGGCGCAGATCGCAGCATCGGTTCCGGCCACTGCGCTGTTTCCTATCGTGCTGCTGGTCCTCATCCGCATCGGTGGTGGATTGGGCGTGGGATCCATCCTGCTGTTGCTGTTGGGAACGCAGTGGTACATCCTCTTCAATGTGATTGCCGGCGCCATGGCCATCCCGACCGACCTGAAGGAAGCTGCGTCGGTGTTCAAGTTCACTACCGGCCAGCGCTGGCGCAGAGTCATCCTGCCGGGAATTTTCCCCTATCTCGTCACCGGACTGGTCACCGCTTCCGGCGGCGCATGGAACGCCAGCATCGTTGCCGAGTACTTCCGCCTGAAAGATCAGACGTACACGACGGTCGGTCTGGGTGCGACCATCTCTCGCGCCACCGACTCCGGCAACTTCGCGCTGCTGCTGGGCTCGACCATCGTGATGTCGATTATCGTCGTCACCGTGAATCGACTGGTCTGGCGCAGGCTGTACCGCCTCGCGTCCAACCGCTACACGCTGGAAGCGTGAGACGCGGGTGCCTCACTCATTCCTGGTTTTGGAATGAGTGGGAGGGCCACTGTGCCCTCGGTTCCATTTTGGGAAGCGGTGGACGAAAACAGGAAGAATCCTAGTTCTTGTCTTGCTCTGCCCTAGCCCTCCGCCCACACTTATCCTGCAGGCCGTGATGCGGCTGCATCGCGCCAGTCAGTGGCTGCGGGCCTCCGTCATGTTCACGGACGTTCCCGCATCAAGGAGAACTAATCATGCGAGGCAAGAAATTTTTCATCGGATTGAGGGCCTTGGCAATTCTTGCTATGACCTTGTTAGTGACGAGCACCTGGGCGGCTACCTACCAGAACGAGAAGGTGCTGCATAGCTTCGGCCACGGCACGGACGGGCAATATCCTTACGCCGGACTGATCAGCGATGCTGCCGGCAATCTCTACGGCACGACGGTGTCTGGCGGCACTTACGGCGACGGGATGGTGTTCGAGTTGTCGCCCGCCGAGGGCGGGGGCTGGACGGAGCAGGTGCTGTACAGCTTCTGCGCGCAGACTAATTGCCCGGATGGGGATTCTCCCTATGCCAGCCTAATCTTCGACGACGCCGGGAACCTCTATGGCACCACCGCCGGGGGCGGCAATTACACTGCCTACTGCCCGACGTCTGGGTGCGGCACGGTGTTCAAGTTGTCGCCCGCAGAGGGAGGGTGGACAGAGACGGTCCTGTATAGTTTCGGCGCCAATGGCCAGTACGACGGGGCTTGGCCCGAGGCCGGCCTAATCTTCGACTCCGCCGGCAATCTCTACGGCACGACCGTCCTGGGCGGCACTGGCAGCGCTTGCGGCGGTCCTTACGCATGCGGGACAGTGTTCGAGTTGACTCCCACAGCGGGCGGGGGGTGGACGGAGCAAGTGCTGCATAGCTTCGGCAACGGCACGGACGGGCAATATGCTTACTCTGGCCTGATCTTCGATGCCTCCGGCAACCTCTACGGCACGACCTCGACGGGCGGCACCGACGGCAACGGAACCGTGTTTGAGTTGACGCCCACCGCAGGCGGGGGCTGGACAGGGACGGTGCTGTACAGCTTCTGTTCCCAGATTGGTTGCGCCGACGGGTCTGGGCCAACCGCCGGTCTAATCTTCGATGCCGCCGGCAATCTCTACGGCACTACCATCTATGGCGGCACTTACATCTCCTGCTATAACGACTATAACGGCTGCGGGACAGTGTTCGAGTTGACGCCCACCGCGGGAGGGGACTGGACAGAGCAGGTGTTGCACAACTTCGGCAACGGCACGGACGGGTACTGGCTCTACGGTGGCCTGATCTTGGATGCTGCCGGCAATCTCTACGGCACGACCGCCGATGGCGGCAATGGCTCATACTGCCAATTTCAACAGCAGTTCTGCGGGACAGTGTTCGAGTTGACTCCCACAGCGGGCGGGGGGTGGACGGAGCAGGTGCTGCATAACTTCGGCAACGGCACGGACGGAGATGCGCCCGCCGCCAGCCTGATCTTCGATGCCGCTGGCAATCTCTACGGCACAACCTACGAGGGCGGCGCACAGGACAACGGGACGGTGTTCGAGTTGACGCCCGTCTATCCCTGTGCCGTGTGTAGTCACGCTGTCCGTCGTTGAGGTTGATGTTCTCCCAGTCGGGTGCCCATCCTTCTCCCCTTCGTTTGGGAAGAGGATGGGCCCGTTGCTACCTCCGGTTGTCCGTCTGCGGCTCGGGATGGATGAGCACGCGGAATAGTTCCGGCACTTCCTGGCGGAAGCGGCCTTCCACGGCGGTCTGGATGTCGTGCACGCGCGACAGCGGCAGGTCGTCCTGCATGGTGATGTGCAGCGACAGATACAGCCTTCCACTTACACGCTTGAACATCAGGTCGTGCATGTCGACGACTTCGGGAAGAAAATTCTCGGTCACCGCCTGAAGCCGCTTTTCGAAGTTCGGCACCCGCACCAGGCCATCGCTGGTCTCGATGGTCGCCGGCTCGCTCTCAATGTGGGTCAGGATGTCGGAGATCTCGCGCACATCCTGCTTCATCTCGCTTTCCAGGCGGGTCACGCGATCATGGGCTTCCTTCAGGCTGAGGCGCTCGTCCAGCTCGACGTGTTGCTCAACGTGCAAACTGCCGTCGATGTCCTGCACGCTGATGTCGTGCACGTTCAGGTTGTTGCGCGTGGCCACCGCGCGGATGCGGTCGAAGAGGCTCTCCTGGCGGCTGGCGCGGGCTACGGTATTGACCACCACATCGGCGTCGGGCAGTAATTTCCGGATGCGCGCGGCTACCTCGTTGGAAACCTGCTCCGACTTCTGAAACGTCACATTGCGTGACATGGCGATGGAAACATCGGCGAAATATCGGCTTCCGACGCGGCGAATGCGTACTCGCCCCACTTCCAGCACGCCATCGACGCGGTAGACCTCTTCCATAATGCGGCTGCGGATGCCGGCGGGCGCTGCGTCCAACAGGGCGTCGATGGTCTGGCGCGCCAGCCGCCAACTCACATACACCACGATGCAGGCCACGAACAGCGCCGCGATCGGGTCGGCCTTGGACAACCACGGCAGCGAGTATTGCCGTCCCGCCAATACCAGGGCCAGCCCCACAATGACGACGCTGCTGGACCAGATGTCGGTGCGGAAGTGCAGCGCGTCGGCGTGCAGCGCCTGGCTGTCATACTTGTCGGCGATGCGCCGCAGCCGCCGCGAACGCCAGGAGTCCACCACGATCGACACGCCCATTACCACGAAGGCCCAGATTGTCGGTTCGATCTCGACGGAGTGAAAGAACAGGCGTTTGACCGCTTCATAAACAATCCAGACGCAGGTCAGCAGCAGCAGGCCGGTTTCCACGAAAGCCGAGAAGCTCTCGACCTTGCCGTGCCCGTACTGATGGTCGGCATCGGCAGGTTTGTCGGACACGCGGACCGAAAAGTAGGTGACCGTTGCTGCCACCAGATCGAGCCCGGAATGCGCCGCCTCCGACAAAATGCCCAGGCTACCGGTGGCCGTGCCGACGATCACCTTGATCACGGTGATCCCAACCGCCGCCAGAATCGAGTTTAGGGCAACCGCCTTCTTCTCGCGCTGCATGTTGGCGGTGGCGGCGGCGTCCGTCATATGCTCCGATTATTCACGTTCCTCTGGAAATCCGCCAACCACCGGCAGGGGCTGCGCACCCGCGTTCACCGTAGTTTGCTCACAATGTGGTACGATTTTCTGCATCCATCTGCTCCGCCTCAGGCGGTAACTATTCTGGAGGAACACCACTTCATGCCACGTTTCACACTGTGGGCACTCGCGCTTTCGTGTGCCATCACCTGCACCACCTACGGTCAACAGCCGTCCCCGCAACAAGCACCGCCCCCGGCAGCGCCTGCCGGTCAAAGTGCGGTAGCGCCAGACTCGGCCGCCAATCCGGCGCCCGCGGCAACCAACGTTCCTATGAACGAGACCGTCATCACTCTGAAGGGCGCCTGCGAGGCGAAAGCCGGTAGCACGCCGCCCGCCGGCTGTATCAGCAGCCTTACCCGTGAGCAGTTTGAGAAGCTCACCAACGCGCTGCAACCGCCCGACAAGGGCCCTGTGCCTCCCGACGTGCGACGCCGGTTCGCTACCCAGTATGCCAAGCTGCTGACCTTTGCTGACGCGGCTCGCGAACTTGGGCTGCAAAACGACCCCAAGGTCCAGGAGATCTACCATTTCGCCATGAATCAGATCCTGGCCGAGACGCTCAATACGCATTACACGGACGAATTCTCCCATCCCACCGATCAGCAGATCCAGGAGTATTACGACCAGAACATCAAGAAGTACAGAGAAGTGACGTTGCAGCGAATCATCATCCCTGCCAATCAGGGAATCGCCGATAAAGATAAGCCCAAGCCAACCGACGCCGAACGGACAGCCTACGGTGAGACGATCAGGGCGCGCTGGGTAGCCGGCGAAGATCCGGCCAAACTGCAAAAAGAAGCGATGGACCATGACGGCGTCACCACCCCCTCTCCCGACATTAACGTCGGCGCCCGCCGGCCCGGCACGCTGCCGCAAACCCACGAAGCCGTGTTCGAATTGAAGGCGAACGAAATTTCACCGGTCTACTCCGACCAGGCTGCGGTTTACATTTACAAGGTCCTTTCCGTCCGTCAGATTCCCCTGAGCGAGGTGAAGGCCAGCATCTCGCAAACTCTGCAGCAGAAGATGTTCAAGGAAAAGATCGACCAGGTGCAGAATGCCGTGACGGTCACATTGAACGACGCCTACTTCGGGCCTGACGTTCCCCCGACGGTGCCGCGCAATATGATGAGGCCGGGAGGTCCAATGCGGGGTCCAGGCGCTCCGCCCATGCCGCCCAGTGCGGGTCCCGGTCCTGGCGCAGGCACACCGCCCCCGCCGCCAGCTGGCGCGGGAGCACCGCCGCCCGCTGCTGGTGCAACGCCTCCGGCTGACAACTCAGCACCGTCGCCGAAGTAGTCATGGCGCCAAACCGGACTGTCCTGATTACGGGCATCTCGGGAAATCTGGGGACCAGGCTGCTTCCTTTGCTCTCGGACTTTCGCGTGGTGGGCGTTGATATGCGCCCACCCGAGAGTTCCTCGCTTATTCAATTCGAACAGATGGACCTGGGCCGCGAGGCCTCCTGCCGCCAACTCATCGAGCTGCTGCGCGCCACCGGCGCTCAGTCCGTGGTTCATCTAGCGTTCGTTCTCGATCCGCAACGCACTGGCGTTCTGGACGTGGAACGGATGTGGCAAATCAACGTTGCCGGCACGGCGCGCGTAATGGAAGCGGTAAGTGTTGTAAACCGCACCGGCGGCAACATTCAGCGATTTATCTTTCCCAGCAGCGTCGCGGCCTACGGGCCGGAGACGGCCGGTCCGGTGAAGGAAGACGCTCCACTGCGCGCCCACACCTTGCCGTACGCCATCCACAAGCGGGAGAGCGATGAAGTAGTCCGCTACCGCGCCGAAAGTTTGGGCGATTGCCGCAGCTATCTCCTGCGCCCGCACATCTTCACCGGCGCCAGCATGCAGAACTATATGGTTGGAGCGCTGCGCGGCACGCCGCTGGGTCCGAGCAAGCGTGCGGCGCGCATGCGCGCCGAGGGACGGCGTCTGCCGCTGGTGCTTCCTCGCGGGTCTAAGTATCTGGAGAAGCGCTTGCAGTTTCTCCACGTCGACGACATGGCCCGGCTCCTTGTGGTGCTGCTGTCCCGCCCTGAAACTGACCCGCTCATCACCATCATGAATGTAGCTGGACGCGGCGAATCCCTAACCGTACAGCGGTGCTCGGAAATTGCCCAGGCCACGATCAAACGAGTTCCCACGCGTGCCGCATTCCGCAGTGTCCTGCGCTTCTTGTGGAGATTCGGCATCTCGTCGATCCCGCCGGATGCTTTGCCTTACCTGATCGGCTCCTACACGATGGATACGACACGACTGCAGCAATTCCTCGGCGTGGAGTATCCGCGCGTGATCCAGTACACCGCGGAAGAGGCGCTGCGCGACAGCTTCAAGAGCAGCGAATAAGGAGCATTGCGCTGAGGCAGGGAAAGCTACGCCGGCTCAACCACCACGAACAAAATCGAGAAGGGTATTGTGGACGTACAATTCTTTCTTCTTGTATGCAATTAATCCTAGCCTCTTGAAGCGACTCATGAAAAAGCTTATACGCGGCCGGGTGGTGCCAACCATCTCGGCCAGGGTCTGATGGGTCACTCTGGGTACTATGGCTCCAGGTGTTTCCT
>Ga0209415_10020394_pt1 | contig 10303 bp, 9 predicted proteins | sample PeaSoiSIISIP2007_FD_187696 | JGI IMG/M metagenome (GOLD analysis project Ga0209415, IMG submission 187696) | Peat soil microbial communities from Weissenstadt, Germany - SII-SIP-2007 (SPAdes) (version 2) | ecosystem: Environmental > Terrestrial > Soil > Wetlands > Peat | place: Germany...
CAGATGTCCTCGGGCACCATCTTGATCGCGCCGCAGGGGCACTCCTGCACGCAGATGCCGCAGCCCTTGCAGTAGTCGTAGTTGAACTCGTAGCGCTTGCCGGGCCCGAGCTTGATCACGGCATTGTCCGGGCACACGCCGTAGCAGTTGTCACACTCGAAACAGTTGCCGCACGAGAGGCACCGGCGCGCCTCGAACAGCGCGTTGGTCTCGTCGAGCCCGCCCTGCACCTCGTCAAAAGTGCTACGGCGGCGGATGATGTCGAGCGTGGGCCGCACGGTCTTGGGAGCGTCGGCGTAGTACCAGGCATTGATCTTTTCAACGCTCGCAAGTTCGTGTTTGGCAGGCGCCTGGTACCTGGCCCCGCGCAGCCAGGCGTCGATGTTGCGGGCAGCCTTTTTCCCGTGGCCGATGGCAATCGTCACGTTGCGCTCGGCGGGCACCATGTCCCCGCCCGCGAAGATCCCCGGGTAGCCGGTCATCATGTTCGGACCCACCTTGACCACGCCGCCGGTGACCTCCAGGCCCGGCACCTTGTCCAGCAGCGACAGGTCGACCTCCTGGCCCAGGGCCAGGATCAGCGAGTCGGCCTCCAGCTCCTCGAGCTCCCCGGTGGGCTGGGGCTGGCCGCTGGCATCGAGCACCATCTTCTCGATCTGGATCTTGCCCCCGTCGGTATTCTTGATGGTCGAGAGCCACTTCATCATCACGCCCTCCTCGATGGCCTCTTCCACCTCGGAGTCGTTGGCCGGCATCTTGTCGCGCGTACGGCGATAGACGATGATGGGATCGGCCCCCAGGCGCCGCGCAGTGCGCGCGACGTCGATCGCGGTGTTGCCCCCTCCATAGACCACGACCCGGCGGCCCAGCATGGGCTTGTCCTGGCCTTCCATGGAGCGCAGCACCGCCACGGCATCCAGGACCCGGGAGGCATCGCCCGCCGGAATGAAGGCGCGCTTGGCGATGTGGGCCCCTACCGCCAGAAAGGCGGCATCGAAGCCGCCTTCTCTCATGCTCGCCAGGATGTCGTCGACCTTGGTGTTCAACTGCAGCCGAACGCCCAGCTCTAGGATGCGCCGCATCTCCCCGTCGAGCACCTCGCGCGGAAGGCGATACTTGGGGATGCCAAAGCGCATCATGCCCCCCACCATCGGCCCGGCCTCTTGCACCGTCACCCGGTGGCCCAGGCGGCGCAGGTGGTAGGCCGCGGACATGCCCGATGGGCCGGCGCCGACGACCAGCACGCACTTGCCGCTCTCGCGTGCGGCGGGAGCAAACGCCCAGCCCTTTGCCAGGGCCTCGTCGCCGAGGAAGCGTTCGACCGAGTTGATCCCCACGGACTGGTCGAGCTTGCCGCGATTGCACACGTTCTCGCAGGTGTGATAGCAGGCACGGCCCATGATGGCCGGGAAGGGGTTGTCGCGGGTCAAGTGGCGCCAGGCGCGCTCGTAGTCGCCGGACTCGGCATGAAACAGCCACCCTTGGATATCCTCGCCCGCCGGGCACTGGAGGTTGCAAGGGGGCAGCCGATCCACATAGACCGGCCGCTCCGTGCGCCAGGAGCCGGTCTTGTTGGCAAGCGAGGAGCCCACATCGAGCGTGATGGCAAAGGGCTTTTCCATGTCAGCTCCCTTCCGCCTCGAGCAGGCCGTACCTGCGGATGTTGCAGTCGGCGAGCTCCTGAATCTTGGCGATGGTCGCCACCAGCGGCGGTTTGCCAAAGAGGTGCGCGTAGCGGCGCTGCGGCTGCAGGTACTCCTCGACTGGCACGCGGTGGCGGATCTTCGATACCTGGGTGATCTCGCCGTGCTCGGCCTCGTACACCGGAAAGATCCCTGTCTCCTTGGCCAGGCGCGCCAGCTTGATGGTGTCCTGCGCTTGCGCGCCCCAGCCCAGCGGGCAGGGAACGAAGATGTGGATGTAGCGCGCGCCGTGCATCGCCATGGCCTTGGTGACCTTGCGCTCCAGGTCGCGCAGGTCGGCGACGGTGGCGGTCGCGACATAGGGTATGCCATGGGCCATCGCGATGCGCGGCAGGTCCTTGCCTTGCCCGAAGGGGTTGCCCGGCTCCTTCCCCACCGCCATGGTCGTCGCGGTACGCGCCGCGGGCGGCGTGGCCGAGGAGCGCTGCACGCCGGTGTTCATGTAGCCCTGGTTGTCGTAGCAGACGTAGAGCACGTCGTCGTTGCGCTCGAACATGCCCGATAGGCAGCCCAGGCCGATGTCCGTCGTGCCGCCATCGCCGCCCTGGGCGATGACGCGCACGCTCTTTCGCCCTTTGACCCGCATCGCGGCGGCGATTCCCGTGGCAACCGCGGCCGTGTTGCCGAAGAGCGAGTGGATCCACGGGATCTGCCAGGACGTCTCCGGGTAGGGCGTGGAGAACACCTCGAGGCAGCCGGTCGCGTTGGCGGCGATGAGCTGGCTGTCGCTGGCGCGCATCGCGGCATCGATTGCGTAGCGCGCGCCCAGGGCCTCGCCGCAGCCCTGGCAGGCGCGGTGCCCGGAGTTGAGCGAATTCGTGCGCTCCATGTCGGCCTGCACCGAGCGCTGCTCAGGGGCAAGCAGGCGGTTGCCGACCGTGAAGGTGCCGGTCTGGTAGAACTTGATCTGTGCGTCCATGCTCGAGGCTCCCTGCTCAGGCGATCCGCGAGGCGACCGCCCCGACCTGCCGCAGGATCTGTTCGGGTATGGGTCCCGTGCGCCGCTGTGCGCGCTCGCGCTCGAGCACCCGGTTGACGATCCCCAAATCCAGGTCCAGGAAATGCACGGGCTCGAGCTGCTCGTCCATCGCCTGGCGCAGCACCCGATGCAGGCTCGCCTTGGTGATGGCGCGGCCCCCCAACCCGGCAATCACCGTGTTCACCTTGATCGGCAAGCCGTCGATGGCCATGCGCACGTCGGTCGCCACGATGCCGCCGATGCCCACTGCCAGGCTCTTCTCCAGCACCACCAGGCGCCGGGCGCCCTGCACGGCCTGCCGGATCGCGGCCAGGGGGAAGGGCCGAAACGAGGTGATGCCCAACACGCCAACCTTCAACCCCGCCTCGCGCAGCTCGTCGACCGTGTCCTTGATGGTGCCCAGCACGGACCCCAGCGCGATCACGATAGTCTGGGCATCCTCCAGGCGATAGCCTCGCACCAGGCCCCCGGCGTCGCGCCCGAACATCTGCCCGAATTCGGCCGCGATGCGCGGGATCCAGTCGAGCGCCTGCAGCTGCTTGGCGTGTGCCAGGTAGCGCACCTCGGCAAAGGCCTCGGGGCCGACCATGGCGCCGATCGACACCGGGTCATCGGGATCAAGCGACTGGCGCGGCACGTACGGCGGCAGGAAGGCATCGACCTGCTCCTGCGAGGGGATGTCCACGCGCTCGTAGGCGTGCGTGAGGATGAAACCGTCCATGCATACCATGACCGGCAGCGAGAGCTCCTCGGCGAGCTTGAAAGCCTGGATGTGCAGGTCGAGCGCCTCTTGGTTGGTCTCGGCAAAAACCTGGATCCAGCCGCAATCGCGCTGGCTCATCGAGTCCGAGTGATCGTTCCAGATGTTGATCGGCGCGCCGATCGCGCGGTTGGCGATCGTCATGACGATCGGCAGGCCCAGGCCCGAGGCGTTGTAGACCGCCTCGGTCATGAACAGCAGGCCCTGGCTCGCGGTCGCGGTGTAGGTCCGCGCGCCCGCGGCGGAGGCGCCGATGGCCACCGACATCGCGGCGAATTCGGATTCGACGTTGAGGAACTCACACTTGGCCAGGTCACCGGATTTGACCAGCTCGCCAAGTCCCTCGACGATGTGCGTCTGCGGGGAAATGGGATAGGCGCAGATCACTTCCGGACGGCACAGGGCCACCGCCTCGGCCACCGCCTGCGAGCCTTCGCATTGCTTACGCATATCCCGCTTCCTTCAAATCGGCTTTGACGATGTCGTAGGCTTCCCGGGCCGCGGCGATGTTGCCCTCGGCGACCTTGCCGCGGAATTTCTCTTGGATGGCGGCCACGACGGAATCAATGGAAATCAGACCGCAGATGGCGGCAAAGCCGCCCATCAGCGGCACGTTGGGAACCGCGCGCCCGACATGCTTGAACGAGAGCTCCGTGGCCGGCAGGGTCACCAGGTTCCGGGGATGCAGGTCCTGCACGAATTCACCCAGGCCGATTTCCTCGAAGGTCCTTTGCGTGTTGATCAGGATGCAGCCCTCCGGATGCCGCAGGCCGGCGAGGACATCGACCTGGTGGAGCAGCGTCGGATCCTGGATGATCAAGGCGTCGGGCTGCATGATCGGCTCCCGCAGGCGGATTTCCTTGTCATCGAGCCGGCAGAAAGCCACGACGGGCGCGCCGGTGCGCTCGGAGCCGAAGCTGGGGAAGGCCTGGGCGTAACGCCCCTCCAGGAATGCGGCGACCGAGAGCATCTCGGCCGCCGTGACCACTCCCTGTCCGCCCCTCCCGTGTATCCGTATCTGAAACATCCGCGCTCCTTGCTTGTCCGGTGCGTAAGCAGTCATGACCACAAAGAGCCACACCCGCAGGAGGTGATCACCGCAGGGGCCGTCGCGGGCAAAGGGCGATCGTTAACGCTATAGCGGAAAAAGTCCGCACCAATGCTCTTGCGCGATGGCGCCTCGATTGCATCGGCAAGAAAGAAGTTGCTCATAGGGTGCCTCCTAGCAGAGCAATTTTGCGGCCGATTTGGCGCGCCCGGCAGGACTCGAATCAACAATTCCTTGGATCGCAGCTCGGTGGCCGAGCGCGACGGTTGATTTTTATCAACTTGCCCGCAACCATGGAGCCTCGGCCCTCCTTTTTGCGGGACCCTTGGGCCGTTCACGCCGTGTCAAACGCGCGCGAGGCTCTTTGCGCCATCATGGCGTCCAAACCCGCCAATCGACGCCAAACACGCGCGTCAAAGCTCGCATGCGATTTGGGCCAACGGGCGCCTGCATTGTGTTTTGCTTCCCGCAAGGTCCGCTGATGCCGCATTGCTCTCCCCCTATCGACTTGCCGGAATAATTAGCAGCGCCGATCCGATCTCCGCGAGGATCCCGCCTCTGCCTTGTGAGCAGACGTAGGCAAGCGCGTTCGCGTCATTGCAGTCACGGGTGCCTGCAAGCGGACAGCAATGGTGCCGTGCAAGATCAAGAAGCGCCATCTCGCCACGGAATCTAGGCCGGGAAGGCTGCATGATCGAGGACAGAGTTGGGCCATGGATCGGACAGCGCGGGTTGACGGGTTTGCGGTCCTTCGGTACTTTCATCCGCTCCTGAGGTCACGCGACGGAATGCGCCCATGGTGCCAGCAAATCGAGTCAACGATAGCGTTCTGGGCGCACTGGAGCGGCCGGCCCTAGCGTGGATGGTGAGGCAATTGCCAGCGTGGGTTACACCAGACCATTTGACGGCCGCCTCGTTCTTGGGTGCGCTCGTCGCGGCGGTCGGATTCGTGTTGAGCCGATGGTCGCTTGATTGGCTCTGGCTCTCCTGCGTGGGACTAGCTGCCAATTGGGCCGGCGATTCGCTGGACGGCAACTTGGCGCGATTGCGCCACATCGAGCGGCCTCGTTATGGCTTTTTCGTGGACCAGACCAGCGACCTGTTTGCGCAGACGCTGATATTCCTTGCTCTTGGGCTCTCGCCGCTCGCGCGCTTCGAGCTCGCGTGCCTGGCTCTTATTGCCTTCCTGATGGCATTCGTTTACACGATGATCTACGCGCACGTACGCGACACCTTTCGGATTACCTACCACGGCTTCGGACCGACCGAAATCGTGGCCCTGCTATTCGTGGGCAACTTGTTAACGCCGCTGGTGGGCATCATCGATGTCGCGCAGTGGCTCACGCCTCTTCGAGCATTCAGCCCTGTCACCGCCTACGAACTCGTTATCGCGATCCTCTGCATAGCCTCCGTAGGCGGGCTTGCCATGCTCGCGCTCCAGGAGGGGCGTGCGCTGGCCCGCGAGGACCGGCCGGGGGCGGTTCCCCTTGCTTCGACCACCCCGGGTTCGCGGCCGTAACGCGCCGCCCGCCCTCCTCCTACCCAGAAGCGGCGAGATCCGCTGCCAGACGAGCGAGGAGTCCCCTCTTGCTAAACTGCACCGCACACGGACCGGTATCCGCGCAGCCAGAGGCATGCACCCCACTATCAAGTCGATTTTTCTGACCGCTAGCGCACTCCTCGTATCCGGCTGTGCCACGTATTTTCCGACGATCGGGCCAAGCCGCAACGAGATCGAGGCGGCGGCCGCGCCACCTGCCGCAAGCGCGATTCAGATCGTCGATGTCGACGACGCGGTGACACGCCGCCTGCTCGCACAACGAACCCAGCACTTGTTTTCTGAGACTCTGGCCTCGCGCGCGGACGGCTTGCAGCCCGTGGGGATCGGCGACTCTCTCGAAGTGTCCATCTGGGAAGCCACGCCCGCGACGCTCTTTGGCAGCGGCTCGCTGGATCCGCGCGCCATCTCCAGCGCAGCGCGATCCACAACGCTGCCCGAGCAGGTGGTCGACAGCGAGGGTTATATCAAGGTGCCCTTTGCCGGCCGGGTTTTCGCAGAGGGGCGGACGCTGCCGCAAATCGAATTGCAGATCGTCCAGCGGCTCACCGGAAAGGCCAATCAGCCGGAAGTGCTAGTGCGCCGAACGCGCAACCTCTCCTCCAACGTGACCGTGGTGGGAGAGGTCACCACGAGCATGCGTCTTCCGCTGACGCCCGCCCGGGAGCGGCTGCTCGATGCCCTCGCTGCCGCCTCTGGCGTGCGGCAGCCGGTAAATAAGATGACGATCCAGGTCACGCGTGGCGAGAAGGTCTATTCGCTACCCCTTTCGACAATCATCGAGGACCCGAAGCAAAATATCTTTCTGCAGCCCGGCGATGTGGTCACCGCGCTCTACCAGCCGTTTAGCTTCACCACACTGGGCGCCACCGGCAAGAACGACGAGATCAACTTCGAGACGCAGGGAATTTCGCTGGCGCAGGCGCTGGCCCGCTCGGGCGGCATGGTCGACCAGCGCTCCAACCCCAGGGGTGTCTTCCTCTTCCGCTTTGAACCCAAGGCCGCGCTCGACTGGCCCCGCCAGCCCGTCATGACCACGCCCGAGGGCATGGTGCCCGTCGTATACCGCATTGATCTGAGCGACCCGCGCAGCTTTTTCGTGATGCAAAGCTTCGCGCTGCACGACAAAGACATTCTCTACGTATCCAACGCGCCCATTACCGAAGTGCAGAAGTTTCTGAACGTGCTCTTCACCGTGACCTATCCGGTTATCGCAGCTAAGCAGCTGGGTTTCTAGGAAATGGACTATTACCGATGAACGGCGGGCAAACTGCGCAGACCAAAACATGGATCAAGCGAAACCTCGTCTTCGCCATAACCGTGCTCGTGCCCACGTCCCTGGCGATCGTCTATTACGCCCTTATCACCTCGGACGTCTACATCTCCGAATCGCGCTTTCTCGTGCGCAGCCCACAGCGCCCGGTCCCCAGCGGAATCTTTGGCGAGATCCTGCAGGGCACCGGCATCACCCGCTCGCAGGACGACACCTACTCGGTGCGCGACTTCATTCTCTCGCGTGACGCACTCAACGAGCTCGACAAGACGCTCGCCGTGCGCAAGGCCTTCTCGAGCAAGAAGATCGACTTCATCAACCGTTTTCCCGGACTGGACTGGGACGACAGCTTCGAAGAGTTCTACCGCTACTATGGCAAGCACGTCGGCGTCGATTACGATCCGGTGTCGTCAATTTCGATCCTGACCGTGCGCGCATACACCGCCGAGGACGCCAAGAAGATCAACGACCTGCTGCTGCAGATGAGCGAGCGGCTGGTCAACACGCTTAACGACCGCAGCCGCCAGGATCTGATCCGCTTCGCGGAAGACGAGGTCAAGATCGCCGCCGACAAGTCCCTGGAGGCCTCGCTGGCGCTTTTCGCGTTCCGCAGCAAGCACTCCATTTTTGAGCCCGGCAAGCAGGCCGCGATCCAGCTCGAGGGCGTTGCCAAGATTCAGGAGGAATTGATTGGGACGGAGGCCGAACTCGCACAATTAAAGAAGCTTTCGCCGAACAATCCACAGATTGGTGCTCTCGAAAGCCGCGCCGACACCCTGCGCAAGGCGATAGCGTCCGAGGCCTCCAAGGTGACGAGCGGAAGCGGCTCCTTCAGCGCCAACGCACCCACGTTCGAGCGCCTTACTCTCGAATCCGCTTTCGCGGACAAGCAGCTCGGTAACGCGCTGGCCGCGCTCGAGACGGCGCGCAGCGAGGCAATTCGCAAGCAGCTGTATCTCGAACGGTTGGTGAATCCCAGCCTGCCGGATAAGGCGATGGAACCCCGCAGGGTCCGCTCGGTCTTCACGGTCTTCATGCTGAGCCTTGTTGCTTGGGGTGTCGCCAGCCTGATTATTGCGAGCGTGCGCGAGCATCGAGAGTAGCGTATCCCCTCGATGATGAATACAGATCTTTTCAATTCCGAGCCCGCACTGCTCAAGTGCCTTGCCATCCAGCGTCGAGTCCTGCACGCGCTGCTGATGCGCGAGGTCATCACCCGCTTTGGGCGCGATAACCTCGGCGTGCTGTGGCTGATAGGGGAGCCAATGATCTTTACGCTTGGCGTCGCAACCCTATGGAGTGCCGCTGGCTTGGCGCACGGGTCCGCAATTCCGATCGTGGCATTTGCAGTGACAGGATATTCGTCAGTGCTGATGTGGCGTAACGCCGCCTCGCGCTGCAGCATGGCCATCGAGCAGAACAAGAACTTGCTCTTCCACCGCAACGTGCAGGTCGTTGACGTATTGCTGACTCGGATCGTGCTCGAAATTGGCGGCGCGACAGGATCGTTTATTGTCCTTTCCCTGTTCTTCATTTTCATCGGGTGGATGCCGATGCCTGTCGACTTGCTGCAGGTGCTGTTCGGTTGGGTGATGCTCGCGTGGTTCGGCGCCAGCCTGGCGCTGCTGATCGGTGGCGGCACGGCGTTCTCACCGATCGTCGAGCGGCTGTGGCACCCGACGGCCTATTTGCTGTTTCCGATGTCGGGCGCGGCGTTTATGGTTGAATGGTTGCCGGTGAAACTGCAGCAGGTCGTCCTATTGCTACCTATGGTGCACGGAGTTGAGATATTGCGCGAAGGGTACTTCGGCAACGTCGTGCTTACGCATTACGACGTCGGCTACATGGCAGCGTGTTGCCTGATGCTATCGCTAGGAGGCTTGTACGTGGTGCGGGAAGCCGGCCGCAGGGTCGAATTCTGATGCTTTCCTTAGAAAACGTTTCAAAGGTGTATTCCACGCGGCAGGGGCCACGAACAGTCCTGGACAATGTGAGTTTTCAACTCGGGCGCGGAAGAAACCTCGGCATCCTCGGGCGCAACGGCGCGGGCAAATCCACGCTGATCCGCCTGATCAGTGGCGCCGAGCGGCCGACTGCAGGACGAATCCGGCGGGGCATGCGTGTTTCTTGGCCACTGGCGTTCGGCGGCGCCTTCCAGACCCACCTCACGGGCCTGGACAATCTGAAATTCGTCTGCCGCGTCTACGGCGTGGACTACAAACCCCTTGTTGCATTTGTCGAAGAATTCACGGAACTAGGAATCTATCTCCGTGAACCGGTACTGCACTACTCCAACGGCATGATGACCCGCTTGGCATTTGCGCTGTCCATGGCCATTGAGTTTGATTGTTTTCTCATCGACGAAGCGATGGTGGTGGGCGACGTGCGCTTTCACGAGCGATGTCACGTTGAGCTTTTCCATAAGCGCAAAGATCGTGCTTTCATTCTCGTTACGCACGAAGCCCATGTCATCAAGCTCTATTGTGAAAATGCCTGCGTTTTGCACGAGGGCCGGCTTCTTCCCTTTCCCAGCGTCGATGCGGCGTACGACTTCTACCAGGCCACCATGGCGGAGCGGCCGGAAGAAGTCGAGTTGTAGCAAGTCCGCGGTTCAGAACAGGTATGCCAATGAACAAGCCGAGAGCGCCGCTCAGTGTTCTTCTGGAGATGCGCCCCGCCCTTCAGGGTCACGCAGGTATTCCGCAGGCGACGCGGCTTTTGTTTCGCAGCCTTTTGCTGTTGGACGACATGCATGTTGAAGGGTTGCTGCAAAACAACGCACACATGCTTGCCAAGGGATTGCCGGTAAGCGGGTCCGACTTGCCGTGGCAATTGTCCAGGGACCGGCAATTGAATCAGCTTGGGCGCGTCGTGATTTCACTTGAACAGACATCCTGGGATTGGCGACTACATGCCACTGGCCACACCGTTGCAATGGCGGCATGGCATCTGCTCGGTGGTTCCCAGCCACTTACGCGCTTT
>Ga0209415_10020395_pt1 | contig 10303 bp, 8 predicted proteins | sample PeaSoiSIISIP2007_FD_187696 | JGI IMG/M metagenome (GOLD analysis project Ga0209415, IMG submission 187696) | Peat soil microbial communities from Weissenstadt, Germany - SII-SIP-2007 (SPAdes) (version 2) | ecosystem: Environmental > Terrestrial > Soil > Wetlands > Peat | place: Germany...
TAGAGACAAGTGTTGGATACGCAAATGGCAACACTGGTAATCCTAGCTACGAAGAAGTTTGTAGTGGACAAACGGGTCACGCTGAAGCCGTCTATGTAAAATATGATCCAGCACACTTAGATCTACGCAATCTCTTAACCTATTATTTCAAGATTATCGAACCGACTAGCCTGAATCAACAAGGTAATGATCGTGGCATTCAATATCGTACGGGCATATATTATAAAGATGTAGCAGATAAAAAGGTAATTGAAGAAGTAGTAGCTAAGGAGCAAATAAAATATACCAAGTCTATCGTTACGGAAGTTCTACCCCTTACTCATTATGATATTGCGGAAGAATATCATCAAAAGTATCTTGTGAAAAATCCGAATGGCTATTGCCATATCGATTTATCAGAACCCTTATAATCTGAAAAAAACGAGTTGCGATCACATAAATATGTGTAGCAACTCGTTTTTTTCTTCGTTATTTTAAAAGCCACGGAATGTAAAATGGTGCAATGAATGAAATGAAAATGGCAGCTAGCGCCATAGCAACTCCTGACATAGCTCCTTGGGTTTGACCTTCTTGAAGGATCGTAGCAGTACCTTGTCCATGAGCGGTTACCCCCATGGCAAGTCCCCTCGCTACCGGATTCTTGATTTTGCAGAGGGAAAGGAAACTGGCACCAATCATAGAGCCGAGTGTACCTGTAAAAACTACAAAAGCTACAGTAATCGCGGGATCGCCTCCCGTGATAAGGGATACTTCGATGGCAATTGGCGCTGTTATTGATTTAGGAGCAATGGATGTAACGAGCAGGGGATCGAGACCACTCCATTTTGCTAATAATACAGCAGTTGTTAATGTAGATAGAGCACCGCTAACAATACCGACTAAAATAGGAATGAAGGCCTTACGCAGAACCTCTCGATTTTGGTATAGAGGTAGTGCTAGTGCCACAGTAGCAGGCCCCAGTAAAAAAGTCATAATCTCTTTGCCAGGTTTGTATTGTTCAAAAGTGATTCCTAAATAGTGCAGGATCAAAATAATCGTAATGGTGCTAAGGAGCAAAGGGGTAAGCAGTGAATTTTGTATCTTTAAATAGACCTTTCGACTGATAAAATAAATGGCAATCGTCATGATGATTGTAAAAGCAGTCATTGTGATATTTGGCAAGTTAGTTCTCTCCTTTCTTAACCTCAGGGGATTTGTGGAGGAGTTGAACCATTCCGCCAGTTACAAGCAATGCGACTAACGTACTGACTACTAAGGGTAAAAATAGGAGAGCTCCTTTTTGAACAAACAAATCCCCCCATTCCATAAGTTCAACGGCAATGGGAATAAAGAAAAATGATAAATGTTTTAGTAGTGGAGCGGTGGCTGCGGAGAGCCATTCCTCTTTTATAACCCCAATAGACAAAAGGAAAAATAACGTGATCATACCCAACACACTACCGGGTATAGGCAAGTGAAAGAAATTCACCACCCATGTACTAAGAGAATAAATGAGCCATAGTAAGAAGATTTGTCCCATAATTTTAAAAAAATATTTCAAAAAGCGTCACCTCCCTAGTAGTATAGTACTTTACTCTGAGTTATAGCAAATATCCAAATTAAAGGGCTGTCTCAAAATATTTTAATTATATAGATAAAGCAGTATGATGATAAAAAAATGGTATAAATATCAGTGATAAAAGCTGATTTTATACCATTTTGTTTGTCTACCTTCAATTTAAGAAATGTGGATAACTTGGAAAGTTATTTTGAGATGGCCCCTTAGAGTTAATTAGCGTTTAACTTCTACTTTGGCCATTTTTTCGTAATATTTTACCAAACTGCTGTGGTCAGCATCTCCCAGATCATCAGTTTTAAGGGCTTGCATCATTTCCATAACAGCTGCGGTAAGAGGTAAGGAAACACCCATTTCATGAGAAGTTTCTAGGGCGTTATTCAAATCCTTAATGTGGAGGTTAATGCGAAAGCCAGGATCAAATTTGCGATCCATCATCAAAGGAGCTTTGGCATCAAGTACCGTACTTCCCGCTAAACCACCACGGATTGCTTGATAAACGAGATCTGGTTCTACGCCAGCTTTGCTAGCCAATACCAAGGCTTCAGAAACTGCGGCAATGTTGAGGGCAACGATAACTTGGTTAGCCAGTTTTGTAATGTTTCCGGCACCAATTTCACCAGCTCGCACAACAGAACCAGACATGGCTTTCATAATGGAGTAGCATTTGTCAAAGACCTCTTGTTTTCCGCCAACCATTACAGACATTGTGCCATCGATCGCTTTTGGTTCACCGCCACTTACGGGGGCATCTAACATTTCAATATTTTTTTCAGCCAGTTTTGCTGAGAGTTCGCGGCTCACTAACGGCGCAATGGAACTCATATCGATGAAAACGGTTCCTGGTTTTGCTCCTTCGAGGATTCCGTTTTCGCCGAGCACAACTTCTTTTACATGAGGTGAATTCGGTAGCATTGTAATAATCACATCAACTTGTTCGGCGATGGCTTTAGGAGTGGGAGCACTTTTGGCTCCTGCAGCGACAACTTCTGCCACAGCAGCTTGATTGCGATCCATAACCGTAAGATCATAACCTGCTTTTAATAAGTTTTTGCTCATTGGTTTTCCCATAATTCCGAGTCCGATTAATCCTATTTTCATGTTATTTACCCCTTTATTTTTTTATTTTTAATAATTTCTAGCGAACTAAACAAGGACGTTTGTTATCAAATTTCCAGTTGGGAATTAAATATTGCATTGCCATGGCATCATCACGGGCACCTAGGCAGTTTTCGATATAAAGTTTATGAGCTTTCTCAATTCGCTCCATATCGATTTCCACCCCAAGACCAGGCTTATCAGGAACAGACACCATACCGCCGACAATTTTGAACGGTTCTTTTGTCAAGCGTTCTTGATTTTCTTGCCAAATCCAATGGGTATCGAGGGCGGCAATTTTGCCTGGCGCAGCGGCACCGACGTGGGTAAACATGGCTAAAGAAATATCAAAATGATTGTTGGAATGAGATCCCCAGGTAAGTCCCCATTCATGGCACATTTGGGCGACACGTACCGAACCTTGCATCGTCCAGAAGTGAGGATCGGCTAAGGGAATATCAACGGAGTGCAACTGGATGGTATGTCCCATTTGACGCCAGTCCGTGGCAATCATATTGGTAGCTGTTGGTAAGCCTGTTGCGCGCCGAAACTCAGCCATGACTTCTCGTCCCGAATAACCATTTTCAGCACCGCAAGGATCTTCTGCATAGGCCAAGACGTGACTTTTGTCACTACATAAACGGATGGCTTCTTCTAAGGACCATGCTCCATTGGGGTCAATGGTAATTCGCGCTTTCGGGAAACGCTGGGCTAACGCCGTTACGGCTTCGATTTCTTGGTCTCCGCTCAGTACGCCACCTTTCAATTTGAAATCATTGAAACCATAGAGTTCATGCGTAGCTTCGGCAAGGCGCACAACCGCTTCGGGAGTTAACGCCTCTTCATGACGCAAGCGATACCAATCCTTTTTGGCATCTAGATTACTCAAATAAGGTAGCGTGGTTTTATTCCGATCACCGACATAGAATAAATAACCAAGCATTTCTACTGCCTTACGCTGTTGACCAGTGCCAAGTAATGCGGCAACTGGGACGCCAAGGAATTGTCCTAATAAATCCAGTGTTGCGGCTTCAATGGCGGTTACGACATGAATGGTAATGCGTAAATCGAAGGTTTGCAATCCACGCCCAGCTGCATCGCGATCGGCAAAACGATTGCGTACGGAATTGAGAATGTTATTGTAAGTGCCGATGGATTGGCCAATGACCAACTCTCGTGCATCTTCTAAGGTTTGGCGAATGCGTTCGCCGCCAGGAACTTCGCCAACCCCAGTGTGACCAGCATTGTCTTTTAGAATGACAATATTACGCGTGAAAAAAGGACTATGAGCGCCACTGAGATTTAAAAGCATACTATCTTGGCCTGCAACAGGGATAACCAACATTTCTGTAATGATTGGTGCTGAGGAATTACTGGTTGTTATTTTTTGATCCATAGTAGTATGAACTCCTTTACGATTGTATTTTTACATGAAGGTAGGTGATGAGTTTACTGGAGCAACCCCATACCGATGAGTACTTGACGAAGTTTTTGTCTTTCTTCATGGGTCATAGGGCCTGCTGGGTCCATACAAGGACCTGCTTCAATGCCTAGTAACATAAGTGATTCTTTGATGACGGCTGGAAAGGTACCAATGTTGAAAGCACTACGAAGGGGAGCTAAAGCAAATTGTGCTTTTAAAGAACCAGCTAAATCACCAGCCATATATTTTTCATAAATATCTACACACATTCTTGGTGCCACATTGGCGCAAGAGGCAATACTGCCCGTAGCACCGTAGCAAAGTGCGCCATAAATCAGTGTATCTCTTCCCATCAGTACGGAAAAATCATCTCGATCTTTGGTCAAACGGATATAATCAGCAGTTAACGTTAAGTCACCGCTAGAATCTTTAATGCTGACGATGTTAGGGATTTCAGCCAAGGTGGCCACCGTGGCTGGAGCAAGATTTACGCCTGTTTTCGGAGGGTTATTGTAGAGGATAACTGGAAGAGATGTATTGGCAGCAACCGACTTGTAATGCTTAATTAACTGATCTTGGTTCGGAGTGATAAACATCGGTGTTAACACGGATACGGCGTCCACTTTACATTCTTCTGCTAATTGGGTTAACATCACACTTTCGCGGGTGGTAATTCCATTGGTACCGGCATAAACAGGGACTCTGCTTCTTGTCTCATCCATTGTAACTAACAAAATTTCCCGCTTTTCTTCTGGCGTGAGTCCATAAAATTCACCAGTTGTTCCCACGACGAAGAGGCCATGAACCCCGCCGTCAATTAAGTGATTGATCAGTTTGCGCATTGCTTTTTCATTGAATTTTTCCTCAGCAGTAAGGGGAGTTATCACCGCTGGTATAATGCCTGTTGCTTTAAATCCTACTTTTTTAGTCATGTTAGTTACTCCTTTTAAATTATCAAATTTTTATTAATGAGATTTATCATTTATTTCAGTTCAACTCGTTTTATTTCGCCCACAATCACCAAATAGCTAATAATAGCGATGAAGGCATGGACGACAACATAGATGAGTGCGCCATTAAAGGACCCGGTTGATTGAATGATATAACCAATGGCAATGGGGGTTGTAATACTGGAAAGGTTACCGCAAGTGTTTAATAGACCACCGCTCAAACCCGCGATTTGTTTCGGTGCTGTATCCGAATTGACGGCCCAGCCAAGCGCTCCAACACCTTTGCCGAAGAACGCTAAAGCCATGATGGCAATGATGATCCATTGGGTATCTACGTAGTTACAAGCAAGCATGCTCATGGACAACACCATACCGAGTACAATTGGTACTTTTCGCGCAAAAGTAAGGGAATAGCCCTTTTTGAGTAAGAAATCGGAGATCATACCACCTAAAATGCCACCTAAAAAACCAAAAACAGCAGGTACGGATGCCGCAAAGCCCGCTTTCAGAATCGTCATGCCACGGGCTTGTACGAGATAAACGGGAAACCAAGTAATGAAAAAATAGGTAATGGCATTAATACAATATTGAGCAACATAAATGCCGACCATCATGCGATTTTTTAGAAGTTCTTTAATATATTGCATTTTTGGTCCTTGCTCTGTAGGGCTATCCTTCTTTGTTTGATCCATATCCACTAAGCCGCCGCCGTGTTGGATATATTCAATTTCAGCTTTATTAATCATAGGATGATCTTTCGGATTATGAATGAATTTATTCCATATTCCTGTGAAGAGTATTCCCAGTACACCCATGACCACAAAGACATAATGCCAACCAAAATTCTGAATCAGCCACCCCATAAGTGGGGCGAAAATTACGGTTGCAGCATATTGGGCTGAATTAAAGATAGCGGATGCAGTACCGCGCTCGGCGGCTGGAAACCACGCCGCAACGATTCGACTATTGGCGGGAAAAGAAGGTGCTTCAGCAGCCCCAACGAGAAAGCGCAAAGCGAACAATGTAATAATTGCAGTAGCGCCAGTCAGGAAACCAACGAAACCTTGAAATAAGGTAAAGAGGGACCAGAAGAAAATACTCGCAGCATACACTTTTTTTGAACCAAATTTATCTAAAAAATAGCCTCCTGGTAACTGAAAAATAACATAGGACCAACCAAAGGCTGAGAAAATATAGCCCATTGAAATGGAATCCATGTGCAAAGCTTTGGCAATCTCGGGACCAGCAAGTGAAATGGTAGCGCGATCCGCGTAATTAATTGCAGTAATAAGGAACAATACGACGACGATGATCCATCGAACATTCGTCTTTTTTTCCGTGGCAAGATGATTCATATCCATAACATTCACCTGATAGATTTGTAAATAAACAAAATCCATGCTGCCTTTCTTTTTTATTTCACGGTATTACCGAACTAAGCTAGGACGTTTCGGATCATACTTCCAGCCAGGTATTAGATATTGCATCGCCATGGCATCATCGCGGGCACCTTGGCCGATTTTGTGATAGAGTTTGTTGGCTTTTCCGATTTGCTCCATATCAATTTCTACACCAAGACCGGGTTTTTGCGGTACTTCGATCAAGCCGTCTACAATTTGAAATGGTTCTTTCGTTAGATTTTCCTGACCTTCTTGCCAAATCCAATGGGTATCAATAGCGGTAATGTTACCTGGTGCTGCAGCGGCGACATGGGTGAACATTGCCAGGGAAATGTCAAAATGGTTATTCGAGTGAGAGCCCCACGTCAATCCCCATTCATGACAGAGTTGCGCCACACGCACGGAGCCCTGCATAGTCCAAAAATGCGGGTCGGCGAGAATGATATCGACAGCATGGAGGCTTGCAGAGTGCCCTAATTGTCGCCAGTCCGTTGCGATCATATTTGTTGCCGTTGGCATCCCTGTAGCGCGTTTGAACTCTGCCATAATTTCTCGACCAGAATAGCCATTTTCTGGACCACAAGGATCTTCGGCATAGGCCATGAGATGTTGTTGATTCTTACATAGACGAATGGATTCATCCAATGACCAAGCACCGTTGGGATCAAGAGTAATGCGGGCCGTCGGGAAACGTTTGGCAAGAGCAGCCACGGCTTCCATTTCTTCTGCACCGCTCATGACGCCACCCTTTAATTTAAAATCTTTCACACCATAGCGTGCTGTTGCGGCTTCAGCGAGTCGAACAATTGCCTCTGGTGTTAACGCTGCTTCATGGCGCAAACGTAGCCAATCATCGCTTGCATGAGGATTACTAAGGTATGGTAAATCTGTTGTTGTGCGATCACCGACATAAAAGAGGTAAGCTAAGGTTCGTACGGCATCACGCTGTTGCCCACTACCTAATAAGGCAGCTACTGGTACATTGAGAAATTGACCGAGCAAATCGAGGAGCGGAGCTTCAATTCCTGTAAGCACATTATCAGCACGTAGGTTGATTTCATGGGGTTGTTTTAGTACCGCTTCTTCGGCGGCGGAAGTTACTTTGTGTACGGTAGATTGGGGACCAGCTGTATTCTTGCCCAATAACTGTTGACGAATATTATTGAGAATGTTGTTATATAAACCAATGGATTGTCCAACGACGAGGGAGTGGGCTTTTTCCAAGGTGCGCAGGATACTTTCTCCTCCTGGAACCTCACCGACTCCTGTGTGTCCTAAACTATCTTTCAGTATTACGATGGTGCGGGTGAAAAAAGGACCATGGGCACCGCAAAGGTTTAATAGCATGCTATCATAGCCAGCGACGGGGATCACTTTCATTTCGGTAATAATTGGTGTGCCAGAATAAGCATTGCTGTTTACTTGATGAGCCATAATTGTTAAAGCCACCTCTTTTAATCTTTTACTTTCTAGAACAATAATTTCATATATTGAAATGTTATTTCTTATAATGAATACATTCTATATTAAAATGAAAAATCCTTTTATTAATAATAAATATTTTCAGAATTCACTAAAAAAGATACCCGAGATGAAACCGCGTCGTTAGCGGTTTCATCTCGGGTATCTTATATAGAATCGTATTACCAATCTCCAGCAGATCCCATGCGGGCTGCGATTCGATTTGAGTATTCAAAGAGGAGAGGGACGTATTCAAGGAGTTTTTCACGAGAATAAATGCTTGTTGGTCCTGAAATGCTGATTCCGGCTACAATGTTGCCAGCCCGATCATGAAGCGGAGCAGCAATACAATTGATTCCATTACTCCATTCTTCGAAATCGACTCCATAGCCCTGTAAGCGCACTTTTTCGATTTCTTCTAGGTATTGGGCCTCATCAGTAATTGTATTTAAGGTATATCTACGCACGCCACGCTTAAAGACTTCACTTACGATTTCAGGGGATTTACAAATTAGAACTTTCCCCAGAGCAGTGCAGTTAATGGGGCGGCGCATTCCAAGGTGAAAATAACCGTACGCACAATACGCTGTTTCAGCCCTTGCAATATAAATGACTTCATGATCATCAAGGACTGCAAGATTGACATTGAGTTTTAAATTATTCGATAATTCTTCAATAAAGGGAAGACAGATTCGCCTGATTTCCATAGAATTGAGAACGATTCCTTCGTATTTGAGAAACCCTCGGCCTAAGGAATAATTGTTTTCGTGTTGCTCAATTAAATTACATTCTTTTAGTGTATTAAGCAGACGATAGGCGGTGGGTTGGTTAATTCCAGCGAGTGTGCTGATGTCCTTTAAGCGCAAGCGCGGTTTTTCGTAGGAAAAACAATTCAGTATTGTGATGGCTTTCATAACACTATTATTTAATAAATCTTTGTTAACGCTCATTATCATTATCACTCCAAATTTCACATGCTAAAAGTTTTATTTATTATCATCCCTTAATTCATTATTTTATGAAATAATTCCTCTTTATATGAAAAATAAAAATAGTAACGATGATAGCAGAATTTTTAGCAGTTAATTTCTGTTATGAGTAAGTAACGGAATGTTCATTTTTTTAGCGGCAGGGCAGTCATAAAAAGTACGGAATATGGTAGAAAAGGCATGCTCTGTGGTCGTCGAAGGAGCGATTGTTTTGTTGATATTTGATTATTATTCTGTTAGTATGTAATGAGGTTTGCAAGTACAGTTTTGGCAGAAATAAGGCTTGTTTTACCAAGTAAACATTAAAACGGTGCATGACAAGATAAAGGGTCTAGGGGGAAAGATGGAGATTAACAATTTTTTCCTGTTCGTAAATTTAAAAGAGGTGTAGCATGGAGCAAGAAACAACAAAAATAAAAAAAACTCGCCGTCTAATCAACTGGCGAACAATGTTATTATTAGCAATGATCATTTTTATTGCAGGGGCTGCTTATGGTTTTTTAGGTGAAACGCCAGCCACAGATACGATGGCAACGACTTCTTATACTCCAGGGAAAATTAATATATTGGTTCTGGGCGTTGATTCTCGTGATGATGATGTGGGACGGTCGGATACGACTTTTGTGGTTACTATTGATACCGCTGACAAAAAAATTACAGCCCTTTCCATTCCCCGCGATTCTCGGGTGAAAATTGAAGGTCATGGGTGGGATAAAATTAATCATGCCTATGCTTTTGGGGGAGCAAAACTATCAAAGTCCTCGGTTGAAAGTCTATTGGGTATACCAATCAATTATACGATGACCATGAGTTTTCAAGGTTTTGTGCGTATGATTGATGCCCTAGGGGGCGTTACCATTGATGTAGAAAAACGGATGTATTATTCAGATCCTTACGATGACGATGGCGGTTTGTTTATTGACCTTCATCCTGGGGTTCAGCGATTAAATGGTAGAAATGCCATTGAATATGTGCGTTATCGGGATGAAGAGGGGGATATTGGTCGCGTAAATCGGCAACAAAAATTTCTGAAAGCGTTACTTCAGGAGTTTACCAAGCCGCAACTTATTGTAGAACTGCCGAGTCTAATTAAAGAATTTGCTAACGCCGTAAAAACGGACATGCCAACCGCTGAAATGGTAAAACTAATTCCGCTGATAAGCGATGTGGCAAAAGCGGGCTTACATACGGAGTGGGTATCTGGAACTCCATGTTGGATACAAGAAGTAAGCTATTGGCTACCGGACATTAAGGGGTTACGAGAGAAAGTTGCTCAAATACAAGGAATTCCTGTTGATGAACGGTATATGCAAATTACAGAGCGGCTAGTAGCGGAATACGCCAAATCGGTGCCGCGAGAAATCAAAGTAACGGATACGCCTGCCGTGGTGCGTACCCATTCAAGTAGTGTAGATAAGAATACTACT
>Ga0209415_10020397_pt1 | contig 10302 bp, 9 predicted proteins | sample PeaSoiSIISIP2007_FD_187696 | JGI IMG/M metagenome (GOLD analysis project Ga0209415, IMG submission 187696) | Peat soil microbial communities from Weissenstadt, Germany - SII-SIP-2007 (SPAdes) (version 2) | ecosystem: Environmental > Terrestrial > Soil > Wetlands > Peat | place: Germany...
GCAATTGCCTCGTCCCCACATCCCGGATGAGGCATTCGTGTTTTTAGGGCGCGCAGGGCCCAGCGCAGCCAGTTGGAGAAGCTCTCATGAGTCCGCGAATTTATTTTGATCATTCCGCCACCACGCCCCTCGATCCCCGGGTGCTGACGGCGATGGGACCATTTCTTGGCGGGGCGTTTGGGAATCCATCAAGCCAGCATCATGAAGGCCGGGTCGCCCGTACAGCGATCGAGACAGCGCGCGCGCAAGTTGCGTCACTGATTGGCGCCGAGCCCGACGAGATCATCTTCACCGCCAGCGGCACCGAGGCCGACAACCTGGCCCTGATCGGCGCAGTGCGTGCCAGCGGCAAGCCGGGCCACGTCGTAACCACTTCGATCGAGCACGCCGCGATCCTGGAAACCTGCCGTTTCCTGGCGGCGTCGGGAACTAGAGTGACGCATCTGCCAGTCGATGCCGACGGCCTGGTCGGGCCGGAGAGTCTGCTGCGCGCTCTGCAAGCGAACGTGACTCTGGTCTCCATTATGGCGGCGAATAACGTGGTGGGAACGCTGCAGCCCATCGAGGAGCTCGCTCACCTCACCAAACTGCACGGCGTGCTGTTTCACACGGACGCAGTGCAGGCCGCGGGCAAGATTCCGCTCGATGTGAACCGCCTGCACGTGGATATGCTCTCCCTGTCGGCGCACAAGCTGCACGGGCCGAAAGGTGTGGGCGCACTCTACGTCCGAAAAGGTACGCGCTTGTCGCCGATTGTCTTCGGAGGCGGACAGGAACGCGGCCTGCGGTCGGCCACGGAAAACGTTGCTGGAATTGTCGGCTTCGGCGCGGCGGCGGCCATCGCCCGTGAAGAGCTTGCCGAAGAAGCCACGCGCCTCGCGCGGTTCCGCGAGCGCATCTCCCGAGAACTCGCCCGCACGTTGCCGCAGTCATATCTTTTCGGGCATCCCGCCCTGCGCTTGCCCGGCCACCTGAGTTTCGGCCTGCGCGGCCAGGAACGGGAAGTCGGCAAACTGCTCGCTGCCCTCGATGCCGCCGGCGTGGCGCTTTCCGCGGGCAGCGCCTGTAACGCGAACCACGCAGGCGAACCCTCCCCGGTGCTGCTGGCGATGGGTTACGACTCCGAGCGTGCGCGTGGCTTGATTCGCCTGAGCCTGGGCCGCTTCAACACTGAGCAAGAGGTCGATCGCTTCCTCGCGATTCTGCCCCAGGCCGTCGCATCGATCACACACGCTGCGGCCCACAGTCTAGAGCCCACGCCGGATCTGCCTGCGGTGACCTTCGCGTAAGATTGCGCTACCGGGTTGGCATTGCGATCGCCGCCCTTGGCCCTTAGCCGCGAATCTATTGCTATGAGCGACCACAATTCGCCGGAAGAAATTGTCAGTTACTACGGCGACGCCGACGAATCATCTCGTCTCGGTACCGGATGGTTTCAACTCGAACAGGCTCGCACGCAGGAACTGATTCTCCGTCACTTGCCGCCCGCTCCGGCCACCGTCATCGATGCCGGCGGAGGCGCTGGAGCCTATGCCTGCTGGCTGGCCGCCCGCGGATATCAAGTCCACCTGCTCGATCCCGTCGCCAAACACGTTGAGCAGGCGCGTGCCGCGTCCTCCCGCCAGCCTCAGTCTCCGCTGGCTTCCGCCGAAGTCGGCGACGCGCGCCACTTGCCCCACGGCGACGCCACGGCCGACGCAGTTCTGCTGCTGGGCCCGCTCTATCATCTGGTCGAAAGGGAAGACCGGCTGGCTTGCCTGCGCGAAGCTTACCGCGTTCTGCGCCCGGGAGGTTTCGCGTGGGGCGCGGGCATCAGCCGCTTCGCTTCTTTATTCGATTCGCTCGCGCACGGATTTTTCGAAGATCCTGTATTCGCCCCGATTCTGGCGCGCGATCTGGAAGAAGGGCAGCATCGAAACTCCACCGGCAACCCGCTGTACTTCACTGACGCTTTTTTTCACCGGCCCGGCGAATTGTCGCGCGACTTCCTGGCGGCTGGATTTCACGTTGAGGCGGTAGTCGCCATCGAAGGCCCGGGCTGGCTCGCTCTCGACTTCGACCGCTTATGGACCGATCCGCAACAACGCGAGCGCTTGCTGGCTGCGGTGCGCAAGGTCGAGCGCGAACCTTCCGTGCTCGGCGCCAGCGCGCACGTCATGGCCATCGGACGAAAGTGAGCGCGGACGATGGCTTATAATCTGGCGTCGTGACCGAGACCTCAACGCAGGCCGAAAACAATCGGCGCCTCAAAGCAAAGATCCGGCGAATCTTCATCATCACGGTTCTTGCCGTGCTCGGAGCGGCGGTACTGGCTTATGGCCTGGACTACGCGGTGTTTCGAATCCGCGCGGCGACGAATCGCAACGCTTACGGCTCGGTGACCGTGAATCACTACACCGCCGTGCTGCAGAAAAACGGAAAAACGAGCTTAACCTTCGATCCGCCGCAGCCATGGACGTGCGTGAACGCCTTGTTTCCGCATCAGGGATCACTGCCGTGCTGGTATCTGAGCCGCCATCCCGATCAGCGGACGAATATCTGACAACGCGCCACTCGATTCATTCGAATTAGATCGACCTACGGAAAGAGCTAGCGATCTGGCATCCCTGCCTATTTGCCCATATCGAGAATCATGGCAGGCTCCGCACGGGCAGCCCCTACGCGGCTAAAATCGCCGGGAGTTCGCTGTTGATTTTGGAACGCAGATGGCATAAGTTATTTGCCACGCAGACCAGTTGCGCTCTCCCTGAAGCGAAATGCTGGCCGACGGCGCTCCCGGCGAGGTACTCCATGCTCACGAAACAGCGGCTCGGGCCGGCCCTCGTGGCATTGACCGTCGTTAGTGTGATCGTTGTCAGTGTTTCGGCGTCCGCCCAGGTCATCCCGCCCACGAACGGTAAAATTCATAATCCCAATCCGGTCGTGAACCGCCCCGACTCCGTACAGGACGCAGGCCTTTATAATTACTGGAGCCACATGACGGATCAAGACCGCGAGGGCGGCGTTTTGCTGGGCAAGGTGTTGATCAAGGACGAACTGCTTCCGTGGGATCCCATCGTTGTGACGGTGAGCTGCGACGGAGCACCTGCCTATACCGCAGAAACGGACTCCAAAGGATACTTTGCGATCCTTCCCAGCCGCATTCCCGGGGAAATCAGCCAGCAAGGGGACAGAGAGCGGCAGATGAAGGTGCATTTCGAGGGATGCACCGTGCAGGCATTTCTTGCGGGTTTCAAGTCTTCCGGGGTCAGCGTCACGGAACGCAATCTGCGCGATAGTCCTGAGCTCGGAGCCATCACGCTCACCCGCGAATTCACGGCTCGGGGCACGGCCATGAGCGCGACCAGCAAGTCGGTGCCGGCCAACGCCGCCGAGCACTGGAGAAAGGCCGGTGAGGAAATGCTGGCCGACCGGCCGGACCGCGCACGACCGCAATTGGAGGAGGCAGTCCGCATTGATCCCGGGTTCGCCGAGGCTTGGTACCGGCTCGGCACTTTGCAGCTGCAGTCGAACCCCCGCGAGGCGCAGATCTGCCTGCGCAAAGCGGCGGTTGCGGACCCGGCCTTCGTTTCCCCCTATGAGCAGCTCGCCGCACTGGCTGTGCAACAGCAGGATTGGCAGGGCGCGCTGCAGCGCCTCAACCAATACCTGCAACTCGATCCCCAGGGCACCCGCCACATCTGGTATTACAGCGCTCTGTCAAACTTCCAGCTCGGGAATATCGAGGCAGCTGAAGCCAGCGCGAACAAACTTCTGACCATGGATCCTCTCCACAACACCCGCAACGGCGAACAACTGCTCGCCGTAATTCTGGCCAGAAAGGCCGATTATCTCGGCGCTCTCGCCCATTTGCGCCACTGCCTTTCCTATATTCCCCAGGGACCGGACGCGGAGCTGGTCAAAGCTCAGATTGCACAACTAGAGAAGCACGCTCCCAAAGCAAATTGACTCCAGGAGAGCGGTTAGAAGGGATATGAGGAGCACGAGTTGACCCTGCCATCGATTGCGCAGTTCCAGTTAGCCGCCCTCTAAATTCCGGCCGCCTAGGCCGCTTGTGATTCGCAGGCCGGGTCAATGCGCGTAATGAGCGTTATCGCCATTGACCCGTGACGGTACCGGAGCATGGGTTAGAATGTTCCGGCATAACTACCATCGTGAGGGATTCATGCCAAACAATTTGGCACGCCGTGCCTGTGCAGTCGCGATTCTGCTTGCCCTAACCTGCGCCGGGTTCGCCGCAGCCAACCAATCCGACCCTCGTCTGCAGAAGGCCTATCGTTTCCAGCAGGGCGGATGGACCTATGTGCACCTCGAAGGCTCGCCCTCCGAGATGGGATTTCAGCACGGCTATCTTCTCGCACCGGAAATTGCCGACGCGTTCGAGGCCATCAAGCTGTTCGATACGCGCGAGACGCAGCGCGATTGGGAATTCTTCCGCTCGACCGCGCGGCAAATGCTGTGGCCGCACATCGACGCCGAATATCAGCAGGAACTGCAAGGCATCGCCGACGGCCTCAAGGCCCACGGAGTCGATCTCGACGTCTACGACATAGTGGCGCTCAATGCGTTCGAAGAAGTGCCGGATTATTACGTGCCCTGGTTGAACAAGCAGAACAAGTCTGCGAAAACTCCAAAGCTGGCCGCGCCCGGCAATTGCAGCGCGTTCATCGCCACCGGCAGCATGACCAAAGATCACCAGATCGTGATCGCTCACAATAATTGGACGAGCTATCTGGCGGGCGAGCGCTGGGTGATCGTTTTCGACATCCAGCCCGAGCACGGCAACCGCATCCTGATGGACGGCTTTCCCGGAGTCATCGTCAGCGACGACGACTTCGGCGTGAACTCCGCCGGCATCATGATTACGGAGACCACCATCACGCAGTTTGAAGGTTGGGACCCGAACGGCAAGCCCGAATTCGTGCGCGCCCGCAAGGCGCTACAGTACGCCAGCAGTATTGACGATTATGTACGCATTATTAAAGAAGGCAACAATGGCGGCTACGCCAACGACTGGCTCATCGGCGACCGCAAGACCGGTGAGATTGCCTATTTAGAGTTAGGCTTGAAGAATACGCCGCTATGGCGAACGAAAGACGGATACTTCGTCAGCTCGAATTTCGCGCGCGATCCTAAGCTGATTCACGACGAGACTTCCGGGTTTGATCCCAACGACGCGTCGTCCTCGCCCAATGCCCGCCACAACCGCGCGGAAGAAATCATGCAGCAGGCCAAGGGGAAGATCGACGTTGCCATGGCCCAGCAGTTCCTCTCCGACCACTTCGACAGCTTCGAGAAAAAAGAGCAGCCCAACGAGCGCGGCCTCTGCGGCCACGTGGACGCCTCTTCGCGCGGAGTGAAAGAGTGGGACTGGGCTCCGTACAATCCCGGCGGAGCCGTGCAGGGCAAAGCCACCGACAGCGCCATGACCGCAAAGATGAGCTTCGTGGCGCGGGCGGGGCATCCCTGCGGGGCCGATTTTGTGGCTGCGGATTACCTTGACCATCATCCCGAATTTGCCTGGCAGAAGCCGTTACTGCACGACATGAAAGCGGGTCCGTGGACGGTGTTTACGGCGGGGCAGAAACAATAAGGCAGTGACCAGTGGTTATGGCAGCGGTCAGTCAGCATCGATCGGCCTGCGCTTGAGGTCAAAGAAGATTTCTCGTTCGTGGCGATGGCGGCTGGAATGGTGCGCACTGATTACTGGGCACTGACCACTGGCTACCGAATTCCGAATCCCTCCGATAAACAATTTTGATTGGACTCGCCGCCGGGTGCCCCCTAGAGTCCTATGAGTGCAGCCGAGCCGTACACGAACCCGAGGACTGGTGCGCCGGATGAATCCGCCGGAGCCGCTCACCCTGTTTCGTCCTCCATTTCGCAATTACCAGTTCGATGCGGCCTATGACGAGATGTTCGCTTCGCCGGGCGTGCCGCGTGAGCACTACAAGGCTCTGTTTCAAACTCTTCTGGAACTTCCTCCCGAGGAACTTCGCAAGAGTCAGCAGGCCGCCGACCTCTCGTTTCTGCACCAGGGCATCACCTTCACCGTCTACGGCAACGACGAAGGCACCGAGCGCGTTTTCCCCAACGATCTGCTGCCGCGGATCATCCCGCACCAGGAATGGCGCAAGATTGAAAACGGCCTCACGCAGCGCATTGCCGCGCTGAATCTTTTTCTTGAAGATATTTACCATCACGGCCGAATTCTGGCCGACGGCGTTGTGCCTCGCGAACTGGTCTACAGTTGCCGCCACTTCCGCCGCGAGATGCGCGGACTCACCGTTCCGCGCGGAATTTATGTGAGCATCTGCGGCACTGACCTGGTGCGCTTGCCCGACGGCAGTTTCGCCGTTCTGGAGGACAATCTACGAGTGCCCAGCGGCGTCTCATACATGCTGGCCAATCGCAAGGTACTGAAGAAGGTTTTTCCTACGCTGTTCCGAGACTACGGCGTGAGTCCGGTCGATCATTATGCGCAAGCCCTGCTAGCCACGCTGCGAGCGCTGGCGCCGGCAAGTTCTTCCACGCGCCACGAACCAAAAGTTGTTCTACTGACGCCGGGGGTTTTCAACTCCGCCTATTTCGAGCACACATTCCTTGCCCAGCAAATGGGCATTGAACTGGTCGAAGGCCGCGACCTGCTGGTGCACGACAACATCGTCTACATGCGCACAACCGCTGGTCTGCGCCGCGTCGACGTAATTTACCGCCGCGTCGACGACGACTTTCTCGATCCACTCTGCTTCCGCCAGGATTCAAGCCTCGGCGTCCCGGGCTTGTTCAACGGCTATCGCGCCGGGAACGTGGTTCTCGCCAATGCGATCGGCACCGGCGTCGCCGACGACAAGGCGCTCTACGCCTACGTTCCCGCGATCATTCGCTACTACCTCAGCGAGGATCCCATTCTGGCCAATGTTCACACCTATCTTCTCAGCGACCGTTCGCAGCGTAGCTACGTGCTGGAACATCTCGACCAACTGGTGGTCAAGGCCGTCGGCGAGTCTGGCGGCTACGGCATGCTGATCGGCCCGCACAGCACCGAGGCGGAGAGGGAAGAGTTCCGCCGCAGGATCGAAGCCGAACCGCGCAATTACATCGCCCAGCCGACGCTGAGTCTTTCGCGCGCCCCGTGCTTTCTCGAAGGCGAAGTGCAGGCGCGGCACGTCGATCTGCGGCCTTACATCTTGTATGGCGAAAATGTCACGCTCGTGCCCGGAGGTCTCACGCGTGTGGCTCTGCGGCGTGGGTCGCTGGTGGTGAACTCCTCGCAAGGCGGGGGCAGCAAAGATACGTGGGTGCTTCGCGCATGAACAATTCGAGCATGAAAGGCAGGGAATGAACGGAAGGAGGCAAACGGCCATGCTTTCCCGGGTCGCGGACAGTCTGTACTGGATGAGCCGCTACCTGGAGCGCGCCGAACACACCGCCCGCCTCATCGATGTGGACCTGCAGCTGCGGCTCGACCAGTCACCGGAAGCAGGCGCCGGGCGCTGGCTGCGGCTGCTGGAGGCTTCGCAGGTTCCGCCGCCCGACGATGGCAAGATCGACGCCGAGGCATTGACTCACGTTTTGACCCTCGATCGCACGAATCCATCTTCCATTTTGTCGTGCGTGGCTGCGGCCCGCGAGAATCTCCGCCAGGTGCGCGAGCAATGCAGCACGGAAATGTGGGAGCAACTCAACCGCCTGTATCTGCAGGTGAACAGCACCACTGCCAGCGAGGCCTGGCTGCTGCACACGCATGTGTTCTTCCGCGCGGTGCAGGAGGGTGCGCACCTTTTCCAAGGCGTGACCGATTCGACCATGTCGCACGGCGAAGGATGGCAATACATCCAGCTCGGCCGCTTTGTTGAACGCACCGACGAACTGGCGCGCCTGATCGGCACGCACTTCGGGCGGCTGCCGCATCCGCTCGATCAGGCGGTCGAGAGCGAAGAATATTTGGAGTGGGTGGGCCTGCTGAAATCGTGTGCCGCCTTTGAGGCGTATTGCAAAACCTATACGGCCGAGATTCGCCCGCTGCGAGTGGCGGAGTTTTTGCTGTTGAATCCGGAGTTTCCGCATTCCGTGCGCTTCTCCGTCGACCGCGTGCACGCCGCGCTGGTCGCCATCGGAGAATTAACCGAGCGTAAAGCCGAGCAGCCGGTAAGGCTAGCCGGCCGCTTGTGCGCGACCCTGAGTTTCAGCCAGATCGAGGAGATCTTGGCATCCGGCGCGAACAGCTATGTGCAGAGCGTGCGCTGGCAATGCGCCCAGGCGCACACGGCGATTCAGCAAGTGTATTTCGATTATTCGGTCGAGTCGGCGCTGGTCTCGTGAGAAATTTAGTCATTGAGTGATTAAGTCATTGAGCGATTTGAAAAACAAGTACCACGCCGCAGATTTTAAATGACTCAATGACTCAATCGCTCAATGACTCAATGAGGTTCCCGTGATCTATTCCGTCCGCCATACTACGACGTTCCGCTACGAGCCCGCGGTGCGCGAGAGCGTGATGGAAGTGCGCCTGCAGCCGCGCAGCGACGGCGAACAGCGCTGTCTCAGCTTCACGCTCGACGTTGAGCCTGCGGCCAACATCATGCAATACCGCGATTTCATGGGCAACACGGTGCATCACTTCGACATCGCGGGAAAACACACGCAGGTGAAAGTCACTGCGCAGTCAGCGGTGGAAGTGCAGTCCGTGCCTGCGCCGCGCGCGGCCAACAGCGGCGACTGGGCCGATCTGGATGCGCTGGTCGCGGGCAACGATTACTGGGAAATGCTTTTGCCCAGCCACTTCGCGCAATCGAGCCCGCCCCTGGAGGAACTCGCGCACGAACTCGGCTGCGAGCGCCGCGGGAATCCGCTCGGGTTGCTGACCGAACTCAACGAGGCGATTTACAAACTATTTGCCTACGTACCCAACAGCACAAAAGTGGATTCGCCGATTGAAGAAGCTCTGCGCACGCGACAGGGCGTCTGTCAGGATTTTGCCCACGTCATGATCACGCTGGTGCGGCGGCTGAACATTCCGTCCCGCTACGTCAGCGGCTACATGTTTCACCGCGATGACGACGAACGCGACCGCTCGCTCGAGGGCGCGTCGCACGCCTGGATTGAAGCGCTGGTGCCGGGACTCGGCTGGATGGCGTTCGATCCCACGAATAATTTGGTGGGCGGCGATCGTCACATCCGCGTCGCCATCGGCCGCGACTACGCCGACGTCCCTCCCACACGCGGCGTCTACAAAGGCGAAGCCCAGAGCGAACTGAGCGTGGCCGTAACCGTCAGCCCCGCCGACACCGCGCCTCCCGAGCCCGTGGTGCCGAGTTTCGTGGTGAGGTCCAGGCCAGTGCTGGTGCGAGCGGCGGTTCGCTCAGAGCAGGAACAACAGCAGCAACAGTGAACTCAGACTAATCCGCTCCACATACACTGCAAGATGGCAGAGCGTGTCCGTTCTCTCCCCAGCCGCAAGCCCGTCGAATGCGAGTATTGTGTTGGCGAGGAGAAATTATGAAAAACATTGTTGCAACGGTGTGGGTTGTCGCGCTGGCTTTCTCGGCATTGCTGCATGCCCAGGAAGTTCCCACTTCCAAAATTCCCCCATGTTTAGTGGTGGCGAGTTACGGCACCGATGGCTTCTTTGCTTATAGGGATCAGTACAACGTGCCGGCCGACCACCTGCAACCTGCCTACAGTAGAGACGAACTGAATTTCGTCATGAAAAGCAACGTGAAAGTCGTGGTTTACGACGCAAAAGAGCACGAGTCATTCGCCGATGCCCGCGACTCCTGCTTCGCTCCATCAAAACCGATCGTGCATTAAGAGTTTGCAGGGATCAAATCCGGCGTCCATCGGACGAAGCAAGCGCAATCATGCCTGTCGCGGCGGTTCGCCTGCATCCTCTCAGTGGAGCCGGGGTGAACCCTCTGATAGGGGGTCACTGTGAATCAGACCAAACCAGACCAGTAGTCGGGAATTCGCTCGATGGCGATGGGTGTGCCGGAGCAGCTATCGTGATAAAACCAATTCGCAAACGAATCGGGATCCACGATACGATTTTGGTATCCCCACCCTTCATTCCAGTCTCGGGTATTCCAAGGGCGCGACAAGCGCTGCCGGTGACGGGCAAGGCAGAAATCAAAATCCGCCCGGTGCAAGTGTAGAAGGTACAGGGAAGGGTCGTCCCTCGTGGCTCCGTCGACTCGCGAATGGAGGCCACCATGCCAATTCATCGGTACTCTCGCAAGCAACGGCTTGGAATAAGCTGGGTTGAAAAACCAATGGGATCTTTGATCTAGAATTTTGCGAGCC
>Ga0209415_10020398_pt1 | contig 10302 bp, 8 predicted proteins | sample PeaSoiSIISIP2007_FD_187696 | JGI IMG/M metagenome (GOLD analysis project Ga0209415, IMG submission 187696) | Peat soil microbial communities from Weissenstadt, Germany - SII-SIP-2007 (SPAdes) (version 2) | ecosystem: Environmental > Terrestrial > Soil > Wetlands > Peat | place: Germany...
CCTGACGAGGGGGAGGCGCGCCGGGTGGTCAACGAGCTGTGCGCCCGGCTGCTGGCCAATCCCGTCATCGAGGACGCTACCGTTTCGGTCGTTCACTAGGTCCGCACTTGGTACCTTGGTGCAGTGGCGCCGCGAGTGGGTGTGGTCGTTTTCCCCGGGACGAACTGCGAGCACGATGTCGTGGAGGCCGTCGAAGGCCTTGGTGCTGAGGCCGAGCTCGTTTGGCACGCTGCCACCTCGCTGGGTTCGCTCGATGCTGTCGTGCTGCCTGGCGGCTTCGCGCATGGCGACTACCTGCGCCCAGGGGCGATCGCCCGATTTTCTCCCGTCATGCGCGCGGTCAGCGAGTTTGCGGAAGCAGGTGGGCCAGTCGTGGGGATTTGCAACGGGTTTCAGGTGCTGACCGAAGCGCACCTGCTCCCGGGTGCCCTGCAGAAGAACAAGGGCCTCACGTTCCTTTGCCAGATGACTGAGCTGGAGGTTGTGAGCGACCGTTCGCCGTTGACCGCGGGTGTGGAAGTAGGCCGGCGGCTGCGGGTGCCCATCAACCATTTCGAGGGGAACTACACGGCCAGTGCCGAGACGCTCCGCGCCCTCGAGGCCGAGGGGCGTGTCGTGCTGCGTTATGTCGGCAACCCCAACGGGTCGGTGCACGACATTGCCGCTGTTTGCAATGAAGGTGGCAATGTCGTCGGGCTCATGCCTCACCCGGAGCGTGCCAGCAGTGAGCTGCTCGGGTCTTCCGACGGCCTGGTCCTGCTGCGTGCCTTGTTGGGAACGGCTGCCTCGACTGTGGTCCGGCGGTGCCCGTCATCATCATAGAGAACAACGCGCGCTCGACCAGGCACTCCTCGTTTGTGGCGGCACTCGACCACGGCCAGGGCGTCCTGCGGATGGCCCCCAACTGGGTACCCCGTTCGTTTTGCGTGCCCGGGCGCCGTATAAAACTCCACCCAGACGATTACTTCGCGCTCGGTGGCGCACGGGGAGGCATCGACGAGCGCTGGTTGTCCTCGGCTATCAGGGCCGACAATGGGCCGCTCACGGGTGCCGACGAGGGCTTGAGCTTCGCCGTCGGGCCGGAGGGCGACAGGTTGCCGTTCGACGAGGTCGTAGCCGACCTAGCTGCGGACCTGATCGGCGAGCGGCTTTGGACGGACTATGGCGGCTGGCCGATGTACGCCAAGTTCTTCGACAACGAGGGCCCCTTGCCCTTTCACGTCCACCATTCCGATGAGATGGCGAGCTTGGTAGGGCGTACGGGCAAGCCCGAGGCCTATTATTTCCCGCCGCAGATGAACAACCACCTAGGTACTACGCCGTGGTCGTTTTTCGGCCTGATCCCGGGCACGAGCAAAGAGGAGTTCAAGGGCCGCCTGGCAGGTTTTGCGACCAAGGGTGACAACAGGATCACGGATCTTTCCGTTGCGTACCGCATTCAGCTCGGCACCGGCTGGGACATGCCGGTAGGTTGCCTGCACGCTCCCGCCAGCGTCTGCACCTACGAACCTCAGTGGGGGTCCGACGTGTTTGCTATGTGCGAATGCTGGACAAGCTCCCGCACGATCCCAGACGACCTGCTCTGGAAGGACGTCCCTCCAGAGCGGCGAGGGGACCTTGATTTCATCGTTTCGTTGGTCGATTGGGACATGAACACATCCCCGGAGTTCTTCCGTTCGCGGTTTTCGCCCCCCGTCGCGATCGAAGGATGCCCCGAAGGGTGCCAAGAGAAGTGGGTTGTTTACCGTTCCCAGCGTTTTAGTGCAAAAGAGCTCACCGTTTTCCCTGGGCGCCGCGTCTTGGTAAGCGACGCTGCAGCTTACGGTTGTATAGCGGTCCAGGGCAGAGGTTCGCTGGGCAATTGGGCAGTAGAGACCCCGACCCTGGTCCGTTATGGGCAGCTCACTTCAGATGAGTTCTTTGTGTCGGAACGGGCCGCTCAGGCCGGAGTTTGGGTATCGAACACCAGCGAAACTGAACCGCTGGTGATATTGAAGCATTTCGGGCCAAAGAACCGTGACAACTGGCTCGCCGAATAGCAGTGGGGAACCCGGGTACCCGAGGATGGGAGCCGGGCTTCTTGTCGAGTTCTCGGAAGCCAAATGGTCCGAACGGTTTTAAAGCGTTGAGGTCTTGACCCGGTAGAGCATCTCGCCGGACCTCGGTACGACGAGCGTCCCGCCGCCAGGGCCGTCGCTTCCGCCGGCTCCGTTGCCTGCGGAAAGGTCGACCGAGCGTGGGTCGACATAGCCGAGGTTCAGCCGCGCGCAGTCCTCGAGCGATATCTGGCTTGCCAGCTTGACTTCTATGCGGGGGTACTCCGTCCTTGTCGTGACGTCGAACGTACCGGCGCCCTTTACGTGTGTGCTGTGGGCCAGCACTGCGAGGGGAGCGTGGCTGAAACGGTCCCACTGCTCGAGGAAGTAAGCCAGCACGTGGTAGCCGACAGCGAATATGTCCTCGCCATGGACAAGGCTGACAGTTGAAAGATGCGGCGCATAAATTACCAGCTCGCCACCGTCGGCCACGACCGGTTCAAGCTTGTACATCGCCTTCCCGGCGGTCCACAGCTCGGAGTAAATAGGCATCGCACAAGAAATGACGCGGTTGTAGGGGCGATCTACCCACGCCGTGTGCAACCGTTCGGCTTGTGCCACCGACGCCGACCATGCGCCTTCGAGGTCGCCGGCGTAAATGCCCGCAATATTGTCGCCGCCGCCTGTCCCGTCGGTCACGAGCGCGACATTGCTCACGGGTGTCCCGAGGAACGAGGCGGCCTGCCTTATGAGTGCCCGCACCGGTGTTTCTTTGACGCCGATCGTGGCCAGGATGCCCGAGAGGGCAGCCAACCAATGCATCACGTCGATCATTTCTGGCCCAGCGATCCCCGGGAAGAGGTATTTGGCACCGCTGGAGTACCCGGCCACCTCGTGAGGCAGCGTTGGGCCGACTATCACCACGCGGTCCGCCTCCACCGCAGCCTTGTTGACCCGGACGATGAGGTCACCGCCAAGAGAGCTGTGCCAGGTTGCTCCAGCCACCTCTTGCAACCTCTCGCCGCTGACGGTGCCTATCGCGCGGAGCACCGACGGGTTCGACCAGTCGTGGTTGGAGATCGTTGCCAGAGACCCGAGGCCGCCCTCCGGGAGGCCGATCAGGTCACGGATGTCACTTTCCGCCATCGCCGGGTGAGTCCCGAGGGCCACCATCACATCAACCCTGGCGGCCCGGTGAAGCGCAGCCTGGACAACGGGGAACAGCTCGGCGAGGGGCAGGTTGCGGGTGCGGTCCGGGACCAGCACCAGTACCCGCTCCCCCGCCACGGCGTCTTCGAGAGCGGCCGCCAGTACGCCGGCTATCTCGTCGTAGCCAAGGGCCTGGCCGGGCTCGGCAGTCGCCGAGACCACCTGCTCAAGCGCCGCGGGCACCTGGCTCATATCCCCGCCGTCGCCGAAAAGCCCCCGTCCACCGGGACCACGGTCCCTGTTACGAAAGCGCTGGCGTCGGAGGCGAGCCAGAGCACGGTGCCGACGAGGTCTTGTGGGCTACCCAGCCGGCCCATGGGTGTGCGGCTCACTATCGCTCGGCCCCGCTCGGTGAGGGACCCGTCGGCTTCGGTGAGCAAAGCCCGGTTCTGGTCCCCGAGGAAGAAGCCCGGAGCAACGGCGTTTACCCGGATGCCCGGGCTCACTTGGCGCGCGATGTGATCGGCCAGCCAGCGGGTCAGGTTTTCGACCCCCGCCTTGGCAGCGCCGTAGCCGACGACACGCGAAAGGGGCCTCGAGGCAGCCATCGAGGAGATGTTGACGACGCTCCCGTTCCCGTTGCCTGCCATCGTCTTTGCGAACACCTGGGTAGCCAGGAACGTACCCATGAGGTTCAGTTCGAGGACCGCTCTGAAGCCGTCCGCATCGAGGTCGAAGAACGAACCACCGACGGGTACCGTTGCCTCGGCCTGGTTGCCGCCGGCCGCATTGACGAGCACGTCGAGGCGTCCCCATCGCTCGATCACCGCACCCCGGGCATCCTCCAGCGACTCGACGTCTAGCACGTCGGCGACAAGCGCGACCGTCTCGCCGCGAACTCCGGGCCCTCCGGGCATTTCGGGCGTGCCGGGCCCTCCGGGGAGGCGGGGTGCCAAAGACGCCACAACCTCATCGAGCGTCCCGGGGTGCCTAGCCAGGAGGGCCACGTGGGCACCGGCGCTGCGTAGGCCGATCGCGATCGCTCGGCCTAATGCCCCGCTGCCGCCCGTGACAATGGCGGCGCGCCCGGACAGGTCGAACATTGCTGGGCCAACGGGGAGATGAGCCACGACCTGCATTATGCCCAGGCCCGGCGCGCGGTCGCGTCGCGTGCCGGGCTGGGGTCTGGTTAGCCAGCTCTTTTGGCCAGGCCCGGCCACCGCGCCAACTGGCACGAGCCGTCAGGGCCCGGGCCAGCCGAGCTGGCTGACAAGTTGGGCAAACCTCAGGCCGTCGTGAGGTCGATCGAGGCGCCGCGGCCCCTCGAAGGAACTGGGCTCGGGTGGGCGATGCTGCCCGAGAGGAGCGTGACCGGGTCATGTGCGAGGTCGAGGGCAATGTCGCCCAGGACGCCTGCCCGCCGCTTGTTGGCGACGTACAGCCAGGCCCCGCCGAGGACCATGTAGCCGAGGAAGATGTAAGGGTACGTGTACACGGGCCAGGCCGGGACGGGGTAGAAGCTCCCGATCGTCGGCACGAGCAGGCAGAGGAAGGCCGCAACGGCGATCGCGACGTGCCCAGGCTTCAGCTCTCCACGCTTCTTGAGGAACGCTGGGGCGGCGATGGAAATGAGGAAGTACGCCGTAAGGAAACCGAACGCTGCAAGGGTCCCGGCGTCGCCGAACATCGTGTTGGGGTTGGTGAAGTGCTCGAGGATTATCGGCAGCGTCACGATCATCGCCATGTAAACGGTGATCGAGACGTGCGGGGTGCGGTTGTGAGGGTGCGACCGGCTGAGATGAGTGTGGAGCAGGTCATGCCCCGCCATCCGGTAGATGATCCGTGACCCGGCGTTCAGGCATGTGAGAGTGAGGCCGAAGAAGCTCACCATTGCCCCGAGCGAGATAGGGATCCTGAACGCGCTTACGCCGTAGGCCCTTGCGAGCTCGATCAGGGGCGCGTTCTGCCAGGCAGTCCCATAGTTGTGAGTGCCTGCCACCTCGACGTAGCTCATGAAGACGAACCAAACGCCTGCGAAGGCGAGGCTCCAGATGACTGCCTTGGGCACGTTCTTGAGGGGGTTCCTGGCCTCGCCGCCCAGGGCTGTAGCGCTCTCGAAGCCGACGAGGCTGAAAATCGATATGACGATCCCAAGGCTAAGCCCGTGAAAATCAAGTCCTTTCAGTTTAAGCTGAGCAGTGTCGACCGTAAGGCCGTGCTTGAAAAGGATTATGAACGCCAGGACAGCGATGCAGGCAACCGACAACGCCTCGATGACGAGAGTGAGGGCCGATGATACATGGATGTCCCGGTAGGCGACGAGCCAGCACCCGGCGCCACTGATGAGGAACAGCAATATAGGAGGCGCCGTAAAACCCGCACCGATCGCATTGAGGAACTGCTGGGCAAATATGGCAAAACCCGTCAGCCCGGCGATGCCGATGAAAAGGTAGGACCAGATAAGGGACCAGCCGGAGAAAACGCCGGTGGTTGGCCCGAGGCCACGAGCTGTATAGGCGTACATAGAGCCTGCACCGTTGGTGCGCTTGGCGAACTGGTTGAGGCAAAAGACCACGAACATCAACATCACCGTGCCGAAGGCATAAGTGACCCAGGTGCCTTGGCCGGCGTAACTAAAAGCTATCGGGATGATGAGTACCGCCGTCATGGTGGGCGAGATGACCCCGATGGATTCGGCCAAGACCGTGGGAAAACCCAGGGCGTTGGCACGCAAGGTATGGTCTGGGACGATTGGGCCTGTAGTTGTCCCGGTACTGGCCCCGGGCGGGCGCGTTCGTGTAAGTGCCATCGCAATTAGCCTCCTTTATGAGAGCGGGCCGCCGGCTTTCTTTCTCGACCACCCGTTCCAGGTTTGTCCGAGCACCTGTCGGTGACCGGATGCCGAGGCCGCGACTACCTCATAACTCCTACGTCTTGAACGTAGGGCACCACCAATACCGAGCTATTACACCACCGTTACGTTCACGTGAACTCGTGGCTGGCTCGCCGCGCTCGTTCAGTCGAGGTTGACGGTGCCAGCGCTGAGCGCCCAGTCCGGGAAGGACTGGTCTGTGAGGAGAAGATCTTCGTAGAACGCCCCAAAAGTCCTTTCAGGATGGGCGATAGCGATCTCCAGGACCCAGAGGTTGGGGTTCGGCCTGAAGCTGATCTCAGCCAGGGAACCGTCGTAGTGAGCTGAATGTGGGAAATCGGAAAGCCGGTGACCGGAGAGGTCCATGTTGAGCACCCAACCGCGCTGGCTTGCCGCTTGTTGTGCAAACTCGTAGAGCTCCTGGCCGGTTGAGCCCTTGGAGAACCACATGGCACGCACGTCCTCCCACACCGCCCTCACGTCGACCTTCGCCTTGTGGTGCTCAGGGTCGTCACCTACGACAAAGGTTTCACCGGCGTCACCCTCGGTGTCCCCATAAATCGGGCCGATATCGATGAAGAAAATGTCGTTTGGCTGAAGCACCACACCTGGCTCAGACTGCGCCATGAAGTCCTTCGTCGTGTTCGGTCCCAAACGAGTTATCACGTGGTGCCACCCGCGCCGCATACCCATGTTCTTGAGCACGTCCCTGGCCATCGCTCGAGCATCTTCTTCGACCATGCCGGCACTGATGCCGGCCGCGATCTTATAGACAGCGTGCCGGGTCCGCAGCCGCATGTCGAGCAGCTGGTTCAGGTCGTAGTTCTCGCCGGTCCCTTCTATCTGCGCTGAAGTCGTTGTAGTCATGCCAGAGCTCCGTTTCTTTGTGTTATTGCAGTGGGTTTTTCATCGGTGAGCGCTCCAAAGGCCTCTCGGTCCTTGTGCCGCGACTACAAGGACCTCAGTGGTGACGTTCTCTGCACCTAGGCGGTGAGGGTGCTCGGCGTCGAAATGCGCACAGCTCCCGGCGGCAACCCTGTACGGCCGCCCGTCGTAGTCGAGCACCAGAGTTCCGCTAACGACGTAGGCCCACTCTTCACCGTGGTGGCGAGCCGGCGTACCGGGCAGGCGTTCGGGCGAGATGGTCATACGAAGGGCCTCCAGAGCGCCGGAGCCGGGGTAGCCGCTACAGGCCACGACGTTCAACCCGGCGAGCTCGTGGGCCGCCTCGCCGCCCGAGTAGACGCTCAACGGTGTGCTGCTGTCGCTGTCATCCTCCCCTAGAAGGCGGCCAACGGGTACTCGAAGGGCTGCGGCGAAGGTGAGGAGCGCTGCGATCGAGGGTTGGCGCTCGGCTGATTCGAGGCGGGAAAGGTGCGCCTTGGAGAGCCCTGTCAGGGAAGCCAGCTCGTCGAGCGTGTAGCCAGCCTGCTCCCGGGCAGCCTTCAGCCGTTCACCGATCGAGGACAGGGCGTGCTCGCTGACGAGCTGGGCAGGGGCCATCGCCGGTCAATCTAAACGGTGGTTGTCCGACAGACAACCACTTGTTGTCACACTTAACAGACCGTTAATAGGACCGAAAAGAGGGCGTAAACATCACGCCTCGCGGACGAGGGCTGCGAAACGGTCCAGCAGCCTGCCGCGCGCCGGTGCGAGCTCAGCGATGGCCGAGCCCGCCTCGGCGGCAATATCCTCTGGCGGGACGCCGCAACCTGCGGCTTCGTCGCCGAAAGCTGCCAGGAAAGCGTCGACCGCAGCACTGTCGACTTCCAGGTGGAACTGGAGGCCCCACGCCCGGGGACCGGCCCGGAACGCTTGGTTCGGGTAGGCCCGGCTCACTGCCAAGTGTGTTGCCCCGGGAGGTAGGTCGAAGGTGTCCCCGTGCCAATGGAGCACGGTCAGCTCACGGGGGAGATCTGCGAACAGCGGGTCCTGCTCGGCCTCTCCGACAAGCGAAACCGGTGCCCAACCGATCTCGGGCCCCTCTGCCCCTGCGTAGACCTTGCCACCCGCGGCTATCGCCAGGAGTTGCGCCCCGAGGCATACGCCAAGTGCCGGCAACCCTCGCTCCAGGGCATCTTCGAGCAGGTCGATTTCTGCGGTCCTGGTCGCGAAGCCGTCGTCCGAGGATGCCGACATCGGGCCGCCCATGACAACCAGGCCGGCGTAGCCGTCGAGGTCCGCTGGTGGGTACCCGCCGGCGAATATCTGGCAGAGCTCGACCGCGACGCCGGCGTTCTCGAGCGCTCCCGCAATGAGGTATGGCCCCTCGGGCGGGAGGTGCTGTACCACGAGGCAGGTAGCCACTGCCCTGGCAGCCTAGTTTGATGACCATGGAGGCAACGTTGCACCGCGAGCTAGGCCTGACCGACGAAGAAGCCGCTTCCATAGAGCGGATCCTGGGCCGAGTGCCCAACCACCTCGAGTTGGCGATGTACGCAGTGATGTGGAGCGAGCACTGCTCGTACAAGTCCTCCAGGCTCCACCTTCGCCGGCTCCCGACGGTAGGCCCGGCCGTGCTGGTTGGCCCGGGCGAGAACGCAGGAGTGGTCGATGCCGGGGACGGGATCGCCGTGGCGATCCGCATCGAAAGCCACAACCACCCGTCGGCGATCGAGCCATATCAGGGGGCCGCTACCGGGGTTGGCGGGATAATACGCGACATCTTCACCATGGGCGCCCGCCCGATCGCCCTGATGGACCCATTGCGCTTTGGCCTACCGGACGATGCCCGCAACCGCTGGGTCGCGAGCGGGGTGGTCAGCGGTATCTCTGGCTACGGCAACGCCGTCGGGGTCCCGACGGTCGGGGGCGAGCTCGACTTCGCTGAGTGTTACTCGGGCAACCCGCTGGTCAACGTCCTGTGCTGCGGGCTCCTGCCCAAGGACCGCCTCGTTTTCGGGCGGGCGGGTGGCGAGGGGAGCCTGGCGGTGCTCCTTGGTTCGAGCACCGGGCGCGACGGGATAGGCGGCGTGAGCGTCCTGGCTTCGGCCGCCTTCACGGATAACGCGGAAGCCGAAGCGGCAAAGCGCCCGAACGTCCAGGTCGGCGACCCGTTCGAGGAAAAGCGGCTGATCGAGGCAACCCTCGAGCTGCTCGACAACCACCTCGTGCTCGGTATCCAGGATCTCGGCGGCGCCGGGATCACCTGCGCCACCAGCGAAACGGCCTCGCGGGGCGGGGTGGGCATGGACGTGAACATCGAAGCCGTGCCGCTGCGCGAGCCGGGCCTGGCGCCGTTCGAGGTGATGACGAGCGAGAGCCAGGAGCGCATGCTCGCGATCGTTACGCCCACCGTGCTGGATGCCGTGATGGAGGTCTGCGGGCGTTGGGAAGTGCGCGCGACCGTCATAGGCAGGGTCACTGGTTCGGGGCGGTTGCGGGTCCTCGAGGGGTGGGACGGCGAGGTCCTGGCCGATGTCCCGGCGGCGAGCCTCCATGAAGACGCACCGATTTACGACCGCCCGATGCAGCGCCCTGCCGATATGGACAAGCGTGCCGCCGATGACCCAGCGAAGCTGCCGGGGCCAGCTGCTTCGAAAGAACTTGTCGAGGATCTCCTGGCGATGCTTGTCGACCCCTCCTGGGCGTTCCGCCAGTACGACCACCAGCTGTTCCGCAACACCGTCGTTGCGCCTGGAGCGGATGCGGCAGTGCTCAGGCTCTCGGCCCCGGGTGTTCGTGCGCCTGCGGGGGCCGCGGCCCGCGCGATCGCGCTCTCCACCGACGGGAACTCCCGCTGGTGCGCTCTCGACCCGCGTGCAGGAGCCCGCCTCATAGTGGCGGAATCCGCGCTCAATGTCGCCTGTGCGGGTGCGCGACCGGTCGCACTGGTCAACTGCTTGAACTTCGGCAACCCGGAGCACCCCGCAGTGATGTGGCAGCTCTCGGAAGCCATCGACGGCATGGCCGAGGCGTGCAAGGCGCTCGGTATCCCTGTGGTGGGCGGCAACGTCAGCCTCTACAACGAGAACATGGGCACCGACATCGACCCGACCCCCGTGGTCGGCACGCTTGGCTTGATCGACAAGCTCGAAGCCGGCATCCCCACACCCTCGTTCCGCGAGGGCAGCCGGGTGCTATTGCTAGGCCCGAGCGGCGCGGGCGCTACCTCCCTTGCCGGGTCGCGCTGGGCGGCTGAGCGGCGGGGCCACTCCGGCGGTACTCTCCCACCGCTCGACCTGGGGCTGCATTCGCGCCTGCTCGGGTTAGTGGCGGCCCTGGTACAGGAGCGCCTGGTCGATG
>Ga0209415_10020399_pt1 | contig 10302 bp, 5 predicted proteins | sample PeaSoiSIISIP2007_FD_187696 | JGI IMG/M metagenome (GOLD analysis project Ga0209415, IMG submission 187696) | Peat soil microbial communities from Weissenstadt, Germany - SII-SIP-2007 (SPAdes) (version 2) | ecosystem: Environmental > Terrestrial > Soil > Wetlands > Peat | place: Germany...
GCGACAACGACGCGCTCACCGACGTCAAGGACCTCCTCGACCTCGCCGTCGAGTACGCCTCGCGCCCGGTTCTCGCGCATCACGTTCAGAATCTGCGTGCGGTTCTCGCAGTTCCACTCACCGTCCTCGACCGCGCGCCATCTCGCGTCCGCTGCGAACTGCGACTCGACCTTCTCGAAGTCGCCGCGCGAGAGCGCGGCCCACGTCTCGCGCACCTGCTGCTCGTGATCCATGCGACGCAGAGTACTCCCGGATCCGATCCGCGCAACCGGCTCCTGCCCGCGCGCAACGCGGCACAGGTCCTCGTCTGTCTCGCCCGTCGCGGCGACCGCCGGCTGCACGGATCCTGCGCGACGGAAACCCGCCTTCTCGGCTGCGAGCCGGCTCGCGAGGTGCGACGGGTCGATCCGTATTCGATCTCGCGGACGCCCCGCAGGCCGAGCTGCCGGGCGGCGGAACCACCTCAGAACTAGCACTTCCGCGCATTCTCTCCCGTTGCCTCTCGACCAACAGCCGAGACACCCGCCGAACGCTCAACCCCAGCGCCATTTGGCCGATTCGGAGACTGGCGATGGGTTCTCCCCGCACTCCCCCGGCGAGGTGCATACGCATGCGTGCGTATGCCGCGAGTTGTGCACACATGCGTGCGAGGGTCGCTCGACGGCTCGCGCCCGAGCGCGGCGACACGCTCATCGAGGTCATGGTCGCCGCGATCATGATCGCGCTCGTCGCCGGCGCGACGCTGACCGGCTACGCGCAGGTGGCGCACATGACGGGCACGCAGCGCCACCGCGTCGAGGCGGACTCCCTGGCCGAGCTCGACCAGGCGCGCCTGCGCGGGCTGACGATCACGCAGCTCGCCGGATCGCAGGGCAACCGCTCGGTGAGCGAGACCATCGACGGGACCACGTACACGATCACCTCGGCGAGCCAGTACGTCTCCGGGAGCACCGCGGCAATGTCGTGCACGACCGGCCCGACGACGACGACCGCCGACGAGGTGCAGATCACCTCAACGGTGACGTGGTCGCCGGGTAACGACAACCGCCTGCCGGTGGTCGTCCACGGCCTCGTCACGCCCGCCGAGGGCGGCTCGCTGGTCATCACCGCGACCGATCAGAACGGCGCGGGCCTGCCGGGCGTCACCGCGACGCCGAGCGGGCCGACGACGGTCTCGCCGCTCGCCACCGACGCCAACGGCTGCGCGATCTTCGGCGGGCTCGCCGGCGGCAGCTACACCGTCGGCTTCGCGGACCCCGGCTATGTCGACGTCAACGGCAACGCGAACCCCTCGCAGACCAAGACGGTGATCCCGACCGAGACCGCCGGTCCGGTGAACGAGCAGATGGGCCAGGCCGCCACGATCAACGCGACGTTCAGCACGAAGTGGGGCGCCGGCACCGTCGCGGCCACCTCCGACCAGATCGTCGCCACGCAGAACCTGATGACGCCCGCCTTCCGCCTGTTCGGCACCCACAGCACGGCGAGCAACAACGCCTTCTCGGCCTCGGTCACGACCGGCGCGACCATCTTCCCGTTCACGTCCGCCTACCTGGTCTTCGCCGGCGGATGCGATGACCCGCTGACGCCGGCAAGCGCCGAGCAGTCCGTCATCGTGTCGCCGGGCGGCACCTCCTCGGTGACGCTGCCGGAGCCCGCGATGCTGGTGATGGTCTGGAGCGGGACGTCGGCGAGCCCCGGCTCGCTGGTGAGCACCAAGCCCGACGTGACGGTGACCGACACCGACGCCGCCTGCGGCAACGCCGAGGACTACCCGCCGACGCAGATCCCGACCGCGAGCGCCGGCGCGCTCGCCAACCCGGGACTGCCCTACGGGACCTACACGGTGTGCGCGGACGCGCAGATCGCCGGCACCTACGAGCGCAACACGGGGACCGTGGCGAACACGAGCTACACCTCGGGCAACACCGTCAACATCTACCTCGGATCGGGCGCCGCCGGCCGGGTGTCGGGCAAGTGTCCGTAGCCCGCCTGCACACCCGGGCCGCGAGCGAGCGCGGCTTCACGATGATCGAGCTGCTCGTGGCGCTCCTCGCCGGCGGGATCATCTCGACCGCATCGCTGTACACGGTGATCGTGTCACTGAACTTCAGCTCGAACTACCAGGATCGCATCGACTCCAACCAGCAGGGCCGGCTCGCGATGGTGCGCGTGATGCAGGTGCTCGACTCGGCGTGCGTCGCGGCCCAGGTGCCGCCCGTGGTCGCCGGGAGCACGGCCACGAAGCTCGTGATCTACTCCAACCAGTCCGACGGCGCGACGATCGAGCCGAACCTCGTGACCGTCCAGCTCGCGAACGGCGCGCTCACGATGGGCACGCAGGCGTGGTCGAGCGGCGCCTACCCCAGCTACACGTTCTCGGGGACCACCACCAACTTCACGCTGCTTCCCCACGCGGCACAGGCGACGCTGAACGGCACCGCCTCGCAGCCCGTCTTCCAGTACTACGGCTACGGCTCGGGCGGCGTTCTCTCGACCACGCCGTACACGGTGCCGCTGTCGGCAGCCAACGCAGCCACGACCGCTGAGGTCGCCGTCGCGTTCCAGGCGCTGCCGTCGGACAACTGGACGTCCGCCGGGCGCGGCGCAAACTTCAACGACTCCGCCGTCCTGCGCCTGACGCCGGCGTCCGGCGACTCGACCGCGAGCAACGCACCATGCACATGAGCGCGCTGATCTCACGCTTCCGGCGCCGGCGCGAGGAACGCGGCTTCACGATGCTGCTCTCGCTGTTTGTGCTGACGATCACGACGATGCTCCTCGGCGCCACCTACGTCGCGCTGCTCACCGACACGCAGCTCTCGCGCAACGACCTCGAGCAGAAGCGCGCGTACGCCGCCGCCGAGGCGGGGATCGCCGCGTACACCTACCAGCTCAACGACAACGTCAACTACTGGGAGCTGTGCCAGACCGCGACCGACGTCGCGGTACCCGGGTCCGCCGACAACGGCTCGAGCGAGTACTACTCGACGGTGCCGCTGATCGCGAGCACGGCGCCGTCCAACGACCAGCAGTGCGACACGGGCAACCCGGTCGCGACGATGATCGAGGGCGGCACCGGCCTGGGCGCGGGCACGTTTCGGATCAAGTCAACGGGCTACTCGATGCCCACGGGCGCCACGAGCTGCTCGAGGGCGACCTGCGTGTCGCGCACGCTCGTCGCCCAGTACCGGCGCACGAGCTTCCTCAACTTCGTCTACTACACCGACTACGAGACGCTCGACCCGGCGGCGCTCTACAACCCGGCGAACACCCCCGCCGAGCCGACCGACTGCGCGGCGCACTACCCCAACCGCGGCAGCGACTGCAGCGTGCCGATCGACTTCGTGGCGGGCGACGTGATCAACGGGCCGCTGCACAGCGAGGACACGCTCGCAATCTGCGGCTCCAACGGCCAGGGCCCGGTGTTCGGGCGCCCGAACAGCGGCAGCATCGTCCACGACGACACGATCCAGGCGGCGGGGGTGAGCACCGAGGGCCAGAACGGCTGCAGCCTCACCTACACGATCAACCCGTCCGGCAACACGCTGAACACCACCGCCCCTTCGCTCACGCCGCCGCCGACCAACGCGCAGCTGCTGCTCATCAGCCTGCCGGCATACCGCTTCACGGGCCGCACGACGATCGTGCTCAACGGCGCGACGATGACGGTGACCAACGCGAACATCTCGGGCGGCTCTGAGACCGTCCCGTTCCCCAGCAACGGCGTCGTGTACGTCTCGACGGCCAGCTCGGGCTGCCCGGTGAACTACACGCCGTTCACCGCAAACACCGCATATACCGGGGACACGAACTGCGGCAACGTCTACGTGAGCGGCAACTACACGAGCTCCCTGACGATCGCCAGCGACAACGACATCATCATCAACGGCAACCTCACCACGGCCAATCCCGCGACGACGCTGCTCGGGCTCGTCGCCAACGACTTCGTCCGCGTGTACCACCCCGTGACCAACCGCAGCGGCACGACGAGCGGCCAGTGCGGAAGCAGCGCGGTCAATGGCTCAGGGTCGATGACCAACCCGACGTTCGACGCGGCGATCCTCGCGGTCAACCACTCGTTCATCGTCGACAACTACGACTGCGGCGCCTCGCTCGGGACCCTCACGATCGACGGCGCCGTGGCCCAGCTGTTCCGCGGCCCCGTCGGGACGAGCGGCGGTTTCTCCAGCTCCACCGGCTACCTGAAGAACTACACCTACAACGACTCGCTGATGAGCGTGGAGCCGCCGTACTTCCTCAACCCGGTCTCGGCCGCCTGGTCGGTCCAGCGCCAGACCGAGTGCGACGCCGCCACGGGCTGCTGAGCCGCGGGGGCACGCGCTGCGCCGACGCCGCCGCGAGCGCCCGCAGCCGCCGGGGGCGCTACTCGGCAGCGACCGCGTCGAGGTCGGCGAGCACTCCCTCGAGCGTCGCGCGCGTCGTCGCGACCTGCCTCGCGAACGCGGCGGCCAGCTGATCGCAGGCTGCGGCGTCGCCGTCGTGCGCCGCCGCCTCGAGTGAGCCCAGCGTGTCCGCGAGCAGGGTCGCCCCAAGCGTCGCGGCGCTCGAGCGCATCCGGTGGGCGGCGCGCGCAAGCCCCTCGTGCTCGCTGCTGCGAGCGGTCTCGTCGATCTGCTCAGCCTGCGGGTCGAGTTGCTCGAGGAACAGGCGCACGATGCGCGCGAGCGCGTCGGGCCCGCCGAGATCCTCCTGGAGCGCGCTGAGGGCCGCCATGTCGACGCCACCCGACGGGGCGCTCTCGGCGGGCGTGCTCACCGGCGCTCCCGGCCCGCGGCTCGCTGCGACCGCGCGCTCGATCGCGTTTGACAGGGCGGCCATCTGCACGGGCTTGGCCACGAAGTCGTCCATCCCGCAGTCGCGGCAGCGGTCGTAGTCCTCGCGCATCGCGTTCGCGGTCACCGCCACGATCGGCATCCGCGGACCGCCCTCGCGCAGCTCGCGCTCGCGGATCGCCCGTGTCGCGGCGTAGCCGTCCATCACGGGCATCTGGCAGTCCATCAACACCGCGTCGTAGTTGCCCTGCCGCAGCACGCCCAGCACCTCCTCGCCGTTGGCGACGAGGTCGGCGGTGATGCCGAGGCGCTGCACCTGGCGCTGGAGCACCTGCTGGTTGACCGGGTTGTCCTCCGCGATCAGGATGCGCAGGCCGGCGAGCGACCCCGGGTCTCCGGGCTCCTCCGCGGCGGCGGGCGCCGGCGCCTCGGAGCGCGCGCCTTTGAGCGCCTCGAAGAGGCGCGCCTGCTTGATTGGACGGCCGACCATCGCGTCGAAGCCGCTCGGCGTCGCGTCCGCCCCTTCGCCGATCCGCTCACCGATGTCGAGCAGCGCAATCACGAAGACGCCGTCCGGCCCGGCCTGCTCGTGCAGCTCGCGCGCGAAGCGCTGCGCCTGCGCATCGTCGGTCGCGGTCGCGATGATCGCCGCGTCGAAGCGCTCCGCCGCGGGCATCCCTGCCGCGCGCTCGCGCGCCGCCTCCAGTTCGGGGATCTGCGTCGCGACCATGCCCCACGCGCGCAGGTAGCGCTCGATCGCCTCGGCCGAGGAGGCCGACGGATCGACGACGAGCACGCGCAACGGCCGGCCCGCCCGGGTGATCGGCGGTTGCGTGCCGAGCGGCTCCTCCGGCGCGTCGGGGAGGCTGAACGGCAGCGTGAACGAGAAGCTCGAGCCGCGCCCGAGCTCGCTCTCGACACCGAGCTTGCCGCCCATCAGCCGCACCAGGCGGGAGGAGATCGCGAGCCCGAGCCCGGTCCCCTGCACCCGCGTTGCGCCGCCGTCGTCGACCTGGGTGAACGGCTCGAAGAGCGTCGCGATCGCCTCAGGCGGGATCCCCGCGCCGGTATCGGTCACGCTGAAACGCACAAGCGCCTGCGAGTCCGGCGCGGGCTGCGACTCCGCGCGCACGACGACCTCCCCGGAGTCCGTGAACTTGACGGCGTTGCCGGCGAGGTTGACGAGCACCTGGCGCAACAGGCGCCCGTCGCCGTTGACCTCCGAGGGAAGGAGCGGGTCCACATAACCGGTCATCGCGACGCCCTTGGCCCGCGCGGCGACCGCGACGATGTCGACGACGCCCTCAACGATCGCGACGAGATCGAAGGGCGCCTGCTGGTGCTCGATCTTGTCCGCCTCGATCTTCGAGAGGTCGAGGATGTCGTCGATGATGGCCAGCAGATCGGTCGCCGCGGTGCGCGCGATCGACGCCAGTTCGGCCAGCTCAGGGGCCAACTCGGAATCAAGCATGAGGTCCAGGCTGCCGATGACACCGTTCATAGGGGTACGTATCTCGTGGCTCATCGTCGCCAAGAACTCGGACTTGACTACCGACGCGCGCAGTGCAGCGTCGCGCGCGTCGGCGAGCCTGCGTTCGGCGGCCTTGCGGTCGGTGATGTCGCGAACGAACGTGACGAGGAACTGATGCTCTCCAGCCTCCAACGAGTTGACCGATGCCTCGAGCGGGAACTCGCTGCCGTCGCCGCGCCGCCCCGTGCCCTCGATCCGCCGCTCCCGCAGATGGCTCGGGTCCTCGCGCAGCCTGGAGAGGAGCTGGTCCCAGACCTGGCGATCACGCACCGGGATGTAGTCGGTCAGCGCTTCGCCGATCACCTCGCGCGTCACCTTGAACATCCGCTCGGCGGCGGTGTTGAGATCGACGATCTCCCCCTCACGGGTCAGCGTGAGGATCGCGTCGAGGCTCGCCGACATGATCGCGCCCTTGAGCTCCTCGCTGCGCGCGAGCGCAAACTCGGCCTCCTTGTGCTCGGTGATGTCCGTGAGCACCGTGATCACGCCGTAGGGCCTGTCCTCGCCCTCGCGGAAGAGCGGCTCCGAGTTGAAGACGACCCACATCATGCCGCTGGGCTTGGCGACGCCCAGCGTGATGCTGAAGTGGCGGCCGGTGCGCAGCGCGGTCGCGGTGGGGCGCTCCTCCCAGGGGACGGGCCGGCCGTCGGGGTAGATCGGCTGGAAGCGCGGATCGGTCCCGGTCTGCACCGCCGCCTCGGCGAGCGGAATCCCCGAGATCTCCGTGGCGCGCGCGTTGCAGTAGACCGCGCGGCCCTCGTGGTCGGAGACGATCACCCCTTCGTGCATGGCCCCGATCAGCCGCTCGGCGACCTCGACGGAGAGCCCGGGCCCGCTCAGGGGCCCCGGCACGCCGCCGCCCACATCCCCTTGGTGGCGATGCATAGTCATTGTCCTGAGAATAGCCACGCTGCCGGGCGGCACCGCGCCGCCTGGCCGGACGTTCCCCCGAGGAAGGCGACCCGATGACGACGAACCGCCGGCTGCGAATCCTGCTCGTCGAGGACGACGCGATCTTCGCCGCGGTCACCGCGGAAGTCATGCGCGAGCGCGCAATGGTCCGCTGGACTCCGACCGCCGAATCGGCGATCGCCGCGGCCGGCGAGAAGGACTGGGACCTGATCATCACCGACGTCGAGCTGCCGGGGATGAGCGGACTCGAGCTGGTGATGAAGATCAAGGCCGCGCAGCCCCACGTCGCGACGCTGATCCTCACGGGGCACCGCAGCTTCGACAACGCCGTCGAGGCGATCCGCGTCGGCGCGGACGACTTCCTGACCAAGCCGGTCGACCGCCGCACCCTGATCGAGAAGATCGACGAGCTCGCCGCGCTGAGCGCGCGGCGCAAGGCCGCTTCGAGCGCCGCCGTGCTGGCGATCGGCGCGCACCCGGACGACATCGAGGTCGGTGTGGGCGGGATCGTCCTCGGCCACGTCGCGCAGGGCCACGAGGTGTCGGTGCTCGTGCTGACCGGCGGCGACGTCGCCGGCATCCCGGCCGAGCGCGCTCGCGAGGCCGCCAGGGCCGCCGAGCTCATGGGCGTTCGCCTCTTCCACGTGAACCTCGCCGACTCCAGCGTGAGCGAGGGCGGAACCACGATCGGCGAGATCACGCGCGTGATCGAGGAGGTCGCTCCCGACACGATCTACACGCACAGCTCCCAGGACCTCAACCAGGACCACCGCAACGCCCATCACGCGACGCTCGTCGCGGCCAGCCGGGTGCCGCGGATCTTCTGCTACCAGAGCCCGTCCTCGACGGTCGAGTTCCGCCCGACCCGCTTCGTCTCCGTCGACGAGTTCATGGATCGCAAGCTGGCGGTGATCCGCTCCTACACCTCCCAGGTCAAGCAGCGCCGTTACCTGGACGCGGAGCTCCTGCGCGCGACCAGCCGCTACTGGAGCCGCTTCGGCTCGTCGCGCTTCGTCGAGCCGCTCGAGGTCGCCCGCGACACCGAGAGCGAGGCGAAGGGCGCCACCAGCAACGAGTCCGAGCTCGACGCGCTCGTCGAGACCACCTGACAGAGCGCGTCAGGCGGCGCCCGCCGCCAGCGCCCGCAGCACGTACTGGAGGATCCCGCCGTGGCGGAAGTACTCGACCTCCATCGGGGTGTCGATTCGCACGCGCACCTCGAAGCGCCGCCCATCGGCGGTAACGCTCGCCCGCCCCGGGCGCTCTCCGGCGCGCAGCGGCTGCGCGATCCCCTCGATCGCGAAGAGCTCCTCGCCGGTGAGGCCCAGCGCGGAGACGCTCTCGCCCGCCGCGAACTGCAGCGGGAGCACCCCCATCCCGACGAGGTTGGAGCGGTGGATGCGCTCGAAGCTCTCGGCGATCACCGCGCGGATGCCCAGCAGGCGAGGGCCCTTCGCGGCCCAGTCGCGCGAGGAGCCCGCACCGTAGTCCTTGCCGCCGAGCACGACGAGCGGGACGTTCTCCTGCGCGTAGCGCATCGCCGCGTCGTAGATCGGCAGCACCTCGCCGTCGGGCAGGTGCAGCGTGTGGCCGCCCTCCGGCAGGCGCTCACGGTCAGGGCCGCCGAGCAGGTTGCGCAGGCGGATGTTCGCGAACGTGCCGCGCATCATCACCTCGTGGTTGCCGCGCCGCGCCCCGTAGGAGTTGAAGTCGGCAGGGGCCACGCCGTGCTCCTGGAGGTAGCGCCCGGCGGGGCTGTCGCGGCGAATTGACCCCGCGGGCGAGATGTGGTCGGTCGTGACCGAGTCGCCCAGCACGGCGAGCGCCCGGGCGCCCGCGATGTCCTCGACCGCGGCCGGCGAGGCGGGCATCCCGTCGAAGAACGGAGGCCGGCGCACGTAGGTGGACTCGCGCCAGTCGTAGCCGTCGCCGCCGGGGACCTCGAGCGAGCGCCAGCGCTCGTCGCCGTCGAAGACCTCGGCGTAGCTGCGCCGGAACATGTCGGACCGCAGCGCATCCTCGACGGTGGCCGCGATCTCGTGGCTCGAGGGCCAGATCTCGCGCAGATGGACGGGGCGGCCCTCGCGGTCCACGCCGAGCGGGTCGCTCTCGAGGTTGATGTCCATCGTGCCCGCGAGCGCGTAGGCGACGACGAGCGGCGGCGATGCCAGGTAGTTGAGCTTCACCTCGGACTGGATGCGCCCTTCGAAGTTGCGGTTGCCCGAGAGCACCGCGGCGACCGCGAGGTCGTGCTCGCCGACGGCGCGCGAGACCTCCTCGGGCAGCGGCCCGGAGTTCCCGATGCACGTCGTGCAGCCGTAGCCGACGAGGTGGAAGCCGAGCGCCTCGAGCGGTTCGGTGAGGCCCGCGCGGTCCAGGTAGGCGGTGACGACGCGCGAGCCGGGCGCGAGCGAGGTCTTGACCCACGGCCGGCTTGTCAGGCCGCGTGCGACCGCCGCCTTCGCGAGCAGGCCGGCGGCGACCATCACGGAGGGGTTCGAGGTGTTCGTGCAGCTCGTGATCGCCGCGATCACGACGTCGCCGTGGGTGAGGCCGCCGTTGTGGTCGGGCGCGCTGTCGACGCCGAGCACCTCGTGCAGGCGCTCTCGCGACTGGCTCAGCGGGATCCGGTCCTGCGGCCGGCGCGGGCCCGCGAGGCTCGGCTCGACCGTGCCCAGGTCGAGCTCGAGCGTCTCGCTGTAGGTCGCGTCCGGGGTGGTCTGGTCGTGCCAGAGGCCCTGCTCCCGTGCATACGCCTCGACCAGCTCGACCTGCTCCTCGGCGCGGCCCGTGAAGCGCAGGTAGCGCAGCGTCTCGGCGTCGATCGGGAAGATCGCGCAGGTCGAGCCGAACTCCGGCGACATGTTGCCGATCGTCGCGCGGTCGGCGATCGGCAGCGCGGCGAGACCTGCGCCGAAGAACTCGACGAAACGCCCGACGACCCCGGTCGCGCGCAACAGCTCGGTCACGGTGAGGACGAGGTCGGTCGCCGTCGCGCCCTCCCGCAGGGCGCCGTGCAGGCGCACGCCGACGACCTGCGGCAGCAGCATCGACATCGGCTGG
>Ga0209415_10020400_pt1 | contig 10302 bp, 12 predicted proteins | sample PeaSoiSIISIP2007_FD_187696 | JGI IMG/M metagenome (GOLD analysis project Ga0209415, IMG submission 187696) | Peat soil microbial communities from Weissenstadt, Germany - SII-SIP-2007 (SPAdes) (version 2) | ecosystem: Environmental > Terrestrial > Soil > Wetlands > Peat | place: Germany...
CATCTTGTCGGAGAATTTCTGGATTTTCTCGAAGCGGTGACCGCACTTCTCGCACTCATATTCGTAAAGAGGCATGGGTTCTGAGACGGTCGTGAGGAAAAATCGCTTTCACCTTGATTCTAGGGGCCAGAGTTCGATGGCGTCAATTCAGGCTGGGAAGCTATAAGGTGTGCGTCGCTCCCAGCACCAGATTGGTCTCTTTCATCGTCCTTTCTTTGTGTCTAAGATTCGAGGATGAAACAAGGGGGCAAGCCATGAAGGTTCTGGTGGTCGAAGCGGAAGATGCGGTCTTGAAAGCTACTGGCGTTATGCTCAACAAGCTCGGTTATGAAGTTGGACTGGCGCCAAACTGCAATGAAGCGCTCCGCATTTACAGCGACAAAGGACCCCATGACGTTGTTCTCATCGCTTTGAAATTCCTCCGCAGTTCCAGCGCCGGTGGTGCCAAATTGATTGATGCCCTGCGTCAGAAGGATCCGAAACAAAAGTTCGCCTTTATCAGTGCGTCGCCGGTCTTGAAAAAGCCGTTCTCTCTCCAGGAATTGGACGATTTCATGGGCGCGTTTCGGCGGCCCGCGAGAAGCCGCTTTGGATAGCCTCCAACGGCTGCTTAGGCCCCTACTTGGAATTGTTCCGCGAGGTGTTTGGGAGCGGTATTGCGCCAGGCCGTAAAGACTGCTTTCTGCAGCGTTGTCTTGCTGACCGTCTTGAGATGCACACTGGTGGCGCCACCGCGTCCCCATGCACCCTTCGCCGGCACGAACACGCCGGGATAGTCCTTCGAGAAATAGTGTTGCTGCTCCGGCGTGAGCTTGACCATACCCCAGCCTTTGGCGGGATAGCCCAGCGTAGCGAAAATCTTTCCTTGGACGCGAAAATCCGGATGGTCCATGTGAGCATGTTCTGCGGTTTCAGGAAGAGCCAGTGCCAGGCGGCGAAAATCATTGGCGGTCACGGGGGAGCCTCCACGGACGGAACGTGCGTACCATAGCACAACGGCTTGCGAGGCGACGAAGTTACGGCTACGGCGGTGGTAGACTCCGGCCATGAAGGATGCTGGCCGCGAACTTGACGAGTCTGAGACTGACGATCTTGAAACCGCACAGTCGCGGACTTCTGGGTCTGCGCTCGCGCCGGGGCCGGCGCTTTATCTTGTCGCTACACCTATCGGCAATCTGGAAGACATCACACTGCGCGCCCTGCGCGTGCTCAAGGAAGTGGACCAGATCGCCTGCGAAGACACGCGCCAGACGCAGAAACTGCTCAACCACTATGGCATCACGACCCGCACCATCAGCTACCACGAGCACAACGAGATGACACGCGCGGCGGAGCTGGTTAAGGAAATGCAGGAAGGGGCGAGCGTCGCGCTAGTGACAGATGCTGGCATGCCGGGGATTTCCGATCCGGGATACCGGCTGACTTCACTCGCCATCCGGCATCATGTGCCGGTGGTGCCGATTCCCGGAGCGTCGGCGTTTCTAGCGGCGTTGGTAGCGAGCGGGCTGCCCTCGGATTCGTTCCGCTTCGGCGGATTTCTTCCGGCCAAACGCGGCGAGCGGCGGGCGGCGCTGGAGGCTATCAGGAAGTCGCCGCGCACGCAGGTTTTCTACGAAGCTCCACACCGGATTGTGGACGCACTTTCGGATGTTTGCGAGGTTCTGGGAAACGCCCGGCATGTGGTGATCGCGCGCGAAGTGACCAAGTTGCACGAAGAATTCCTGCGCGGCTATGCGGGCGAGATTCTTGAGGCATTGAAGGAGCGTGACGCGGTGAAGGGTGAGATCACGCTGCTGATTGGGAAAGCTGAAGAGGCGGACTTGCAGGCTTCCGCGGCGCTTGGGATGAGCGTCCGCCAGAGGGTTGAGCAGATCATTTTGGAAGAGAAGGTCGATGAAAAGGCCGCCCTGAAGAAAGTAGCGAAGGAGCGTGGAGTTTCGAAGAGCGAGGCGTATCGGGAGTTGCAGAGGAGCAAGTAACACTCACGCAGGAACTACTTCCCCGCCAACTCCCGCTTGACCGCCTCGCTGACCATCTTCCCATCCACCCGCATACCAGCGCCCGAGAAGCGGGCCATGGCGTTCTTCATCACCGTGCCCATGTCTTTCATGGTGGGGGAGCCCATCTCGGCGATGACGGCTTTCACTCCGGCGACCACCTCGGCCTCGCTTGCGGATTTTGGCAAATAGGTTTCGATCAGGACGATCTCGGCGGCTTCCTTGTCGGCCATCTCCTGGCGTCCGCCTTTGGTGAACTGCTCGACGGACTCCTTGCGCTGCTTGATCAGCGTGGTGAGGACGGCCTGGGACTCCTTGTCGTCGAGCGGCGCCATCTTCTCGATTTCGCGGTTCTTGAGTGCGGTCTTGACCATGCGCAAGGTGCTGAGGCGCTGCTCCGCGCGCGCCTTCATGGCGGCGGTTATGTCTTTCTGGATCTGTTCGACGAGGCTCATTAAGGGATTATAGACGGTCGGCAAGCCCGAGCCGCGTTGTGAGAGGCATCACCGCACAGTGCGACGCGCTTCCGGTAGACTAGTAGATCACTTTCGAGAAGGATTCTTTTCTATGCTGCACAAGAATCGTCTTTTTACTCCCGGACCGACTCCGCTGCTGCCGGCGGCGCAAACTGCCATGGCTTCCTTTACGGCGCATCACCGCACCGCCGACTTCCGGGCGCTGTTCAAGCGCGTGCTTGCCGACATGAAGGAATTCATCGGCACGCAGAATGATGTGCTGGTGCTGGCTTGCTCGGGCACAGGTGTAATGGAGGCCTCTGTATCGAACCTGACATCTCCGGGCGACAAAGTCTTGGTGCTCACAGCTGGAAAATTCGGCGAGCGCTGGACCGGGCTAGCCAAGGCATTCGGCTGCAACGTGGACGTGCTGAGTGCGCCTTACGGTGAAACGTTCTCGTTGAATGATATTCGCGCGAAACTCACTCCCGACGTGCGCGCGGTGTTCGTGCAGGCGACGGAGAGCTCGACCGGCGCGCGGCATGATGTGCAAGGCATCGCGAAGACTGTGCGGGGCAACGGCGAAGACACGCTGCTGGTGGTGGATGCGATCACCGGCCTGGGCACGACCCATCTCGACGTGGATGGATGGGGCGTGGATGTGATTATCGGCGGGTCGCAGAAGGCGCTGATGATTCCTCCCGGCCTGGCGTATTGCGCAGTGAGCGAGCGGGCATGGCGGCGGATGGAGACGACGACTTCTCCGCGGTTCTACTTCGACTTGCGCAAGGAACGCAAGGCCGCGGCGAAAGGTGAATCCGCCTACACGCCGCCGACCTCGCTGTTTGCGGCGATGGGGGCGGCATTGGAGTTCATCCGGGGAATGGGAAATGGCGACCTGGCAAAGGGCCGTGAAGAGTTGGTCGACAATGCCGAGATGTGTGCCGAGATGACGCGGGCGGGCGTGCAGGCGGTGGGATTGAAACTCTACGCAACCTCGCCCGCCGCCGCGCTCACCGCCATTCGCTCTCCGGAGGGGATTGATTCCGGAAAGATCATCAAAGAATTTCGCGAGTCGTTCGACGCGGTGGTGGCGAATGGCCAAGGCGAAATGAAGGGCCAGCTCTTCCGCATTGCGCACATCGGCTACTACGACTACCTGGACACGATCGGCATTTTGGGCGCGCTCGAGCACGTGCTGGTCCGCTGCACCGGAAAAGCGTTCGAGTATGGAGCGGCGGTGCGCGCGGCGCAGGAAGCGTACGCGCGCGGCCTGTCGGGCAAACGCCAACTAGTGGGAGCGTGAGGAGCGCGGGTGATGCGCTCCTCGAACTAGTTGATGGTGAACGTCATCGGAGCCGACGTTTCCGCCGAAGTGCCGCCGCCGTACGGGCCGCCGGGGGTGCCGGGATTGGTCACGGTTACGGCTGCCGTACCTGCGGTAGCAATGTCCGTGGCTGGGATCGTGGTCATTAACTGCGTGCCAGGGGCTACAGCGGTGGTTGTTTCGGCTGTGCCGTTCCAGTAGATGGTCGCGTTGCCGCTAAAGCGGGTGCCATTGACCGTCAAAACGAATTTCGGCATGCCGTGGGTCATGCTGGAAGGAGCGAGCTCGGTTATTGTGGGCGTCGTTCCGGCTGTGGGGGGAGTGGTGGCCGGCTTGCTGTAGCCGCACGCCATACCTGCCGCGACAAGCGCGACTAGAAATACTGTCTTCGCAATCTTCATAACTGTTCTCCTATGGGGCAATGGGGCCCGATTGAGAGAAAGTTTAGGAGAAGGGCGCGGCAGCAGTGTCAGAAGGGTGTCTTTTTCATGTCAATGTTTTGTCAGCACAAAAACCCTGGTTCAAAAGGATCAATTCTCCCTTGAAAATTGTTATAGCCGAGAAAATCTCAGCCGCCGCCGTCGAGCAACTCAAAGAGCCGGGCTGGACCGTCCTTACCGCTGACCAACTGGACGGTGAGCTTTCGGACCATCTCGAATCGGCCGACGCGCTGATTGTGCGCTCGGCCGTGCAGGCGGATTCGGCGCTGCTGTCCCGTGCCAAGAAGCTGCGCGTTGTTGGCCGGGCGGGTGTGGGGGTCGACAACATTGATCTGGATGCGGCCACGCGGCAAGGCATCGCAGTGATGAACACGCCCGGGGCGAATGCCGTGGCCGTGGCGGAACAGACGCTGGGGATGATGCTGGCCATGGCGCGCCATCTATGCCGCGCCGACGCGCTCATGCATGCCGGGCGATGGGAAAAGAAGTCGCTGCAAGGTACGGAACTACGGGGCAAGACGTTGGGAATCGCCGGGCTCGGCCGCATCGGCATGGAAGTCGCACGGCGTGCACGCGTCTTTGGGATGGAGATCGTGGGGCATGATCCGTTCGTTTCCGTCGGTGTGGCTAAGGAGCAGGGCATCCGCCTAGCCAGCCTGGATGAACTTTATGCGGCAGCCGATTACATCACGCTGCATGTGGGCCTTACGCCGCAAACTGCGGGCATGATTAACGAGGCTGCGATTAAGAAGATGAAGAAAGGTGTCCGCCTGGTGAATTGCGCACGCGGAGAGCTGGTGCATGAGGCTGATCTGGTGCAGGCGCTGAAACAAGGTCACGTGGCCGCCGCGGCGCTCGACGTTTTTAACGAAGAGCCTTTGAAGAACTCGCCGCTCCAGACGATGGAGAACGTTATTCTCACGCCGCACATCGGCGGGCAAACGTACGAGGCGCAGGAAGCCGTGGGCGTGCAGATTGCGCAGCAGGTACGGGAATACCTGAAGCACGGCGTCATCCAGAATGCAGTGAACGTGCCCTCGGTTTCGGCAGAGGAGTACGCCGAGATGCAGCCTTACATCGTTCTGGCGGAGCGCATGGGAGCGTTTCTCGCGCAGATTTCCGAAGGCTCGATTGAAGAAATTTCGTTGCGCTACAGCGGCCATATCGCGGAGTGGAAGACCGAACTCATTCGCAACGGGGCGATCAAGGGCATCCTTAACCAGGCGCTGGAGGAGAAAGCCAATCTGGTGAATGCTGCGTCTCTTGCAGATCTTCGCGGCCTTCGCATTCATGAAGCGCATAAGGCAAAAGCCTCAACCGGCGGCGCCGGCAGTGTGCTTTCCGTCTTTCTGAAGAGTTCGACGGAGGAACACATGGTGAAGGGCGCCGTTCTGCACGGAACCGCGCCACGCCTGATTCACATCGATGGTATTGACGTGGAGGCGCCGCTCGAGCGCAACCTGATCTACTTGCGTAACAGCGACGTGCCTGGTGTAATCGGCAAGGTGGGCACGATTCTTGGCGAAGGCGAGATCAATATCGCGGACTTCTCATTGGGGCGGCGCAGCGCCGACGCGTCCTCGGAGCCGCGCGAGGCTATTGCCGTCGTTCACGTGGATGGGCGCGTGCCGGACGATGTGCTGAAGAAGCTAGAGGAGATTCCCGCAGTGCGGCAGGCCAAGGCCGTGCGGCTGTTTTGAGGGTGGCTTCAGAGTGCGCTCAACAATCGCTGAACGCCTTCAAGACGATATGGATGAAGATCGATGAAGCTAATGAGCATGTTCACGCTCGCCTGTGGGCTCCTACTGTGTGTCTCGGCTTGGTCGCAGCAGCGTATTGAGGACCAGCCTGCGATTGCCTACAGCAACGGGGCCGCGCTGTACGTTGCAACCGCGTCCGGGAAAACGCTAAACATTGCGAGGCCAGCCCCTCCGATTGGGACATTTGCCTTCACGCCGGATGCTAAGCAAGTGCTATTCGCCCCATTGGGAAGGGCCCGCTATGGTGGAGAACTCTATCTCCTTACGCTGTCGACTAACAAAGTGGGACGTTTGACCCACGGGCCGTACTACGACAAGCCCGGCAAATCAGACGAAGTCTATGCTGACCCTGATGTTGCTCCCGACGGCGAACAGGCTGTTTTCGCGATACGCGCGCAATCAAGCGGCGATATAGTCGAAGCGTCCGGACCCTTTGCGATCATCACTCTCGCGACAGGAAACGTTAGCCTAATGCAGACCAGCCTGCACGTCGATGTGAATGGAGTTGCGTTTGCTAACGAGCCCCATTGGTCTCCCGACGGGAAACATATTCTGTTGAATTACGAGGACGGAGTGGATCTGGCAGACCCGTCCGGGAGGACCGGTCTAGATTTATCCCCTCTGATCGGCAATGGTGGGTGGAGTCACGCCCTCGGATGGCTAGGCTCCCAATGCATCGTCTACATCGTAGGAAAGGATTATGTTGAAGCGCAAGGACAACCTGCTCGATTCCTAAGTCTCAAGACTCAGAAGTCTGGACTGCTCTCCGCGCTGCTAGGCCTGACATCAGAGCAGGTCACGGGGTTGGTGGCCGTCTCGGGCCCACTACGCGTGCGCCGACAGAAAAGCCATCTTTGGGTGGAGACGAGCGGTGGGCAGTGGGAGATCCCCGGAGCGAATGAGTCGACGTATGTGCGCATTCTGCCATCCGTTCAGCACGCGGACGTCCCTGGGTCTTGCCAATGACCGCGTGGCCGATTTGATCAACCAGAGGGCTGGACAACACCCAACGAGGAAAGACGCTCAGGAGTTCGACTCGTCCCGCCGCAACTTGCGGCTCTCCGCCAGCAGAGCCATCGAATGCATCAGATTCTGCAGCGTGACAATGCCCACCAGTCGCTGATCCTCGACCACCGGAATGATGCTGAGATTGCGCGACGTCAGCTTGCGGAAGGCGGAAGCCAGGGATTCCTGCCGCGCGGAGACCTCGAAGATTTTGTTCATCACAGCCTGGACGTAGCCGTTGCCTTCCACGCGCAGCGCCTCCAGAATGCCCTGCCGGGAGATCACTCCGACCATGTCGCTGCCGCGAACCACCGGGAAATCGTCCTGTAGGGAGTGCACGGCCTTCTCCAGCGCGTCTTCGAGCGTGTCCGCTGGGGAGAGAGTGGCGAAGTCGGTAAGCATAACTTCTTCCAGGCGCACATTGTCGAGTACCGACTGGAAGATTACCGCGCGTTCCTCAAGCTGCGCCGCCGAAAAGATAATGACGCCTACCATGGTGAGCCAGGCATTGCTGAACAAACCCGCCACCATCAGGATCATTGCGATGGCGTGGCTGATGGAGACAGCGCGGCGGGTGGCGGCGGCAGGGTCGATGCTGCGCGCGAAATAGGCTCGTAGAACACGGCCCCCATCCAGAGGATAAGCCGGCAGAAGATTTAAACCGGCCAGATAAAGGTTGGCCCACACCAGGCTGCGCGGCAGGTTGCTCGGCTGCAGCCACGGCCACTCCCACAACTTCACCCCGGGAACAGTCGCGAACATTACGCCGGCCGCAAGCGCTGCGAACGCAAGATTCACCAGAGGCCCAGTGAGGGCGATGCGAACATCCCGCTGCCAGACTGCTGCACCGGACTGCTGAGGCTCTGCATGCGATTCATCGAAAACGGTTACGCCGCTGAGTGGCAGAAGAATGACTCCCTTGGGAATCAGCCCGGCCCGCCGGGCCACGAGCATGTGCGCGATTTCGTGGGCCGCGACGCAGGCCAGCACGATTCCAACCAGTGCCAGGTCCCGCGGTCCGTTGGCGGTATGGTTCGCGTTGTATTCCGTCCAGAAAACAAACAACGGCAGGATCAGGAACGTCAGGTGAAGCCGAACCTCGACTCCGAACAGGCGTCCGACGTGAATGGAGAAACTTCGCATGAGGTCTGGCTACTACAGTTATTTTACATGGTCCGATATATTGGCTCGGGTAATCGAAGGTACAGAGCCATGCGCGTGATCGCGGGGAAATACCGGGGGCGTGCTCTGCGGTCGTTGCGCGGCACTGATATCCGTCCCACCTCTGACCGGTTGCGCGAGACGCTGTTCAATGTGCTCACCGCGGGCAACCCCGGGGCGCTCGAGGGCAGCGTGTGGCTGGATTTGTTCGCCGGCACGGGTGCGGTGGGGATTGAAGCGCTGAGCCGCGGCGCCAAGCAAGCCTACTTTGTCGAGACCTCCGCGGCGGCGGCGAAGTTGATTGAGCAGAACCTGCAGAGCCTGGGAATCGCGGGCGGATACAAAATTTTGCGGGATGATCTTTCGGGAGTTCTCTGGCACCTGCAGCGCCAGCATGTCGCCGCCGACGTAGTCTTCCTCGACCCGCCTTATCGCATGCGGCACGCCTACGAAGAGACCCTTACGGCGCTCGCCGATTCGTCGCTGGTGTGGGCGATGTCACTGGTGGTGGCCGAACATGAAAAGAAGTTCGATCCCGGAGATGAATTTGGATCTCTTCGGAGAATTCGCAGGCTGGTGCAAGGAAACGCCGCTCTCAGTTTTTACCGCATCGGCGGACGCCCAGATCCGAGCGCTTGATTCGCGGGGTCGGGGGTCTTTCGGCCAAGCAGTGGACTGGCGAGTTGGCACTCGTCCGAGCGGTGAATTGCCCGCTCCCACACTCAACTACATGATCAGGTCGCCAGTGCTGCGCACAATCGGGTGCTGCATCTCCTGCAGATCGTTCTTGACCATGTTGAGGCCGTAAACACAGCCCTCGAACTCGCGGGAAAGGTGAGCGAAAAGCGGCGCTACCTTGGCGTATTCGAAGTGCTCGAACTTCGACACGATGTAGTAGCTTTCTTTTCCCGCCTTCATCCATTCCACAAAATTCTCCAGGCGATGGCGGCGCAGCCGGAAATGGTTGATGCTCTCGGGAAACATCCCGGTAAAGAACAACGCATAGTCTCCGATGTGCTTGCGCACCTGGCGCTCCCGGTCAAACGAGGGCGCGGGGCCGTAGACTGGGTCGGCCTCGAGCAGCATCTCGCCCAGGTCGGTCAGCGGGCGATCGGCCAGGTCATGAATCTTGAACAACTGGTCGGTCTCGCAGAACTCCGTCAGCAGATGCGAGACGTAGGCGACGACTTGCGGGTCCCGAATACCGATCTCCTGGGCGTAGTGGCGTCCCACCAATTCCTGGAAAAGCTGCCGCAGCGGATGAGATTCCGGAATCATGCCTCTTTGGGCTCCCTGAAAGCCGTGTTGCACACGGGCTTTCCTATGCTCGTGGTTACTAGTTACTCTCACTCCCCATCCAAAAGCAAGTGACTTTTGTTTATCCTGCCTATCATTTTTCGTAATCATGGCAGGTGTGCAAACGCTTGCACGATTGCAGCTAGTTTCTGTTGGCACTCGCACGTGTCGGCTGCTAATCGCAATACATTTGCAACGAATAGAATTAAGTTCAGGAGAATCGCGCAAATGAAAAGAACATCTCGAGCGGCGCACCTTGGGAACCCATTGTGGGTTACTCGCGTGCGGTGAAGGTTGGACCCTACATCCACGTGTCGGGCACCACCGCGACGGGGCCGGACGGCAAGATTGTGGGCGTGGGAGATGTCTACGCCCAAGCCGTGCAGACGTTGAAGAATATTGAAAGCGCCTTGCAGAAGGCTGGCGCCGGCATGAAGGATGTCGTCCGCACGCGCATGTTTGTGACCAACATCGCGGAGTGGGAGAAGATCGGCAAGGCGCACGGAGAGTTCTTCCGGGATATACGTCCCGCAACGTCGATGGTTCAGGTAAGCGCTTTGATCTCGGCCGAGATGCTGGTCGAGATTGAGGCGGATGCTTACGTGCCTGGGGAGTGAGAGTAGAATTCCACCTTCCAAAGCTTAGAACCGACTTGAGGAGCGAAGAATGAAGAACTACGGATGGATACTGCTTCTTGCAGTCACGATTTCAACGGCCGCGCAACAGAAAGACAATGCTACGTCCGAATCGTGGACGGTCATTCGCGCCGGATCTCTAATCGACGGCAAGTCAGCCGCGCCCCGGCACAATCAGGTGATTCTTATCCATGGCAAGCGCGTCGAGAGTATTAGCGACGCAGCG
>Ga0209415_10020403_pt1 | contig 10301 bp, 9 predicted proteins | sample PeaSoiSIISIP2007_FD_187696 | JGI IMG/M metagenome (GOLD analysis project Ga0209415, IMG submission 187696) | Peat soil microbial communities from Weissenstadt, Germany - SII-SIP-2007 (SPAdes) (version 2) | ecosystem: Environmental > Terrestrial > Soil > Wetlands > Peat | place: Germany...
GTCGTGATGCATCATGTCGTGATCGTGGTCGTGGAACCGGTCGTGATCGCGGAACCGGTCGCGGATATCGACGTCGACGCCGACATTGGCGAACGCGTCGGCCCCCGCGAACGCGCCGGCGCCGGCAAAGCCACTGCCGCCGCCACCGCCGCCGCCGGCATCATCGTAGTAGGCGTAAGGTCCGACGCCGTATCCGCTGTCTGAGTATTCGGCCGGGGCGTAGGCCTCGTCCTGGTCGTCGCCCTGGTCCTGCCAGCCGCTGTCGTAGACGCGCTCGTCGCTGTGGTAGCGCGCATCCCCATCGCGGTCGCCCCAGCGCTGCTCCTGGCGAAGGCCGCGGCCGTGCTCCTCGCGGTCCGAGGGGCAATAGCAGGGGCAGTCGCGGTCCGAGTAGGCGGGCGGCGGGTCGGCGCCCTGGCCGGATTGGACGATGCCGCCGTCCCAGTAGCCGCCGGCGATGGCGGGCGCGGCGCCTGCCGCCAGGATCAGCGCGCCGATCGCGGCTGCGGCCGTCAACTTCATCATCGCCTCCGGGAAACGTTAAGAAACGTGGTTAATCCGCGTTAACCCTTACCCGCGCCGCGAGCGGCAGGCGAGGGCGCGCGCCTCAGAGGCGAGTGGCGCTGGAGGGGGCGCCTTAGAAGTCGGAGGCGATGCCACCCTTCTCCCAGTCGCCGTAGCGAGTGGGCTCGGGACCCTTGGGGCCGCCCTCTTCCGGCGGCAGCTCCAGCGGCTTGGCCCTGGCGCGGCGCGCGGCCGCTTCCTCCAGCGCGCGGCGTGCGGCAGGGGTCAGCGTCTTGCCGGGCGCGGCGCCCGGAGGATCGGATGGCGGGTCGGGATCGGCCATGACTGCCATCTAAGCAAGGTTGGCCACGAAAAACACGAAAAGCACGAGAGATGCTCTAACCAACCGAACCCGCGACGCTGACACGCTATTGATTTTGCTCGACTTTATCCGCTTCGTCCGTCGTTTCGTGTTTTTCGTGGTCGAATCAAGCGCCCCTAGCGGGACCAGCGGCGACAGACCGATAAGCGAGAGACGCCTCGAACTGCGAGCTTGCGAAGGCCGGCGCGGAAGGGCAGGCGGTGCGCCGTGTCTGCCGATCCCGCCCGCAAAGCCGCCCTCGAGGTCCTCACCGCCGCCCTGACCCGCAAGGCGGGGCTGGAGAGCGCGCTCGAGGGCCGGCCGCTCAACGGCTTGGAGCCGCAGGACCGCGGCTTCGCCCGCGCCCTGGTGATGGCGACGCTGCGCAATCTCGGGCCGATCGACCGGATGCTGGATCCGTGCCTGCAACGCGAGCCGCCCGAGCCGGTGCGGATGATCCTGCGCCTGGGCGCCGCCCAGCTGTTCCACCTGGACACCCCGGCCTACGCGGCGGTCGACTCCAGCGTCGCGCTGGCGCAGGACGCGCCGGCGACGCGGGGCTTCAAGGCGCTGGTCAACGCTGTCCTGCGCCGGCTCGGCCGCGAAGGCCCGAAGACCGCAACGCCGGCCGACTTTGCGCCGCCGTGGCTGTTCGCCCGCTGGCGCGCCGCCTTCGGCGAGGCGAACGCCGCCGCCATCGCCGCGCAGATCGCCTTCGAGCCGGCCACCGATCTGACGCCGCGCGATCCCGCCGACGCGCCGGCCCTCGCCGAGGCGCTGGAGGCGACGCTGCTCCCCGGCGGATCGCTGCGCCGGGTCGGTCACGGCCGGATCGAGGAATGGCCGGGGTTCGAGGAAGGCCGCTGGTGGGTGCAGGACTTCGCCGCCGCGATCCCCGCCCGGCTCATCGCCGCGCAACCCGGCGAGAGCGTGCTCGACCTCTGCGCCGCGCCTGGCGGCAAGGCGCTGCAGCTCTGCGCCGCCGGCGCGAAGGTCACCGCGGTCGATCGCTCGGGCCAGCGGCTCGGCCGCCTCGCCGACGGCCTCGCCCGCACCGGCCTTGCCGCCGAGGTGGTCGCGGCCGACGCCGAGACCTGGGACGATCCGCGCCAGTTCGACGCCGTGCTGCTCGACGCCCCCTGCACCGCCACCGGCACCTTCCGCCGCAATCCGGACGTGCTCTGGACCCTGCGCCCGCCCGACGTCGCCAAGGTCGCCGATGTGCAGTCCCGCCTGCTCGACGCCGCCGCCCGCCGCGTGAAGCCGGGCGGGCGCCTCGTCTACTGCGTCTGCTCGCTGGAGCCGGAGGAGGGCGAGGCCCAGGCGCGTGCGTTCCTGAAGCGCCATGCGGACTTTGCGACGCTGCCCGCCAAGCCCGGCGAAGGCGGCGCACCGGCGGCAAGCGTCACAAAGGAAGGCTGGCTGCGCCTGCTGCCGCACCAGCTGGAGGGCGGCATGGACGGGTTCTCCGTGGCGCGGTTCATTCGCAGGGGCGCCTGACGCCGCCATCCTTGCCGCGACTCCGCCCGGAGGTTAAGCCCAGCGCATGGCCCGTCCCGTCCCGATCATCGCGCCCTCGATCCTGGCGGCGGACTTTGCGCGGCTGGGCGAGGAGGCCAGGGCGGTCGAGGCGGCGGGCGCCGACTGGCTGCATGTCGACGTGATGGACGGCCACTTCGTGCCCAACATCACCATCGGCCCCGATGTGGTGAAGGCGCTGCGGCCCCACGTCTCGATCCCGATGGACGTCCATCTGATGATCTCGCCGGTCGATCCCTACCTGGAGGCGTTCCGCGACGCCGGCGCCGACCTGATCACCATCCATCCCGAGGCCGGGCCGCACCTCAACCGCAGCCTCAAGCATATCCGTCACATCGGCGCGAAAGCGGGGGTGGCGTTCGACCCGTCGACGCCGCCCGAGGTGATCGAGTGGATGCTGGACGACGTCGACCTGGTGCTGGTGATGTCGGTCAATCCCGGCTTCGGCGGCCAGAGCTTCATGCCCTCGCAAATGGCCAAGATCGCCCGGCTGCGGCAGATGATCGACGCCTCCGGCCGCGACATCGTCTTGGAAGTCGACGGTGGGGTGACGCCGCAGACCGCGGTCAGCTGCCTCGAGGCCGGCGCCACCGCGCTGGTGGCGGGCACCGCCGTGTTCCGCGGCGGGCCCGGCGCCTATGCCGCGAATATCCGGGCGTTGAAGGACGCCTGACCCACGTCGGCCATGGCCAGGGCGCCGCACTCCCTTCGCGACCTGACCCGTTGGCCCGTGCTGGCCGCGGCCGCGCTCGGGCGGCAGATGCAGCGCGAGTGGCGCGCGGGGCCCGCCCACCAGCTGGTGATCGGCCGCCCGGCCACGGACGGCCTGGCGATCCGGCCCCGCGACCTGCGGCCGCCCGACGCCAAGGCCGGGGCGCGGCTGCTCGCCGGCGACTTCAGCTTCGTCGGCGAGGCGCTCGACGTGGGACCGGGCGGCGATCCATGGCGTCGCGCGCTGCCCAGCCGGCGCTTCGCCGTCGCCCTGCACGGCTTCGACTGGATCCGCGACCTGATCGCCGCCGGCGACGGCGGCGCCCGCGAGGCGTTGCGGCTTTGGCTGGAGTGGCGCGCTGTATACGGGCGCTACAACGCCTTCGCCTGGTCGGGCGAGGCGCTGGAGCGCCGCGTGTTCAACCTCGCGGCGTCGGCCGCCGTCTTGGCGCCGCTGGTCTCCGACGCCGAGGGCGCGGCGTTCGTGGCCGATCTGGCCCGCCAGGCTCGCCACCTGCTGGGCGAGCCGGACGGCCCGGACCGGGCGGCCGAGCGCGCCGCGGTCGCCGCCCTGGTGGGCGCGGCGCTGAGCGGCAGGGCGGGAGAGGGCCTGCGCGCCAAGGCTCTGCCGCGGCTGGAGCGGCTGCTGCCGCTGGCGGTGCTGCGCGACGGCGTGCACGCCAGCCGCTCGCCCGAGCGCGGCCTGGAGCTGCTGTTCGACCTGCTGGCGCTCGACGACGCCCTTTCCCAGCTCGGCGCGCCGGCGCCGGTCGAGGTGTCGCGCGCCGTCGACCGGCTGAGCGCGGCCACCCGCTTCTTCGTCCTCGGCGACGGCCGCCTGCCGGCGTTTCAGGGCGGTGAGCCGGGATCACCGGTGCGCATCGCCGCGGCGCTGGCGCTCGATGCGGCCGAGCATCCGCCGCCGAAGTCGGTCCCCTACGGCGGCTACCACCGACTGGAGGGGCACGGGATGCAGATCATCGCCGACGCCGGCGAGATCGGCAGTCAGCTGGGGGGCGCCGTCGCCTGCCTGCAGCCGGGCGCGCTCTCTGTGGTCTGCGAAGGCCGGCGCCTGATCGCCGGCTCGGCCTGGTCGGCTAAGGCCGCCGGCGCGCCCGCGTCGCTGCGGCTGCCCGCCGGTGGCTCCTGTTTGGCCCTCGCCGACGCGCTGCCGCTGCCCGCCGCGTGCAAGGCGGAGCGGCAGGAGAGCCCTGACGCGGTCTGGCTTGAATCGTCGCACGACGGCTGGCGCGCGCTTGGCTTCGACTGCACGCGGCGCCTGTTCCTCGACACCGTGGCCGGCGAGTTGCGCGGCGAGGACGTGCTGACCCCGATCGGCCGACCGCGCGGAGGCCCGGTCCAGTTCGCGATCAGCTTCCACCTTGCGCCCGATGTCGCCGCGCAACTCTCGGCCGACGGCAAGAGCGCGCTGCTGCGGCCGGGAGGCCGCGGCCGTGGCTGGCGGCTGCGCGGCGACGCCGCCGGCCTCGACCTCGGCGCCGGCGTCGCCTTCGAAGCCGGCGAGCCGAGGGCGGCGCAGGTGCTGACGATGGTCGGCCTTGCCAGTCCCACCGACAGCGCCCGCATCCGCTGGAAGCTGTCGCGCGACGTGGGCTGACAGCTCCGCTTCCAGTATTGCCCCAATCTTCGGTCATAGCCGGGCGTCAGTCTCGGCTATCCAAGCACACTGGCCGGCGAGTGGCCGCGCCGGGCGCGGCCACGGCTCTGAGCGCGTTCATGGATCGCCGGGACAATGCCCGGCGAAGACCGAATTTGTGGGTGAGTGATCGGAGCGCTTGACTCGCGCACATACTGTGTGCCACACACTGTATAACACACACTATGTGGCGCACACCAGATGCCCGTTGAAGACGACGCGTACGAGAAGCTGAGACTGGAGCTGCGGCGCGGCAGCCTGGTGCTGGCGGTGCTCGCGGCCCTGAAGCAGGAGCGCTACGGCTACACCCTGCGCAAGGAGCTGGCCGACGCGGGCCTGGCGATCGACGAGGGCGCGCTCTACCCGATGCTGCGGCGTCTCGAAGCCCAGGGGCTGCTGACCAGCGAGTGGCGCGAAGAGGAGAAGCGCAACAAGCGCTTCTACCGCCTCTCAACCGACGGCGCGGCCCTGCTCGCGGACCTCGCCGCCGAGTGGCGCGACATCAACGCTTCCCTGAACCGACTGCTCTAACCGACTGCTCTGAGGGCCAAAGCCATGGACCTGATCGACCGCTACCTCGACGCCGTTCGCCTGTTCCTGCCCCGCGATCAGCGCGACGACATCGCCGCCGAACTTCGCGACGTATTGCTTACCCGGCGCGAGGAGCGCGAAGCCGTGCTCGGCCGCCCGCTGACCCGCAAGGAGGACGAGGCGCTGCTACACGACTACGGCCACCCGTTGATCGTCGCGGCGCGCTACCGCCCGGCCCAATACCTGATCGGACCGGAACTCTACCCGATCTACGCCTTCGTGCTGATAATCGTGCTGGCGGCGATCGGCGTCGCCGCGGCCATCACGGGCGTGGTGACTGTGAGCGTCGCCGGCGGCGACATCGCAAAAGGAGTGGGCGCGGCGCTGAACGTCGCCTGGACCGGCGGCTTCGCGGCGGTCGGCGCGGTGACCGTGATCTTCGCCATCCTGCAGCGGACCGGCGCGAGCCAGCGCATCGCGCTCGATTGGAGCATCCGCGACCTGCCGAGGATCACCCGCCGCCGGCCGCGCCAGCCCTGGTTCGAGCACGCGGCCGGCTTGGTGTTCCAGATCGTGTTCTTGTTCTGGTGGGTTGGGCTGATCCGGCTCGGCGCGCCGGCTATCCCGCTGCACACCGGCGGCGCGCTGCATTTCGCCTTCGCGCCGGCGCTGCAGGGCCTCTATCTGCCGGTGTTGGCGCTCGCCGCCGGCGCCATAGCAGTCCATGCGCTGATGCTGGCCGGACGCGACGTGCGATCCGTCGCCCTGGCGCTTGACGCGCTGCTGCAGGCGGCCTTAGCCGGCGTCGCGGGGCTGGCGCTGAGCGCGGGCCATTGGGTCCTGGTGACCGGCGCCGGCATCGACCCGCTGGCGCTCGCCAAGGTCGACCAGGGCGTCAACATCGGCGCCGAGGTCACCCTCATCGTGGTGATCGTTGGGGCCCTCATCCGGATGGGCGCCTCCATCTGGAGGCTCACACGGCGCGATCCGGCTTGAAGGCGAAGGCCAGGCGCCGCACTGGCGTTCGGGCCGCCCACGCCCTATGCTTGGCGAGTCCCACGTGACTGGCGAAGGGTGGATTACCACCGGGGAGCGCGGGGCCAATTTAGAAGCCGCACGCCTGGGCGCCCCCCTCGATCTGGAGCTCGCCATGACTGCGTCCGCCTTCCCACAGCCGCCCGACCTCGTCCCGGTCCGCCGCGCCCTCCTCTCGGTTTCCGACAAGACCGGCCTGGTCGAGACCGCCCAGGCCCTGGCCGCCGCCGGGGTGGAGTTGGTCTCCACCGGCGGCACCCGCGCCGCCATCGCCGCGGCCGGCCTGGCGGTGAAGGACGTCTCGGAGCTGACCGGCTTTCCGGAGATGATGGACGGTCGGGTCAAGACCCTGCACCCGATCGTCCACGGCGGCCTGCTCGGCGTGCGAGATGCGCCCGAACACGCGGCGGCCATGACCCAGCACGGCATCGGCGCGATCGACCTGCTCTACGTCAACCTCTACCCGTTCGAGGCGACCGTCGCCCGCGGCGCCGACTTCGCCGAGTGCGTCGAGAACATCGACATCGGCGGCCCGGCGATGATCCGCTCGGCGGCCAAGAACCACGGCTACGTCGCCGTCTGCACCGCGCCCGAAGACATGGCGGAGGTGGTGGAAGCCTTGAGGTCGGGCGGCACGACGCTGGCGCTGCGCCGCCAGCTCGCCGCCCGCGCCTACGCCCGCACCGCAGCCTATGACGCGGCGATCTCGGCCTGGTTCGCCGGCCAGGTCGCCAAACCCGGCGAAAGTGCTGGCTGGCCGGCCCGCAAGTCGATCGCCGGCGCGCTGAAGCAGACCATGCGCTACGGCGAGAACCCGCATCAGGCGGCGGCGCTCTACACCTTCCCCAATCCCCGCCCCGGCGTCGCCACCGCGCGCCAGCTGCAGGGCAAGGAGCTCAGCTACAACAACATCAACGACACCGATGCGGCGCTGGAGCTGGTCGCCGAGTTCGATCCGGCCGCGAGCGCCGCGTGCGCGATCATCAAGCACGCCAACCCCTGCGGCGTCGCCCTGGGCGCCGACCTGAAGACCGCGTTCGAGCGGGCGCTGCAGTGCGATCCGGTCTCGGCCTACGGCGGCATCGTGGCGCTGAACCGCCGGCTCGACTGGGCCGCCGCGCGCGAGATCGTGCGGATCTTCAGCGAGGTGGTGATCGCCCCGGAAGCCGATGACGACGCCATCGAGGTGTTCAAGCGCCGCAAGGACGTGCGCCTCTTGGTCACCGGCGCGCTGCCCGACCCTCTGGCCAAGGGCGAGACCTTCAAGTCGGTGGCCGGCGGCTTCCTGGTGCAGGGCCGCGACGATGCGCGCCTCACCGCCGCCGACCTGAAGATCGTGACCCAGCGCGCGCCGACCGGGAGTGAGGTGCGCGACATGCTGTTCGCCTTCACCATCGCCAAGCACGTGAAGTCCAACGCCATCGTCTTCGCCAAGGACGGCCAGACCGGCGGCATCGGCGCCGGCCAGATGAACCGGCGCGACAGCGCCCGCATCGCCTCAATGCGCGCCGCCGAGGCCGCCGAGACGGCCGGCCTGCCGGCGTCGCTGGCGGCGGGCTCGGCCTGCGCCTCCGAGGCGTTCTTCCCGTTCGCCGACGGCCTGATCCAGGCCGCGGACGCCGGCGCCACCGCCGTGATCCAGCCCGGCGGCTCGATCCGCGACGCCGAGGTCATCGCCGCCGCCGACGAGCGCGGCGTGGCGATGGCCTTCACCGGCGTGCGGGTGTTCAGGCACTGACTCCCCTCTGCTTGCGGCGGTCCTTCTCCCCTTGCGGGAGAAGGTGTCGCCGAAGGCGACGGATGAGGGGTCGCGCCAGCGGGTGGTGATCGGCGCGTGGCGAGGGCCCGCGCCGACACCCCTCATCCGACCGCTTCGCGGCCACCTTCTCCCGCAGGGGGAGAAGGACGCCGGGCGATCCGGAGATGGGTTCCCGGAGCAGGGTTGACCATCCTTGCGGAAGCCGGCCAGTGCTCCACGCAAACACAGGGGAAGCGCCATGGCCTATGCGCCGTTCGATCTGAAGGGCAAGGTCGCCCTCGTCACCGGGGGCAACAGCGGCATCGGCCTCGGCATGGCCGAAGCGCTGGCGCAGGCTGGCGCCGACATCGTCATCTGGGGCACCAACTCGGCCAAGAACCAAGCCGCCGAGGGCAAGCTCAACCAGTTTGGCGTGCGGGTGCTGGCGCAGCAGGTCAACGTCGCCGACGAGGCGGCGGTGGTGGCGGCGATGGCCGAGGCGGTCGTCGCCATGGGCCGGGTCGACACGGTGATCGCCAACGCCGGCATCGGCGGCGGCGCGCCGTCGTTTTCTGAGATGAGCCACGACCTGTGGCGTCGGGTGCTGTCAGTGAATCTCGACGGCGTCTTTTTCACGACGCGCGAGGCCTGCAAGCACATGGTCGAGCGCGCCAAGACGGGCGATCCTGGCGGCTCGATCATGGTCACCTCGTCGTTGTCGGCCATCTCCGGCGCCCCGCGCAACGAGGCCTACGCATCGGCCAAGGGCGCGGTGATCACCATGGTCAAGGCGATCGCGGTCGAGCACGCCCGCTACGGCGTGCGCGCCAACGCCATCCTGCCCGGCTGGATCGCCACCGAGATGACCGCGGGCGCCCAGGGCTCGGACGTGTTCAACGAGCGCGTGATCGGCCGGGTCCCGTCCCGCCGCTGGGGCCAGCCGGAGGATTTCGGCGGCATCGCCGTCTACCTCGCCTCCGACGCCTCGCGGTACCACTCCGGCGACAGCGTGATCATCGACGGCGGCTACCACGTGTTCTGAGGCAGTTCGCCCTCAGCTGTGGTTCTTGAGGAAGTCCTCGGGGTTGTCGACGAAGCTGTCGAAGTCGTGCAGGCAGTCCATCCAGGTGCTGAGCGGGCTGGTCAGGTCGTCCTCGTCGGTGTTGCTGGTGACCGAGATCGAGTACCAGATGTTCGGCGTGTTATCCTTGTCGAGGTAGGCCGGACAGTAGAGCGTCCAGCGGTTCCAGCGATTGACCTGGTCGACCGTCGGCTTCTTCGAATCCCACGAGGCGCCCAGCAGCATGGTCTTGCAGTAGGTGCGGTCGTCGTCGCAGGTCTGGAAGTGGACGTCGAAGAAGATGTTGCCGACCTGACCGTCGAAATAGATCTTCCCGTCATCGCCTTTCTTCAGCTGACCGCTGGCGCCGTGCGCCGTGACGAAGGTGGCGATATCGGCCGAGCGCCGCGCGTCGAACCCGGCGGCGTGCGCCGCACCCGCCGTCGTCAGCGCCAGCGCCAAGCCGGCCAACCAATATCGCGTCATCTCAACCCCCAAAGCGACTGCGCCCAAGCTAAGCCCGCGGCGGCCCTCCGCGCAACGCGCCATGGCGGGGCGTCCACCGAAAGGATAAGCTGCGCCGAATGGTCGGGGAGGTTGTCGTGCCGGGTATTATTGTACTGGTCCTACTAGGCGTGGCGCTTGTGGTCACGTTCTCGGCGATCAAGACCGTGCCGCAGGGCTTCGAGTACACGGTGCAACGCTTCGGCCGCTACACCCGCACCCTCAAGCCCGGCATCGCCATCCTGACCCCGTTCGTGGAGACGGTGGGCCGGCGCATCAGCATGATGGAGCAGGTGCTGCCGGTGCCGCAGCAGGAGGTGATCACCAAGGACAACGTCGGCGTCCAGGTCGACGCCATCGTGTTCATCCAGGTGATGGACGCCGCGGCGGCCGCCTACCGCGTGGCCAACCTCCAGGGCGCCATCACCCAGCTGACCATGACCAATCTGCGCACCGTGGTCGGCTCGATGGAGCTCGACGAGGTGCTCTCCAATCGCGAGCACATCAACACCCGGCTGCTGGCCGTGATCGACGAGGCGACCAGCCCCTGGGGCGTCAAGGTGGCGCGCATCGAGATCAAGGACCTGCAGCCGCCGCCCGACATCACCAACGCCATGACCCGGCAGATGAAGGCCGAGCGCGAGCGGCGCGCGGTGATCAC
>Ga0209415_10020404_pt1 | contig 10301 bp, 11 predicted proteins | sample PeaSoiSIISIP2007_FD_187696 | JGI IMG/M metagenome (GOLD analysis project Ga0209415, IMG submission 187696) | Peat soil microbial communities from Weissenstadt, Germany - SII-SIP-2007 (SPAdes) (version 2) | ecosystem: Environmental > Terrestrial > Soil > Wetlands > Peat | place: Germany...
GGTCACGACAAGCGAGCCCATGAATCCGCGCACGATTTTGACTAGCTTGCGAACAATAAACTACTACTAGATTGCGCCGCGAAGCCCCGATTCGGCGGGTGAACAGGCAAACGGCCTCGAGGCGCGCAAGTAGGGTTCTAGGAAACCGACCTTTACCGGTCCGTAAGTGTCGTGGAGCGCAGTCGCCCGCCTGCGGTATACTGTCTTTCCCATGGCTCGAGGCTGGGAAAGTAAGGCTGTCGAAGAGCAGCGTGAAGCGGCAGCAGCGGGACCTTCCAGGAAGGCGCGGCAGGAGCGCAGCGCCGAGGAACAGGAACGCGTCCGGAAGCGCGAGGATTTGCAACTGGCGCGGAAACGCGTGGCCGCCGATCTGGCCGCGGCAACTCATCCGCGCCACCGGGAACTGCTGGAGCGCACGCTGGTCGATCTCGACGGTCGCATCCGGGCGCTGGGGGGCCAGATCTAGCCTATGTGGTACGTCAACGCGCAGTTCAGCAAAGAGCAGATCGACACGCTGCCGCCTGCAGGCTTCACCGTGAGCAGCACCGGGGGCGTTGTGCGCGTGGAGCGCTACGGCTGCGGCGCGGAATTCCGGCGCACGCCGGAGGGACGGTTCGAGATGACCGAACTGCCCACGGTGATTTCCGGCGGCCTCTTCACGCGACTGTGGGACGCCGGCTACCAGAAATTCCTGTTGCGCTCCGATGGGAAAAAACTTCCGGCGCTGGCCTCCCAACTCACGAGCCTGCGGCGGTTCAATGAGGACCTGCGCAGCGTGCTCGGCCTCACCACCTACTACAACGAAGGGCTCGGCTCGGTGTGCGAACTTACCGCCTACGACCGCGTGAAGGGACGACTCGGCGATGTTTCGGACGAGTCGGAGGGCTCAAAGGCGGAAGCGAAACAACACTGAGTAAATCCCACGGTCAGAACTGCACTGGCCGTGGCTACCATTCATTCCTCCGAACGTTCCAACTGCCGCCGGATTTGCCGCTCGTCGAGCCGGTGCTTCGCCGCTTTGCGGCTGCCCAGGAAGAGCACGGGCACGTCGTTGCCGTAGAGCGCGCGCAGATCGTCGGACTGGTCCACGTCCACTTCCGAGATGCGGGCGCCGAATTCCCGCGCGATGGGCGCGAGTGCCGCTTTCATTTCCTCGCACAGATGGCAGCCGGCGCGCGTGTAGAGCGTCAGGTCGAGCGGACCGCGCAGCGCCAGCCGGCCGGCCTCGGTGCGCCGCACCAAGGAATCGTCCGCAGCGGGTGCGAGCAGGCCCTGGCGCACCAAATCGGCCAGCACGCCGTCGCAGGTCTCCCGGCAGAGCACCCCATGGCGGGCCAAGGCGTCCTCCAGGGTCCGGCGTGGCAGGACGGAGGAGCCACCCAGCTCAAAAGCCTCAAGCGCCGCATGCGCGATAGGATTCATACACCACAAATCCTATACTCCCAGGTGCAGGGCTGCCACCCCGCGAGGGCGGCCGCGGCCCGCAAGGGGATCAGGGAATATGGGCCGAGTGCTGGCGCTTGTAGACGATCTGTTTTTCCGAGCGAAGCTGGTGGAAACGGCGCGGCTAACGGGCGTCGAACTGGCCTGTTTTGCCTCGCCGGATGATCTGGTGGCGGAGGCCCGCGCCCATGTGCCCGCGCTGGTCGTGGTGGACCTGAACGCGCGGGTGGATCCGCTGCGCGCCATCGAGCAACTCGCCCCAGGCAACTCCATGCCGGTTGTCGCCTTCCTTTCTCACGTGCAGACGGACCTGGCCGAGAGCGCGCGCCGCGCGGGATGCACCGAGGTCATGGCTCGTTCGCAATTCTCAAAAGAGCTTCCCACCATCCTGGCCCGGGCAAAAATAGCTCCATGAAAAAAACGACAAGAAAGCTGACCATGGTGGTCGCGGTTCTTCTGGCCGCAGCAGGCCCCCTGGCGGCGCAGCAGAAAGCGCCAGCGACGCCTTCCGAATCCCTGGCGGAGGCCCTGATCGCCGCCTGCCGCGAACAGGCGGCCGAATTCTCCCGGTATCTGCCGGAAGAAAGCGCGGAGGCCTATCGCAATCTGCCGCAGGCACAGCAGCAGGAACTGATGCGGCGGCTGGTGGCCGTGCGCGAGGTGGGGAAACCGTTGCGGTCCACCTCCCTGGATGGCGAGCCAGTGCTGCGATGCACCTCCGCTTCAGAGACCACGGAGCTGCGGCTGGGGCACGGACGCGTGCACGGGAATCTGGCCTTTGTCACCGTGACCGTGCCAAGCGGCCGGACTGCCGATTTTGGCCTGGTGCGCGAAGCGGACGGCTGGCGGCTCGTCTCGCTGGGCTTGCTGATGCTGAATGTCCCGGAGCTCAAAAAGGAATGGGCGGAGCAGGAAATCGTGTCGCGCGAGCTGCGCGCCGTTGCTGCGCTCCGTCAGATCGCCGGCGCGGCGGAAACCTATCGCAAAGGGTTCGGCCAGCTTCCGGAAACGCTCGTGCAGCTCGGCCCCGCACCGAAGGAAGGCATTTCCCCCGATGCGGCGGGCCTGATTGATGCCGCGCTGGCCGCTGGCCAAAAGGACAATTATTCGTTTCGCTATCGCGTGAACAGTTCCCCGGGCGCAGCCGACGTGCGTTACGAGATCATCGCGACGCCACTTCAATACGGCCCGGGCGGGAGACGCTCCTTCTATCTCGACTCTTCGGGCGTAGTGCGCGGCGGGGATAAAAACGGCGACGTCGCTGGCCCGGACGACCCGCGACTGAACGACCGCCTCGAGGAAGCACCGCAATAGATCGGCCCGGCGCTCCATCCGCGGCCTGCTTCAGTTATAATCTCGCCGCACTCGAGCCGTCGCGACAGGAGGGTTATGACCGGCACACGCACCGAAGTGCTCGACCGCCGCTCGGGCGAGGGCGCCCCCTGGGTGGCGCGACAGGCGGCGCGGCTCCTGCTCGCCAACCTGCTACTGGTGCTCTGCGCCCAGATCGCCTTCCCGCTGCGGTGGACGCCGGTTCCCCTGACGCTGCAGACGTTCGGGGTGCTGCTGATCGCCGTGTTTTTCGGCGCCCGCACGAGCGCGCTGGCCGCGCTGCTGTACCTCGTGGAGGGCGCCGCGGGACTGCCCGTATTCCAGCCGTTTGGCGCGCCGGGCGCTGCCCGGCTGTTCGGCCCCACAGCGGGATATCTGCTCGCCTTTCCCGTGGCCGCGTTTGTCGCCGGCCGGCTCACGGAAATCGTCTCCGCACGCGCGGCAGCCGTGCGGCGGCGGGAGTCGGAGACCAAAATCGCAGCGGGCGCCGGTACGCCGCGGGCGGGCGAAGGCGCGCGCCGAAGCGTTTTTGAGTGGCTCGCGGTTGCCGCGTCTCTCCTTCTCGGCGATGCCATCATCGTTCTCGGCGGATGGGCGTGGCTGGCCTCGCTCGTGGGCGGCGGGGCGGCTCTTGCGCAGGGCGTGTGGCCCTTCCTGGCTGGCGATTTTGTAAAAATTGCGGTGGTAGCCACCATCGCTCAATCGACACGCGCGAAGAGCTGAGACCCACGAAAAGATGCGACATTCCTCACAGCGCGAAGGGCAGCGCTATCGCCCGCGGCGGCAGGTGCGCGCACGTCGGGCCGGGACCGGCTCAGGGTTCGGCAATCTTTTCCGCATCCGGCGCGGGTGGATCGGACTCTTTTTCTGTCTCTTCTTCGCGAACGCCGCGTTCGGCCAGGCCCCGCAGCCGGTTGTGGGCTCTACCGCCCGGCCCAAGGTCAATGTTCCGCGCGGGCCGCTACCCGTTTTCGTGCTCTACAGCAACTTCTGGGTGAATCTCCATCACGTGCTCTATGAACAGGCGCGGCTGCGCACGGAGCGGCCGGTGGTGCGCACGCAAGCCGGAACGGCAAACACGGGAGTCGTGCGGCTCACGCTCGACGCGCTGACCGAAAAGGAGCGCCAGGATTGGAACTCGGCCGTGGACGAGTACGAAGCCAAACTCGCCCCCCACGACCTGCTGTTCGATGAAGACATGGTGCTGATGAACGACCGGCTGGCGGAGATGGGAGACGACGAGACCGCCCAAGCCACCGGCTTCCGCTCCGGCGTAATCTCCGCGCTGGCCAAGGCCGCGCCCGTCTATCGCACACACTGGTGGCCGGAAGACGACCTCGCGAATCGTGCCTGGATAGACAGCGTGGCCCCGCTGGTCGAGGAGCTTGGAGCGCAGATTGCCCGCCGGCTTTCGTCCATCTACCACGCGCCCTGGCCAAAGAATGCCATCCACGTGGACGTGTGCGTGTATGCGGGGGTGTTCGGCGGGTACACCACGCTCGAGCCGCTACACCTTACAGTTTCCAGCCGCGATCCGCGCAATCAGGGGCTGGCAGCGTTCGAAATGCTGTTCCACGAAGCTTCACACGGCCTCGCTGACCCCGTGCGCACAGCCCTGAACCGCGAGTTTCTCGCGCAGGAGAAGGCCATCCCCCGCGACCTGTGGCACGCGCTTCTGTTCTACACTACCGGCGAAGTCGTCCGCCAGATGATGGCGGGCGCCGGCAACGAGTCCTACAGGCCCTACGCCGAGCAGAATCATTTGTACGAGCGCGACTGGCAAACCTATCAGAAGGCGCTCGACCGCGACTGGGGGCCCTACCTCGAAAACCGCTCCGATTTCCCCACGGCCATCAAACGGCTCGCCAACGACTTGTAGACTGTTCCTCGCCCGCCACCGAAGCCTGTGGATACCTCGATTGTCGCCTCGGAACTTCTGTGCTAGTCTCGAATTCGTCCGCCGGTCACGCACGCATGTGCGAACGCCCGGCCCGGAGCGGCGGGCTCTACTTCGGAATCGTCCCACTCCCTTCCGGGAACGAACCGGGCGTCGGAAGGCTGCGACCGGCTCCAGCGGACCTATGACCATGGAAGAAATGAGTGGCGCGTCGCAATCCGCGGGTGTCGGGCAGAAAGGCGCCATGGCTGTCGCACGCGGGCCGGAAGCCTGGGACCTGACTCTGGCTCACTCCCCGGATTCCGACGACGCTTTCATGTTCTACGCGCTCGCCACCAACAAGATGCGCGCCCCCGGCCTGCGCTTTTCTCATACGCTTTCCGACATCGAGACGCTGAACCAGGCGGCGCAGGACGAGAAATACGACGTGACGGCGCTGAGTTTCTCCGCCTACCCGCATCTGGCCTCGAAATACGCACTGCTGGACTGCGGGTCGAGCTTCGGCGACGGCTACGGGCCGATTGTAGTGGCTTTGCGCGCGTTGAAGCCCGCGGACTTGGTCGGGCGGCGGATCGCCGTGCCGGGCATGCTCACTTCCTCCTATCTCGCGTTGCGGCTGCATACGCCCCGGTTTGAGCCCGTGCCCATCCCCTTCGACAAAATCATCGAGGCGGTACGCAACGGCAGCGTGGAGGCCGGCCTGCTGATTCACGAGGGCCAACTGCTGTATTCCAACGCCGGGCTGCACCGCGTGGTGGACCTGGGCACGTGGTGGCGCGAGCAGACCAGCCTGCCGCTTCCGCTGGGCGGCAACGCCGTGCGCCGCGCGCTCGGGCCGGAGGTGGGCCGCCGCGTGGCCCGCGCGATTCAGGAAAGCGTGCAGTACGCTCTCGATCATCGCGAGCAGGCGCTGAGTTACGCGCTCCAATTTGCCCGCGAAATGGACATGGAGCTGGCCGACAAATTCGTGGGCATGTACGTGAATTCCTGGACGCTGAGCATGGGCGAACTCGGGCGCACCGCCGTGCGAGAACTGCTGGCCCGCGGACACCATGCCGGAATCCTGCCCTCTGTGCCGGCGATTGATTTCGTTTCGTTGATCCCCGACGGGGACGCCGCTTAGCCGGCTGAGGAATCACCTAGAAGAGAAGATTTGGCGCTGGTCCCGGGGTTGCTCCCGGCGGATACCCCCTGCTGACTGCTTAGTTGATGCGCGGGCTGAAAGCCTGTGCTACTTTTGCCTTCCCATGGAACTCATACTGGCCAGCGCGGGAAGCTATCCCCGCAGCGGCTCGGGCGAGGGCTTGCAGGTGCTGGTCCGCGCCCGCGAAGCCGTGGCGCGCGGGGAACAAACCGCCGCGGACCTCTCCGACGCGGAGAACTTCATGGTGCGCCGCGCCATCGAGGAGCAGGTGGCCGCGGGGTTTGAAGTGGTGACGGACGGGCTGACGCGCTGGTGCGACCCTGTCTCCCACCTGGCCTGCAAACTCGAAGGCGTGGATCGGGGCGCCGAGCGCTCGCTGCCCAATGGCGGCTGCTACCGCGTGCCGGTGGTCACGAAGCGTCCTGTGCGCAACCTCCCCTTCCTCACGGAGGAATACCGCTTCGCCTGCAACGCCCTCGGCACGCTCATCACTCCCCGGGGCAAAGCGGGAAAACTGGCTGTGAAAGCCGTCCTGACCGGCCCGTTCACGCTCGCCAAACTCTCGGAAAGCAGCGACGCGGCCATGACTGCGCTCGAAGCGCGGGCCGAAGCGTTTGCCGAAGCGCTCGCCGTGGAGATTCTCGCGCTGGCCGAGGGAGGCGCGGAACACATCCAGGTGGATGAACTGGCGCCGATCGATCCGCGCAGCGATTGGACCGTGCTTCGCTCCGGCTTTTCCGCTCTGGCTGCCGCACGCGACACCGCGCGGAAGGGCGGCCGCCGCGTGGATTTGACGCTCGCGCTCGAATCGCGCGGCGCCGCGGCGCAATTCGAGTCGCTGTTCGATCTCCCTGCGGACGTGATTGCGTTCGATCTCGCCGCCGATGCGAAGCTCTACGACCGCATCGCCCTGGCGGGCGCGCCGAAGCCGGTGCATCTCGGCCTCGTCAGCGGACGCCGCGCCGAATTGGAAGACATCCGGGAGCTGGCGCGCAAGCTGGAAGCCCTGCTGCCGAAAATGGCCGCAGGGAGGGTGTTCCTGGGCCCGGCGGGCGGCCTGGACTCCCTGTCGCGCGAGTCCGCCCGCGCAAAACTCGCACTCGTGGCGCGCGTGCGAGAAATCGTCGCGGGCCGCCCCGTTCCCCTGTGATTCCCGCCAGAAGAGCCGGGGCGAGCGCGCAAACCGGGATGAACAAGCGGCCCGGCCTCCTCGGTCCGCTGTTCGCCGCGCTGCTGGTCGCGGTGCTCGCGGTGTTGGTTCTCCCGCAGGGCGCTGCGCAGACTTCGTCGCCCGCCTCTGCGTCCCAGTCGGTTACCCAACCTCCTCCGCAGCGCGAACTGGCCGCGGGCGAAATCCCTCATCCAGCCTGGCCGCCCGCCGCAGTTCGCTCGCACGGCGCGATGGTGGTGAGCGATGAACCGCTGGCGAACGAGGCGGGACTCGAAATCCTGCGCCAGGGTGGAAACGCGGTGGACGCCGCCGTGGCCCTGGCCTTCGCGCTCGCCGTGGTCGAACCGCAGGCCGGCAACATCGGGGGCGGCGGCTTTCTGCTGTTGCGCATGGCCGACGGGCGCTCCTCGTTTATCGATTACCGCGAAACGGCTCCCTCCGCCGCGACTCGCGACATGTACGTGCGGGCCGACGGCACGCTCGATTCCGAGGCCGCCACGATCGGCTATCGCTCGTCCGGCGTTCCCGGAACGGTGGCCGGCCTCGATTTCGCTCTGCGCGTGTGGGGAAGCCAGCCGCTTGAAAAAGTGATGGCCCCGGCGATCCGGCTGGCAGGCGGCGGCTTTCCGGTGAGCGAAAAACTGGCGCGGGCCATTGGAGCCGCCCGCTCGCGGCTGGAGCGCTTCCCGCGCAGTCGCAAGATTTTCCTCCGCGACGGCCGGCTCTACCAGGCGGGCGAGATTTTCAAACAGCCGGAGTTGGCGCGCACCCTTCGCAACATCGCGCGGCACGGCGCCGCCGAGTTCTACACCGGCGGGACCGCGTGGTCGCTGGTCCGCGATTTCCAGCGCAACAAAGGGCTGCTTACCTCCGCCGACCTCCGGGGATACCTGCCGAAAGTTCGCGAGCCGCTCCGCGTAACGCTGCGGGAAGACGCGGCGCGCTGGGAAATCCTTTCCGCGCCGCCGCCGAGTTCGGGCGGCATCGCGCTGGCCGGCGTGCTCCAGATGCTCCAGCCGGTAGACCTGGGCCGCTGGGAAGCGGGGGTGAGCGCATCGCAAGCGGAGCGCTCGGTACACTGGATCGCGGAATCACTGCGTCGCGTCTTTGCGGACCGCGCCACCTTCCTGGCCGATCCGGATTTCTTCCACGTGCCCGTGCGCGGCCTGGTGGACCCGCGCTACGCGGCGGAACGCCGGGCCACGATTGACGCCGAGCGCGCCTCGACGTCGGCTGAGGTCCGCGCCGGAAACCCGCTGCCATTCGACGTGGTGGCGCGGACCGACCAGCACGTGGCCCGGCGGAGCGACCCCGCAGCGCGCGAGCAGGCGGAGCGCGAGGCTACGCACGGGGGACACACCACGCATTTTTCGATCGTGGACGCGGCGGGAAACGCCGTGGCCAACACCTACACGCTCAACGAAAGCTTCGGCTCGGCCGTCACTGCGCCCGGCGGCTTCCTGCTGAACGACACCATGGACGATTTCACCACACAATCGGGCGTCCCGAATAAAGTGTTTGCGCTGATCCAGTCCGACCAGAACACCATCTCCCCGGGGCGCCGCCCGGTCAGCTCCATGACGCCCACCATCGTGCTGCGCAACGGGCAACTGAGTTTCGTGGCCGGATCGCCCGGCGGGCCGCGCATCGTTTCCGCGACACTGCTCGCCGTGCTGTACTGGATGCGGTTCGGCGGCGATCCCCAAATGGCCATCAACGCGCCGCGCATTCATCATCAGTGGATGCCCGACCTGCTCTACCTGGAGGAAACGGTGCCCCCCGAGGTCGTGCGCGCGCTTGAAGCCAGCGGCTACACCGTCAAACTGCGCACGTGGATCGGCCAGGTGGAAGCCATCGGCATTGATCCCCTGACCGGCGATCGCCTGGGCGCCGCCGACCCTCGCCGCGGCGGCGCCGCCGCGGGCTTACCCTGAGGACTGAAGGGCCTGCCCTGAGAAACGAAGGGTTTACCCCGAGCGTCTCAGTGAAGTACTTGCCTGTGGCCTTGGATGGTGGAACTCTATGGACTCCTGAGGAGGAGAGATGAGCAAAGCACGAGTTCTTGTCGGCACAAAGAAGGGCGCGTTTATCCTCAGCGCGGACGGCAAACGGCAGAAATGGGAAGTCAGCGGCCCGCACTTTGCCGGATGGGAGATCTACCACCTCAAAGGATCACCCGCAGACCCCAACCGTTTGTACGCCTCACAAAGCAGCGGATGGTTCGGCCAAATCATTCAACGCTCCGATGATGGCGGCAAGACCTGGTTCCAACCGGGGACGCCCCCGGGCGAGCAGGCCGGTCCCGGCGGAATGCCCAAGGCAGAGAGCAATAAATTTGTGTACGATGCGTCCGCGGAAACCGGGAAGCCGCTCACCACTCATAAGTGGTACGACGGCAGCCAGCATCCCTGGGAATTCAAGCGCGTGTGGCATCTGGAACCATCGCTCAAGGACCCCGAAACGGTTTATGCCGGAGTGGAAGACGCGGCGCTATTCGTCTCCCGCGATGGCGGAAAGAACTGGAAGGAAGTTTCCGGCCTGCGCGGCCACGGCACCGGCCCGCAATGGCAGCCGGGCGCGGGCGGGCTGGGACTGCATACCATCCTGCTCGATCCCAAGAATCACAACCGGATGTACATCGCCATCTCCGCCGCCGGCGCGTTCCGCACTGACGACGGCGGGAAGACCTGGAAGCCCATCAACAAAGGATTGCGTTCGCCCTACCTCCCGGACCAGGACGCGGAGATCGGCCACTGCGTGCACCGTATCGCGCTGCATCCCTCACGGCCCGATGTGGTCTTCATGCAGAAACACTGGGACGTGATGCGCACGGACAACGCCGGCGACCAGTGGCGCGAAGTGAGCGGAAACCTGCCCACCGATTTCGGCTTCGTGATTGACGTGCACGCCCACGAGCCGGAGACCATCTACGTGGTGCCCATCAAGAGCGACGGGGAACATTTCCCGCCCGAAGGTAAGCTGCGCGTCTACCGCAGCCGCACCGGCGGGAACGAGTGGGAGGCACTCACCAAAGGCCTGCCGCAGCAGGATTGCTACGTGGACGTGCTGCGCGACGCTATGGCCGTGGATTCGTTCGATCCCTGCGGCGTGTATTTTGGCACCACCGGCGGACAGGTGTACGCCTCCGCCGATGACGGCGACTCCTGGGCGCCTATCGTCCGCGATCTCCCGGCCGTATTGTCCGTCGAAGTACAGACGCTGCCGTGATCCTCGTCGTCCTGCCGGCCCATCTGCGCACGCTGGCGCGCGTTCAGGGTGACGTGACGCTGGAAGTAGCGGCACCGGTGACGGTG
>Ga0209415_10020405_pt1 | contig 10300 bp, 15 predicted proteins | sample PeaSoiSIISIP2007_FD_187696 | JGI IMG/M metagenome (GOLD analysis project Ga0209415, IMG submission 187696) | Peat soil microbial communities from Weissenstadt, Germany - SII-SIP-2007 (SPAdes) (version 2) | ecosystem: Environmental > Terrestrial > Soil > Wetlands > Peat | place: Germany...
ACATCGGACCTGTGCAAGTTACTGACCGACTTCGCCGCCTCCCGCGAACAGGCGATTGCCGACCGAGCGCGATTAGAGGAACTTGAAAGCTATCGTGAAGCGCTGAAACAGAACGATTGGGCTGACCCGACATCAAACTTTGGCGAAAATGAGCTATGGAGACGCATCGCCATGCTTCAATCCAATTTTGATGCCACTGAATCGTCGAGCAGGCAGGCCATCGCCGACCAAGCTGCGGTTGACATGAGAGAACAAGCGGCAGAGGTTGTTCATGACCATGCTCACAGAAATGGATATTTGAACCGAAGAAATACCTGTGAACTTGAAGACGCGATTCGTTCGCTCCCCGTCAAGCCCGTTCCCGCTGCGCAAGCGAAGCGCGGCGAGTCGAGTGGCGAGCGCGAGAAATGAGGGAGCGATGGGTGAATCACCGTCAAGACAATTCATCAATTTCTTTCGTTTTACTGTGAAGAGAAAGAGGCTGGGACTTCTCCAGAGAATTGTGTTCGGTCCCGGTCGTCCTATCTATGAGTACAGTGTGTGCTGGCGCTGCGAAGCCTGCGATGCAGTTGGTACAGCAAGCGGTGATGAGGTGGCACTGGACAAGAAAATTCTTTCACGACACCGGGACATGTCCCCTTCTTGTCAAGTGTCGAGTATTGGCAGACGGTCAAACTACGAGCGTGAAGGAATCTGAGGAGGTGTAATGAAAACCGACAAAGAGCTGCTCGACTGGTTGGAAGAGTATTTGCTGGATGGTTGTTTGCATACCTGTTTTGAGTTTGATGGTGGGGTGAATGCTATGTTTACGAGGTCCGGGTATGAACCGCTAGAGTTTCGGGAGAAGAAAAGCCTACGGGATATTTTGCAGTTAGTTTCGCAACCTGGCGCATGGGAGGGTCGATGACGGTCAGAGAACTGCTTGATGAACTTTGGGGACAATCGTTAGATGCAGAAGTTCGTTTTTGCAAGGACCCTGAGGGAGACACAGACCCAGTGAATGACCCTGTGTACGGAATAAAGTTCATGCTCCCGGAGGATGACAGGCACATTGTGTGGTGTGCAATCGAGGTGGTGAAATGAAACCCATCCGTTACCGCGTTCTACTTGCAGAGCAGCTCTCGGCCGCCGACAAACTGACTGTGGCGGCAAAAGTCAGCACAATGTATTCAGGCCCTGAGGCGAAGTCGAACAGCTATCAAAAGGCTCCCGACCACTCGTTGGTGAACGACAACTGGCAGTTTGAAGTTCTTGACCGACTAGGGCGTGTTGTCACTATCAAGTATAGGGGAGCCGAGGTGGCTACCTTTATCAAGCGGCAAGTCACAGAAGTCGAGTTACTACCGGGTGACCCGATTCCTGAAGGTGTAATCAAGGACCCACTCGACGTTTGGGTACGGGTCGACTTGCTCGGAGTATCGGCGCGGCAGATAGGCAGTCGCGTGGGCAAGCAAAAGAAATCTATTGAGGAGGAACTACGGCTGTCACAGCGGCATGTCGAAATACAAGCGGCCCTGCTACAGGGTCTGGAAACGGATATTTTCAACCTGAAAAAAGACTTTGAGAAAAAGGATGCGCAAATTGCTAAACTAAAGGCGGCCGCAAAAGCGAAACCTTCATTAGGAGAACGGGAGAAGTCTTCAGCACCGGATAACTTTGCTTTGCCAAAGCCGGTACCAGTTCCCGTAGCAAAAGGAGGGAGGTAGTATGGTAACCTGCACTGAATGCGGTGGGGAAATTGAGGCAGGAACAAAATATATTGCCGGGATTCGGGCGTACAGGACGCCACATGGCAATGAAAAACCAAAACGGGACCTAGTTCTATTCTGGGCCTGCGAACATTGTCCCGCAGAAGACGCAGAAGTCCGGCTGGCAAGCAAAGAGTGTGTCGAGTCATTCTGTCTGTGGCACCCCGAGTTAATCGAAACAATTGTTGGGTTGTTGAGCCAATATCAGGATGAGGATGCTCACCAACTAATTCACTAATAGGAAAGGTTTGCATGTCGATTGCACAAGCAAAGCCGAGGACTGTAGGACGTCCCGCTGAAGGCCCCGGTACGGTGAGAATCCTGCCGACAGGAGTACTTCGGCTGTCACCTGACCTTTGCGGGTCAAAGACTTTTGCTGTAGCTGTAAATGCAGAAAAGCGGCAGTTGATTATCAAACCCGGTGGGCCGTTTATTTTGTGGTACAGCAATCACAGAGCAAAAAGTGGATTGCTGACCATCTTCACGGCCTTTGAACTCGTAGGGATAGACCCGAAAACCGTCGCGGGGGAATACGTCGTTCGACCGTTGAAGGCAGATGGATTCGTTGTAGAACTGGGGGTGGCATGAGACACTACGACGTAGTGGACGACTACGGTGTTTGGATTATCACTCAGAAGTACAATGGCAGATGGACAACCGAGGAACTTGCACAAGAGGAATGCAACCGCCGGAACTTTGCTGCGGGCGTCTCTGACAAAGATGGGGAACTGAAAACGGATTTGACCGAGAAAGAGGAAGACATTTTTGCTGACGTGCACTACAAGCACCCTGAGTGTACCTGTAAGCCGGGTGTGAACCTAGCGGTGGTGAACTAGTATGAATCCACTCGAAAATAATGCAGCATACCTCATTGACAGTGAGGGACTTGTTATTGGTTTACTCAAGCAGGTGACCTTCACGCAGGAAACTAAGCAGGTTGAATCTGGTTTTAGAGATGGAGTCCGGGCACAATGGCCGGGTGGACACCGGCTTAGACAAAGCGCATCGTTGCATTGGTCGGGTATAATTGTGGGTGCAAAACCGTTAAACCTACCTGACAGTAAAGTGCAACTACTCGGTAGTGTTGGGGTATGGGGCAGACCTACAGGATATGCTTTGTTCAGGACGTGCGTGATTATGTCTTTTGGTTGGTATGGTGACACGCTTACCGTACTAGGTGTAGCTCTGCCGAATGAGAATGGTGTGCTGTACGAACTTTTGGATGAACTGCCTGACCTGAAATATGGAGACTCGGTGCCACTTGAAACCACTCCGTCATACTTTCCTGTCGACGACATTGTTTGGAACGTCGGTTCCAATTCAGGGACACTGGGAGGCAAGCAAGTTACGAAGGAACAGGTTTATGTGGAAAAGAATCCTAGTTCTGCATACGCAGACTTAACGGAGTTGCTAAAACTAAAGCAAAAGGAGTTGCTAAAACTAAAGCAACAAAAGGAGTTCTTTAAGAAGGAACTTTCAACGGACAAGTCTAAAGAAAAGCCTAAAGCGCCAAGCATTACGTTAGGTGGTCGGCGGCCTGTAGACTTCGACGAAGATTGAGCAACAGTCCATTAGCCAACCTGTATGTGCTAGGACGACTCCTCCTGTACTATCTGCCACATCGGGCAGATGCCAATACTAGCCGCCATTCGGCAGTTCCACCGCGACCTGCAAGCCAGGGCCGCACGTCATTTCCGCACGCAAGAAATCGTCCAAGTAATGTCCTCCCGTCACATGCAGGAGTTGGCAACCACTCCTGGTGAACAATGGGGATTGACGAAACAACGCCAAGCGAAAGAAATTCAAGCCGTCCGGGATGGACAGTTCGACATCGTTGACCGCCGCACGTGGCAGTACCCCTACCTACCTGAAGCTCTGCATCGACTCAATCAACCTATCCTCAAAAACACCCCCTATAACCTACGGAGATTTTCAGAGACTCCAATTCCACGTCGTGGTATCAACCTCATTAAAAACGCTACACTTCAACTCGATTGGGTGATTGAGCCAGTTCCTGAGCTTGAGGACGAGGGTGACCCACGGGAACGGGAAAAGAGAATCCGCATAGCGACGGATTGTTTCCGCAGGCCAAACAATGTCGATTCGTTCCGCACATTCTGTGAAGCCGTTCTAGAAGACACTATTATCGGTGGCTACGGCTGCATTGAACCTCGCATGACCCCCTATTACAAACGGCCCTTCAAAATGTGGCCTGTCGACGGTTCAACTATCCGAATCTATGCCGACTGGACAGAAAGCACACCGGACCGTCCACGTTTTGCTCAGATGACGGGGCTGAAAGGTGAGCGTGGCATTGTCGCCTTCTTGGCAGATGAACTCGTCTACCTCAAGGATAACTGCCGCAGCAATACGCCGTTTGGCTTAGGCAAGCTAGAGGTTGCATTCAACAATATCAATGCACTGCTCGGTGTCGTTGACATGAGCAGCAAGGCTGGGTCGGACCAAGTTCATAAAACCTTCCTTTGGTGGGAACAGCCTCAAAACCAAGCCCACGTGCAGACGATTCGCCGCCACATTCAAAACGAACTTGAAGGACAAGCAAAAGTCAGCTTGATTGCCGGGATGAAAAAACCGGAGGTAATTCCGGTAGAGGCTGTCAGTCCGGAGGACTTGCTGCTTGAGTGGCAAGAAATGCTCATCCGTTATGTTGCAAATGCACTCGACCTTTCACCCTTCAACTTTGGTTTAGAGAAGGATATCAATAGAAACACGGGCTTGATACTTTCTATATCAGACTTCCGTGGTGCTGTCGTTCCAATGGCAACTCGAATTCAAGAGGCGCTTACAAGGGAGATTCTGCACGGCTTTCTTGGTTGGAAAGATTTGCAGTTTGTATTCCACGGACTCGATGACCCCGACGCACTCACCAAAATTCAAATTCAACAGCGGAAATACCAAAGCAACGCAATCACTCCGGATGAAATACGCGAATCTGACGGACAGCCTCCAATGCCGAATGGTTGGGGCAAGTTGAGTTTTGGCCAGATGCAAATTCTGATTGCAGAAGCGGCGGCAAAGGCTCGTGGCATGTCAGGTGGTGCAGGTGCAAGTGGTGGTGGCGGTGGTAGCATGGGCACTCCTAGCAGTGGGTTGCCCGGCACAGGGGGTGCAGGGGCAATGTCCCCCACAGCAGGTGCTACAGCAGGCGGGTCAAGAGGCTTTCAAGGCAGCCTGATTGGGAATGGAGAATTCAGTCCTGACGATATTACCCAAATGACTCCCGAAGAAGTTCAATACTTTCAGGAGATGGGTTTGCTGCCTGATACTAGTGACCTTTCCCAGCAAATGGATGTCGCACAGCCTGGCATCTTAGAGCAGATGAATGAGGAACTGAAAGAATTCTTTGAGCAGTCAGAAGAGGATGAGAAGGATGCAAATGCTGAGGACAAACCTCAGAAGGTAACGAATGCTGACGAACGCGGACAGGTCAAGCGGTTCAAAGAGTCCTTGCGGAAGCCTACGGTAATCGAAAGCTACCTCAACGATAGATATAGGGGTTTTCAGCGTTCTAACGATTCACAAAATGATTTAATGCCCGCAGAGAAATCGTTGGCGTTGAAGGTTCAGAAGGGCAAACGCGGAAAGTACCCCCGTAGTGGGGGAGATAACGGAAGTTATCGGTAATGCGACTCCGCCTCTCCAATTTGCAATTTGGTTCTAGTGGTTGCATTGGTGTCTGCACTGTAGGTGCGTCTGATAAATCCCACCCAAACAAAATGCCATTCAATGGCACCCTCCTGATTCTCGACCAAGCCTCGGATAAACCTCCCCATGGAGCTGAAGGCCATCGCATTTATGTCCCTACCTCAGTTGCAAAAAAGAGACTTGAAACATTGATTAACATGGGAACGAATTACTCCCATGAATTGAACAGCCATGCACCGCAGCACAAGGTCGGAGTTATTACCGGTGCCCGTATTTCTGGTAACAAGGTTCTCGTGAATGGCTTTTTGTGGAAGCGTGACTTCCCAAGCGTTGAACGTGACCTGCGTGCTGGAAAGTTGGGCATGAGCATGGAGTTGCAGGATGTATCGGTACGAGACAAGGACGCCCCAGTTTGGTACTTAGAGGATTTTCATTTCAGTGGGGCAACGATTTTGTTTAAGTCTGCGGCTGCTTATACACAGACATCATTAGCGGCAGCGGGGGCTATCAAGCAACTCAGTGAGGAGTGGGGAAAACTTGTGAATGCTGAAATCGAGAGATTTACCATACTGGCCGCAGCGGCGGCACACACGAATGGAGGAAGTCGCATGGCAAAACCAAAAGAGAAGGAGCGTAGCGCCGACAGCAACGGCCAGGGCGAAGTATTAGTTCGGGCTATTGCGGCCGGTGTAGGGCCAGCAATTTCGGCTGCTATCAGGGCATCCCTGAAACCATTTGTAGGGGTACTCGAAAAACAGCAAGCGAGCATCGCCCGTATTGCGGCTTCGGTTGAAGAGTCAAAAGCTCTCAGCCTTGAAGCAGCAAGGCACGAGGACGATGAGGAAGAGAACGAGGACGATGAGAAGGATATCCACGCCGCCAGGCATGAGGATGACGACGAGGATATGGCTGCCCATGGCGATAGTGAAGATGACGATGACGATGAGGAAGATGGCAAGAAAAAGAAGGGTGAGGATGATGACGATGATGACGAGGAACTCGACGCCGCCCTTGAACACCTTGAGGACGACCATGCGGACGAGGAACCTGGTGAGATAAACGAGGACGCAGAGAACGAGGGTGACAAGACCACGCGGAAAGGAAAAGTAGGCAAGTCCAAGCACATGAAAGAACTCGTCAAAGCAAACCGCATTTCCGCTTCAGGGTCATCGGTCATCCGTGAACTCTACGCTTCGCATCGGGCTTTGCGGAAGAAATACCGAACACTGCGGGCGAAGGCTGAAGAGGACATTGACGGACTCAAGAACAAAGTCGAGGCCCTTGAAGCGCAGGCCGAGCAGTATGCTGAGAGGACTGACCGCCGTTCAGTATCGGCGGAATTGGGAAACTTCCTGTCAAAGAACAACGTGGACATCCGTGAGTTGAGGGCCGAAGGCAAGAAACTATCAGTCAGTGAAATTGACACCATTTTTGCCAACGCGCCGGTTGAACTCGACCCAACGACTCGTATGTGGTTCAAAAACCAACTGCTCGCAGCCGACTTGATGGAGCAGGGTGAAGTGCACCGAGGTATCCAGTAATCCGGGCGCCAGAATAGCGTCTAAACCAACAGAGAGAGGAACAACAGGATGGGAGCAGCAAACTTAAAGGCCGCACGTTTCGTTGGTTCGGTACAGGCGGCGGCTGACTACTTAGCTCCTGGCGCTATCGAAGTGAACCGCTATCAGGCGGAAATCTTCGACCTCGTCCGGAGGCGGTTTGTACTCGGCCAACGCATCAATCAAGTACCGGCCACCGGCCAACCTTCACGCTACTTTGAACAGTTGGCAATTGGAACGGCGCAGTTCGTTGACCCACGAAACATTGCGGGTGTGACGGCAACGCAACCAGAGCGCGTTGAAAAGGTAGTGACTCTGAAAGCCATCGTGGCGCAGATTAACTACTCCATCTTCGACGTTGAAGTCAACCAACAGCAGGGGCAGTTCCCGTATCTCGAAGCGAAGGATTTGACCGACCAAGTGGATGCAGTGTTGAAGCAGCATGACCTGAAACTCTGGAACGGCGCGGACACGGATTTAGTCGTGCCCACGAGTACCCAGTATTTCGGTATTTCAGGGCAAATCAACTCGGCAACCTCATTCGGTGGTTTCAATCAGGTCAAGACCATCGGCAGCTCTTCGAGCTTGGTGGACGGGACAAAGACGCAAGTGGCGGGGATGGTGGCTCGGCAGGATTATGAAGTGAAGCCGAGTGGTTTCTACCTCAACCCGTTGTTTGCTGACCTGTTCGACCAAGAAGCAAAGACGGTGCAGTTGTACTACAACGAAGTCGAAGTCATCCCGGGCGTGATTGTCAAGGCGCTGCCGACTCAGGCAGGGTTGCTGCCTCTCATCCCGGATGCAGGGTTGTCTGTGCTGCCGTCTGGAGCACAGAACCAGTATTCGGGTGCAATCCTGTCGGAAGAGTTCGTTGAGTACCACTGGCTGACTTCACCCATCCCCCGAGTCTTCCAATTGGGGTTGGTCGGTAACCTCGCGGCTCAGTTTGTTTTGTGCAAGTTTGGCGCGGTGGTTGTCAAGGGCCCGCAATACGCGCACAGCTGGGTTTTGACAACGCGGTAAGGAGAGACATGGGGCAGTTTCAGCCACTCTACTTGTTTCAGTCAGAGCTTGCCGACTTTGGCCTGCCTGACGTTGACAGCCAGCCGAATATTCTTTCGCTGGTCGAGGCGTCGAGCAGTCTGATTGATGAGTACTGTGGCAGGACCGATGGCGATGGGAACGGTTCACTGGTCTATACGACCTATAGCCAGAGGATGATTCTACCTGAGGGCCGGAATGTTTTCCGTACAATGTTCCGGCCCCTCGTCGGTCTTACACCCACACTTGCAAACCAATTGTCCCTAAGCGGACAGAACTACTACACGGGGTTTACACCGAACTCAGTGCAAGCACCACCCTATGACCAAATTGCACTGTCACCGATTGTAGGATGCAGTGGACGGTATGGCTATTCACGGCGCGGGAGTCAGCAGGTCTATCCTGACTTGAACTACGGGGCGAACATTTTGCAGATTGCAAGTTTCTTCGGAGGGCCACCGCAGTTCACGCCGATTGATATTTCGATGATTGACGTTGACCCGATAACGGGAGAGATTTGGGTGCCTGCGGGTTTGTACCTGAGCCAATATACAGAGGTTTTTATTCAGTACAACTCAGGGTTTGACCCACGGGACATGCCGAAAAGCATCAAGCACGCTTGTGCTGCGTTGTGTAAGAACTTTTTGAGTCGCGGTGGTGGGACGACCGGTATGAAATCATTTTCTGTGTGGCGTGTGAGTGGGCAGTTCACGGATGACATGATTGACCCGACTGTAGAGCGGCTGTTGCGGCCTTTTGCAACAGTCCTTGCCTATTGAAATGAGCAGCGGAGGCATACCTTGGGGCTTCGGCGTAAGGTTTCTGTACGACGCGCACCTGCGGTATTTCCGTCCCGGGTTACCCTGTGCCCTAAGAATTCAGAACTACACGACACCAGCAACCGGGTTTGCCGAATTAGGATTCGAGTTTACGCCGAGCGGAGCGATGCAGCCAGAACAAACTGGATTCACCGACGTACCGATTCAACCACCCGTAGAGGTTTGGTCCGCAGGCGGGAAGGGTACAAAAGGTGGCGATATTGGCCTGAATCAAGCACGTTTGATGTTCTATCAGAGAACGTTCTATGTCAGCCACACGTTTGTTATCGCACGCATGAATTCGCAAGGGTTCACGGACCCGTACCAAGTTTGGCGTGACCCTACAGTGGTAGGACTTTTTTATGACAAACGCTTGCACTCGATTGACAGTGTTGATTACGAAACGATTGCAGGGCAAGCGATTGCGTGGATGCTCGGTGCTTCATATCAAGAGCCAGCAGTAACGGTCGAAGGGAGTTAAGAAATGTTGAAAGCATGGGAACCTCGGATTCAAGAACAAGTAATTGTCAGGCGTACGATGAGGGACGGACGTGGTGCAAAACTCATCAAACTCGGAACCATCTTGGCGTTTGCTGACGACGGGAAGAAGGCAGTCATCTCGTTTCCGGCCGACCAGACAAGGGCAACCATTTCACTCGACGAACTAGAACCTGCCTCGGCCCGTTTCGGTAGGGCACGAGTGCAGGTCAATCCAGTGCGTCGGGCCGTTGGCGGTTTGTGGTAGACGTAAAAACGAAAAGGAGAAACAGAGATGGCGAACAGCACAACGATTATTGCAGACTTAAAAACAGTGATTGCGAACAACAACACCGCGGTTAAGGCGGCAACGGCTGCGAACGCTGTCAACCCTACATCGTTGTCGGCGACTGGCGGGTCCGGTAACTTTACGGGCGGCACGGGCAACTATGGAAGCGGTACGTTCTACGGTGGTCCGATGGACTACCTTGGGATTTTGAATCTTCTGCTTCTAAAGGCCCAAGAACTGGGTGTCTTACTCGCCAAGCTCTTGGTGAACACTGACCAAGCAACGGATGGAACGAATCAAACGTTGCTGGTTAACATCCTGAACGATTTGCAATAAGGTTCAAAGGGATGGCGGCGTTACTTGTATCTGCCTACCCCTTGCTGCAACTGGAGCTAAAGAACTTTCTCTCTGAGTTCGAGAGATTGCGGAAAGACCCAGTTGAGGCGGGGGTAGGGGTAGAGGGGCCTGCTGCGGCCTATGCTTTGGTTTGGGAGTGGGGCAATGCCCGACAAACCCAGATAGGCCCCCGAACCACTGTGGGTACAAATCCTGATGGTCAGAAAGTGTTCCTTTCGATTCAGGCACCACGAGGCTACATTCGGGTCAACTCGCCGTTGTACTGGGCTGCCTTAGAGCAGGAGATGCAAAAAGTAAAATTTATGGGTAGCACTCCTGATGCGATTCGGGAAGAGCTAGAAACGG
>Ga0209415_10020406_pt1 | contig 10300 bp, 7 predicted proteins | sample PeaSoiSIISIP2007_FD_187696 | JGI IMG/M metagenome (GOLD analysis project Ga0209415, IMG submission 187696) | Peat soil microbial communities from Weissenstadt, Germany - SII-SIP-2007 (SPAdes) (version 2) | ecosystem: Environmental > Terrestrial > Soil > Wetlands > Peat | place: Germany...
ATAGACGCCACCGGGCGCCTCTTCCTGAGCAATCGCGCGCACCTGATTTTTCCCTATCACCGGCAGATGGAGAAGGCGGCGGAAGCGGCGCGGGGCGCGGCGAAGATCGGGACAACGTCGCGGGGCATCGGCCCGAGCTACGAAGACAAAATGTCGCGGCGTGGCCTGCGCGCGTGCGACCTGATGGACACTGCCGGGTTCCGCGAAAAGCTCGCCAGCGTGATTGCAGAGAAGGACAGGATCTGCCGGGCGGCGTTCGGGCAGGGGCTCGAGGTGGCCGGGCTGGCCGAGCAGTACGAAGAGCTGGGGGCGCGCCTGCGGCCGTTTGTGGCGGACACGGCGGCGCTGCTGCATCGCGCGCTGGGAGAAGGGAAGCGCGTGCTGCTGGAGGGCGCTCAGGGGACGATGCTGGACATCGACCACGGCACGTATCCCTTCGTCACCTCGTCGAATGCGACCGCGGGTGGCGCCTGCACCGGCCTCGGGCTTTCGCCGCGGAGCATCACGGGCGTTGCGGGAATCACGAAGGCTTACACGACGCGCGTGGGCGGCGGGCCATTTCCTACGGAGATGCCCGATCTGGAAGCGACTCAGTTGCGGGAGCGCGGGAAGGAATTCGGTGCCGTGACGGGCCGGCCGAGGCGCTGCGGCTGGCTGGATGCGGTGATGCTGCGCTACGCGATTCAGATCAACGGGATTGATTCGCTGGTGGTGACGAAACTCGATGTGTTCGACGCGCAGCCCGAGATTCAGGTGTGCACGGGCTACCGCTACAAAGGTACGCCTCTCACGGAAATGCCGCCGGACGTGGAGACTTTGGAAAAGGTGACGCCGGAATACCGCACGCTGCCGGGCTGGTGCGCGTCCACCAGCGGCCTGAAGGATCCTGCGGCGCTTCCCGGCGCGGCGCGGGACTACCTGAAATTCATCTCGGACGCGCTGGGAGTGGAGATCGGAATGATTTCGACGGGCCCGGAGCGGGAAGCCACGTTTTTGATGCCGGGAACGAAACTCGCCTCGTGGCTCTGAACTACTACATTCCATGATTTCCTACGTTGAAGCGCGCCGGATCGTCGCGGAGATTGCCCTGCGGATGCTAGGCGGACGCGCGCCCGCGCAGGAAATCATCGGGCTCGGCGCTGCGCTGGGACGCGTTCTGGCGGCGCGGCTGGACGCCGACCGCGACGCGCCGCCATTCCACCGCTCGACGCGCGATGGCTTTGCGGTGCGCGCGGCCGACGTGGCCAATGTACCTGCCACGCTCGCGCTCGTGGGTGAAATCCGCGCGGGCGCTGAGTTCACGGGCGCGGTGCGGCCGGGGGAGTGCGTTCAGATCATGACCGGGGCGGCGACGCCTGCCGGGGCGGACGCCGTGGTGATGATCGAGCACACAGAACCAGCTATTGATAGGGGCACGGGCGCGGTGGTGGTGCAGCGCAGCGTGGCGGCGGGCGCAAACGTGGTCCCGCGAGGCAGCGAGGCGAAGGCCGGGGCCCTGGTGCTGGCTGCCGGCATGCGGCTAGGTTATGCGGAAATATCGATTGCCGCACAGTTCGGCCATGCGGCAGTAGCTGTGTTCGCGCGGCCGCGCGTGGCCATCCTCTCGACGGGCGACGAAATCGTGCCGGTGGAGGCAACGCCCGGCGCCTTCCAGATTCGCAACAGCAACAGCTACTCGCTGGCCGCCCAGGTGGAGCTGGCTGGCGGCGCCCCGGTCGTGCTGGGCATCGCGGCCGACGAGCGCGCCGTGCTGCGCCGGAAAATCGAAGAGGGGCTGGCCGCGGACGCGCTCGTATTGACCGGCGGCGTTTCGATGGGGAAATACGATCTGGTGGAAGCCGTGCTGGGCGAGTTGGGCGCGGAGTTTCATTTCGACGCGGTGGCGATTCGTCCGGGGCGTCCCGCTGTGTTCGGGGTGTGCCGGGGAAAGCCAGTCCTGGGGCTGCCGGGCAATCCGGTTTCGACCATGGTCACTTTCGAGCTGCTCGGAGTGCCGCTGGTGGACGTGCTGTCGGGTGCGCCGCCTCGGTCGCTGCCGCTGGTCAAAGCGCGGGTGCGGCATGCGGTGCGGAAGAAAGCGGCGCTGGCGCACTTTCTGCCTGCAGAACTGGGCTGGGAGAACGGCGAGGCGCAGGTGGCGGAACTGGCCTGGCAGGGCAGCGGCGACGTGGTCGCGCTGGCGCGTGCAAATTGTTTTCTCTTGGTCCCGGAAACACAGTTAGAATTTGCGGCGGGCGATTGGGTGGATATTCTCCCGCGGCGGGACCGGATGTAGAGCCGGCCATCAGGCCGGCTTTCCCTGCGCGTAGAAAGGTCCCGCCCTGAAGGGCGGCGCTACCATCGGGTGCATCTCGCGATACTGGACGGCCATGAAACGCGGAACCGCAAAACGCGGAGCATTCAAGAGGGCGGCAGACCTCTCGCACTATCGCTCCGCAAAGCGGGGCGGCGTGCAGATGGTGGACGTGTCCGCGAAGCCGGTGACGGTACGCACGGCGCGGGCGAGGGGATTTATCCGCATCGGGCGCGCGGCGCTGGCGGCGATCCGGCGCCGGACTCTGCCCAAAGGCGACCCGCTGGAAATCGCGCGGATTGCGGGGATCGCTGCGGCCAAACGCACCAGCGAGATGATTCCGCTGTGTCATCCCCTGCCGCTGACGCACGTTGACGTCACCACGCGGCTCCGCCACAATGGGGTCGAGATCGAGGGCCGCGTCAGCTCGAGCGCGCAGACCGGGGTGGAAATGGAAGCGCTCGCCGCCGTTGCCGTGGCCGCCCTGACCGTCTACGACATGGCCAAAGCGCTCGACCGCAGCATGGAAATTACCGGCATCTGCCTGGTGGAAAAAACCGGGGGCCAGCGCGGCGATTACCGGCGTCGCACGGCGAAGCGGCGGGATACCGGGCGGAGCCGGGCGCGATGAAGACGGTCCGCGTCCTGGTGGTGGACGATAACCCGCTGGTGCGGGACCTGCTGGCAAAAGGCTTTGAGCCGCACGCCGACGTGCTCACGGCCGGAGACGGCGTGGACGCGCTGCTGAAAGTAGTGGAACAGTCGCCCGACCTGATCGTGTGCGACTACAAGATGCCGGGCGTGGACGGCCGGCAATTTTACGAGAAAATCCGCATCCGCGAAGCTTCCAAAAACACTCCCTTCATTTTCATGGCCGGCCGGGGCGACCTGGAAGAGAAGCTTCGGCCGCTCGTTGAAGGGGTCGAGGACTTCATCCAGAAGCCTTTTTACGTGAAAGAACTGGTGCGGCGCGCGAAGAAAGTGATCGACCGGCTGCAGCTCGAGAAACTCCAGCAGAAGGCCAAGCGCCCGGGCGTGCTGGAGGGCCGGCTGGAGGAGATGAGCATCATCGACCTGCTGCAATCGCTGGAAATGGGGCAGAAGAATTGCAAGCTGACCGTGAGCCGCGACGCCGAACGGTGCGAGATGTGGTTTACGACGGGCGCCTGCAAGCATGCCGTGTTCGGGCCGATCGCCGGGGAGCAGGCCGTTTACGCGATCATGAGCTGGACGGCGGGCACATTTGAGATCGATTTCAATTCATCCGTCGACCAGGAAACCATTCAACGCTCGACGCAGGGCCTGCTGATGGAGGGCCTGCGCCTGCAGGACGAAGCCGCCCGTGACTCCGAACCTGCTCCATAGCGGCGGGATGCCGGCGCAACCTGCGCCGGCCGCGCGCTCCCGAGGCTGAGCGTGCGTATTGCCGTCATCACCGTGAGCGACAGCGTGGCCCGCAACGAACGCGCGGACGCCACCGGCCCCGCGCTCGCCGCCCTGTGCACCGAAAATGGCTGGCGCGTGCTCTCGCGGCACGTGGTCTCCGACGATGAAGGGCCGCTGCGGATGCTGCTGGCCTCGCTGGCCGACCGCGACGAACTCGATGTGATTCTCACAGCCGGTGGAACCGGCCTGGGCCCGCGCGACTCGACGCCGGAGGCGACCAGCGCGGTCTGCTCGAAGCTGGTGCCGGGGCTGGGAGAAGTGATGCGCCAGGCGGGGCGGGAATCGAGCGAGCGCGCGGCGCTCTCGCGCTCCACCGCGGGCGTGCGCGGGAGCACGCTGATCGTGAATCTGCCGGGAAGCCCGCGCGGAGCTGTGGAATCCCTCGAGGCGATTGCGGCGCTGCTGCCTCACGCGGTGGAAATTCTCCGGGGTGGCGGCCACGATTGATTGAGAGGAGGCCGCTGCCAGGCGGCACACAGTTGTGCCACTCGGCCCTCAGTGCCGGCTGGAAGCCGGCGCTACCCCCTGGCGTTATTCATGCCGCAAAGCGACCACAGGATCCACCCGGGTGGCGCGGCGAGCGGGTAGATAGGCCGCCAGGCCTGCCGCGGTGGCGAGCAGGAAACCGGCGAGCAGGTAGACGGCGGGCTCCATGGGCCGAACGGCATAGAGCATGGTGCCGACCACTCGGCTCATCGCCAGCGCAGCCCCGGCGCCCAGCGCAAGACCGACGGCAACGATGTAGGCCATCTGCCGCAGCACCAGGTTCAGAACGTCGCCCGGAAGCGCGCCGAGAGCGATGCGGATGCCGATCTCGCGGGTGCGGCGCTCGGCGGAAAACGTCACGACGCCGTAGAGGCCGATGGCCGAAAGCAGTGTGGCGAGCACCCCGAACAGGATCGAGAGCCAGGCGATCATGCGCTCCGCGGTCAACGAAACGTCAATCTGGTCATCGAGCGTGGTCACGCCGTAGAGAGGCAGGTGGGAGTCCACGTGCGCTGTCACGGAGCGCACCAGGTCAACCGCCGCCCGCGGGTCGCCAGTGGTGCGCACGGCGAGCGTGAGGTCGAACAGCCGCTCCTGCTGCAGCGTGGGCATGTACATATGCCGCGGAGTCTCTTCGCGCAGGTTTGAGTACTTGGAATCCTTAACCACGCCGACGATCTCCGTGTCCGGCACTTTCTCCAGGCCGATCCTGCGGCCGAGGGGGTTCGCATCCTTGAAGAAGTAATGCGCCATGGTTTCGTTGATGATGGCGACCTTTGGCGCGCCCGCCGCGTCCTGGTCCGTGAATTCGCGGCCGGCGAGCAACGGAATGCCCAAAGTCTTGAAGTAGTCGGGCGAAACGGCTGCCCAGTACGGGCTCATGTCTTCGCCCTGCCGCGGCTGGTAACCATCCACGACCACGCTGTCCATGTCCCAGCCGCCCGAAATGGGCGGGTTGGTGGTGAGACTGGCCGAGCGCACGCCGGGTTGCGCGCGAAGCTGTGCGAGCAGGTCGGCATATAGGCTGTGAACGCGCGCCTGCGGATAGCCATTCAGCGCGGGATTCAGGCTGGCCAGCAGGATGTTTTCTTTCTGGAAGCCCGCGTCCATTCCTTTGAGATTGCGCAGGCTTTGGAGGAAGAGCCCGGCGCCGACGAGCAGAGGCAGCGACAGCGCCACCTGCAAGACGGTGAGCCCGCCGCGCAGGCTGAACACCCCACCGCCCGGCGCGGACATGCGCGATTCACTGTGAAGCGTGCCTACCGAAGATGAGCGGACGGCGCGCAGCGCCGGAGCGAGTCCCAGCAGCACTCCCGTCACGACGGCCACCACCAGCAGGAAAGCGAACACGCGCCACCCGAGCGGAGAGACGAGGTTGCCGCGGAAGGCCGCCGGGACGAAGCTGAGGAGCGCGGCCTTCCCCCAGATGGCGACAAAAACGCTGGCCACCCCGCCCAGCAGCGAGAGCACCAGGCTTTCCGTGAGCCACTGCCGCACCAGGCGAGCGCGTCCTGCGCCGAGCGCCAGGCGCACAGCCACTTCCTGCCCGCGCGCGGCGGTGCGCGCAAGCGACAGATTCGCGAGGTTGGCGCAGAGAATCAGGAGCACGATCCCGGTCACTGCGAACAACAAAAGCAGCGGCTGGCTCATGTGGCGCTGCAAGGATTGCCTGCCCTGTGCGCCTGGCTCCAGCATGATCTTGCTGGCCAGGAATTGCTGACGGTCGAACTCGGAGCCCTTTGCGAAAAGCTGTTGTACTTCGCTCTCCCGGATCTGGTGGTAAACGAGATCCAGCGAGGTCTGGGCCTGGGCGAGCGGGACGCTGGGCTTGCGCCGAGCCATCAGGTCGAGCCACTGGTGGCGACGGCTCTGCATGCGGTTCTCGGGAACGGGTTTGAAGACGAGAGTCATCATCATCGGGACACGCACGTCCTCCGGGGCGTCCAGACCTGTGCCGTAGAATTCCGGAGGGGAGACGCCGATCACCGTCATGGGATGCTCGTTGAGAAGGACCGTCTGGCCCACGACGGCGGGGTCGCCGCCGAATCGCCGCTGCCAGAAGCCGTAGCTGAGCACGACCACGGGGTGCCCGGCGGGGATGATGTCGTCCTGCTGGGTGAAAAGCCGGCCGATCCAGGGCCGCACTCCGAGCACGTCGTAGTAATTGCCGGAGACGAGCTCGCCGCGCACGCGCTCGTTCACGCCGCGGTAGTTCAAATTGAACTGGGCGCCGCCGCGCGCAATCACGCCCGCGAACACGGTGTTGCGGTCGCGCAGGTCCTGATACATCGGATAGGAGAAGGAGCTATCGATGCCGTCCTTCCTGCCCCACGAATTGATCAGCACCAGCTCTTCTGGGTGCTTTACCGGCAGGCGGCTCAGCAGCACCGCGTCCATCAGGGAAAAGATGGCGGCGTTGGCGCCGATGCCCAGCGCCAGAGTGAGCACGCAGACGGCCGTGAACCCGGGATTCTTCCGCAGCATGCGCAGGGCGTAGCGTACGTCGTGGAGAAGGCTCTCCAGCAGGCTCGTGCCGCGGGCGTCGCGGCATTCTTCTTTCACTTGTTCCAGGCCGCCCAGCTCGATGCGCGCACGGCGAGCCGCTTCTTCGCGGGTCATGCCGGAGGCGGCGAGTTTTTCCGTCTGGCGTTCGACGTGGAAGCGCAATTCGTCGTTCATTTCCGACTCGACGGAATCGCGGCAGAAGAGCGAGCGAAGGCGGTGGAGCAGGTCGGTTGTTAGTTTGCTCATTGGTGGTCTCCGAAATTCAACCTCTGGCGAGCGGGTCGCGGCGGCGAGTTGCTTCTCATTGGGCGGCTACTCATAGCGCAGTGCCTCGAGCGGGTCCACGCGCATGGCCCGGCGCGCAGGCAGATAAAACGCGGCAAGGGCCACGGCCGCCAAAAGCAGCGAGACGACGGCAAAGGTCGCAGGGTCGGTGGGGGTGACGCCAAACAGCAGGCTGCCCAGGAAGCGCGTCAGCTCGAACGACGCGACGATACCGAAGGCGACCCCCGCCAGAGCCAGGGCGAGGCCCTGGCCGAGCAGCATGCCCAGGATCTCGCGCCGCTGCGCCCCCAGGGCTATGCGGATGCCGATCTCGCGCGTGCGCTGCGCCACGCTGTAGGAGGCCACGCCGTAAATCCCAACGACGGCGAGCGACACAGCAATGCCGGCGAAAATATTGAGCAGGATGAGGACCAGCCGGCGGCTTCCCACGGAGGCTCCGATGTACTCCTCGAGCGTCATGATGCGGGAGACGGGCTGCTTGGCATCCACGGAGCGAACCACCTGGCGGATGGCGGGAATCATCGCGGCGGCGGCGCCGGTGGTGCGGACCGCAAGGATCATATCCGAATCGGGGTAAGGCCACTGCTCGTGGGGAACATAGAACTGCATGTTGGGCGCAGCGTCGAGGCTGTGGTGATGCACGTCCCGCACGATGCCCACGACGGTCCACCAGGGCTTGTCCGTGCCGGCGAGCTTCACCCGTTTGCCCAATGGGTCTTCCCTCGGCCAGATTTCCCGGGCAGTCGCTTCGTTGATCAAAAGCGCCAGCGGGGCGCCGTTCACATCGCTCGATGCGAGATCGCGGCCGCGGAGAAGTGGAATGCCCATGGCGCGGCGATATCCGGGGGAGACGCAGTAGCGCTCCGCGCTGGGATCCAGATTCGGATTCGCGTTCATCTTCCCTTCGGCGTGAAAGCTGTATTGGTCCATGTTCCCGCCGAGTGGCATCTCGCTCGTGATGCCGGCGGCTTCCACGCCCGGCAGCGCTGCCGCTCGCTGCAACACGTCGCTATAGAAGTGGCGCAGCGGAACGTTTTCTGCGTATTGCGGACCGGTGGTGGAGATCATCAGGGTGAGCACATTCCGGGGATCGAAGCCTGGAGCGACCTCCAGCAAACGCGAGAGGCTGCGAAGCAAGAGTCCCGCGCCCACCAGAAGCGTGAGCGAAAGCGCGATTTCGGAAACAACAAATAGCCCCCGCAGCCGCCGGTGCGCCGCGCCCGAAGCTCCTTCCACGCGATCACGCAGCGAGTCGTGCAGAGCCAGCCTGGAAAGGCGGACCGCAGGCACGATGCCGGAAACGAGCCCGGTGAGTAGCGCGGCGAGAAACGCGAACAGGAGCACGTGCCAGTCCAGCCGCACGTCCGCCAGCCGCGGCAGGCTGCCGGCGCCAATGGCGGCCAGCACGCGCGGCGTCCACCAGGCCGGGAGGAGTCCCGCGACCGCTCCTGCGAGCGCGAGCAGCCAGTTCTCGACGATCAGTTGCCGTACCATGCGAAGCCGGCCGGCGCCCAGCGTCGCGCGCACGGCCATTTCCCGTTCCCGGTGGCTGGCGCGGGCCAGCAGGAGATTCGCGAGATTGGCGCAAGCGATCAGCAGCACGAAGCTGACCGCCCCCAGCAGCACGTAGAGCATCCGGCTGAGCGGCCCGAGCAGGTGCTCGCGCAGCGGCGTGAAAATCACACCGGAGGCCGAATACTCGGTCGGATGCTCCCTCCAGAGACCTGCGGAGATTGCATCCATTTCCGCTTCGGCCTGGGCAAAACTGACCCCGGAACGCACGCGGCCGATGGCCTGAAGGTGCTGGCAGGTGCGGCAGGCCCAGGGAAGAGAGGCGTCGTAGCCGAGCGCGCCGAAAATCTCGGGCGGCCCTCCGGCGGGGTTCGTGCGCAGGAGCGATTCGAAATCCGCGGGGAGGACGCCCGCGACGACGTAACTCGTGGCATTTAGGGTGATCGTTTTGCCCGCGATGGCCGGATCAGAGCCGAATTCCCGCTCCCAGAGTCCGTGGCTGAGCAGCACCACCTGGCTCGTGGAGGGCCGATCCTCCTCGGGACGCAGGTCGCGGCCGAATTCGGGGCGAACGCCCAGGGTCCGAAAGAAATTGTTCGAGACGCGCAGGCCGACGAGTTTTTGCGAATCCCCCCGGCCGGAAAGAACCGGCTGCCAGGAACGGAAGACGGCGAGCTCCTCGAAACTGCGGTTCCGGGACTTCCAGTCGGTGTAAGTGGCGAACGACGTAATGCCGGGGCGCCCGAGTTCGTCCTTCTGCCAGACCATGGTGAGACGTTCCGGTTGCGCGTAAGGCAGAGGGCGGACGAGTGCGGCGTAAACGATGCTGAACATCGCGGTATTCGCGCCGATGCCCAGCGCCAGCGTAAGCACGCTGACGACGGTAAAGCCGGGGTTCTTGCGCAGCATGCGCAACGCGTAGCGGACGTCCTGCAGCAGGCTCTCGATCAGGCTCACCCCGCGCGCGTCGCGGCATTCTTCTTTCACCCGCTCGAGCCCGCCGAACTCAAGGCGCGCACGCCGGGCCGCTTCTTCGTGCGGCAGGCCGGATGCCGCGTATTTCTCCGCCTGCCGCTCCACATGGAAGCGCAGCTCGTCGCTCATTTCCGCCTCGACGGAATCGCGGCGGAAGAGGGAACGAAGCCGAATCAGCAGATCGCTCAGCATCCCCGTGCTCCTAAGCCGTCTCCAGCACCTGCGCGACGGCGGCAGCGAGCTTTCGCCACGCGCTTTCTTCCGCCTCGAGCTGTTTCCGGCCGCTGGCGGTCAGCTCGTAATATTTTGCCCTACGGTTGTTATCGGAAGTTCCCCAGCGGGCTTTGATCCACCCGCGGCGCTCCAGTCGGTGCAGGGCGGGATACAGCGATCCCTGCTGGACCCGCAGCACGTCCTGGGAAATCTGCTGGACGCGCTCGGAAATGGCCCAGCCGTGCTGCGGCTCCAGGGCCAGGGTCTTCAGGATGAGAAGATCGAGTGTGCCCTGCGGCAGATCGATATGTTCTTGTGCCACGCACTCCCCTTTCACTCCTACAGGAGAGAAGTTACATCCGCTCTTGTAGAAGCGCAAGGGGAAAGAAGGGCCCCGGGAGGGCTGGTGAGCCGGCCTCGCCATGCCCCGGCTTGAGGCTGTTCAGGCTCCTGCATCGCGCGCATTTCGCGTTAGGATAGAAACGATTCCGGTGGAGGGAGATTCGCAGATGAGAAACGCGCCGGCCGAAGGGGATGCCGTCCCTGAATTCAGATACGCGGGCGCTTCCGGAGAGTCGCATCTTC
>Ga0209415_10020408_pt1 | contig 10299 bp, 8 predicted proteins | sample PeaSoiSIISIP2007_FD_187696 | JGI IMG/M metagenome (GOLD analysis project Ga0209415, IMG submission 187696) | Peat soil microbial communities from Weissenstadt, Germany - SII-SIP-2007 (SPAdes) (version 2) | ecosystem: Environmental > Terrestrial > Soil > Wetlands > Peat | place: Germany...
TATCAAGACTCCTCCCGTAATGCTGGGAGCGCCCGCGCAGAAAGAATTGTGGCCGCACACGGTCTTTCCGGGAACGATTCCCGGCCTGCCCCCGATCGGGCTGCGGTTTAACCAGTTCTTCGAGGTGGCCAGCAATAATAGGAACAACTTCAATGCCCAGTCGCTTGCCGCGGGCACGGTAAGCCCGTACATTCCGCGTACGGACTTTCAGCCGGGCTTTTTCAGCATCTTTACCGCGGGAAATTTCGGAAGCGATATCGCTTTCTGGGTGGATGACGATATCAGCGTCTCGGGCGCGAATGCCAATGGTGGCTTGGGCGACGCCTACCTGAGGTTCGTGAACCTGAGCCGCTTTCTCAAAATGCCGACCGACTCGCTGACCCTGAAAGTTGGGCAGTTCGAACTCGATCTGCCCTTCACCCAGGCTCGCGCCTACGACATCAGTCCTTATGACATCTACTCTCAGGCCAACATCGGAGCGGTGAACCCGGCGTATCCCCAGCAATTTGTCAACAACAGCTTTACTCTGGCCGGTCCGGGACGGGGTGTGGAACTGAGCGGAGGCCACCACTACGGGGGTTACCGCTATGCCATCGCAATCGTGGACCAGAACACGAGTGGATCCCCCCCCACCAACTACCCTAACGTTCCATCGGGAACGGGAGGCAATAGCGGGGGTGTGGGATTCTTTTCGGACTCGAATTTCAAGGACCTCTATGGACGCCTGGCTTATCGCTTCAATCTGGAACGCGACCCAGCCAGCCGTCACGAGGTGCAAGCTGCGGGAGCGACTGGCCCCCATGACCACACCTACTTAACCCTGGGTACGTACTATTTTTACGGGCGTTCCGTGCAGCGGGTTTCGGGCTTGTTGCCCGATGGAACCACTCCCACAGTTCTCGGGGCCCGCGAGCCTTTCTATCGTCTGGGGGGTGACTTCGATTTCAACTATCGCCAATTCAACATCTACGGGCTCTACATGTATGGGCACGATCAGGACATCGTCCCGTTCATTCCCGCTGGTCTGGCGAGTCCCACGGGATTCATCTCCGGGAGTCCGGCCACATTTTCCGGCGGTTTCATCCAGTCCGATTATATGGTGTATCCGTGGATGATGATGATCATGCGCTGGGATCGGGTGAACTCGACTGCTGATTATTTGAATGGGATTGGAGCAACCGAGTCGAGCCCGTCGTCAAATTACTTCTCGCCCTTCAGTTCGGTTCGGAACCGGTTTACGCCGGGCGTACAATTTCTTATTCACGCTAATATCAAAGCGTCGTTTGAATACCAAGTCCGGCCGAAGCAGGTGGTCTACAACCCTGGCACTAACGTACCACTGGTCAGCCCGTTCAGTACGAACACGGCTACCGGAGCGCTGGAATTTGTGTATTGACTTGGGGAGGGCCATTCAGCCCGCCTATTTCTTGAAACGAGGAAAAAGATAATGAAACGCAATCTTCTGCTGGCAGCACTCCTGACGACAGCGTTTGTGACTGCGGAAGCTGGCACGATCAGCGGGAAGGTCTCAGGCGTCGCGGGCGAATCGGCGGTCTACGTGGAAGCCACAGCGGGCAAAACCTTTCCCGTCCCTACCGAGCAGCCGGTCATGGACCAGAAGGGTCTGATGTTTCAGCCCCACATCATCGTGGTGCAGCAGGGCACGACCGTGCAGTTCCTGAACAGCGACAGCGTCGCCCACAACGTTTTTTGGATTTCCGTCGGCGGTAATAAGAAACTTGGACATAATCTGGGGACTTGGCCCAAAGGGGAGAAACGTCCGTTCAAGTTCGATAACCCGGGTGCGGTTCCGCTGCTATGCAATGTGCATCCAGAGATGTCCGGCTACGTTGTGGTATCGCCGACTCCGTACTACGCGCTGAGCGACAAGTCGGGGGGATACAAAATCGAGAACGTCCCCGATGGCAGCTATACCGTCACCGCTTGGCACGAAGGTGCAAAGAATCAGTCAAAGCCCGTGACGGCCGCGGGCGACACCACAGCGGATTTCACGCTGAGCAAATAACAAACAGTCGGGATCGGAGGCCGTTTCTCGCCTCCGATTCGCAATCTTCATTATTCTCCAATTTGCATGAGCTGCAAGAGTAAACTGTCGCCGTCCGCACATGCTGAAACGTTACAAAGAGAAGAAGGTCGACCGAGATTGGCTGAACACCAACTTCCCTTGCATGATGGCGTGTCCGGCCCACACCAATGCGGGCCGATACGTGGGGCTGATCGCCGAAGGCCGCTTTGAAGAAGCCTACAAGTTTGCTCGCGATCCCAATCCGTTGGCCAGCATCTGTGGAAGGGTTTGCGCGCATCCCTGCGAAACTGCTTGCCGCCGCGGAGAAATCGACCGGCCAATCGCGATCCGAGCCCTGAAGCGTTTCCTGACGGAGCGCTGCGGGCCGGAATCGAAACATCCGGTTGACGTCAATGCCGGACGCTGCCAGAACAAGCTCCCATTCAAGGTGGCGGTCGTCGGGGGCGGACCAGTCGGGTTGTCGGCGGCTCACGACCTGGCCCTCATGGGCTACTCGGTCACCATCTTTGAAGCTGCGCCGGTTGCCGGAGGAATGCTCTATCTGGGAATTCCCGAATATCGTCTTCCGCGCGATGTGGTGGAAGCGCAAGTACGAGAAATTCTCGAAACTGGAGACATTACCCTGAAGCTCAATCACGCGGCCGGGCGCGACTTCGCGATTTCCGACCTGCGCGGTCAGGGCTTCGATGCCGTGCTGATCGCGGTGGGCGCACATCGGAGCCGCGATCTCACGATTCCGGGCGTCGATCTGGATGGAGTCTACAAGGGGATTGATTTCCTGCTCAACGTGAACCTCGGCTACAAGTTCACCATCGGGAAGAAAGTCATTGTGATTGGCGGCGGAAACGTAGCCATGGACGTTGCCCGTTCCGCGGCGCGCGAGGTGGTCCGCCAGCATGTTGCAGGGGTCGAGGATCTGGAGCCGTCGCAAGCAAACGTGGCCGCCGTTGCCACTCGAGAGATGGTGGATATCTCGCTCTCCGCTCTACGCATGGGAGCGCGTGAAGTGAACCTCGTCTGCCTGGAAAAACGTGAGGAAATGCCGGCTGCCCTGGAGGAGATCGAAGAGGCAGAGATGGAAGGCATCATCATGCACCCCGGCCTGGGGCCCAAGCGGATGATCGGCAAGGACGGCAAGGTGGTCGCTCTGGAAGCGCTGAAGACCAAGTGGGTGTTCGATCAGAACAAACGCTTCAATCCGGCGTTCTATGAGGGCAGCGAAACCCAACTGGAATGCGACACCATCATCATGGCCATTGGCCAGGCGCCGAGATTGGACTTCCTGAAGCCCGAAGATGGCGTGGAGCTTTCGCCCCGAGGTTTGATCGCCGTCAATCCCCAAACCCTGATGACCTCGGCAAGTAGCATTTTCGCCGGAGGCGACTGTGTGTTCGGGCCGCGCCTGATCATCGACAGTGTAGCCGACGGCAAGCGCGCGGCGGTTGGCATCGATGAATTCCTGCGCGGAGAAAAACATCCCGAACCGATCGTGGAAGTGGAAGTCTTCCAGCGCTATGGCATGCCGCTCGACTTGCTCGATCTGAGCCGCGAGCCGATCCCCATGCTGCCGCTCGAACGCCGCACCGGCGTGACCGAAGTGGAAATTGGCTACGACGCCCAGACTGCGATGCAGGAAGCCCAACGCTGTCTGCACTGCTGGGTGAATACCGTCTTCGAAGGCACTCCGGAAGATGGAACCATGTGCATCCTGTGTGGTGGCTGCGTGGATGTGTGCCCGGAAAACTGCTTGCAACTGGTGTCGTTGGACCGCATTACGTTCGAGCCCGAAGCGGTAGAGCAGATCCGCGAACATCAGGAACTATTCGGAGTGGAACTGGATGAGGTGAAGGCTGACGAACTCGGAGTGGTGACCGGCTCGGCCATGCTGAAGGATGAGACGCGCTGCATTCGTTGTGGGCTGTGCGCCGCGCGCTGTCCCGTAAGCACGATCACCATGGAGTCGTACAGCCTAGTTCCGGCGGAGGCGACCGGACTGATCTCGATTGAAGCCATCGATGGACCACTGAGAGTAAGAACGCTAGCCGGCGCGGGGCCGAGGTGAGAAATGCCTGAAGAGAACCCGACGGCTTCGGCGGAAACCAGTAAGAGGCTCGACCGGCGGGAATTTTTTGCGAAGCTGGGATTGGGGTCGTTGAGCATCGCCGCCGCGGGCACTATGGTATTCGCTTATCAGTTCCTCTCGCCGAATGTGCTGTACGAGCCTTCTCCCATTGTCAATGCCGGCAAGCCCGAAGGCTATCCCGAGGATTCCGTCACCCTCGATGTGAATTCGGCGATTTATCTGATCCACACCAAGGAAGGGTACTTCGCGCTGAGCGCCATCTGTACCCACCTCGGCTGCATGACGGCATGGAAGCCGGAGCTGGGCATCATCGCTTGCCCATGTCACGGAAGCAAGTTTACCCGTGAGGGACAGAAGACCGACGGCCCGGCACCCAGACCGCTGCCCTGGCTGCGCACCTGGGTGAGCGATGACGGCGATTTGATGGTGGACCGCTCCACAGATATCCGCCCCATGCAGTTCGTGAGAATTTGAGCATGGCTAAGACGATCAGCAACTATTTCGACGAATTGCGCAGCACGCGGGTGTGGCGCTCGGTTTTTCGCAGCGGGACGGGATCGAGCACCTTGCACCGCGCCCTCGCGGTCCAGCAGAACGTCTTCTTGCACCTGTTTTCGACCAAGGTGCGGCGGCGCATGGTCAGCTTCAGCACCACCTGGTATTTGGGCACGCTGACCTTCGGGACCTTCTTGATTCTGGTGATTACCGGCATTCTGTTGATGCTCTATTACCATCCCTCTGTCCCGCAAGCTTACGCGGACACCAAAGATCTGCAGTTCGTCGTCTCCTCAGGGATGTTCCTGCGCAATCTGCATCGCTGGTCGGCGCACGCCATGGTCTTTCTGGTATTCGCCCATATGTTCAAAGTGTTTTATCGCGGGGCCTATCGCCCTCCCCGCGAATTCAATTGGGTGATTGGCGTCATTCTGCTGCTCATCACCCTGCTGCTGAGCTACACAGGATACTTGCTGCCCTGGGATCAGTTAGCGTTCTGGGCCATCACCGTCGGCTCGAACATCGCTTCCGCCGTGCCCTTCTTCGGCAACCGGGTTCACTTTCTGATGTTGGGGGGAAACCAGGTAAATGCGAACGCGCTGCTGCGGTTTTACGTGCTGCACTGCGTGATCTTGCCGTTGGCAGCGATCCTGTTCATCGCGGTGCATTTCTGGCGGATTCGTAAAGACGGTGGCTTGTATTCGCACCAGAGTGAGCCCAAGACGATTGCCGCCCAGGCGGGGCAGGCTACTGCAGCCCTGGCAAAGGATTCGCAATGAGCGAGCCGAAAGATTTCTCCGCCGGCATGGACTCCAACGCGCGCAAATCGCCGGTGCGCGTGGCTTTTGTCACCCGGCGCACCTCGGCCCAGGTAAGAACCACAGACGAGGAGCAGCTTCAGACTTATCCGGAAGTTCTGTTCCGGGCGGCAGTTGCGATTGAGGTGCTGGCGATCGCGTTGGCGGTGATTGCTCTTTTGTTTAATGCGCCACTCGAAGGCATTGCCGATCCGTCCCACACCCCGAATCCCGCCAAAGCGCCCTGGTATTTCCTGGGCTTGCAGGAAATGCTGCACTACTTCCCGCCGGTGGTTGCCGGCGTGCTGGTTCCGACGCTGGTGGTAATCGCGCTGGTCGTCATCCCTTATTTCAACATCAACATCGAGGCCGAAGGCTTATTCCTGAAACATCGCAAGCTCCGGCTGCGGATCTTCTACGTGGTCGCGCTTGGACTCTCTCTGTTCCTGCTGCTTTTTCACGTCTACGTGGCGCTAGCTCCGACCCTCATGGTTGCCGGATTCATGTTCATGGCCGGCCAGAGTTCGCCGCAGTCCGCTTCGGCTTTTCAGCGTTATCTCTCAGCCAAGCCACTTTCCTATTGGGTCATGACCTGGTTCCTTTTCGAACTGGTCGTACTCACCGCGGTTGGCACGTTCTTTCGCGGCCCAGGTTGGTCCTGGGTTTGGCCGTGGGGGAACTGAGTGAAACCATCCCAGAACCCGCTCTCGTCAATGTGGCGGACTTTGTTCGGCGACCCTGTCCGCGCCTTTGGCGTAGTCAGCCTGCTCCTATTGATTTCGTTGGCCATTGCTCCGGCCAAGAATCACTTCAGCGAATGGCGGCATTATCAAAATCAATACCTGAGTTTGATTCGCGGCCGCGGTGACGCGGTTACGCTGCAGCGCCGTTTCCAGAGCGGAATTCAGCAAACCTGGCTTCCGGATCTCGGGGTGGTAGACCGCTGCACCACCTGTCACGTCGGATTGAATGAAGCCAGTCTGGCGGATGTGAGCGTGCAACCGTTCCGCCGCCATCCGGTGATTCCCCACAAGCTGGATGAATTTGGCTGTGTAATGTGCCATCGTGGGCAAGGCGCGGCCACAACCGTTGAGGAAGCCCATCGCAGCACCCTGGCGTGGGAGCAGCCGATTTTGCCGGCGGGTTACGTCGAAGCTTCCTGCGGACAATGCCACGGCTCCCCGCTTACCGGCACGCCCCAGCTAAACTTGGGCCGGACGCTTCTGGCGCGGTACGGTTGCGTCCGTTGCCACACGATCAAGCTGCCCGAGGGCGGCGCTATGCAAGCGACTGACGATCCACCTTCGCTTTCTCACATCGCCGACAAGACCACTCGAGAATGGATTTATGCCTGGTTGAAAGATCCGCAGGCCTACGCGGTTTCCGCCACCATGCCGAATTTCAAGCTGAGCGATCCGGATGCCCGTGACATATCCGCCTTCTTGATCGCGAACAGCACACCTCTAGCGGAAGATACGGCGACTCTGCCGGCGCCGGCGTCGAAAGCTCCGCCGGATCCGACTGCGGCAGCCAGTTTGTACGGCGAGTCGTTCTGCGCTTCCTGTCACGCGGTACAGAATGCGGCGGGGAATGTTGTGGGCGGGGATATTGGCCCCGAGTTGACTCGTGTCGGCAGCAAGGTAAAGGCGGAATGGCTACAGGCCTGGCTGCGCAATCCGCGCGCCTATGATCCTGAAACCGCGATGCCGCACTATCGCTTCAGCGATCAGCAGGTGTCATTGCTCAGCGGTTACCTCGAAGGCAAGGCCGATTCTGATCTGCTGGCCAACGTGCATTTGGACGTGGCCACGCCCGAACAAATTGCGCACGGCAAGTCTCTAGTCACAGAGTACGGCTGCGCTGCCTGCCACGAAATCAACGGTGTCAAGAAGCCGGAGAACTTCGCTCCCGAGTTGACGCGAATTGGCAGCAAGCCGATTACGCAACTGGTGTTCCTGACGGCGATGCCGCATATGCTGCCAGATTACATTTCCGCCAAGATCCGCCAGCCACGGGCTTTCGGGGCGGCGCTGAAGATGCCGCAGTTCAGCTTCTCGCCGCAGCAGGTCGATGCTCTGACCACGGCGCTACTCGCCTTGACGGACCGTAGCCAGAACTTGCCGCGCGGGTTGACCGTGCCGACGTCGCGGCCCTCCGACTACCAGCCCGCGGGCAAAGCCGGAAAGCTCATGGCCGATCTGGCCTGCTTCAGCTGCCACACCATCAACGGCCACGGCGGCGACATGGCTCCCGATCTCACCTGGGAGGGCAGCTCCGTGCAGCGGTCATGGCTGCAGGCGTTCCTGAAGAATCCCAATACGCTGCGGCCGGCACTCATTCGCCGCATGCCCAAGTTCAATCTCTCGGACAGCGAAATCAACGAGCTGACCGACTACATCATGACCGTCTATCAAACCCCGGCCTTCGACCGCGATTCGATGCCTGCCAGCGGATATCCGGCAGCCCAAGTCGAGCAGGGCAAACAGCTTTTCTATGCCAAGTATGCGTGCCAGTCTTGCCATATCGTGGATACGAAGACCGACAAAGGATATATCGGGCCGACACTCACCCAAGTGGGTTCGCGCTTGAACGCCGCCTGGATCTACAACTGGCTGAAGAACCCGCAAGCCCTGCGGCCCGGAGCCATTGAGCCGAATTTCAACATGAACGACGAAGATGCCCGCGCGTTGACCGCGTTCCTGATGTCCCAGCGAAACGCCGGCAAGCAGGAGGCGAAGAAATGACCCGGTCTTCGCTAATCCTTTTCGCGATTGGCCTCAGTGTTGTCATCGGCAGTGCCGGGTGCGCCCAGAAATCGGTTCCGCCATCCACCCTCAAACCAACCGCTTTTGGCGCCGCTCTGGTTGAATCAAGCGGCGGCAAACAAATCGGTGCCACGGGCGCAGTGCTCAGCCAGCCGGTAGTCGTCCAAGTCAACGACGAGCAGGGCAACGCGGTTCCGGGAGCGCTGGTGGAGTTGAGCGGGCCGGCGGGAGTGAGCTTTGATCCTCCGACCGGCCTCACCGACGCCAGCGGCCAGTTCACCTCCAACGTGGAATTGGGCGGTATGGCCGGGCGCTACCAGATCACCGCCAGCACACTCACCAAGGCACAGAAAAAAGTGGAGCTCAAAGTGGAGGAGATTGCGCTGGGATATCAAGCACAGGTGGGCCATCAGCTCGACGAACAATACTGCGTCCGCTGCCACAACCCGGAATCTACGCCCGAGCGGGTTTCCAATTACGACAATCTCGAGACCAAGCCGCACGCTTTCACTGACGGAGACACGCTCAATAAGATGACCGATGCCGACCTCACAGCCATCATCAACCACGGCGGTGCGTCCTTGAATAAGTCCGCTTTGATGCCGCCCTACGGATATACTCTCAGCAAGACGGAGACTCAGGCTCTCGTTGCTTACATTCGCCTGATCTCCGATCCGCCATATCAAGGTCCGGGAATGATGTATGTCCAGAAATAGGTTTCTCTGGCTTGTCCCATTCTTGCTGGCCTGCAGTACGTGCCCCGCCCAAGTTGTGAGTCCGTGGGAAATCAAAGATCCAGAGCTCAGATCCCTGCAGCAACAGTACATGGACGACCTGCAATCCGCGGGTCGCGATATTCTTGCCAGTCACTTCGAATATCCGTTTTATCTCAGCCGCAAGCTCGACCTTGATCGTGCGGCGCAACAGCAGGCCGACCAGCACTCGATTCGCTTCGACAGCTACAACGGCCACACCGTACTGGCAATCACAGGAAACTATTACGCCGCGTATTCGACGCAGAAGATGAGCGAGGATCAGCGTGCCCGGGCCACATTCCTGGCCGTCGTCATGCCGATTCTTAAAGGCGCGGTGCCGCGCTTTCAGTCCAACCACGAGATTCAGGGCTACGCCATCGAAGTTTCCCACCACATTATGGGCGAGGTCATGGGGGTGGGCATGGAGCGGCCGGAAAACCTGATGATCTTCCTGCCGCAGCGAGCTGCGGTAAAGTTGCTGGGGTCCACAGACGAGACTGCACAGCAGGCGGCATTGCTCGAGGGAAAGGCTTTCTTGAACGCACAGCCGGTTACCATCTGGCTGAACGGCGAAGGACCGCGGTTGGCCGCGGAGCGCTCTGCCAGCGATGCTCCAGAAAGAAAAGAGTCCTCCTTAGCGGAAGCCGGAACCGAGGTTCAAGGAGATAGTGCGGCCGTGCAGTCGGGTGCATCTCAGCCCGCGATGGCCCCAAAGCCGAAAGAAACGTCTGCCCCGCCCGCTCCGCCGCGCGACACCTCGCCGCAAGCGCTCGCTTCTCTGCAGACCTCCAGCCAGCAGATTATCGGCCAGATGATGAAGGAGATGGACTCACAAGCCCACTTCGTGGGTTACGCTCCCCCGAGATTCGTGGCGTTTCGCCAAGGAATCTACTTGGAACTCTCCATCAATACTTCCCTCCCAGAATCCGCCAGCGCTTCGCGCTATAGATTGGCGGCGCTGGCTTTCGATGAGCACATCGCCCACCTGGTCCGCCCCACGCTGGAATACTTCAAAGCTGACCAGAACTTTGACGGTGTGGGTTTCAGCACGACGGTGCGCCTGGCGGGGAAACCTGCGGCGGCAAGCGGCAGCTCGGAGGCAGTCGAGTTCTTCTTTCCATTCTCCGCGTTGCATTGCTATGCAACTTACGACTGCACCGGCCAGCAGTTGGTTGACGAAGGGACCGTTCTGATTAACGGCGAACGCGTGTCTCTTGACTTGCAGATTGCCGAGGGCGGCTCCAGCCACTGAATCCCCTCACTAGCGACTGGATTCATACCCGTGCCCTTCCAGGATTCCCCGAGGGTCATGGACCCATGCTCGAAAATCGCCCAGCGCAAGCGGTTCTGCTATTGG
>Ga0209415_10020410_pt1 | contig 10299 bp, 7 predicted proteins | sample PeaSoiSIISIP2007_FD_187696 | JGI IMG/M metagenome (GOLD analysis project Ga0209415, IMG submission 187696) | Peat soil microbial communities from Weissenstadt, Germany - SII-SIP-2007 (SPAdes) (version 2) | ecosystem: Environmental > Terrestrial > Soil > Wetlands > Peat | place: Germany...
GCCGGTCAGTAAGCCGAGCCGGTCAGTAAGCCGAGCCGGTCAGTAAGCCGAGCCGGTCAGTAAGCCGAGCCGGTCAGCAGGCCGAGCCAGCCGGGCCGTTCAGTAGGCCGAGCCACCGCCGAACATCTCGCCCAGGCGGTTGGCCAGGCCGAGATCGCCGTCCAGGGTCAGCCTGCCCTCCGTGATCAGCTGGTAGCTGTTCTGCGTCTGGGTCATCAGCTTGATGAAGTCAGCCAGCCCGACTCCGACTGTCAGGGCCGGGCTGGCGGACCGGCCTGGCCGTACCCGGGCCCGGCCGCCGGAGACCTCGATAGTCCAGGGCCGCCTGGTGCCGTCAGGAAGACCGAGGTCATAGACGATCGCTCCGGAGAAGCCGGCCGCCCGGTCGGCATCAAACCTGGCCGCCATCCGGGCGAAGACCGTGCGCTGCGCGCCGATGCCGCCGAACAGCCGCTCGAGCCGCTGGTCGGAGGCCCGCTCCACGGCGTGCCTGGTGCTGAGCTGGGCACGCCTGCGCACCGACTGCGCTGCCGACTCGCGGGCCGCGGACGCTAGCCTGCGCAGCGGAACCTGCCCGGCGCCGCCGGTCTCGGCAAGCTCGGCGACCTCGTCGATCAGGTAGGGCCGGGCGAGCGATCGCGGACCCTCCCGCCTCGCGAGCGCCCGGTCTACGGCCGCCGCGAGCCGCTCCGCCTTGGCTGCGTCCCTGGATTCCCGGTCACCGGCGAACCGGGGCAGCACCTCGCTGGCGAACAGCTCGATCGCCTCGCAGATGTGCTCGTGCCGGTTCTTCCCTGACTGCATGACGAACATCACCTGGTCGACCCCGGCCTTCTCGTACCGCGACACCAGGTCGCCGACCTGCGCGGGCGTGCCGATCGCGCCGCGCAGCGAGCCGAGCCCGGCCTGCAGCAGCCGGACCGCCAGCGGCGCCGCGGTTGCCTCGACAATCTCTCTGGCGAACCCGCGCTCCGTCCGGTCGCTGCTGAAGCTCTGCCACAAGTCGGTCCCGCCGACCAGATGACTGCCGCCGTAGAAGTGGCCGAGGGAGTAACCGAAGAAATGAGCGCCGTCGATCCCCCGCTCGATCGCCGTCGCCTCGTCGTGGTGCAGCATCATCGGAAGCACCACGGCCACATTCGGGTTCACGGCGAACCCGAGCGGCACGCACTCAGCGGACGCGATCAGGTCGTAGTACTCGGCTACCCAGCGCGCGGCGTCCTCGGGCTCGGCGAAGGAGAACGACAGCGCGCCCATGCCGCTCCTGGCCGCCAGGTGGATCGTCTCCCGGCGGCTGCACGCCACCCACAGCGGCGGGTGCGGCCGCTGTAGCGGCTTGGGAATCACGTTCCGCGGCGGCATGCGGAAGAACTTGCCCTCGTAGCCGGCGAAGGGATCCTCGGCGAACATCCGGGTCACCGCGTCGACGGTCTCCGCCCACATCGCCCGCTTGGCATCGCGCGGCACGCCGAACCCGCCGAGCTCAGCCGCCGAGCTGGCCTCGCCGGTACCGAACTCCACCCGGCCGTGCGAGACCAGGTCGAGGGTCGCGACCCGCTCGGCGATCCGGGCCGGGTGGTTCACGGCCGCGGGCGCCTGGACGATGCCGTGGCCGAGCCGGATACGGCTGGTGCGCTGGCTGGCCGCGGCGAGGAAGACCTCGGGCGCCGAGGAGTGCGAGTACTCCTCGAGGAAGTGGTGCTCGACCTCCCAGACATAGTCAATCCCCGCTCGGTCGGCCAGTTCCACCTGCTCAAGCGCGTCGGTCAGCAGCTTGTGCTCATCGTCAGGCCCCCACGGCCTGGGCAGCTGATGCTCGTAGAAGATCCCGAACCGCATGCCAGCCTCCTAGCTGCTTAGCGCCTGCGGCGTGCCGGGCGGTACCGGCCGCTCCTACCGACACACTGGCACCACATGGCGTGCTTGCAAAGACAGGAATTCGCCGCGCGCCAGGCATCCCGTCACCATGCGGCGACCTGGCCCGACGGCTAGAGCGGCGAGGTATAGCCGCTCGTCCAGTGCGTCTGAAGCCACGCCACGGCGCTGGTCCAGGCACCGGTGACCTCAAGGACGCCGACCCCGATCAGCAGCAGCCCGCCGATCCTGGTGATCATCCTGGCGTGCCGTCTGGCGAAGCCGAAGAGCGCCATGCCGCGCTCGAACGCGAAGGCCACGATCAGAAACGGGATGCCGATACCAAGCCCGTAGACGAAGGCCAGCAGCGCGCCACGCGCGGCCGTGCCTGTCGTGTAGGCCAGCGTCAGCACCGCGCCGAGCGTCGGGCCGATGCACGGACTCCAGCCAAGCCCGAAGAGCACTCCGAGCAGGGGAGCACTGGCCAGCCCGGCCCGCGGCCTGATCGACGGCTTGACGATCCGTCCGGCGAAGCTGAACCGGTCGAAGACCCCGGCGAACAGCAGCCCGAGCACGATCAGCAGCGCGCCGAGTAGCTGAGTCAGGCCGCGCTGGTGGCTGAGCAGCGCGGTGCCGAGCCCGCCGAAGGCCACCCCGTAGGTGGCGAAAAGAGCCGAGAAGCCGAGGACGAACAGCGCGGTGCCCAGGACCGCCCGCCGCCTGCTCGGCCGGACGCCAGCGCGCGCGGTTGGCCGTGACGCCGATGCGGCGCTGGCTTGCCCCGCCACCGGCCGCCCGCCTGCGTCGCCCATCCCGGCGGTCCCGCTGGCCATCCAGGAGGCAGACTTCACGGCGACGGCCTCCGCCAGGCCTGCCGCTCCCGGCACCGCACCAGGCCCCAGCGGCTCTCCAGGCGCCGGCAGCCCGCCGACGCCCGCCTCGCCGCCGGCGCCCGGCAGCCCGCCAGCGCCAGTCTCGCCGCCGACGCCCGCCTGGCCGCCGGCGCCCGCCTCGGCGCTGACCTCAACGCCCGACATTCCGGTGATATAGGACAAAAAACCAGGAACGAGCGGCAGAACGCACGGTGACAGGAAGGTCACGGCGCCGGCCGCCGCCGCCACCGGGATCGCCAGCAGCAGCGGTCCCGACGACACAAGGCTGGCCACGCCGCTCATTCATTCCTCCGCCAGACGGACCGCTCCAACCTACCCGGCACCGCGCTCGCCCCGGAATTCGCCCCGGACGCAGTTCTCGGAACCCGCCCCGCCGGCTGACTGCCTAGTGAAACCGCGTATTCATCATTACTTTTCACTATCAAACCGCACATCCACCAGGCTCGGCCTGGCTCGGGCGCGCGGCGATCACTCAGCGCAGGTCATCGAGCGCAGGTCATCGAGCGCAGGTCATCGAGCGCAGGTCATCGAGCGCGGCCTCGACCGCGCGGTGGAACGTCGGATAGGCATAGATCATGGCGCGCAGCCGCTGGACAGGTACCTCGGCGTGCACGGCGAGCGTCAGCATGCTCAGCACCTCGCCGCCGACCGGGCCCGCCGAGGTGGCGCCCGCCAGCACACCCCGCCCGGCGTCCTCGACGAGCTTGATGAATCCCTCGTTGCCTGCCTTGTGGATCCAGCCGCGGGCCGAGGACGGGATCGGGGTCATCCCGACCCGGACCGCCAGGCCCTGCTCGCGCGCCTGCTCCTCGGACAGCCCGACCGATCCGATCTCAGGATCGGTGAACGTCACCCGCGGCACGGCGTGGTACTCGGCGCGATGGTGCTCCTCGCCGAGAATGTCGGCGATCACGATCCCCGCGTGGTACATCGCCATGTGCGTGAACGCTCCGTGCCCGACCACGTCGCCGATCGCCCAGACCCCGGGCGCCGCTCGCATCCGGTCATCGACACCGATCGCACGGCCGCGCTCGTCGATGCCCACCGCTCCGGCCCCCACGGCCGCCAGGTCGGTCCGCCGCCCCGTCGCCACGAGCAGCCGGGCCGCGGTCAGCTCCTCGCCGCCCGCCAGCCGGACCCTGAACGAGCCGCCGTCGTAACTGACCGATTCGGCGCTCATGCCGACCCGGACGCCGATGCCCTCGCCGCCGAAGACCTGGGCGAGCAGGCTCCCCGCCTCAGGCTCCTCGAGCGGAAGCAGCCGGCCCGCCGCCTCGACCACGGTCACCCGGGCGCCGAACCTGGCGAACACCTGAGCCAGCTCGACCCCGATCGCACCGCCGCCGAGCACAATCAGCGAGCCGGGCACCTCGGTCGCCTCGATCGCCTCCCGGTTCGTCCACATCGGCGTGCCGGCCAGGCCAGGGATCGGCGGGACGGCCGGCCCGGTACCGGTCGAGATCACGATGCCCCTGCTGGCCCGCAGCACGTCGGCGCCGACCTGCACCACGCCGGGCGCGGTGATCCGGCCGACGCCTCGGAACAGCCGACCGCCCTTGCTGGCGAACCGGTCGGCGGCGACGGTGTCGTCCCAGTCGTCGGTCGCCTCCTCCCTGATCCTGCGCGCTACCGGCGCCCAGTCGGGGGCCACGCTGGACGCACCGGCCATCCCGGGTATCCGGCGCGCCTCGGCCAGCAGGTTTGCCGCCCGGATCATCATCTTGGACGGCACGCAGCCGTAGTACGGGCACTCGCCGCCGACCAGCCTGGACTCCACCCCGGCCACCGCGAGCCCGGCCTCGGCAAGGCGCCCGGCGACCTCCTCGCCGCCCGGGCCAAGGCCGATGACTACCACGTCGAACTCGTGCTCGGTCACGATGACCTCCGTTGTCAGATGCATCTGTTAGGGATATGTGGCAAGGACACCAAGGAATGTCCCCGTCCGCCCGGCAGTTGGCAGATAAGTGCCCGGTGCCGCCCGAGGATCACCTGGAGATGATTCAGCTGCCCGTTGACACTAGCGTTGCAGGTCAGGAGCTCTCGGAGACCGACGCGGAGAAGCTGATCGGGGCGATCTGCTTCAAGACCGGCCCGCCGGGAACGATCGGCGCCGAGCTGGAGTGGCTGGTCACAGACGTCGCTGACGTATCAGCCACCGTCCCTATCGCACGCATTCAGGATGTGCTGAGTGACCTCGAGCGGCCAGCAGCACTGCCGGGCGAGGGCCTGCTGACCCTCGAGCCAGGCGGCCAGGTCGAGCTCAGCACAGCTCCGGCGACTGGCCTGGACAACTGCGTCACCGCGGCCAGTGCCGACATGACCGTCCTGCACGAGACCTTCTCCTCCGCCGGGCTGATCCTCACCGGCCACGGCCTTGATCCAGCCCGCCCGCCGAGAAGAGTGCTCGAGCTGCCGCGGTACGCGGCCATGGAGGAGTACTTCGACCGGCGCGGCCCGTGGGGCCGGCTGATGATGTGCAATACCGCATCTGTCCAGGTATGCGTCGATGCCGGGCTGGCCGAGGACGGCACGTCCGGCTATCCGTTCAGGTGGCGGCTGCTGCACGCGCTGGGCCCGGTCCTGGTCGCCGCGTTCGCGAATTCGCCATTGCGGCTTGGCCGCCCGACCGGCTGGAAGTGCACCAGGCAGCTGATCTGGTCCCGGCTCGATCCGTGCCGCACACATGCGCCGCCCGGTGCCGAGCCGCGCGAGCAGCATGCTCCGAGTCCGCGCCGGGCAGGTCAGGCGCCGCTCGCCGGAGAAGCTGATCCACGGGACGACTGGGTCAGGTACGCGCTCGACGCCGAGGTGCTGTGCCTGCGGCGCCCCGATGGCAAGCCGTGGACCGTTCCGGCCGGGCTGACCTTCAGAGGCTGGCTGCACGCGACCGGCCAGCCCCGTCCCACCGTCGATGACCTCAGCTATCACCTGTCCACCCTGTTCCCGCCCGTCCGCGCCCACGGGCACCTGGAACTCAGGATGATCGACGCCCAGCCTGGCGACGGCTGGATCGTTCCGGTCGCCGTCGTCGCCGCGCTGATCGACGATCCGGTCGCGGCCGATGCCGCGATGGCCGCGACCGAGCCGGTCTGGGGCGTGCCCGTCCCGAGGCCGCGCCGGGCCAGCAGGTCAGGCAGCCCGGCCAGGCGCGAAGACGCCTTTCAGGCCGGCCGGCGCGCGGCCAGCAGCATGAGCCGGTCCGGCCTGTCGGACGGGCCGTGGCTGCGGGCGGCCCGGCTCGGCCCGGCCGACCCGGCGATCGCGAGGGCGATCCGTGAGTGCTTCGAAGCGGCAGCCGCCGCGCTGGCCAGAGCGGGAACCTCACCGCGGATCAGGAAGATGGTCGGCGACTTCACCGAGCGTTACGTAGACCGGGGCAGATGCCCCGCGGACGACATGCTGGAGGAATTGTCATGACCATCGCCATGGAGGCAGACGCGCTACGGGAGGCGATCGCCGACCGGCTGATCGCGGCCCGGGCGCGGACCGGGGGGCTGACCGACTGCGTCGACGAGGCCGACCTGACCCGCCAGCACTCGCCGCTGATGTCGCCGCTCGTCTGGGATCTCGCCCATGTCGCGAATCAGGAAGAGCTCTGGCTGCTCCGCGGCGTTGGCGGCCTCGAGCCGATGCACCCGGAGATCGATCCGCTCTACGACGCCTTCGAGCATCCGCGATCCAAGCGCCCGAGCCTGCCGCTGCTCACGCCAGGTGAGGCCCGCAGCTACGCCGGAAATGTCCGCGGCCGGGTCCTTGACCTGCTTGACCGGGTGAGCTTCACCGGTGGCCCGCTCGTCGACCAGGGTTTCGTCTTCGGAATGATCGCCCAGCACGAACAGCAGCACGATGAGACCATGCTGGCAACCCACCAGCTCAGGCGCGGCAGTCCGGTCCTCGCCGCGCCACCGCCAGGGTCGGCCCCCGGCGACGTGCTGCGGCTGCCCGCCGAGGTGCTGGTGCCCGGCGGCCCGTTCACGATGGGCACCTCCACCGAGCCGTGGGCGCTCGACAACGAGCGGCCGGCTCACGTCGTCGATGTGCCCGCGTTCTACCTGGACACCACGCCGGTCACCAACGCGGCCTACGCGGAGTTCATCGCGGACGGCGGCTACCTGCAGGAGCGCTGGTGGACCCGCTCTGGCTGGGAGCACAGGCGGCGGGCCGGTCTGGAGGCGCCGTTGTTCTGGCAGCAGGACGGCGGTCAGTGGCTGCGGCGCAGGTTCGGCGTCACCGAGCCGGTGCCGCCTGCGGAGCCGGTCATGCACGTCTGCTGGCACGAGGCCGACGCCTACGCTCGGTGGGCCAGCCGGCGGCTGCCCACCGAGGCCGAATGGGAGAAGGCAGCCAGGCACGACCCGGCCAGCGGGCGGTCGCTGCGCTATCCGTGGGGGGACGCTGACCCGTCGCCGGCCCGCGCCAACCTGGGCCAGCGGCATCTCCAGCCCGCCCCGGCCGGCTCGTACTCCGACGGCGCCGCGCCATCGGGCGCCCGGCAGCTGATCGGTGACGTGTGGGAGTGGACGGCGAGCGATTTCCTGCCGTACCCCGGATTCGTCGCCTGGCCGTACAAGGAGTACTCGCAGGTGTTCTTCGGCAGCGAGTACAAGGTGCTGCGCGGCGGCGCGTTCTCCGCCGATCCGGTCGCCTGCCGTGGCACCTTCAGGAACTGGGACTACCCGATCCGGCGGCAGATCTTCTCCGGCTTCCGCACGGCGCGCGACGGGGACCTTGGCTGATGTGCCGCCACCTCGCCTACGTCGGCGAACCGGTGAGCATGCGGGCGATCCTGGTCGACCCGCCGCACGGGCTGACCGTTCAGGCGTGGGCGCCGCGAAGACAGCGGCACGGCGTAGTGAACGCCGATGGTTTCGGCGTCGGCTGGTACGCCAGCGGCGACCCCGTGCCGGCCCGCTACCGCCGGGCCGGGCCGATCTGGGCCGACGAGTGCTTCGCCGATCTCGCCCGGGTGGTCAGGACGAACGCGATGCTCGGCGCGGTGCGGTCGGCCACCGCTGGCACCGATGCCAGCGCTTCCGCGGCCGCGCCGTACGCTCATGGCCGATGGCTCTTCAGCCATAACGGCGCGCTCACCGGATGGTCGTCAGCGACCGCCGGCGTCGCCGTCAGCCCGGACACCGCGGCTGGGTCCATCCCGGACGACGCACGCCCGGGCAATGCCGCTCCAGGCCACACCGCTCCAGGCCACACCGGCCCAGGCCACACCGGCCCAGCCCACACCGCTCCAGGCCACACCGCTCCAGGCCACACCGGCCCAGGCCACGCCGCTCCAGGCCACGCCGCTCCAGGTCACGAAGCTAGCGCGGGCGTGCATCTGCTGGCGGCGGCGCTGCCCGCGGCCGATCTGCTCGGACTGGCGGCGCGCTGCGACTCCGCGCTGATCTGGGCGATCGTGCTCGGCAGGCTGCGCTCGGGGGCCGACCTTGCTGAGGCGCTGGCCGGAACCCTCGGCGATCTGTCGGCGGCCGGCGTGGCTGGCCGGTTCAACCTGCTGCTTACGGACGGCGCGGCCATCGCGGCGACCGCGGCCGGTGATTCCCTGTGCTTCCGGCGCGAGGTGGCCGGGGTCACCGTGGCCTCCGAGCCGTACGACAACGAGGCCGGCTGGCAGGACGTACCGGACGGCAGTGTGCTGGAGGCCACGCCGCAGCAGGTGACCATCCAGCCGCTGACCCGGCCGGTCTGGTACTCGGGCAACGCGATGGCCGGCACCTCCACCGCGGTGTGACTGGCGAGCAACTCGATTCCCTGACCGTGCATCCGGCCAACCGATACGGGGAGTGACTAAGTCCATGACGAGCATCCAGATCGACCGGAGACTGCCTGACCACTTCTTCGAGGCCTCGCTGCGCTCGGACGCGCTGGCGGGCCTGACCGCGACGCCCAAGTCCCTGCCGCCGAAGTGGTTCTACGACGAGCGGGGCAGCGAGCTATTCGACAAGATCACGCTGCTGGACGAGTACTACCCGACCAGGGCAGAGCGGGAGATCCTGGCCCAGCGGGCCGCCGAGATAGCAGCGGCCACCGGGGCGGCCACGCTGGTCGAGCTCGGCTCGGGGACGGCCGACAAGACCAGGCTGCTGCTCGACGCGCTGGCCGGCGGCGGCACCCTGGCAGAGTACGTGCCGGTGGATGTCAGCGAGTCGGCACTGGTCACCGCCGCCGTCCGGATCCTCGAGCGCTATCCGGGCCTGCGGGTGCGGGCGGTGCTCTCCGACTTCCAGGAGCATCTCGGCCTGCCGGAGTCCGGTGGCCGACGGCTGGTCGCGTTCCTCGGCGGAACCATCGGCAACTTGCTGCCAACCGAGCGGGCCGAGTTCTTCGCCAGCCTTCGGGCCAGGCTCAGGGACGGCGATGCGCTGCTGCTCGGGACCGACCTGGTCAAGGATCCGGCGGTCCTGATCAGCGCCTACGACGACGCAGCCGGGGTGACCGCCGAGTTCAACAAGAACATTCTCCGGGTGCTCAACTCCGAGCTTGGCGCCGACTTCGACACCGACGAGTTCGACCACGTGGCGCTCTGGGACGCCGAGGCGGAGTGGATCGAGATGCGATTGCGATCGGCCGCGGATCAGATCGTCCACCTGCCAGCGATCGGGCTGAGCGTCCCCTTTGGCGCGGGAGAAGAGATGCGGACAGAGATCTCGGCCAAATTCCGCCGGGAGGGAGTCACGGCGGAACTCGCGGAAGCCGGCCTGACCATGCGGTCCTGGTGGACCGACGCTCTGGGCCGCTTCGCCCTGTCCCTGTCGACGCCCGACTGACCGACGCAGTTCGAGGTCGTCGCCGCTGCTGGGGTTGTGCCCATTTCGTTCTCGCGACCTACTTAGCACGACTTTCAGTGATGTGAACGCCCGTTATATGAGAAATGTGGCCACGGAATCCGTGCTATGTCGCAGTCGCCGACCGGCCTTATTGTGCGTGTGTGGGCGAGAACGACGGGCACGACCTTCCTGGGCTGTACCGGGATTGCAGGCTCCGGCTGACCGCGCTGGTGTCCGGCCTGGATGCCGGGGCGCTGGCCACCGCGGTGCCTGCCTGCCCGGGCTGGGCGGTACGCGATGTGGTCGCGCATCTGGCCGCGGTCGCCGACGACGCGGTGGCCGGCCGGCTCACCGGACCGCCGCCAGACGAGCAGACGGCCGCCCAGGTCGCGCGGCTGTCCGAGGTCGGCGTGCCAGACATCCTGAGCCTGTGGGAAGCCGTGGCATCGCAGTTCGAGCACCTCGTCGGCGCCTTCGATGTCTGGCCGGCCCTGGTCGACGTGGCCAGCCACGAGCAGGACATCCGCAGTGCGGTCGGCATGCCGGGCGCCAGGGACTCCGAGGCCGTCCTGCATAGCTCGGCATGGCTGCTCTCCGAGCTCAGGGTCCCCGTCCCGCTGCTTGTGCTGACCGAGGACGGCGAGATCCTGACCGGTCCCGGCGGCGCAGCCAGTCCCGGCGGCGCAGCAATTGCCGGCGGCACAGCCAGTCCCGGCGGCACAGCCAGTCCCGGCGGCACAGCCAGTCCCGGCGGCACAGCCAGTCCCGGC
>Ga0209415_10020412_pt1 | contig 10298 bp, 9 predicted proteins | sample PeaSoiSIISIP2007_FD_187696 | JGI IMG/M metagenome (GOLD analysis project Ga0209415, IMG submission 187696) | Peat soil microbial communities from Weissenstadt, Germany - SII-SIP-2007 (SPAdes) (version 2) | ecosystem: Environmental > Terrestrial > Soil > Wetlands > Peat | place: Germany...
GCCTCAACAATGTTTGATTCAATGAGGACCTGCGGCGTTTGCACGTCGAGCCGCCGCACCAGCTCGCGGGCGTTGTCGATACCCCGTTGAATGTCTCGGACGACGAGGGTGCTCGAGTACTCGTCGACGAACACGCTCCCTCGGTTCGTGAGCACCCCTCGTTCGAGTTCGGCACCGGTGCCCGTGCGCACCGGCGTGTTGACCTGTGCACCCGTGCGCGCCGCGCCGCTGATGATATCCGCCAACTTGGTGGCCTTGGCGTAGTTGACGCGGATGTATTCGACGTGCAGCGGCTCGACGGCTTTCGCCGCCTCCTGCGCCTTCTGCAATTCCTCGCGCTCCTCGCGCAAGCGGGTGACCGTCGAGATGCGGATCACGTTACCGTCTTGCTCGCTCTCCAAGTTGAGCACCTGGAGGATGATGTCGAGGGCTTGGTCCCACGGGACGTCGAAGAGACGCAGCGTGATCTTGCCGCGCACGTCTTCCGTGGCGACGACGTTGAGCTTGCTCACTTCGGCGAGCAGGCGGAGGACGTTATGTACGTCGGCGTCTTTGAAGTCCAACGACACGTGCTGACCGTGATAGGTGTGTGGCGCGTGCGGTTGCGCCTCCCCCATGGAGGCGGGAGCGTTCGCGGGCGCGACGGGGGCGCCGGCGACGACGCTCGGCGCAACCGGCGGCGGCGCCGGCGCGGTCGGCTGGTTGGTGAGCAGCGGCGGTGTGTCACGTCTTGCGGTTTCGACGGCCCGCCGTGTAAAGACGACTTGCTCGCGAACCGCCTGCGTGCCGCCGGTGGGCTCGCCGAGGAAGGCGACGACCGTGTCGTTGAGGTCGTTCACGGTATACGTCGGAACGGCGGTGCCGTTGATATCGACGGTGACGCGAAGCTTGTCCTCATGCCGTGCCACACGGACGTCCGCGATGACCGGATTGTCGACCGGGTACTTCTGCGCGGTGGTTTCGCCGCCGCCCTGCCCGCCTGCGATGTCGATGACGAGCCGCGTGGGTTGCGCCAGCGTGTAGTGGGTGACCGCCGCCGGCGGCTGCGTCAGCTTGACGAACAGGCCTTGCTGGCCGTTGTCTTGAATGACCTTGATCTCCCGAACGTCGAGTGCCGCGGCGCTCGGTGGTGGTGCCGCGGCGGCGGGCAAGGCCGTCTCGCTCAGCTGCTCTTGGTGTTCTTGTGTCTCCGGTTGCATGGGGGACGTCGCTGATACTGTCTGCTCCTGAGAGACCACCGCTGACCGCGTACATCCCGCCAGCGTGAGCATGCTGGCGCAGACGATTCCCCACCGAAGCACACCCGACCCGCTCGATTGCATCATCTTGGCTCCCGTCCTGGCTGGCTGGAACCCTCCTCCTTGGGTGTCTCCATGACGATTCGGTTCACCTGTTCCTTGCCGTAGAAGTCGAGCACCCGTTCCTCCACAATGACTCGTTCGGGTTCGATCCCGGTTACGACGCCGCCGTTCCGGCCGATCGGCGTGCCGAGGGTGACGATGTAACCCATTCCGGAACTGTCCTCGACCATGGCCCGCGGCGGGCTGAGATCCCACACGGTCCCCACGACGGTCAGCTGCCCGAGCTCGTAGCGTTGCAGTGGCGTGAGCTGCGTGCGGATCTCGGGGTGGATGTCGAGGGTGAAGGGACGAAACGGATCACGGCGGCCGGCGGGATTGTATGGCGGCGTCGCGTCGGCTTCGTGGGCGTCCGGTGTGAAGGACGGTGGGGTGTCCTCCTGTGCGTAGACCGCGGCGCCGGAGAGCACGGCAAGCACCAACAGCAGTGATGTCGCGGCGTTCACTGCTTGCCCCCCTTTTCCTTCTCCTTCTGCTTGGCAATGCGCTCACGCTCGGCTTCGTCGAGGAAGCGGAAAGTCACGGCCACACAAGCGGTGTCGAGCATGACCGCATCCCCCTCGACCTTCGGCGGTGTCTTGATGTTGACGTCGCTGACGTTGACGATGCGCGCCATGCGCCCGACCTTGTCGAAGAAGGCTGCCACCTGGTGGTAGGTGCCGCGGACACTGATATCGACCGGCACTTCGGCGTAGAAATCCGCATACTGTTCCGGGCGCTGCTTGAACTGCATGATTTCCAGGCCGGACTCGCGGCCCAGCGATGAAATGTTGCTCAGCAAGTCGGGGATTTCTTTGGTGTCGGGGAGCTGCGCCACCGCTTTGCGCAGATCGCCGTCGAGCTGCGCCACCTCCTGCCGCATCTTGTCCAGGTTTGCCACCATGACGACTTTGCGGTCACGATCATGAGTAAGGTCGTCCCTCTGCTTTTCGAGCGCCGCAATCTCGCCGCTCCGCGGCCAGAACAGAAAATAGGCGTAGAAGAAGAACAGCAGGGCGACGGAGCCGACCACGAGCAAGACGCGTTGCCGCGGCGGGAGCTCGAGGATGCGTTCGATCAGCTCGTTCATGTGATTGTCAGGCGCCGGTTTTGCGGTTGGTCGGCGGCGCCGTGCCCGTGCCGCCCTGCGGCTTGCCCCCCAGACCGAGATAGTCGAGGTGCATTTTGATGATGAATCGCTTGAAGATCATCGCCCCGTCCCCGGGCGCCGAGCCGTGCACCGGTTCGCCTTGCGAGGTCTCAACCAGATCGACGTCGAAGAAGTATTTGGACGCTTGCAGCTGTCGCATGAAGGCGGCGATGGTTTGGTTGTCCAGGGCCATGCCGGTCACGGTTGCGGCGCCGCCGGTGTCGGCGAAGTTCACCAACCAGAGCTTCTCCGGCGTCGCGCCGCTGAGATCTTCCAGCACGCGTACCGGTCCGACGCGCTTCTGTTTCAAATCGTCAATGACCTTCAACTTGGCCTGGAGCTCGGTGCGCTTCTTGTCCAAGTCGCGGACCTCGCGGGTCTGCTGATTGAGCTTGTCGAGCTCGGCATTCAACTGATCGATGTCTCGCCGCAAGTGTGCGAGCGTGCGCCCTTGCAACATGTAGGGGACGATCATGACCAAGAGGGCGACGGCGACGCTGAGAACGGCGACCGACACCCGTTGGCGGCGGCCAAGTACACGTTGCGCCTCCTTGACCGGCAGGAGATTGATGCGGATCATTTGTCGTCCGGGCGCCGGACCCCGAGTCCCATGGCGACCGCAAACTCCGGCGCTTGCTGCCGGAGCTCCGGGCTGTCGATCGCGGGATCGATGTCGATGTGCGCGAAGGGATTGGCGATCTCTACCGGTGCCTGGACGCGTTCGCTGAGCTGCTGCGCCAGGCCCGGCATGCGTGCGACGCCGCCGCTCAGGTACACCGCGTCGATCGTCTCATCGGTCGCCGCCGTCCAGAAAAAGCTAAGGGCATGGTGAATCTCTTCGATGAGCGCCCCGGCGGCGGATCCGCTCACGGTTGCGGCTTGGTCCGCCGGAACCGTCGCCGTGGCCGCGCCGGCCTTGAGGGCTTCGGCCTCTTCCGCCGTGATGCTCAGGTCACGCATCAGGGCTTCGGTGATGTCACGCCCGCCGACCGGCACGTCGCCGGTAAAAGTGGAACGACCGCCTTTGAGAATGTTGATCGAGGAGTAGCGCGCCCCGATGTTGACCAACGCGATCACCCGGTCGGGCGCGGCTTCGTAGTTCACCTCGAACATGTTCTCCAAGGCGAAGTAGTCGACGTCGATGATCACCGGCATCAGGCCCGCGGCGCGCACGGTTTCAGTGTAACTGGCGACGATGTCTTTCTTGGCCGCGACCAGCAAAACCTCCATCCGCTTGCCGTCATCGAGATAGTCGGTGATTTGGTAGTCGAGATTGACGTTTTCGAGATCCTCGGGAATGAAATTGCCGGCTTCGAAGAGGATGGTGTTCTCGAGCTCGCGCTCGCTTTGGGCGGGCAGCGTCACGCGTTTGATGATGACCGCGGGTCCGGGGACGGCGGTAATCACTTTGCGGGTGCGAATGCCATGGCTTTCGATCAATGCACGAGTCGCCTCGGCCACTGCCACGGTCTCATAGACCATGTTGTTTTGGATGGCCGATGGCGGCGTCGGCAGGATTGCTGCCTTGGTGAGGTGCAATTGCCCGATGCTGCCGCGAATCTCGATGACTTTTATGCTGCTCGACCCGATGTCGACGCTCAGGTAGGGTTCCTCGCCGCGCATCGGGTTGAGCTCCGACAGCGAGGCGGTGAACAAGCGCCCCACACGCTTGGCCCAGTTACTGCCTATGGCCATGTACGACCCCGCGCCCACGACCTCAACCCCCCATCTGCCTCGTGCGTCGCAGCAAGGCTCGACCGGTTTTCCGCGTGAGTATGCTGTCCTCTGCGTATGATGTCAACAATCGCTCCGCCGGCGCGTTTCCGCCTGACACGAAAGCGCGCCCCGCGTCGTGCCGGCGAGCCAATTTCAGGCCACGCCAGGGACCTCGATAACTTCAATGATGCACGCAGGGGACGTGAGGTGCTGCCGACAAACTTGTACCACCGCTCAGTTTCGGACGGTGCCAGCTACGGTGAATACAGCGAATGCCGTGCCCGCCGCACCTCAATTCCGGTCGGGCACGCTCCGAAAGCCGGTCGCGACGGCGTACATCTCCGCCGAACCTTTGCGCGTGGCTTCGGGACGCGTGGTGCGCACGGTCGCGAAGAGATTGCGCAGCTGCGCCACAAAGCGTGACAACTCGTCGCTCATGAAGAGCTTGACGACGAGTGTGCCGCCGGGTCTCAAGATGCGCGCTGCACACTCGAGGCCGTGCTGCGCCAGCGCGTGCGCGCGCGCATCGTCGCGCGCCCGCACGCCGCTGAGCTTCGGCGCGAGATCCGACAGCACCACATCGGCGGGGACGCCGCAGAGCTCGGCGACGCGCCGCTCGACCTCGGCGTGCGTGATGTCGCCGGCCAGCGTGATGACGTGTTTCTCCGGCAACACATCGATGGGCTGCAGGTCAACGCCGACCACCCTGCCGGCCGCTCCGACGTATCGCGCTGCGATCTGTAACCACCCGCCGGGCCAGGCACCCAGGTCGACGACGCGATCGCCACGGTGAAACACATGGTAGCGTCGTGCCAGCTCGTCCAGCTTGAACGCCGCGCGCGAGCGGTACCCCGCCGTGCGGGCGCGCATGTAGAACGCGTCTTTCCGTTGATACATGGCGAAACGCTACCACCCACCTCCCGACGGCTCAAGGCGACCTTCACTTCCGCTTTCTCGATCGCTACAGTGGCGCGGCTCATGGCCATCGATCTCGCGCACCTAAATCCGCAGCAGCGCGAAGCGGTGCTGCACATCGAAGGGCCGCTGCTGGTGTTGGCGGGCGCCGGCAGCGGCAAGACCCGCGTGCTCACGCACCGCATCGCGCACCTGGTGCACGCCCACGGCATCGCGCCGGAGCGCATCTGCGCGGTGACCTTTACCAACAAGGCGGCACGGGAAATGCGCGAGCGCACGCTGCGCATCCTCGATACCGCCGCGGGCGTGTGGTTAACGACCTTTCACGCCTTGTGTGCGCGCATCCTGCGGCGCCACGCCACCCGCATCGACCGCCGTCACGACTTTGCGATCTTCGACGAGAGCGACCAGCGCACGCTCATCCGCCGCATCACGGCGGACCTGCAACTCAACGACGAGCTGTTTCCTGCGGTGCGACTTCTGGCGGCCATCGACCGCGCCAAGAATCACGGCCAGACGCCGGGCGATCTGGCCACGGCCGCCGCCGATCCGGCGGCGCGCACCGTCGCCGACGTGTACGCGCGCTACCAGCACTCGTTGGCGGCCAACAACGCCGTCGATTTCGGCGATCTCTTGCTCTGCGTGCTGGAACTGCTGCGCCGGGACGCCGACGTCCTCCAGTCGTATCAAGAGCAATTCCGCTACCTCATGGTGGACGAGTATCAGGACACCAACCGCGTGCAGTACCAGCTGCTGCGGATGCTGGGAGCGCGACATCGCAACGTCTGCGTCGTCGGCGACGACGACCAGAGCATCTATCGCTGGCGCGGGGCGGATCTGCGCAATATCCTCGACTTCGAAAGCGACTTCCCCGGCGCACGCGTCGTCCGACTGGAGCAGAACTATCGTTCCACCAAGAACATCCTCGCCGCCGCCGGCGCCGTCATCCAGCACAACCGCGGCCGCAAAGGGAAGACGCTGTGGACGGAAAATGGTGCCGGCGAGCCGATCCAACTGCACACCGCGCTCGATGAGCGCGCCGAGGCCCGTTACGTGGTGCGCCAGATCGAACAACTCGCTGGCGACGGCTGCCGCGGCGGTGACCTCGCCGTCTTCTACCGCACCAACGCCCAGTCGCGCGCCCTCGAAGAAGAGCTGGTCCGTACGCGGATCGCGTACAGCATTGTGGGCTCGACGCGGTTCTACGATCGCAAGGAGATCCGTGACGTGCTGGCCTACCTGCGCATCGTATCCAACCCGGATGACAGCGTGAGCTTGCTGCGCATCATCAATGTGCCGCCGCGCGGCATCGGCAAGACCACCGTGGAGGCGTTGGAGCACGCCGCGGCGCAGACGGGTCGGCCGCTCGGCGCGTTGCTGCCGGATCCGCCGCCGAGTGTGACGCCGACCGCACGCACCCGTCTGACGGAGTTCGACCACGTGTGCGCACGGTGGCGTACCGCGGCGCGGTCGTCGGTGACCGATGTCCTGCGCGCCATCCTTGCCGACACCGGATATCTCAGCGCGCTGCAATCCGAAGGATCGCCGGACGCCGAGGCCCGGGTCGAGAATATCAACGAGCTGCTGACCGTGACCGAAGAGTTCGACGCCACGGCCGAGGAGCGGTCGCTCGCCGCATTTCTCGAGCAGGTGGCGCTCATCGCCGACGTCGATACCTATGCCGCGACGCAGGACCGCGTGACGCTGATGACGTTGCACAACTCCAAGGGCCTTGAGTTTCCCGTCGTCTTCATCATCGGTCTCGAAGAGGGTCTGTTCCCGCACGAGCGCTCGCTCGACCAGGCGGAGAGCATCGAAGAAGAACGCCGGCTGTGTTACGTCGGCTTCACCCGCGCCCGCCAGCGTCTGTTCCTCGTGCATGCGTTGCGCCGCCACCTCTTCGGCCGTGTGCAGGAGAACCTGCCGTCGCGTTTCCTCGCCGAGATTCCCGCGGCGTTGCTGCGGCAGGAGCGGCAGACGCCCGTCGTGTCGAGCGACGAGCCGACGGTGGACTATTCGTATTCGCAGCTACCGGGAGACGCATATCCGCGCCGCCGGAGTGTCTTTCCGCGCCCGCCGGCGAGCGCGGATCAAGGCCTGTTTCGCGTCGGGCAACGCGTGCACCACGCCGAGTTCGGTGTCGGTACGGTGCGCGCCGTGGAGGGTAGCGGTGAGCGCACGAAGCTCACCGTGCGTTTCGAGCGTGCCGGGCTCAAGAAGCTGATCGCGCGCTACGCCGCGCTGGAAACGACCGATCAGCGATAGCCGCCGACGTCCTCGTGGGGCCGGTGGCCGAAGACGGGCTCGAGGAACGGGCGTGACACGAGGTAGTGGAACGGCCGGAAGATCAGCCACTCCGCGGTATAGCCGAGTGGATGGACCAAGTACGCCGCCACGCGCAGCGGGTGCGATTGGGTGTCGTCGTATTCATCGGGAAGAGCGCACGCGGGACCGGCAGCACAAGCCAGCACCATCGCGAGCAAGCCGGCGGCAACGAATCGTTTCATAGCGCGGTCCTCCTCAGCGCAGTGTAGCAAAGGGGGGTGCGGCTTCCAAGCACACACTGCGAGTCATCGCGGCCGGGATCGCTCAAGCGCGCCATCCTATGAAGCTCAACTGACGGCCGGTGGCGTGGGCGGCGGTATGCAGCGCCCCACGATGTGAAAAATAGTCGGCCGTAGCGCAGCGCGTGCAGGGCCCCACGCTGGTAATGCGCGACGCCGGAACGCCGGCCCGTGCAAGCAGGATCGCGTTGGCGCGGCGCAGATCCAACATCGGCTTTGCGCCGCGCATATGGAGAATGGCGGTGGGCATTTCCCCCCAGCTCTGTTCGAGATTCGCGACGATGCCGCCGTCGACCTCATAGCAACAGCTGCCGATTGCCGGACCCAAGGCTGCGGAGATCGCCTCCGGCTTGACACCACAGCAGCGCTCGAGGCGCAGCACAGTCCGCGCCACGATCCCGCCGACCGTGCCGCGCCACCCGGCGTGCACGGCGGCGACCACATGATACGCCGGCGCCGCCAGCAGGATGGGAACGCAGTCTGCGGTCAACACACTCAACAGGAGACCGCTGGCGTGCGTGGTCATGGCGTCGGCCTCGCCGACGTCTGCGCCATCCTCGACGGCGACCACACGTGTCCCATGGACCTGGACCATGGTCACGAAGCTGAGGCCGCCAGCTGCGACCGTCATGCGGCGCCAGTTTTCCTGCACGCCGTCGGGTGCGTCGCCGGCACGGCGGGAGAGGTTGAGCTCGGCAAAGGCGCCGCGGCTGACGCCGCCACGGCGCCCGCAGAAGCCGTGCACGAGATTGGGAATGGCTTCCCAACCCGGCACCCGCAGGATCGGCGGTTGACTGCGCAGGTCGGTCACGGCCCCGGGGTGGCGTGCCGGTCAGCTGCGCTCAGAGCAGCACAGCTTCACCAATTCGCGTACGTTTGCGGAGTTCGCCTGCTCGAAATGCAGGATCAGGTCGACGGCGCGTTCCATCTTTTCCTTGCGCAGCGTGTACCGCGTCTCACGCCGAAACTTGTCTTCGACCGACTTGCGGCGCTCGTCGAACGGCCGGCCGGCGGCACCGAGCGGCACCTCCTGCTCGGCTTCGAATGTACGCCCATCCTCCATCTCGATGCGCACCCGCGCGCCGAGCGACATCTTGAAGGTGCTAAGATCGGCGCTGCCGAGATCGAGCGAATAGTGCTCGCCGCTCTCGTCGGTGAGGCTCTTCACCAACGAGCGGTCGCGCATGCGCTGCGCCATGATCTCATTTTCCGTAAGCTGCACCTTTGCCGCCAGGTCCCACACCGCCTGATCATGGATGCGATCGCGGGTGAATTGCCGCGCCGTGAGCTCGCGATCGATGAGGGCGACGGCCACGTTGTAGCCCACCGTGAAGTTCAAGGTGGCCTGCATGCTGTCGGGTCCCTTCAGATGCGGCGCGGCCAAGGCTTCCATGCCGAGCGTGAGCGGTGCCGCTGCGACGTGCACCGCCTTCACCTTCTTTGCGTCGATGGAGTGCTGGCGCGCCAAGGCGAGGACGCAGTCGATCGTCGTACCAATGTAAGCGCAGCCCGGGTAGACTTTGTAACTCAGCGTCTCCGTCAGCCAGACCTTGCCCAAGCCTTCGAACGCCCCCGTCAGCGGCTGGCGGCCAAAGACGCTCAGGAATCCCTGCGGCGCTTCGATGATGTCGCCGTAGCCGCGCATGCCGTTGGCGGCCAATTGGGCGGCCTGGATGCCGAGCGGCGCGGTCATCGAAGCCATCAGGGCCTTGGCGTCGGAGCCGAAGAACCCACCGGCCAGCGGATAGTTCGGCTGCAACAGTGCGATGCCGATCGCCGATTGCACCTGCTCGGCTTCCAACTCCAACAGTTTTGCGGTGATGACGGCGCTGCCGGCGAGATGGATGAAGCTCCACAGTTGGCCGTTGAGCGGGCCCAGGAGGACGGCGGCGCCCAGGCGGCCCTCGATTTCGTTGGCCAGGGTCTGCGCCAGCAGAAAATCCTTGCCGCTGACGCCCATTTTCTCGGCCAACGCAAGAGTGACGAGCACGGCGGAATGACCGGTGTGGCCGGCGAACAGGTAGTCGTCATAATCCAGCGCCATGCTCAGCGCCGCATTGGCGAAGATCGCGTTGTAGAGCGCGGTGCGTTCACCCGACGGGATCATGGTGGCTTCCTTGGCGCCACCCCATTCCTTCACCGTTCGGCTGACGGTGCGGCCGGCGTCCGAGAAATGCCCGGCATGCACGGCGGCGATCACGCTGAGGATTTGATTCTTGGCTTCTTCCGTGACCCGCCGGGGCAGGTCTTCGAACCGCGCCTGCGCGATCCACTCGGCCATCCGCCCGGTGATGTTGCCCTCGCTCATGCAGGTGTCCCCCCTCCAGTCATGACGGCTCGCTGCCCGATGTATCTATCCAAAGCGATGCCGGCACGCCAGCCCGCCGCGGCCCGTACATCGAGCGTCGGCTCACCCCGACGGCCGGCGCTGGACGAGATCAAAGAGATGGAAGGCGACGACGGTCAACGCGTTGCTGATCGTGCCGTCACCGATGAGCGCGGGAATTCGGTCGATCGGGACCGTTTCAATTGCCAGCTCCATAGCGCGGGCTGACGCCCGCAACCCAACGAACGAAGCGTTCGCGGAATGACGTCCCCCTCGGGTACGACGGTGGT
>Ga0209415_10020413_pt1 | contig 10298 bp, 13 predicted proteins | sample PeaSoiSIISIP2007_FD_187696 | JGI IMG/M metagenome (GOLD analysis project Ga0209415, IMG submission 187696) | Peat soil microbial communities from Weissenstadt, Germany - SII-SIP-2007 (SPAdes) (version 2) | ecosystem: Environmental > Terrestrial > Soil > Wetlands > Peat | place: Germany...
CTGGCATCGTTTGATGTGGATGTGCGAGGGATTAGAGATTTTAAGCGGAGGATGAAAAAGATGTGGGTAATGACAAGGGCTGAAGGGCTGGGCTGTCGGAAAAGAAAAACCGATCAAGCCATGGCAGGGTTCGTTTTGCTGGTTGATGGAGTCGCCGGAAGCGTAGTATCAATGCGCCATGCCGCGCAAACTGCGGGTTGAATATCCAGGTGCCATGTTGGCTCAGCGCAGATTCGATCAGGGCTATGAAAGCAAGAAACGACCCATGCGAATGACCCCTTTTCCTTTTCTTCCGCCACGATGAAAAAGCCGTATCAAATCGCCCTCGCCATTGGCATCGTTGCTATCGTTGGGGTGATTTTGTGGAACGTGCTGAGCCTGCGAGAGCCTGCCTATCGAGGCAAGAACACCGTCAGCTATAAGGGTAAGCCACTGGAGGCCTGGTTTTACGGCTCGAATACGACCTTCTTCTACCCACAAACGAGGGAAGCAGCCAAAAAGGCTATTAATGCCCTTGGGACCAACTCATTTCCATTTCTGCTTTCCAGGTTGAAGGAAAAGCGTGGGAACAACAAGCTCTATTTCGAATTCTATGGAACCATGCCTGCTTGGATACGAGGTCGGCTGCCTTATCCACTTTCAGGAGATGACATCAAGCAAATAACGCTCAACTATCTGCGGGAAATACCCGGCGGCCTCAGTAGCGAGCAGGTGCGAGCCTTGGCGGACTGCGTGCCGGACCTCCACAGTCCACGCCTGCGATTGGCTGCCTTTCGGCTCATACTGTGGCAGTACCAGACCGATCCGTCCTTTTTGCCGCTATGCAGGAAACTCCTCAGTGATGAGCATTCAGGCGTTCGATTAGAGGCTGCCATCCATTTGGGGCAACACGGGATCGTATCGGACCCTCGAGAGCCGAGGCTCTTTCCACTTTTGCTGGCCGCACTGGACAGCAAGGAGCAGCGAGCGCCAAACCTGGAACTAGGACGCAACTGGGTCCAGCAAACACTCCCAGGTGCCTACGGAAAGGGTTTCCCCCCAATGTTAAAAACGCCTCCCGTTTTTGTGACTACTGACGAACCGCTGCGGTCGGAGATCTTAACGGCCTTGGAGCGGCTTGAGCGTTATCTAACCCCAGAGCAGAAAGCTCGCCTGAGGCAAGTGGTAAGGAAAGCACAGCATGAGCGAAAGCTGATTCGATAGACGCGGTAAGCTAGTCCTTAAAGAGGCGCGATTTCTTGGAGGGGTCAGTCCTAGAAAAATGACAATTCCGGCATTGACAAGCGCGTTACGGTGGCCGAAGAAATGCGCGGACGGCGAGGGTGTCGGTTTTCTAGGACTGACCCCTCCACTGACCCCTCTGACGCCTCCACTGACCCCTCCAGGATTCTACGGTTCGAGAGGCCGAGCGGGCAGACGCACGATCCGCTCCGGTGACTCGACACGGATCAATTCCCGCGTCAACGGCTGCTCCAAGACGCGCAGCAGCGTCGGGGCGTAGGGGGCGAGCGTTTCGAAGCGATTGTCCGGTGCGACCAGGAGCACCACCGGCAGCGGCAGCGTCTTGAGGTTTTGCTGAAACTGGAGGTTTTGATCCACCGTGACGAAAACGCCGAAAGACTGCCTCGCCTGCGCGAGCAGGGAACCGTTGCTCAAATTCGCCCACCCCATCTCGAACGTGGTCCGCACCTCGTGACTGACCAGCAGGCGCCGAAATCGTCGGGGCACGCAATGGTCCATCAATACCCTCACCGGCCATGCGCCTCGTCGAGGAGCCGATGGCCAGCCAGGTCAATCACGCCTTGCGCCTGTTCGCGAGTCACGCCGAGGAAGTCGTCGAGGAAGGTGTCCAGTGAATCGCCGGCGCGCAAGTGGTCAAATAGGCTCTTGACCGGCACGCGCGTCCCTCGGAACACCGGCACACCGCCCAGCCGTGCCGGGTCGCGCTCGATCAACAGCGCCAACCGGCTGGCAGCGTCAACGTTTTGATCCAGAGCCAGCCCCATATTTCTCTACCCACCAATCTACCATGTCCGGCTTCGCCTGCGCAACTCAAGGTTGAGTCCGGGCACTTTGACCAGCGCGCCTGAGTTGCCGCGGCGCGAGCCCATGCCCCGGCAGTTGCGCGCACAATATCCCGGGGCGAGGTGCCGCGTCACGAAGGTCACCCGGGCCTACTTCTGGCCCTGCGCCATCTTGGCGCAGGCGGCCGCCATGCGGTTCTTCAACTCCTCGGGTGGCACATCTTCCTGGTGCGTCGAGAGCGTCCATTGGTACCCGAAAGGATCTCCGACGGTGCCGCTGCGGTCGCCGTAGAACTGGTCGGCCAACGGGCGGGTCACCGTGGCGCCCGCCTCGACGGCCCGCTTAAACGCGGCATCGGCGTCTGGCACATATAACATGAAGCCCACAGGCGTTCCCTTGAGCGATTCGGGCGAACGGTTTCCGAACGCCTCCATCTCGTCGTGCAACATTACAATCGAGTCGCCGATCAGGATCTCCGCGTGGCCAATGAACTTGCCGTCCGGTCCGGGCATTCGGAACCGCTCCTGGGCGCCAAAGGCGGATTTGTAGAAGTCGATCGCCCTGGCTGCGCCCTTGACCGCGAGGTAAGGCGTGAGGGTGTGAAAACCGTCGGGAATGGGTTTAGTTTGTACGCTCATAAGTATTCGTATTGCTGCTTGATAATTTAGAGGGGAAACTCGCACCGAAGACGGCGTTTGGCAAACGGAGATTCGCAAGGCCGCAGCGAAGGGGACAGGGCCAGTGACAAAGTCGCCGAGACGAGCCGCAATCCCTGAATGTAGGAGACGACGTAAGGAGTCTCTGATCGATGGTCTCCCAGGGGAGCAGGCCTTCCCTGTAGCCCAAACCCATTCAGAGACTCCGTACGTCGTCTCCCACAATGGTTTGGAGCCGATCCGCCATCCGGCAGACCGCCGCGTAATACTCATCCGGGTCCAACCCGAGGGCCGCGGCGCCAAAGGCCTCGGCGTCCTGGGCGGAGGCGAAGTCACCATAGTTGACGCTGACGAGCTGATACAAAACGAGGAGGGGGACCTCGTCGAGGTCGGCCTCGAAGAGCGGATGAACATGCATCAGGAATCCATCCTCAGGCCGGCCCCCCTTAGGCAGGGGACAGGCAAATTCCCCGGCCCGGAGCGGGCCGGCATCGAAAACGATCTCGCACGGGTAGCGGACAAAAGCGCGCTCCTCGAGGAGGCCGAGCAGTTCTTTCCATCCAATCCGCCCGCCGTAACGGTCGTGGATTTCGCGGCCCTTGGCCGCGGCGTGGTCCGCGATGGGCTGCCGGGCATCCTCGCCCGAGGGGTGACGGTTCATGGGGCGCGACCCTTCAGGATTTCACCCAGGCCTCGGCGCTCACCACGGCGGACCTCCAGCCGTCGGGGTTTTCGTTGGCTTTGGAGAGCCGCCCCTGCAAGATGGGCACGGCCATCCGCAGGAAGATGGTGTAGCAGAGGAGCCCGAAGGCCCAGATGCCAAAACACACGAGCGTTTCGTTGAGCGAAGGGCGGTACTCGAGCATCGCGCCGAGCGGGGTGGGGATGAAGCCCGGGATGACGAGTCCCATGCCCTTCTCGATCCAAATGCCGACGATGCAGAGGACGCAGGTGAGGTTGAGCCAGCGCAGGCTGCGGCTGACGGGCAGCACCAGCAGCACCATGGCGAGGAGGTTGAAGCCAATCGCCGTCCAGATCCACGGCACGAGCGCATGGCGCCCCTGCAAACCGAGGTAGAGGTACCTCGAGGAGGCCACGTGCAGGTTGCCGGAATAGAATTCCTTGAAGACTTCGTTGGCCAGGAGGAAGACGTTGATCAACATCGAAACCTGGACGATGCTCCGCAGCGTTAGCAAGGCGCGATCGGTAATCCGATAATTGGTCACATGCCGGATGATTTGCAGGGCCAGAATAATCAAGGCGGGCCCCGCCGTGAAGGCGGAGGCCAGGAAACGCGGACCGACGATGGCCGAGTTCCAAAACGGACGTCCGCCCAAACCGACGTAGAGGAAGGCCGTGACCGTATGGATGGAGACCGCCCAGACGATGGCGACGAAAACGAAGGGGATGTAAAACCACTTGGCGGGCTTGCGCCCGTGGTAGCGCGAATAGAGCAGGTAACCGCAGATATGCACGTTCAAGAGCAGGTAGCCGTTCAGCACAATAACGTCCCAACTGAGCATCGAGGCGGGAAAATTAAACTGGCCGAGGCCCGGGATCAGGTGCCAGAAACGGTCCGGCCGCCCCAGGTCCACGGTGACAAACGCCAGGCACATTAGAATAGCGGCCACGGCCAGCAACTCGCCGAAGATGACGAGGTCGTGCAGGTCCTCGTTGTTGTACACATAGACCGGGATCACCATCATGACCGCCGCCGCCGCCACGCCGACGAGAAAGGTGAAGTTCGCGATGTAAACCCCCCACGAGACCTCGTCGCTCATGCCCGTGACCAGCAATCCGTGAGCAAACTGGCGGGCGTAGGCATTGAGCCCGAGCAGGCAGAACACGCTCAAAAAACCCATCCACGAGTAATATCGCCAGTCCCCCACAAAGGCGATGCGCGCGCACCGCGCGAGGAATACCAGGTAGTTTCTGATCGCGGTGGTCATACGTCAAAATAGTAGAAAAACCGGGGCGAGGTGCCTAACTCCTCCTTCAATTGGATGAACACCCGCTTGGTGCGCAGAATGTAGGCAACCTCGCTGTTGGGGTCCAGGATGTTGCCGAATTTGCGCGCCCCGACCGGGCACACTTCCACGCAGGCGGGATAGCGGCCCGCCCGCGTGCGCTGAAGGCAGAAATGGCACTTCTCCATCACCCCGCGCGGCCGCGGACGGTTTCCCAGATAGGCCATGTTCAGATTGAGCCGGTCCTTGGGCACGGAGGGTTTGGCAAAATTGAATCGGCGGGCCCAATAAGGACAGGCGGCCTCGCAGTAGCGGCAGCCGATGCACCAATCGTAATCGATGACAGTAATCCCGTCGGTTTCCTGCCAGGTGGCATGCACGGGACACACCTTCACACAAGGCGGGTTCTTGCATTGCTGACACTGTACCGGCATGTAAAAATAGCCCTTCTCCGGAACCGACTCCGGATGGTAGTCGTGCTCGGCTTTCTCGAGGTCCAGCGAACCGTGCGGCAGCCGCAGCACCCGGATGTACTGAATCTCCGGAGTGCGCGATTGGTTGTTTTCCGCCACGCAGGCGTGAACGCACTTGCGGCACCCGACGCACCGCGTCAGGTTCAGCGCATACACAAACTCCACGCCGTCCGCCGGCTTGAGATCCTTCACGTGCGGCCGCAGCCCGTACTGCCTCTCGACTTCGTCCTCGATGCGTTTGAGCACCTTGGCCATCTCCGCCGGGGTCAGCTCTTTGTAATACTTCTGCGCGAACTGCTCGACCGACGGGAAGTCGTCCAGCTCGCGCAAGGGTGACAAGCTGGCGGCCAAGGCGGCCAATCCCGAGGCAAATACGGCCGAACCCCGGAGGAAGCTGCGCCGGGTCATCCCGGCGTTCTGGCCGGCTTTCCAGTTCGGGTGAGGCTTTTGAGGGATCATACGTCAACGCTCCGCGGCGGCGGCCGCTAAAGGGCTCCCGAGGCTGCGTAGCGCAGGTTTCCAACCTGCTGCATCGCCGACTTCCAGTCGGCCGGTTGTAACTGCCTGGTCGCATCTGCGGATTGGAAATCCGCGATACGGCAGACTGGAAGTCTGCGCTACGCCCTCCGGTTGGCGAAACTCTTGAAACATCCGGGCCTGGTCTGCCTGGCGGAGCGGGTGGGGCGGCGGCAATGGCGTTCGAGGCGGTATTTTCGGGCTGTGCGGGTTATGGCAGTCCACGCAGATTTGGCGCTTGGTCTCGCCGGCCTCCTTTTTCCAGTAACCGCCGGTGCGCCCATGCGCCCCCCCTTCCCAATCCCGGTAGGTCGGCCCGTGGCAACTGCCGCACAGCCGCGGGCTGTCCTCAAACTTCACTTGCCGCCCGTCGCGGGTCTGGAGCAGCACGAGGTTCTGCTCATCGTGACAATTGAAACAATTGTTGTTCCGGTTGTGCTGGCCGTGGGCCATCACGATGTCCAAGTGTTCCTTGGGAATAACCAGGTTGTTGCTCGCGTCAAACCGGAGCGTCGGCGGCTTGTTCTTCTCATGGCAGGCGTAACAATCGAAATCGGAAAGGTCCGCCTGCATCCGCACCAACTGGACGTAAGAGGTGCGCATCGTCGTCGGCTGCACCAGGTCCGGATCTACCAGCGCGATGGCCTTGAGCGGCTCCGGCTCCATCCACTTGCGCCTCGAGAAGGAGACGGTGAGCACGATGAACACCAGCGTCAGGATGAACAGCACGCCCGGAACTCTGGGCTTGTCATTCATAGTTCAGGTTCCTGCTGAAAGGGCTCACCCCGGCCCTCCGGCAGCCGTTCCGCGAGGAACAGCTTGACGAGCACCGTCAAGACGATGAACGGCAGCGCCAGCAATACCGCCCCCATGAACCACCCTTCCATGCCCGCGAAGTCCATCTTATAGCTCATGAAGCCTCGCAAGCTCTTCGAGAAAAGCTGGCCGCCGATGACCACGTTCCAACGCATGGCCAGGACGCCCAGCAGGATGAGCGCCGCGCTGGCGAAATACATGCGCTTGCGCGCCAGCTCGGGTATCCGCCGGCGCAAGACCTGCAAGGTCCCGAGCAGCAGCAGCGGGACCGCCGTGCCCAGGAGCGCCTGGCCCACGTTGAGCGTGTAAAACAGCTTTTCCGTGGCGAGCTGCCGCAGCAACTGGAATCCCTCTTCCGCCCCGTAGATCCGTTGAATCCAATCGAGCCCTTCGATGGAGGCGTCGACCACCAGGGCGTAGAACAAACACATCCCCATCGCATCCAGACAGCGCATGTCCACCGAATGACGCCGTATCCACGTCAGGGTCATGTAGTTGAACACGCAGAGCGCAATCCCCGAGGCCATCGCCGAAAGGATGAAAATGATCGGCATGAGGGCGTTTCCCCACCATGGATTCGCCTTGATCGAGCCGAAAATGAACCCGACGTAGCCATGCAGCAGAAACGCCGAGGGAATCCCCACAATCGAGATGATCCACCCGACCTTCAGGTCCAGGGCAATGGCCTCCTTCGATTCATCTATGACCCCAAGGGTGAAGGCGCGATAGAGGATGCCGCGAAAGCCGCTGGTATGCTGGGACCATTGGACGAAATCCTGCCGGTAATCAAACCATAACTCGAGCAAGAGGACCGCCATCAAATACCAGGCGTAAACGAATCCGAAGATCGCCATGGGCGAGGTCAAATGCGGCGTCATCATGATCTCGAGACAGCGCTCCGGGTGCCCGAGGTGGCACAACAGCGGCAGCGTCGCGCACAGCAGAAACGCAAACGCCGTCAATAGCGAAAGCCGGTATACCGGCTCGAGCGCCTTGACCTTGAACACTCGGACCAGCGAAGCCATGATGAAGGCACCCGCCACCAGCCCGGTGATATACGGATAGAGCACAATGAGGACGCCCCAGAGCGGCTGGCGCGTCGCCTCATTCGGATACACGTAGCCCTCGAAATGAGGCAGCGCCTCGACCAGCAGGTTGGTGATTTGATTCGTCATGCTACCTGACCTCCTTATCGATGCCCGCGTAAAATACCCGCGGGTCGGTGCCGAGGTGCGGCTTGAGGGCCTCCACCCGGTTGTGCTGGTAGAACTGCCGGATCGGGTCTTCCGCCGCCGAGGTCTTGAGATCGCCGAAGACCCGTGCCTGCGTCGGGCAGACCTCCACGCAGGCCGGCTTCAATCCCCGCGTTATCCGATGATAACAGAGCGAGCATTTCTCGGCCGTGTGCGTCACCGGGCTCAGGAACCGGCAGCCATACGGACAGGCCTGAATGCAAAAACCGCAGCCGATGCAATACTTCGGATCGATCAACACCGCCCCGTCCGGCGCATCGAACGTCGCCCCGACCGGGCAGGCCTGGACGCAAGGAGAATGCTGGCACAGGTTGCAAAGCCTCGGCACAAAAAACGAGTGCTGAATCTTCTCCGGCGTCGTCGCCGGCTCACCGAAACCATGAATCCCTCCCTCCGGGCTCTCCACCAGCGTCTCGCCCCGCGCCTGGTCGGTGCCGGGGTCCGGCTTGGTGATGACATAGCGCTCGACCCAGGTGCGGTAATAAGGGCCGCTCGGCACGTGGTTCTCCTTCTTGCAGGCCTCGACGCACAACCCGCAGCCGATGCACCGATTCACATCGATCGCCATCACCCACTTGTGCTGCGTCGGATCGTAACCTGGCGCCCCGCCCGAAGAAGCCAGGCCCTTCGTCACCGCCGCCCGGACCGTCCTGGCCACCGGGGCGGCCAGCAGCCCGGCCAGCGCGGCGCCGACACGGCCGATCATACTCCGTCGTGAAACATTGCTCTTCATGGGGCCTCCTCAGGCATGTGCGGGACATGGCAGTCCGTGCAATTAGAAACCGTGTAGTGATTCTTGACCACAATCTGCTTGTGCCACTTCGGGCGCGAACGATTGGCCTCGTGGCAGCGGACACACACGCTGAACTGCTGCTTCTCCGGCTTGATGTCCGGATTGTCTGCGTGGGCCTGGGCCGCGCCGTGGCAGCCCTCGCACGACAGCGTCTTGTGCGCGTGCTCCGCCAGCTTCTTGGATTCATCCGAATGGCATTCTTCGCACGCCTTCCGGCCCGCGTACACCGTCTCCCGCCCGCCGGCCTCCGCCAGCGCCTCCGCGCGATACCAACCGTATAGCCCAAAGGAAGGCGGCTTCAGGAAATAACGGGCGGTCGAATACGTCACCACGATCCCCACTGCCAGCAGGACCAGCCGGAAGATCTGCGGCGGCATTTTGAAAAAACTTCGCATGGCTGCCAATAAGCCAGACTGCTGCTTCATTGCGGCGTCCGGCGATTACTGCCAGAACTATTATCCCATCGCCCCGCTTTCCGCTTCTCCTCTCTTGGCGATCTATCACCTTTTATTGCTCTCCTTTAGGCTGAAAAAGGGTAGGCCAGAAGTCCGCAAGGCGTACAGCAGCCTGACTTATTACCCTCGCCGGCCCTGGGGCCAACGTGCGAAAGGCTAATTAAAGCCTGTCCCGGAGGCTCCGATTAGAGCCGGTCTCAAAAAAAAGAGGGAGCTGGCGGCTCCCTCGCATGGCGCTGCCCGGCAGGCGGGTTCGCTTACTTCTTCAAGCTGCGGAAATACTCCACCAGGGCCTTGATCTCGCTGTCGCTCAGCATCTCGCCGAAGGCCTTCATGCGGGTCTTGTCGCCGTCTTTGATGCCTTCCTTGATCGACTTGGCCATTTTCTCATCCTTGAGTTCCGCCTGGTTCTTGGGATCGGTGTAATCCTTCACCTCGAGTTTCTTCCCCATCGTGGTCTTGCCGGCGCCGTCCTTGCCGTGGCACTTGGCGCATTCCTTGGCCCAGATGTCCTTGGCCTCGGCCGCGCGCGCGGCCATAACCCCGGCGGCCAGCAGCGCCAGACTGAATACAATGAACTTTTTCATGTGTGGTCGGATTTGTCAGTTAGGTTGAACGTTTGATAATAATCAGTTATTTCCAGGCCATCCCTGGCCGGACAATCGGAACGACTGATGTCCCGGCCGGTGGATGACCGGCCCGGAGTTTGCCTTAGGCCGCCCAAGGAACACAAGTAAAATCTTTAACAGGCCAGGAAAAGACGCCCTTATGCGACGCAGGACCGAGGGCGCGAGGCGTTGCCCGTCGGCCCTCGGACGGCGCGAGCCGCGGATTATTTCTCCTTGAACTTCCGGATATAGGCGAGCAGCGACTTGACTTCGTCGTCGCTCAGCGTCTCGGCGAAACCCTTCATCCGCGTCTCTCCCTCCTTCTTAACGCCCTCCTTGATGGCCTTAGTCATCTCGGCATCCTTCAACTCCTCCTGGACTTTGGCGCTCGTATAATCTTTCACGCCGAGTTTCTTGCCCATCACCGTTTTGCCTTTGCCGTCTTCGCCGTGGCACTTCTTGCAATTCTTGTCCCAGAGCTCCTTGGCGTCGGCGGCGTGGGCGGCCACGGCCCCGGCGGCCAGAAGCGTGAGGCTGAGTGCGATTATTTTCTTCATAGGTGTCGTGTGTCAGTTAGTTTAAACTTATCTCTGCATGAGCATGAATCATACTGCTCGCCGATTGTTTGACGCCGGGACCGGGAAAAACGTTACAGCTTTTTTGTAACTATTCAGCAAATCTACCCCCTGGCGGGGGCGGGCGGAAGAAAGTAACTTTCCAGATCCGGCGCTTGGGT
>Ga0209415_10020415_pt1 | contig 10296 bp, 8 predicted proteins | sample PeaSoiSIISIP2007_FD_187696 | JGI IMG/M metagenome (GOLD analysis project Ga0209415, IMG submission 187696) | Peat soil microbial communities from Weissenstadt, Germany - SII-SIP-2007 (SPAdes) (version 2) | ecosystem: Environmental > Terrestrial > Soil > Wetlands > Peat | place: Germany...
CGTCCGCGAGCCTGAACTCGACGCCGCGGATGGGGACCCCGATGCTGCCGACCTTCTTCGGCCGATCGAGCACATTGAAACTGGCGACTGGCGACGTTTCGCTCAATCCGTACCCCTCGAGGATATTGACCCCGTACTTGGCGTCGAACGCCCTCATCACGTCGACGGGCATGGCGGCGCCCCCCGAGACGCAATACCGAAGCGACGAGATGTCGTAACGATCGCTCTTCGGGTGATGCAGGAGCGCGAAGAACATCGTGGGGACCCCCCCGAAGAGGCTGACCTTGTATCTCTGCATGAGGGCGAGCGCCGCCCCGGGATCGAAGCGGGGCATCATGACCACCGTTCCGCCCGCACGGAGCACGGCGTTCTGCAGCAGCGTCTGCCCGAAGCTGTGGAAGAGCGGCAGGACGGCCAGCCCTACCGTCTCCTCGGTGAGCGGCAGGAGCCGCGACGAGCAATAGTCGGCGTTGAAGAAGAGGTTGAAGTGGGTGAGCTCCGCCCCCTTCGGGTGTCCCGTCGTGCCGGACGTGTAGATCAGCACCGCCGTCTCGTCGGGCATCGTGTCGGCCGCGTCCGCGAGGGGCTGGTGAGCTGCGACGAGTGCTGCCAGGTCCTCCACTCCGGCGGGGAGACTGACCTTGCCCGTGCTCGTCCTCGCGATCACGAGGCGTCTGCATGCCTCGACCCGGGAGAACCCGGCAAGGGCCCGCTCGAGGACACCCTCCGACGCCACGAGAGCCACCGCGCCCGAGTCCGTGAGGTGGTAGGCAATCTCGTCGGGAGTGAGCTGCACGTTGAGCGGTACGACCGGCGCGCCGAGGTAGTGCGCCGCGAAGTAGGCCACCGTGAACTCCGGCGCGTTGGGCAACATCAGCGCGACGTGCTCTCCCCGGCGGACGCCGAGCCCGACGAACGCGGCGGCGAGCCTTCGCGCGGACTCGTCCAGCTCCTGGTAGGTGAGCACGGCGCCATCGAGGACGACGGCGGGTTTGTCGGGGAATCGATCCGCGCTTTCGCGCAGGATGGTGGCAAGGTTCAGGGTCATGCGCTCCTCGGTCGGTCGACAGCGAAAACTCCGTCAATGGGACAGAAACCAGCAGGTGACCTCCTGAGGGGCCACCGCGAGCACCTCGTGGGTCGCACTGGGATCGATCGTGAGCTGGGTCTCCGTGTTCTGCGCCAGGAGGCGCGCGTGATAGTCCTGGGCGAACGCCACGGGCACGACGGGGTCCATTCCCCCATGCAAGAAGAGCGTTGGCGGGTGATCCGCCGGCAGAGCCGGGATGTCGCAGGTGCCGGTCGAGCACGTCGCGTAGCCGCCCGACTGAATGGCGAGGGCCGCGAAGGATCCCTGGTAGCTCACGGCCATGCGGCTCGTCATGAAGCCTCCGCTGGACATGCCCGTCGCGTAGAGGCGCTTTGCGTCGACGGGGCCGAAGGTTTGGCCGCTCGTGATCACCGCGAGCAGCACGGGGATGAACGTCGCGTCGGAGGATGTGTCGTATCCCGGGAAGTTGGTGTCCCAGCAGCAGCCGTTGGACGTCGTGGGGGCGATGACGGCGAACCCGTTGTCGAGGAGGAGCGCCTGCATCAGCATGTAGTTGAAGGCGCCGAGGGGCTCGCTCGAGTTGCCCGACCACGTCTCGTCGGGGCCAACGTACGACGGCTGGTAGACGACGACCGCGGGCCAGCCCTCCACCGGAGGCGCGCCGAGGGGCACTTGCCAGTACACTTGCCGGCCTCCCACGGTGGAGATGGTGGCAGGGCAGTTCACGGACGACGAGGTGACCGTGCAGCGGCTCTCGCCCGCGGGCTTGAACTGCGGCGCGCACGTGCCGCCATCCGCCGCGTCGCCCGAGGCAGATGAGGTGCTCGCGGCGCCGCCACACCCGAAAGTGAGTAGTGCCGCCACCCAAAGCCCGGTATGTAAAGCACCCATCCTGACCTCCACGTGCGTCGTCTAGCCTGGCCTAGCGCCGAAGGTTCGCAACGCCTCGAGCGACCGCGTCCCTGAGCGAGCCGACAGGACTGTCTGGGCCGAGGTACGCGGTCCAAAACGCAGTATCGACTCTCGCGCGCTTCAGCGTCGTGGACTTTCCGCCGAACGCGAAGACCAGCTCGCCATTGGGGTGCGTCACGAAGAGCGCTCGGTTGCCGGCCTTCACGTCGTGATCGATCGGCGACACGAAGTCGCCGATCATGGCTGCCTCAGCGTCGCCCGAGCCGAGGGATTTCCGCAGGTTCTTGACGAAGCCCTTGCGCAGCGTGTCGGCGCCGGCGTCGCGCAGGAAGACCATCTCGGCGCGCTTGTCGGTCCGCATCGACGACATGACCCCGAAGAACCGCTCGTCGTGCCGCAAGGCCTCCGCGAGGGCGTCCCCCTTGAGGCCCGCGTACTTCTGACCGGCACCGGCGAAGTAGGCATCGATCTCGGCCCTCGCACTGGACTCCTCGACGCAGAAGTCCATCGCGTAAACGCTCCAGAGCAAGTACTTGCGGACCCCCGCTCCCAGACACATGTACGTCTGCCCGTCCGACGAAGGGCGGCTGTCGAAGGAGGTTCCGCTCGAGGGCTCGACGAGCACGTCGGCGACCGCCGCCGCGGGAAAGATCATCGCGAGGAGAGCCGCGAGAGCCACCGCAGGTCGCGCCTTCACTGGCTCCCCCCGTGCTGGAGAAACCAGCAGGTCACCGCCTGCGGCGCGATCTTGAGGACCTCGTGAACGATCTGCGCGTCGACGATGATCTCGGTCTCGGTTCCTTGCGCGACGAGGTCCTGGTAGTAGCTCTCGGAGTCCGATATGGGGACGGCCACGTCGAGGGCGCCGTGCAGGAAGAGCGTCGGGGGGTGGTTTGCGGGGAGCGGCAGCGTCGGGGTGCACGCCACTCCGCCGGGGCAGCTCGCGTAGCCACCCGACTGGACCGCGAGGGCGACGAACCACCCGGGGTAGCTCACCGCCATGCGGCTGGTCATGAATCCCCCGCTCGACATGCCGCTCGCGTAGAGCTTCGTGAGGTCGACGGGGCCGAACGTGCCCGCCTGAATCGCATCGAGAAAGATGGGCATGAAGGTGGCGTCGCCGGACGTGTCGTAGTTGGGGAAGTTGGTGTCCCAAAAATTCCCACTATTGTCCGCTGTCGGCTCGATGACAGAGAAGCCGTTATCCAGGAGCATCGCCTCCAGCAAGAGGTAGTTGAACAGGCCGAAGGCGGCGCCCGCGTCGCCGGACCACGTCGTGCTCGGCGGGTAGAGAGAGGCCTGGAATAGGACCACCGCCGGCCAGCCGTTCGGCGGAGGCGTGCCAAGAGGCACCTGCCAGACGACCTCGCGGCCGCCGACGGTGGCGTTCACGGAGTTGCAGTTCACCGTCGTTGCCGTGACGGTGCATCGGCTCTGGCCCGCTGGTTTGAGGTGGGGCGCGCAGGTTCCCGGATCGGGCGGGGTGCTCGGCCCCGGGCACTCGGTCAGGCTCTCGCCTTCGCACTGGAACTGGGCGCCCGTTCCAGGCAGGGCGGCTCCCGACACGCTGAGAGGGCACGCACCGTCGGCGGCGGCCGGGATGCAGTCGACCACGGCGAGCGATGCGTCGTCCGGAGCCGCGGAGGCATCGTCCAATCCCGCGTCCGGAGCCGTCGCCGTGTCCCCCTCGTTACCCTCCGTGCCCCCTTCGCTCGAGACCGGGGCTGGACCCCCTTCCGGGCTCGCGTCGTCCGGCACCACCCAGACAGCACCGGATGCTCCCTGAGACGAGGCGGGTTGCGAGGCGCCGCCGCCGTCTGGCGGGTCTTCAGGCGAGCCGGGGAGAGCCCCGCACCCCCATGTGATGAAGAGCCCAGCGAGGAACGTGCACGAGATCGCGTATCTCATAGGGAGCTCTCCTGGTTCAGAGGTCGAAGTCCTTCGAAAAGTCGACGAGCGCCATGTTCAACCGCGACCCGTAGGTCCCGGGCTTCGCACAGAGCGGACACTCCGTTGAGCTCGCGACCTCGTTCGCGGTGATGAGGGCCGTCTCGTCCGGGCGGTACGAGAGGGCCACGTTCACCGCCCAGCTCGGGCCTCTGTACCCGGCGCCGAGCGTCAGATAGTTCCCGGCCACCGGCGGTTGCATGTACGTGTCGGGGAACCCTGGGTTCGAGAAGCTGCCGTCCCACGCGTAGCCCGCCCGCAGGGCCACTTCGTGCGTGGGCCGGTACTCGGCACCGACCTTGATTGTGCTCGAATCGCTCCAGTTGAAGAGGAAGGGCGCGCTGATCGTGCCGTGCGGCAGGTTTCCGTTGAGATCGATTGTCTTGAATTGCGAGTTCCAGACGAACTCGTAATCGACCGCGAAGCTGACCGGGTCGAGGTCGAGACGGACGCCGGCGCCGAGCTTGCTCGGGTAGGTGAGCTGCGCCTGGATGTTGGTGGCGGCCTGTCCGAGCAGGTGCCCGCTGTCCGCGCTGGAGGTGAGCTCTACCTCGGGGCGATAGACGGCACCGAACGAGAGCTGCTTCAGCGGGTGCCACTGGACCCCGAAGCGGAAGCCAGTGAAGTTCGCCCCGGAGCTGTTGATGTCGACGAGGACAGGGTTGCTCGCCGGCCCGAGGTGCCGATCGAACTGGATAATGGTCACCCGGTAGCCGACGCCGAGCGACAGACCCTTGATCGGGGCGTAGGCCACGGCCGGAGAGATCTCGTAGACGATCGTGTTCTGCGAATTGAGCGTCGGAACGCCGTTCGCGTCGTTGTATCTGAAGGTCCCGCTCACCGCCCCGACCGGGTAGGCACCGAGCCCTAAGGAGAGCTTGTCGATGGGGTGGTAGGCGGCCGAAATGAACGGCACGGGGGCGACCGAGTCGCCCGACTGGACGTTCTGGTTGGGGTAGCTCGGGCTCGTCTCGAGGTTGGTGTCCACGAGGGTCACGTTCGCCAGCAGCGACAGGCCGTTCACGCCGGTCAGGCCGGCGGGGTTGTGCCACACGGCCGATGCGTCGTTGACGCCCGCGATCGCGGTTCCGCCCATTCCTGCGTGCCGTGCCGTGTAGACGATGGGCAGGTCAAGCCCACCGGCAACGGCGGATGCAGGCGAGAGGCCAAGCCCGAGGAAACCGGCCACGACGAGCGCGAGCGGACCCCGCACGTCATCCACCCGTGTTGCTGGGGTTGCTGGCGAGCCCCGCGCACTGCAGGAACACGGAGTTGCAGCTGCTCGCGCCAGGGCTCGGGTTCGCCGCGAGGCACGCCGAGCACTGGGCCTGCGTGCCGGTGACGCAGGGGCCTGCGCAGTAGGTCGTGGTGCAGTTGAAGAGGGCGACGAGGCAGGTCTGACAGCCTCCGGAGAGCGCCGGGCTCTTGCCCGAGAGACACGAGGTCACGCAGCTGTCCGGCTGTCCGATGCAGCTCGTGCCGCAGCTCGCAGTCTGCATCGACGCCGTTCCGTCGATGACCATCGCGCAGTCTCCACAGTCATCGCACTTGCCTGCGCCTCCCGGGTTGCACGTGTATTGGGTGCTCGCCGTCACGGGAGGCAGGGCGGGGTGGCACGTGACGGTCGCGGGGGCGTCGGCCGTCGATGCCGCGCTGGGCGCGGGTGATCGAGACTCATCGCCCGCGGCCGCGTCGGCGGGCGAGGGAGACGCCTGGCCCGGACCACCGTCCGGCGCCGTGCCGCCGCTGTCATCGCTAACCGCGGTGGCTGCATCATCGCCGGCGATCGTTTGGCTTGGGCTCACGCCGCTGCTGCATGCCGCCAGACACGCCGAGATGACGGCGACCGCGGCGAAGACCCGCGGCTCGCGTCCGGCTCGATCCATCGACAATTTCATGGCTTCCCCTTCTCGTTCTCCCCGAGGGAGGTGCCCTCGAGCGAGTTGACCATTTATACGTTATGGTCATCTATCGTTGCAAGGCGAAATACGGGGGCACGACAATTTATTCGCCGAAGACTGACTTTTCGCTTGTTTTTGGTTGTGACCGAAAGTAACTTAATGGTCATGAGCGTAGCGCTTCCACTCACCTCCAGAGTCCAGGAAAGCCCAACACCGGCCGCTTGCCCGGTCAGTGATGCGCCCTCGTTCCAGAGGCTCGCCCTGGGCACCGTCGTGCTCGCGTGCTCCGCGAGCGGGTGTGGTTCACCGGTCCTCCTCATTCACGGGCTCGGCTCTAGCCAGCGTGACTGGGAGGCGCAGATCCCGGATTTCGCTCCACGCCACCGTGTCGTGACCTTCGACCAGCGGGGGCATGGCAAATCCGCGCCGGTGTCGATGCCCTATACGATGCGAGATCTCGCGAGCGACGCCGCGGCCGTGATCCGCGCCCACGGTGCGGCTCCGTGCCATGTCGTCGGCCTCTCGCTGGGGGGGATGGTGGCGTTTCAGCTCGCCCTCGACGAGCCCGGGCTTGTGCGGAGCCTCGTCATCGTGAACAGCGGTCCCGAGGTCGTCCCGCGCGCAGTCAAGGAGCACGTCGCCGTCCTTTTACGTCGAGTGCTCTCGCGCTTGCTGCCCATGCGCTGGCTCGGCGCGCTGCTGTCGCGGCGCTTGTTTCCTCACGAACACCACGAGGCGCAGCGAGCGGAGTTCGTGGCACGCTTCGCCGAGAACCACAAGCCGTCGTACTTCCGGGCTGTGTCGGCCATCCTCGGATGGTCCGTGGCCGATCGGCTTGAGGCCCTGGCGCAGCCCGCGCTCGTGGTCAGCGGCGATCGCGACTACACGCCGCCCGCACGCAAGCGCCAGTATGTCGAACGACTCCCCAGGGCGACGATGGAGATCGTGCGGGACTCGGGCCACGCAACGCCGGTGGATCAACCGGCGGAGTTCAACAGGATCGTGCTCGAGTTTCTGGGTCGCGTCGATGGTGAGATGATCGCCGCAGACTGAGTGGCTTCAGTCGCCGCAGGAGGGCGCGGCGCCGGTCGTCGTCTTCTCGTATCCGTAGCCGCCTCCTCCACCGCCGCCGGCGACGCCCGTTCCGGTGCAGGTCGAAGGGGTCCCTTCTGTCCCAGCGGACGATGGACCGGCAGCCCCGCTGCCGCCGCTCGCGCCCCCGTTGCCGCCGCGGACCGAGGTCACTCCCGTGACGGTGACCGTGTGCCCTTCGAGAAGGATCGTGCCTCCGGCCCCGCCACCGCCTCCCCCACCGTAGTACGTGACGCCGACGATGAGCGCCGAGCAGGTGCTCGTGCCCCCCGCTCCGCCGTTCGCGGTGACGGCCCCATCGACCGTGAGCGCTCCTGCCGCCGAGATCTGCACGGCGCCGCCTCCGCCGCCTCCGCCGGTGGTGCACCCTCCCGGTCCACTTTGACCTCCAGGGCAACCGCCATAGAGGGGGTCCAGAGGGACGTTGGGGCGCGCCGCTCCCGCAGCACCACCCACCGCCACCACGGGACAGGCGTTGGCACCCTGGCCGCCCGCGGTGGCGGCTCCACCGCCGCCGCCGCCGGAGTTGCTCGTCGCGGTTTCTCCGGTGCCACCCGCGCTTCCGCCGCAGTCGTAACCACCGCCGGGGCCCGACGCGGCCGCCATGCTGCTCCCGGACGCGCCTGCGGCCCCGTCCGCGTCGATCGTCCCATCGACGCTCGCGTCGCCGTACACGGCGAGGATGATCGCGTTGTCCCCGGTGAGCGTCAGCGTGTTCCCCGCGGTCACCGTGAGCGCACGGAAAGACAGGACGTCGACGCCGGGTCCGTTCGACTGCGCCCGGTTCGCGGTGATCGCGGGCGCCGTCTGCCCGGGACACCAGCCCGTGAAGGCGTGGGCCGTGGAGTCGTAGGTTGTGTTGCAGTCGATGGTGGTCGCCGCCTCGGGCGCGGTGTAGCTCGACGGATCGAAGTTGCTCGGCGTGTAGCCGAACGCCGTCGCGCATGAACGGGTCGGGCCCCCACTCTCGACGGAGCAGCCGGAGCATGCATCGCCGGCGTCGCCTCCACTCCGGGGGAAGCCCGCGTCGTAGGACGAGGCGTCATCCGGGCCGGACGCTGCGTCGGGCAGGGCCGCGTCAGTTCCGACTAGCGACATCCCCTGATCGAGCGTCGGATCCGCCGAGTAGCTCTCGAGACCGGTCAGGGTGGCGCAGGCGCTGGCTAGCGGCCCGAGCGCCGCGAACCCCAGTCGGCCGAGGAACCGCATTGACCAGATGTGCCATCCGAGTCATTCTGTGTCAAGACATTCACCTCAAATAGCTGGAGCCAAGCGTACAATGACTGACCAAATATCTAATTTGTTCACAACGTGTACGGAGACGGCATCCGTCGACGACATTCGAATCGTGGGCGTCATCGGCGCCGGCCAGATGGGCGGCGGCATCGCGCAGGTCGCAGCGACCGCGGGGCTCCGGGTCCTACTGCTCGACGCTTCGATCGACCTCGCGGACCGAGGAAAAGGTCAGATCGCAAGCGCCCTGGCCAAGCAGGTCGACAGAGGGAAGATGGTTTCGAGCGCGCGAGACGAGGTGCTGGCGCGGATCCAGACTGCCGGCGCGCCGGAAAGTGTGGCCCAGTGCGACTTCGTCATCGAGGCGGCGAGCGAGAGCCTCGATCTCAAGATCGCCCTTTTGCGCGCTGTGGACGCCGCGCTGGCTCCGAGCAAGTGGCTGGCGAGCAACACGTCGAGCATCTCGCTGACCAAACTGGCGGCGGCCACGTCGCGCCCGGACCGGGTCATTGGCATGCACTTCATGAACCCGCCGCCTCTGATGAAGCTCGTCGAGGTCGTGCGCGCGGTGCAGACGAGCGACGAGACGCACGCGCTCACACTCGCGCTCGCCGCCAAGCTGGGGAAGACGACGACCACCACCACCGACGCTCCCGGCTTCCTCGTCAACCGCATCCTTCTCCCGCTGCTCTGCGAGGCCTGCTTCGCGCTGCAAGAGGGCGTGGGCACCGTCGCCGACATCGACGCGAGCGCGAAGCTCGGTCTCAATCACCCGATGGGGCCCTTCGAGCTGAGCGACCTCATCGGGCTCGATACCGTCCTCGCGATCGCGGAGGTCCTGCACCGCGAGTTCGGCGACGATAAATACAGGGCGCCGACCGTCCTGCGAAATCTCGTGGCAGCGGGCCGGCTCGGGCGCAAGAGCGGCCGTGGTTTCTACGCATACGACGTCAGCCGTGACGCAGGGGCGGGGACGCCGCGCGCGGCAAAGCTCGGGGGGCGCCGCGACGCCAGAGAGGGGACCCGAGGCGATGAAGTCTTCGAGAGGTAGAGGAGCAAACACGAGCCGCACCGTTGGGGCGGCGGTCGCATGGGGGGTTTGCGTTGCCGCCTGTAGTAGCGGAGCGACTCCGAGTGGACGATCGGGTGCTGCGGCCGATGGCGGTCCCGCAGAGGCGGCGCCGAGCACCACGTGCACAGCTCCGCCGGATGCCACACCGAGCACGCAGTACCTGTGCACCGCGGGGGGCGGGTGCGACAGCTGCTCCGACTGCACGCTCGTCATGGCCGGAACGGCTTCAACGCAGGTCGCGAGTTGCGGGACGAGCTGCATCGGACAGCCCGACAGCTGCGTCACCTCGTGTCTTTCGGGCAAGAGCCCGGCGCTTTCCGGAACCTGTCAGGCCTGCCTAGTCGCCCTGTTCAACTGCACGACGACCTTCTACGAGCAAGACACGATGCGCCGACTGATCGACGCCGCGGCGGAGATCGACACGCGCACGCACGCGCTCGTGCTCCTGGGCCTTCACGCCGGTCTGCGGCGCTCCGAGCTTCTCGGTCTCGATTGGGAGGACGTGAACATCCAGCATCGTCAGCTCGTCGTCCGGCGCGCCGTGATCTCCAAGTACGTCGACACCCCGAAGAGCGGCCATGGTCGCGTCATCGATCTCTCCGCCGAGCTCACCGCGGCGCTGGAGCGTCACCTTGCTGCGTCCACGACGAAGACCAGTCGCGTCTTTCTCCAGGACTCCGGTCGCCCAGCGCTCGCCCAAGCACCTCTACTACTGGATCGAGGCGGCGACCCTCAAGGCGGGCATCCCGAGGGCGAAGGGGATGAGGCTCCACGTCATGCGACACTCGGCGTGCTCGGCCCTCGCCGCCCTCGGCGCACCCATGATCGCCATCCAGTCCTTGGCAGGTCACCACCCCAGACGACCGCCAAGTACATGCACCTGGCCGCTGGCGTTCAGGCAGCTGCGGTCCGTCTCTTCGACCAAGCTCGTGGCACGAACGAGCGAGCGCAGCGAGCGAGCGTCGGGATGGCGGGGCCCCCGCCCCCGGCGGGGTGCCATCCCGACGCGATGTGGAGCAACGGGGGATCGAACCCCGGACCTCTGCATTGCGAACGCAGCGCTCTCCCAGCTGAGCTATTGCCCCAGG
>Ga0209415_10020416_pt1 | contig 10296 bp, 12 predicted proteins | sample PeaSoiSIISIP2007_FD_187696 | JGI IMG/M metagenome (GOLD analysis project Ga0209415, IMG submission 187696) | Peat soil microbial communities from Weissenstadt, Germany - SII-SIP-2007 (SPAdes) (version 2) | ecosystem: Environmental > Terrestrial > Soil > Wetlands > Peat | place: Germany...
GCGGTCGTGCCCGTCGCTCCTGCCAGGGACGTGGTTGCGGTCGCAGCGCTCGTGCCCGGCGCGCTCGTGGTATCGGTGCTCGCCGGGAGGTCCGGCGCAACCGACAGCCCGACGCGGCGAAACCTCACCGCGACCTCCGGCTTCAGGCGGCTGCCGACAGCGCGGATCGTGACGGTTTGCCCGTGGACGTTGATCCGGGCCGACAGCTTCGTGCTGCGGTGGCGAGCGGCGGTCATTACGTAGAAGGCGACCGAGCCGATCTTGACGCTGACGTGGTTTGCAACAGTCGAAGAACTCGAGAGCGCAACGGTTACCTCGTAGGTTCCGGGCGCAACGTGCTTGCGCACGACCACTGTCGTGGACGTGGTCACCGCCGCCGGCCGCACGAACACCGCGGGCCCGCCGGCGACCGCGGGCCCGTCGGCGGCGAGCGCCGGTGCGCCGACGATGAGAGCGAGGCTCTGGGCTGCCGCCAAGAGCGTGACGGCCAGCGATCGACGGCCCAGGCCTAGGCGACGCCGATTACGGGGTCCGGTCGCGAAGCTCCGAGAGTCCCAGTCCGATCCCGCCATGGCATTCCTCTTCCTGATGCCTACCGGGTTAGCTGACGGGCTCGCGCTGAAAGAGCAGCGCTACCGCTGGATCCGGCTGCGGACTCGCCCCGACTTCTAGGGTCCCCGGTTCCGCGGCTTCCGACCGCGGATTCGGCGTGTTGGTGGGCGCAAAGTAGCAGCGGCCGCGCGGCCGCCGAGCAAACTTTTGTCGCAAATTGCGGATAACCGGCGGCGCGCTATACGGCTGGCGGAGGGCCGCCTCCCAAGCAGGCTGGGATCCCTTACACCTTATGACGGGCGAACGCCACCCGCCCGCCGCGAGCGATTGGCGAGGATGTCCGCATCGACCCGCTGAACGACCCGGCACGACCGCTCGCGCGTTCGAGGAGGCCTCCGGAGTCGCGGCCGAGCACGGCCTGCCGACCCCAACAGTGGTCGTGATCGCAGACGCCAATGACGTGCTCGTACATCTCCGGCCGGCGCCGGTCGTTGCCCGCGTGGCGACGACGGCCGCGATCTTCAACGACCCCGAAGAGCGGCTCGCCCGCGCGAGAGCTGGCGGTGTTCCGGCTTCCTGGCCGACCGTGGCGCTACGGTCGTCGCTCCGAGTGGCGAGTTGCCGGCGGGACCCCATCGGCTCGACGCTTACGGCACAGAGATCGATGCCTGCGAGCTCGAGCGTTTCTCCGACGCTCGAGCGCTCCACGCAGCCGTATGGTGGTCGTGGTCGTGCCCGGCGGGAGCGCCACCGCGCCGAGCGCGCCGAGTTCTGGCTGGACTGGTGGCGCGAGCGGCTGGCGTGACCCGGACGGCGTGATTCGAGCCTTAACGAACTGCGCCCGGCGGATCGCAGCCGCCGGGCTTAGGTGAATTGCAGCATGAGCGCCCGCCGCCTTGCGGGTGAGGTTTCGAGCCCGTGACTGGGCAGATTCCTTCCGCCTTAGCGCACCGGCGCCTCGCACGCCTCGAGCCGTGCAATCGCCTCGATCCGGTTGCGCGCGCCGAGTCGCCTGAAGATCTCCGAGATGTGGAACTTGATCGTATTCGGTCGTACCCCAAGCAGCTCGGCGATCTCCTCGTTGCTGTGACCGTGCGCGATCAGCTTGAGCACCTCGTACTGTCGCGGTGTGAGCGCGACCAGCTCGGGGGCCGCACGCCAGCTTGACGGCATCACGGCGTGGCCGCGCAGGATGTGCGAGATCGCGTCGCGCAGCTCGCAGACCGAGGACTCCTTCAGCACCACACCGTCGATCCGTCGCGTGCTCGCGCAGAGCACGATCTCGCTGCTCGCCTCCGTGCAGAGGAGCACGAGCTTGCATTGCAGATCGAGCGACAGCAGCCTGTCGACCGCCTGCGCGCACTCGCCGGGGTAGTCGTCGACGTCGAGCAACGCGACATCGCAGCGCGGCGGGGCCAGGCGGCAGTCCGCCTCGAGCGCATCGATCGAGGCGAGCGACGACGTCACTCGCATGCCGGGCTGCGCACTGATCAGACCTCCCACGGCGGCCCGCAACAGCCGCGGCCCGCCGACCAGGACGAGTGCCGTCTCGCGCTCGCGGGAGGCCAGCCGACCGGCGCTGATCGAAGGCATACACGTCTCGCTAAAGCTCGCAAGCGTCGCGGCGATCATCGTGCCGTCCCGCGGGTCCCGGCTTTCGCTGCGGCCGGGCGGTCGCGCCGTTGAGGTGTTCCTCGCACGCTACCCACCTTCCCTTCGTTTGCCCTGCGTACCTCGCCGACCGTAGCCACGCTGGTGACGACGGTATATCCCCCACAGGTGTTGCATCGGGCACCCCCGGGGACGAAACCCGGGCGGTGAGCGGGGAAATACCCGCTCCTCGCGCCCACCCTCGGGCGCAACCGACTCATTCGAGCCTGCCGGGCTGGCTGGCTCGCGCCTCGAGCGCTGGCCTCTCGTCGTAGCGCTCGCGAGATTCGCCCAGCCCGCCGCGCCGACCGCGGCCGGGGATGACCTCGACGGCGAACCTAGCAAGCCGGCGGGCGGGCGTTGAGACCGCGCGGTGAAAGCGAATGCGACACACGTTGGCGCGTCACCGCGTAACGTGCGTCAACACATTGATCACATCCCTGTTACGGGTTCATTACATTGGCAGCGTGGCATCGACGTAGCTTCCGGGCACCGACACCAAACCGTCCCGCATCGGGACAGAAGGAGCTGCACCGCATGAGGAGGAACAGTCGACTAAGACACGGCAAGCGCGGATTGGCCGCGTTCGCCAGCGCCGGCGCGCTCGCGCTGGCAATCGTCGCCACGAGCGCCGCCGGCGCGACGAACTGGAGCACCGTCACTTCGGCCAAGGCCGGCGGCGGCCTGGCAGCGTTGATCAAGGCCGCGAAGGCCGAGGGCACACTCAACCTGATCGCCGACCCGTACAACTGGGCCAACTACGGCGAGATCATCACGACGTTCTCGAAGACGTACGGCATCAAGGTCAACGACGTCAACAAACTGGGGACGAGCCAGCAGGAGATCACGGCCCTACAGACGCTCGGATCGCAGAGCCGGGCCCCCGACGCCGTGGACGTCGGTCAAGCCTACGCGCTCGACAACACATCCCTGTTCGCGCCCTACAAGGTGCAGACGTGGAACCTGATTCCGGCCGCCAACAAGGCAGCCACCGGTACCTGGGCCAACGACTATGGCGGATACGTCTCGATCGGCTGCAACACCTCGGTCGTGAAGGTCTGCCCGACCTCATTCGCAGCCCTGACCAACCCGATGTACAAGAACGATGTCGCCCTCGACAACTCGCCGGTGACCGCCAACTCCGCGTTCTCCGCGGTCTGGGGTGCGGCGCTCGCCAACGGCGGCTCGTTCAACAACATCACGCCGGGAATCACGTTCTTCCAAAAGCTCCATAAGGACGGCAACTTCGTCGAGACGCCGGGCCTCCCGGGAGCAATCGCGAGCGGGCAGACCCCGATCGTGATCGACTGGGACTACAACAACGCGGCGGCAGCGGTCGCCAACAAGGGCAAGTTCAAGTGGACGACGGCGATCCCGTCGGACTCATCGTTCGCCGCGTTCTACGCACAGGCGATCAGCGCGAAGGCGCCGCACCCCGCGGCCGCGCGCCTGTGGCTCGAGTACTTGTACTCGGCAGCAGGTCAGAACCTCTGGCTCAAGGGGCTCTCGCGGCCCGTCGAGCTGCAGGCCATGATCAAGAACGGGACGGTCAACAAGACCTTCCTCAAAGCGCTGCCGCCGGTCTCCAAGCCGGCCCAGTACCCGACACTCGCGCAGGTGACCGCGGCCGAGGCCGTCGTCGCGCAGCAGTGGGCGTCGTCGCAGTCATAGACGAGTCTGTTCCCTCGGGTCCCGTGGCGCCCAGGCGTCGCGGGACCCTGCGGGGCCCATGGGTGGGGATCGTTCCCTTCGCCGTGTATGTCCTCCTGTTCCTGGGACTACCGCTCTACGAGGTCCTCTATGGGGCAATCACCACCAGCGGCGGGTCTCTCACTTGGTACAACTTCAGCCAGACCTTCAGCCAGCCTGAATACCGTGCGGACTTCATCTCGAGCCTCAAGATCTCGCTCGAGACCGCGCTGATCGGAGGCTTCTTCGGCTTCTGGCTGGCGTGCGCGGTTGTCACGGCCTCGCCACGCAGCCCCCTGCGGCGGATCGTCGGCAGCGGCTCGGCCGTGCTCGCCTATTTCGCGGGCGTGCCCCTCGCCTTCGCCTGGATCGCGACGCTCGGCCGCTTCGGCGAGCTCACGAAGCTGCTGCAGCACATCGGTATCAACCTCAACAACACGAGCTTCACGATCAGCTCGCTCAGCGGCGTCGAGCTGGCCTACATCTCCTTCCAGGTGCCGCTGATGGTGCTGCTGGTCACGCCAGCCCTCGAGGGGCTGCGGCCGGAATGGCGTGAGGCCGCGACCGGTCTGGGCGCCTCGAGCTTCGGCTACATCCGCCACGTCGCGGCCCCCGTGCTCGCGCCGGCGGTCATCGGCGCGGTCCTGCTGCTGTTCGGCAACGCCTTCGCCGCCTACGCGACGGCTTATGCGCTCGTCGGCGACACCGTGCAACTGGTTCCGGGCACCATCCAGCAGCTGCTTTCCGGCAACGTGCTCGTCGATGAGAACGGTATCGGCCTGGCGCTCGGCGTCGAGATGATCGTCGTCATCGCTTTGGTGATGATCGGCTACGCGATTCTGCAGCGGCGCGCCGGAAGGTGGCTACAGTGACATTCCGGCTCCCGCGGCGGCGCCCGCGGATGTGGCGCGTCACGATTCTGGTGCTCGCCGCGATCTACTTCCTCGGGCCGATCGCCTCATCGATCCGCTTCAGCCTGGTCCAGTCCAACGGCAAGGACGGCTTCGGCAACTACACGCAGGTGCTCCACGACGCGACGCTTGCGCACGCACTCGCGACCTCACTCGAGCTGGCCGGCCTCACCACCGCGATCCTGCTCGTGCTGATGCTCCCGACCGTCGTGTGGGTGCGCCTGCGCCTGCCGCGCGTGGCGCTGCTCGTCGAGACCGTCAGCGTGCTTCCCATCGTGATCCCGCCGATCGTGATGGGCGCCGGTCTCGCGTCGCTGCAGCTGCACGCGGGCTCGCAGATCGACAGCCTGCTGTTCTCCTCGCCGCTGACGGCGCTGACGCCCTTCTACGTGATTCTCGCGCTGCCGTTCGCCTACCGCTCGCTGGACGTCGGCGTACGCGCGATCGACCTGCGCACGCTCGTCGATGCCGCCCGCAGCCTCGGCGCCGGCTGGGTCACGATGATCACTCGCGTGATCCTCCCCAACGTCCGCACCGCCGTGCTGACCGCAGCGTCGCTCGCGATCGCGCTGGTGCTCGCGGAGGTCGTCATCTCCGAGCTGCTGCTCTATGACACCTTTCCGGTCGAGCTCGCCAACCAGGGACAGGAGAACGCGGGCGTCGCGGTGGCCCTGTCGGTACTCTCGCTCGTCATCACCTGGCTGCTGCTCTTCGCGATCACCTTCGTCGGCAACCGTGGCTCTCGCGGGCGTGTCGGGAGGCTGCTGTGAGCGCCGTCGCAGTGCACCTCGCACACCTCACGCGGCGCTTCGGGGAGCTGACCGCGCTCGACCAGCTCGACCTCGACGTCCATCCGGGCGAGCTCGTGGCGCTGCTCGGCCCGTCGGGCTGCGGCAAGACGACGGCGCTGCGGCTGCTCGCAGGCTTCGACCGCCCCGACGGCGGGCGCGTGCTGGTTGGCGGCGTCGACGTCACCAACATGCCGGCGAGCCGTCGCGACATGGGCATGGTGTTCCAGGCCTACAGCCTGTTCCCGAACATGGATGCCCACAAGAACGTCCAGTTCGGGCTGCGGATGCGCAAGATGGGCGCGGCGGAGCGCAAGACACGAGCCGAGGAGGTGCTCGCGCTGGTCGGCCTCGCCGACCACGCCGGGCACTATCCCCACCAGCTCTCCGGCGGCCAGCAGCAGCGCGTCGCACTCGCGCGCGCCCTGGCGATCGAGCCGAGCGTGCTGCTACTCGACGAGCCCCTCTCCGCGCTCGACGCACGCGTGCGCAACCAGCTGCGAGCCGAGATCCGGCGCGTGCAGCAGGAGCTCGGGACGACGACCCTGTTCGTCACGCACGACCAGGCCGAGGCGCTCTCGATCGCCGATCGCGTCGGCGTCATGAGCAACGGACGGCTCGAGCAGCTGGACACGCCCGAGGAGGTCTACAACCGGCCTGCGACGCCGTTTGTGGCGGAGTTCGTCGGCACGATGAACCGGGTGGCCGGGCGCGTGCTGTCCGGCGGGCGTCTCGAGGTGCTCGGTTCCAGCCTCAACTCGATCGGCCGCGACGGCCACGATGCCGGCAGCCTCGTCGAGGTGCTCGTACGCCCCGAGGCGATCGAGGTCACGGTCGCGAGCCCAGGCCACGCCGTCGTTAACGATCGGACGTTCCTCGGGTCGTTGACACGCATGCGAGTGACGCTGGATGACGGCGCCGTGCTCTTGGTCGATGCGGCCAGCAGCCGCAATCTGCCGGATCCCGGGGCTCGCGTGGACGTACGCGTGATCGGCGAGGATGCCCTGATCGGCGACGACGCGGGCGCTGGCCGACCGATCGAGGAGCTCGAGCTCGAGCTCGATCCGGAGCCGGTAGGGCCCGACCCGAGCGAGCCGCCGAGCGACCGCCTGCGCGACGGCCTGCTCTAGCGGCCTGCGCAGCCGCCTATACTCAGCCGCCCATGGTGTTGGTCGGCCACGCGCAGCGGGTGTCGCAGCCGCTGACGCGCCTGCAGCGGAGGCTGATCGCCGCCGTCGTGATCATCGTGGCCGCCGTCTCGGTCTGGGCGATCACTCAGGCGGCGAGCGCGCCCGCCTCGCGCAACGGCTGCGTCAACCTGGTCGTGCCGGGCTCGATGGGTGCCGGCGTGCTGTCCCAATGTGGCGCCGCGGCGCGGGCGTGGTGCGCGAGCGAGTACCGCCAGAGCGACCGGCTCGCCCTGCTCGCCGCGACCCAGTGCCGCCTCGCTGGGATTCGCCCCCAGGGCGGCCGCCCGCATTAGCGCGAGCGGCCGTTGCCTAGAGCGACTGCCGTAGCAGCCGGAACAGGTCGGCGGGCCCGATCACGCCCAGCGGCTGACCGGCGGTGTCGGTGAGCTCCACCAACACGCGCCCGTTTTCACCGGTGATGAAACGGAGCTCCTTGCCCTCAGCTGCGAGCGCCTGCGAGACGCGCGCCGCCGCGTCGAGCTCGCGCTGAACCTCCGGCGGCGGGCCGTCGAGAGGTGCGCGCCGCCTGCTCGCCAGCACTCCTTCGGCGCGCTTGGCGCGCGCCGTGCGCCGTGCGCGCGCCAGCGTTGCGCCAAAGGCGCTCGAGCGGCTCGCTGTCGCGGGCCACGGAATGCAGGCGTACCTCGGTGCGATGCGGCTGTGATTGAGTCTGGCTTCCATGCAGGGGACCGGGTAGGGTGGCCGCGGGCGATGGAGCGCGTTCTGGCGCCGGACCGCTGCGGCTCACGGTGTGTGGTGCGTGCCCTGTTCTTCGACACCGGCGGGGCGCGACCTTTAGGTCTGGCGGCCCCGGCCAACGATGGTTCGACGAACGCCGGCAAGACCAATCAGACGTCTACGCGGTTGGTCGCCGTGGCATAGCTGGCAAAAGCGACGCATCGGGCGTCGGCGCCGCACCACCGCCACTCAGCGGGCTGCGATCATGTCCGCGAGATGGCTACGGATCGGTCAGGGACGATCGCGCGCGCGGTGGCGTGCGGGCTGGCAGGGCTGCTCGTGGCGGCCGTGCCGGCGCTCGCCGCCCCGGCGCTCAAGGGCGCCGTCTATCGCGGCTCGCTCGGCGGATCGCAAGCGAAGATCGCGATCAGCTTTCGCGTCTCGTCCGCCGGCAGCGAGGTCGAAGCGCTGCGCATCAGCGCGCTGCCGATCTACTGCTCCGGCAACGGCCCGCCCGGCACGCCTACGATCGTGTTCGCCACGGCGCGCATCTCCGCCGCCGGCACGTTCTCAAGCGCCGGCAAGGACGTGATCGGCTCCGGCCCGCTGAAGGGGTCGGTCGTTGCGACTCTGGCGGTTAGCGGCAGCTTCTCCGCGGGCGGCGCCGCCCACGGCAAGATCACCACAAGCTACGGTGGCCCCGCAAAGAGCTGCGGCGGCCAGTCGAGCTACACCGCGCACGGCTGAGCTCGCCGCCGCTCGGGCGAACAGCGGCCCGCTTGCTCAGGCGAACAGGATGCGACCAGGCACGAGCACATCCTCATGGGTGAGGTAGGCCGCGCAGGTTCGGTGGTACCCGTCAGCGATCTGGGCGGTGACCTCCGGGCGCAGCACGACGAGCAGGATCGGCGAGAGCGCCTCCTTGGCGGCGATCTTGGCGAGCTTCTCCGCGACCTCCTCGCTCTGCTTGGGCACCAGCAACGGTAGCCGCGCCGCGCGCAGGATGTCCTTCGCGCGCCAGCGGCCGGAGGGGGCGGCGCGCAGCCGCTCGATCAGCCCGTCGAGCTGATCCGGAGGCACCAGCAGCGAGAGGTAGCTCTGCGCCGCCGAGTAGTCCTTGTCCTCGGCATCGTCGAGCCAGCGAACCTTGCGAACGTCAGCCACCAGCGACCGCCGGCAGGATCGTCAGCTCGGCGCCGTCGGGGACGGCGGTGTTGACGCCGTCGAGGAAGCGGATGTCCTCGCCGGCGACGTAGACGTTGACGAAGCGCCGCAGGCCACCCTGCTCGTCCTGGATGCGCTCGCGCAACTCGCCGAACTGGACGAACAGTCCGTCGAGGACCTCGGCCACGGTCGCGCCATCGACGCTCGTCTCGCTGACGCCGCCCGTGGCCGCGCGCAGCTGCGTCGGGATCTTGACGGTCGCGGCCATCAGCTCACTGCTTGAGCGAACGCGGCGTCGAACGCCGCGACCGAGGGATCGATCTCGTGCGCCTCGAAGGAGCCGCGCACGGCGTCGAGCGTCTTCAGGCCGTCTCCGGTGATCAGCAGCACGACACGCTCGTCGGGGTCGATCTCGCCGCGGCCGGCAAGTTCGCTGAGCACGGCGACGCTGACGCCTCCGGCGGTCTCGGTGAAGATGCCGGTCGTCTCGGCGAGCAGGCTGATGCCGTCGCGGATCTGCGCGTCGCTGACAGCGGCCACGCTGCCGCCGCTGCGGCGCGCGATGTCGAGCACGTAGGGTCCGTCGGCCGGGTTGCCGATCGCAAGCGACTTCGCGATCGTGTTCGGCTTGACCGGCTGACAGAAATCCTGACCGGCGGCGAAGGCGTTGGCCACCGGCGCGCAGCCTTCGGCCTGAGCGCCGTTCATCGTCGGCAGGCGGCCGGAGACCAGCCCGAGGTCGAGCCACTCCTGGAAGCCGCGGTGGATCTTGGTGAACAGCGATCCGGACGCGACCGGGACGATGCAGCGGTCGGGCAGCTCCCACCCGAGCTGCTCGATGATCTCGAAGGCGACGGTCTTCGACCCCTCGGAGTAGTAGGGCCGCATGTTGATGTTGACGAAGGCCCAGTCCTCGTGCTCGGCGGAGAGCTCGGTGCAGAGGCGGTTGACGTCGTCGTAGTTGCCGCGGACCGACACCACGTTCGCGCCGTAGACGCCCGTGGCGAGGACCTTGGCCTCCTCGAGGTCGGCGGGAATGAAGACGTAGGACGGCAGACCCAGCGCGGCTGCCTGGGCGGCGACGGCGTTGCCGAGGTTGCCGGTCGAGGCGCAGGCGAGCGCCGCGAAGCCGAGCTCGCGCGCCCGCGCGGAGGCGACGGCGACGACGCGGTCCTTGAAGGAGTGGGTCGGGTTGGCGGCATCGTTCTTGACCCAGACCTCGCGGAGTCCCAGCCGCTCGGCGAGGCGGTCGGCGCTGATCAGGGGCGTCCAGCCGGCGGGCAGTCCGGCGCGCGAGGCGAGGTGGTTGGACGGCCCGGGCGGCCCGGCCACAAGCGGCAGGAAGTCGGCGTAACGCCAGATGTCGCCCGGTCCGGCCTGGATACGCCGGCGCAGCGCGGCGACGTCGGCGTCAAGCGCCTCGTAGACGACCTCGAGCGGGCCGAAACAGCGCTCGCAGACGTAGCGGGCCTCGAGCGGGTAGGCAGTCCCGCACTCCTTGCACTTCAGCTTCTCCGCCGCCATATGAAAGAACCTCCGCCGGTCGTGTGGCGAAGGTTCCCTAGCTGCAGAAGCTCCGACCACATCTCCCAGGCCGTTGTTGGAGCCTGATGGAATTGGCACCGTTCCCGCTTGCGCGAAATGGTTGCCGGGGTTTCATAGGGCCAGTCCCTC
>Ga0209415_10020417_pt1 | contig 10296 bp, 11 predicted proteins | sample PeaSoiSIISIP2007_FD_187696 | JGI IMG/M metagenome (GOLD analysis project Ga0209415, IMG submission 187696) | Peat soil microbial communities from Weissenstadt, Germany - SII-SIP-2007 (SPAdes) (version 2) | ecosystem: Environmental > Terrestrial > Soil > Wetlands > Peat | place: Germany...
GGCCCGGCTCCTGCTGGCCCGGCTCCTGCTGGCCCGGCTCCTGCTGGCCCGGCTCCTGCTGGCCGGGCCTGGGCCCTGTGGGTCCTGTGGGTCCGGTGGGTCCGGTGGGCCCTGGGGGCTTCGGCGGCCCGCGGTCCTGCCACCACTCCCGGTTGACGACCCAGTGCTCGAGGATCGCGCGGACGGTGTACAGCCGGCCCCGCCACACGAACCTGGCCGGCCGGCCGTCGTCTCGGGCCTGGACGTTCACCGGCTCGCCATAAGCCCTGTTCATGTTGGTGCTTCCCTGTCTGTGGCCGGGACCAGCCCGGCGCCGGCGTCACGATCGAATATAAGTTCAGTCGAACAAAGAAGCAAATCTTCGGTTCTAGCTGTCTAGATTTTCCAGAATGTCTGGTGTGACTTCGCGTATGCAGCCGCATTCCCGGCGCGCACGGCCCTGCCGCCGAAACCTGGCTCTACGGCCCGGGTCTTCTGCGCGACGAGCGTCCGTTTTGGTGGAGTTATCGGCGGGCAAGTTGGCTTTAGGAGCTTATGCCCCTTGTAGGCAGGTCGGTTGTGCGGTAGCGTTCTGCCTTCGTATCTCAGACGGCGGGAGTCGAGCGGGCATGCGGCTTTGTGTGCGGCTGTGCGCTTAACCGGCGGTTGAGGTCAAGGGTGCCCGCGGTGCTCTGGGGGAGCAACCGCCCCCCCGACGCGGGCCAGATCCCCGAGGGGGGGAAGATGATATCCAAGCGAATCGCGCGAATCGCGGGCTGGTCACTGGCTCCGCTGCTGGTGGCCGGCATGGTGATCGCGCAAGCCGGAGTGGCCTCGGCCGCCGCCACGGGTGACGGTGGTCATCACCACCAGGTCCTGTACGTCTCGCCGCGCGCCTGGCCGTGGGGCGCCGACCGGTCCTGCGGTTCGGCCAGGTTCCGGACCATCCAGTCCGCCGTCAACGCCGTCCGGCCCGGAGGGACCGTGGTGGTCTGCCCGGGCACCTATCACGAACAGGTCGTGGTGACCAAGCCAGTGTCCCTGCAGGGCCAGCGAGCGACCATCGACGAAGCCGGCGTCTTCCCCGGGCTCGTGGTGCCCCTGCCGCCGCCCATCGGCAGCCAGAGGATCTGGGCAGGCGTGGTGATCTTCAGCTCCGGCGTCCAGTTCAGCGGGTTCACCGTGGAACACGCCAAGGGCGAGGGCATCCTGGCCGCCGGGCTGGGCCGCGACATCAGCGGCCTCTCGATCAGCCACAGCGCCATCGTGCACAACGACCTCGGCTTCGGCTTCCCGAAGCCGAAGTCCAGCTACTTCGAGTGCGCGGCGGCCGGGCAGATCCCGGGTGACTGCGGCGAGGGCATTCACTTCACCGGCGTGGCCTTCTCCTCGATCACGGGGAACCTCATCGCCTTCAACTCCGGCGGGATACTGCTGAGCGACGACACCGGGCCGACCCACGGCAACCTGGTGGCCAACAACGTCGTCACCGGCAACTCCACCGACTGCGGGATCACCATGCCCGGGCACAACCCTGGGGCGCTCAACGCGACGGGCCAGCGGCAGCCGTCGGTGGCGGGTGTCTACGACAACGTGATCCGGAACAACGTGGTCACCAACAACGGGCTGAAGGGCGAGGGCGCCGGAGTCCTGTTCGCGAACGCCTCGGCCGGCACCGCCGTGTACGACAACCTGGTCCAGGGCAACTTCATCGCCGGCAACGAGCTGGCCGGGGTGACGTTCCACGCCCACACCCTCACAACCGGCACCGAGGACCTGAGCGGCAACCGGGTGATCGGCAACGTCATCGGCACGAACAACCTCGGCGGCGACCCACTGGACTTCCCGGCCTCGCCGAAGGACCTGGTGACCACCGGGATCCTGGTGTTCTCCGGCGGCACGACCGTCACCACCACGATCGCCTTCAACCACATCTCCAACAACAAGGTCGGGATCTGGCTCAGCAAGGCGGTTTTCGCGTCCGGGCTGCCCACCAACTCCTTCGCGAACGTGACCACCCCGATCCTGTCCGGCCAGTGAGTTGCGGAAGGCGTCGAACAAGGGATATAAATCAGGCTCGCTAGCTGAGCTTTAGCAACTGAAAATGTCAGCCTTCCTCGGCATAGTGGTGCTAGGTCCCACCGTGCCGAGGGAGGCAGAACATGTGCTGGATCTGCGATCACCCGGGCGCCACCGAGCGCGACTACACCGAGCACATGCGCCGGCTGATCACCACGCACGGCTGGGCCGTGCAGGGCGTGGAACGAGACGGCATCCACCCGCCATGGGCCTACACCGTGGGGCTCACGGCGCACCGGCGGCCGGAGCTCGTCATCACCGGCATGGGCCTGACCCGGGCCACCCAGGTGCTCAACGGCGTGGCCGCGCACCTGCTGCACGCGGACGAGCCCGAACCGGGGACCCAGGCGGCGCTGCGCGACGGCCCGCTGGTCGAGATCGTCAGGGTCGCCGTGCCCTGGGCCCACCTGAACCTGGCCGTCGAGCTGTACGGCAACCGGATCCGCGGCCTGCAGCTCGTGCACGCGGACAAGCGCGGGAACTGGCCCTGGGACGGCCGGTACCAGGGCGTCCGCGGCGGGCAGCCGATCCTCGGCCGGCGGGAGCCGCCCGAGCGCCGCAAGCGGGTCGGCTAGCGAGCGTTAGGCGATACCGACCCGCGAGGGCAGGCCTTCTGGGCCTGCGCGAGCGATCGGTGCAGGTGAGCGGCCAGCAAGAGAAGGGGAAGGGGAGGGTGCGCAAGCTATGTGCGGAGGGGTTCTTGCCTAACGCGAACCTCCACATAAGACACAGCGAGCGACCGCTCAATCGCGCCTCAATCGAGGCTAAGCGCGGGGCTGGCACGCTTTTGCCCGAGGGGGCAGCCTCGTGCCGGCCCAGGGGGACCGGCACGAGGCTGACTCGCAGGGAGGGAAGATGGACAGCGGCATGACGTTCCTGGACTGCCCGGCCTACCCGGACAAGCACGGCACGGCACGGTGCGGGCTCCCCGCCGTGGTGGAGTACCGCTACACGATCAGGTCCACCGAGCAGGTACTGGACGCCGTGAAGATCCGGTGCCCGCGCGGCCACTGGTTCAACGGGCCGGTCGAGGCGCTGACCGTGGCGGAGAGCCCGAGCACGATGGTCCAGACGGCCGCGCGCTAAGGCTGCCAGCCGGGGGTGGGGAAGGGCTCCAGCAGGCCGCGGACCTCGGCGGCGATGCGGTCGAGGACCGCCTCGTCGTCCTTGGCCGCAGCGGTGACCGCCTCGTCCATCCAGGCGGCGATCGAGGCCATGTGCTCCTCGCGCAGGCCGCGGGTGGTGATGGCGGGGGTGCCGATCCGCAGGCCGGACGGGTCGAAGGGCTTGCGCTGGTCGAACGGCACCGTGTTGTAGTTCGTCTCGATGCCGGCCCGGTCCAGCGCCTTGGCGGCAGGCTTGCCGCCGATGCCCTTGGAGGTGAGGTCCATCAGGATCAGGTGGTTGTCGGTGCCGCCGGAGACCAGGTCGAAACCGCGGGACAGCAGCGCGTCGGCCAGCGCCCGGGCGTTGGCCACCACCTGGCGGGCGTAGTCGCGGAACTCGGGCCGCGCCGCCTCGTGCAGCGCGACCGCGATCGCGGCCGTGGTGTGGTTGTGCGGACCGCCCTGCAGCCCGGGGAACACCGCCCGGTCCACCGCGGAGGCGTGCTCGGCCGTGGACATGATCATGGCGCCGCGCGGGCCCCTGAGCGTCTTGTGCGTCGTCGTGGTGATCACGCCGGCGTACCCGACCGGCGACGGGTGCGCGCCGCCGGCGATCAGCCCGGCGATGTGCGCGATGTCGGCCACGAGCAGCGCGCCGGCCTCGGCGGCGATGGCGGCGAAGGCCGGGAAATCGATGGTCCGCGGGATCGCGGTGCCGCCGCAGAAGATGATCTTGGGTCGTTCCTTGAGGGCCAGGTCGCGAACCTCGTCCAGGTCGACCCGGCCGGTGTCGTGACGCACCCCATACTGGACGGCGCGGAACCACTTGCCGGTCGCGGAGACGGACCAGCCGTGGGTGAGATGGCCGCCCATGGGCAGCGCCATGCCCATGATCGTGTCTCCCGGCTGGGCGAACGCCAGGTAGACGGCGAGGTTGGCGGGCGAGCCCGAGTACGGCTGCACGTTGGCGTGGTCCACGCCGAACAGCGCCTTGGCCCGGTCCCTGGCCATTGTCTCGATCGGGTCGATGAACTGCTGGCCCTCGTAGTAACGACGGCCGGGGTAACCCTCGGAGTACTTGTTGGTCAGCACGCTGCCCGACGCCTCAAGGACGGCCACCGAAACGTAGTTCTCCGACGGGATCAGCCGGACCTTCTCGTACTGCCTGCGGGCCTCGTCCTGGATGAGCGCGGCGATCTCCGGGTCATCACTCTCGACGGCCGTGATGGGCGGGATATGCATGGCTGGACCTCCTCGCATGCAGGCTACACACTGCGGCGCGCACAGGTCACCGGGGCAGGCACCAAGGTCCGTTCGGTACCTTCATTCCGAGCACCACAAGGCGACCAGAAAGCGGACATGGCCACACCAATCATCCTTGACTGCGACCCCGGGGTCGACGACGCGCTCGCGATCGCGTTCGCGCACGGGCACCCCGGCATCGACCTGCTCGGCATCACCACGGTGGCGGGCAACGTCAGCCTGGCCAGGACCACGGCGAACGCGCTGGCGGTGTGCGAGTACATCGGCGCGGCCGGGACCCCGGTGACGCCGGGCTGCGCCGGTCCGCTGCTGCGCCCGGCGCTCGACGCGCGGCAGGTGCACGGGGAGTCGGGGCTCGGCGGCGCGATGTTGCCGCCCGCGGCCGGGAGCCCGGCCCCGGGGCATGCCATCGACTACATCACCGAGACCGTCAGGGCCGCTCCCGGCCAGATCACGCTCGTCGCGACCGGGCCGCTGACCAACATCGCGCTGGCGGTGAAGCGCGAGCCGCGGCTCACGGACTGGGTACGGGAGTTCGTGATCATGGGCGGGTCCGCGGGCCGGGGCAACGTCACGCCGGCCGCCGAGTACAACATCTGGGCCGACCCGGAGGCCGCGGCGGCCGTCTTCAGGTCCGGCTGGACCGTGGTCGTGCTGGGGCTGGACGTGACGCTGCGGACCGGGGCCACCCCGGAGGTGCAGCAGCGGATGCGCGGCCTGGGGCCGCTCGGCACCGAGTTGCTGCTGCCCGCCCTGGACCAGTACAAGTCCGTCCGCGAGCCCTCGGGACCGCCGGTGCACGACGTGTGCGCTGTGGCCTGGGTGGCGCAGCGCCGCCTGTTCGGGCTGGTCCCGGCGTGGGTGCAGGTGGAGACGGCCGGGCAGCTGACCTCGGGGATGACCGTGACCGACTTCGAGGCGCCTGGCCTGGAACTCGAGGCGGGAGGCGGCAACGCCCGGGTGGCGATGTCGATCGACGTGGACGGCTTCTGGGAGCTGACCCTCGGCGTCTACCAGCGGGTGGCCCGGGCTATGGGGCGCTGACCGGGCCCGCTGAATTCTGGCGGGCGTTCAGCGGGGCTTTACGGGCTCTGGGGATAAAGGAGCCCCGGGGAGCATGTGGGGCCGGGCCGGCGGACACGGTCGGCTCGCCCTCCACGCCCGCCGTAACGGACGCGAGCCGATCCCCCCCTCCGCCGGACCCGGCCACCGCCTGCGCGTGCAGGGTATTGGCCGCGAGTTCGCTGGCCATCAGGACACAGTCCTCGAGAAGGTCGGGCTCGAGACCGACCTCCGAGACCGCGTCCCGGAACGCCTGCCGCGCGACTGTCGCGCACGTGGCGTCGGCGGGAAGCGGCCACGCGTAGCACGTGCCCGCGTGAACGCCCGCCAACTGCTGATGCCCTGACACCACAGACCTGGTGCCACCGACGCACTCCCTTCGATAGCTCGCCGGCAGGAGGGGGTGCCGTCGGCAGCAATTCCGTTAAATCACGATACTTGGATTCCGACTCTCAAATCTGTGAAACACAGATTACGACTCGGTCGCCCGCTTCGCAATATTGCCAGCATTATTTATTTTCCGCCCATTCCGTACAGACATACCATACTGGACATGCAGCGCTTTTTAGGATATATGCCCCTGATCGCCTCGATGTCGGCATCGGTCGGTGACCGGGAGGTGGCACGGAGTGCCATTGGCCGGCCCGGGCCGCTATGGACTGGGGCGGGCGTGACCCTGTTATACGTACGATATTCGTGTTCGGTTTGGTGCTATAGGGCCATAGTTTTGCCGGGTTTAGGGGCAATTCACCGCATCCTCGCCTAGCCGGTATCTGGAGCGGGCGTGTACAGTTCACAGTGGTGAGGGAACCCTGACGGTTACCCGCCAGGCCACGAGACAGGCCGGCATAGCGGAAAGCCCCCGGTGGCGGCATCCACCGAGGGCTTTTCCGTCGCCTCGTTACGACCTACTCCTGGTCGTAACGGCCCCCCTTCACGTCCGTCAGGAACTCCGCGAACGAGGCCCGGCCGATGACGTGGGCACCGCCCTCGGGCCTCGTGCTATCCCGGATGGCGGTCACCCCGGGAAGATTGGCCGCGATCTCCACGCAGCCTCCGTTGTGTGCGCTGCGGCGGGCCTTCCGCCAGATGGCCTGAGACAGGTCGATCATTGCCTACTCCATTCGTTTGGCGAGATGTTCGAGGTAGCCGGTCGTGTCCGCGGGCTCGAGCGCGGCATCACGGGCACGTTCGAACGATTCGATGTAGCCCTGAACTGACTCTGGCTTGCTCACCTCCTCAACCGAGTAATCGGTCTCGACGAAGACGAGGTTGGGCTCGTCGTCGCGGAAACCGAAGATGTTGACCATGGACACGATGCCGATGGGCGGCCCGTCTTCGAAGCGCTGGATATGCAGCCGCACGTTGCGGCGTGCGCTCAGTGCGACCAGGTGCTCGATCTGCTCCCGGCGGTCTTCCCTTAGCCCCCACCGGTACAGCAGGGACGCCTCGGTGACCACGGCGCTGACCATGGGCACGGAGCTGTCCTTGCGGTCCAGGATCTCCTGGCGGCGCAACCGGGAATCGGCCGCCTTGCGCCGGTAGGCCGGGGGACGCGGCCCGGACCGCATCAGCGCCTCGGTATAGGCCGGAGTCTGCAGCAGGCCCGGCAGCACCAGCGGCATGAAGACACGGATGGTGGCCGCGTCGTTCTCGTAGCCGGGGAACTCGCTGTCGAAGATCTCGGGATACTCCCGCCACCAGGGCCGGGCCCGGGCCCGGATGGCCAGGTCCTCGATCTCTTCCCGTTCGGCCCCTTCGATGCCGTAGATCCGGATCAGGTCCCGGATGTCGCTCATCTCCGGGCGCTTCCACTGGTTGGCCTCGAAGCGGCCGACCTTGCCGCGGCCCCAGTTCAGGATGTCGCAGGCGTGGTTGGCCGTGTAGCCGGACCTGATCCGCGCCGCGGCCAGCCGCCGGGCCAGCCGACGCTTGGCGATGGTCGCACCGTAGGTGTCATCGCTCATTTCGGCTCCCCTTCTTGACAGGAACCCCTGTCACGCCCCACGGTACCCAAATTGCGATTCGCAAACCAAGGATTTAATGAACGAAGAGCGGGCTCAGGGTTCCGCGGCGCCGTCGAACTCGCCGTTGCGGGCGCCGTCGAGGAAGCACTCCCACTCATGCCGGTCGAACACGAGCACCCTCTGCTCCGGGTCGCCCGTCACCCGCATGAGGATCCAGTGGCCGGATCCGGGACTCTCCGGGTCGGGGGCGCGGGCGAACGCGATCTCGATCGCGCCGTCGTCCCGGCCGGAGCGCCGCCAGACCTGCGCGGCGAGGTCGATGCCGAGCTCGGAGACCGTGGGCTTGGCGGTCACGGCTTCCGGGCGACGCCGCAGTAGAGCCAGCGCGCGCCGTCGCTGTCGGCGAGCACCGGGTCCTCGGCGCCCCAGACTCCCGTGTAGCAGATGGCGGGTTCCGCGCCGTCGTAGGGCGGCACCATCGCCAGGCCGCCGAAGAACCTCGTGATCCCGGCCCGGGACCGGAAGTACAGGCGCTCGGTGGCCTGGTCGAAGACGGCCCGGAACCGCTCGGCCGTCACCGGCGGCTTGTAATCGTCGGTCAGGTGCGAGAGCGCGAGGTAGCTGCCCGGGGCCACGGCGCCGACGTAGCGTGCGACCTTCCCCCAGGGATCGGAGCTGTCGGACACGAACATCAGGACCGCGGTGAGCAGCAGCCCGGTCGGCGCGCTGAAGTCGATGAGCTCGGCCACCTCGGGATGGTCCAGGATCGTCTCGGGCTCACGCAGGTCAGCGCAGATGACCCGGGTCGTCCGGTCCCCGGCGAGCAGCCGGCCGCCCTGCTCGGCCACCATCGGGTCGTTGTCGACGTAGACCACCCGCGCGCCCGGCATCACCTTCTGCACGACCTCGTGGGTGTTGCCGACGGTCGGCAGGCCGGAGCCGATGTCGATGAACTGCCCCACGCCGCGTTCGGCGATCCACTTCGCCGCGCGCTGGTGGAAGCCGCGGTTCGACCAGGCGCAGTCCCTGATCTCGGGCACCGCGGACAGGATCCGTTCGGCGGCCTGGACGTCGGCCTCGAAGTGGCAGTCGCCGCGCAGCATGTAGTCGTAGATGCGAGCGGGAGCAGGCCTGCTGGTATCCCCTCCGGCGGGCGCGCGAGGGACCTGAGCCGCCACTGCGTAAACCCCCTCAGGTGCTGATCAACAGCTATTAGTGTCGCACAGGTGCTGCAATTCACGAACGGACGTATTCAATTTCCGGGAGATGTCCGTTTGGCCGGATATCTGGCCAATCGGCCGGAATCGAGAGAATCATGAGCACTTCCCGGTACCGCCCGGCCGACCGACAGCAAACTCGCGGGCCACTCACAGGCTGCGTACAGCCTGGACCGGGTGATGTCCAAGACCCAGGTCACACCCTTACTGACATGAACAACATGTATGGCTCTCCGGCGGGACCCGCGGACGGTCCCGGCCCGGCGGGCCTGCCCGATACCAACGCGCAGTACTCTCCCCCGCGAGACCGCAAGAAGCGGATGCTCCGCTGGGGAACCGCCATCACCCTGGCCGGCTTCCTCGCGGGCGGCGGGATCGCCCTGGCCCTGACCGGGGGCTCCAGCCCGGCCGCGGCGACGTCTCCGGCTTCCGGGGTTCCGGCGACCGGCCAGGCCCAGGGCGCGACGCTGAACTCCGAACTCAACACCGCCTCGTCCGCCGTATCGCTGCCGCGCCTGCGGTGGGCGCTGGCGCGGCTGCGTGCTCTCGGCGGCGTGGACGGCGAATTCACCTTCCACAACAGCACGGGCTTTCACACCCTCGCCTTCGAACGCGGCACGATCCAGTCGGTGAGCGGCACTGACGTGGTGGTCCGCGCGTCGGACGGCACGGCCTGGACCTGGCTGATCGTGAGCGACACGGTGGTCAGGCAGAACGGCAGCAAGACCACGACCAGCGCGCTGGCCCAGGGCCAGAGCGTGTTCGCCGGCGGCCCGGTCGTGAGCGGGGGCAAGGACGCCCGCCTGATCGTCATCAGGCCGGGGTCGTCCAGCTCGGGATCCAGCTCGGTGTCCGGTCCCTCAGGCACGTCGGTGAGTTAGCCGGCCACTCATATGCTCCTTCTATGCTGGACGGTGAAACGTGAGACGCCATGGCAGACGGTGACCGTATCCCCAAGGTGCTCGTCGTGGACGACGAGCCGAACATCCGCGAGCTCGTCGAGGTGGCGCTGAAGTTCCACGGCTGCGCCGTCGCGGTCAGCGCCAGCGGGAAGGACGCGCTGCACCAGGCCGAGGCCTACGAGCCGGACCTGATGATCCTCGACGTCATGCTGCCCGACATGGACGGCTTCGAGGTGTGCCGTACGCTGCGCGCGGACGGCAACGAGGTCCCGGTCATCTTCCTGACCGCGCGGGACACCACTTCTGACACCATCAGGGGGCTCACGCTCGGCGGCGACGACTACGTCACCAAGCCGTTCTCGGTCGAGGCCCTGGTGGCCCGGGTCCGGGCGGTGCTGCGCCGCACCACGCGCGTGCCCGGCGACGACGCCCACGCGGGCGGCACCGCCGCCCTGCTGCAGGTCGGCGACCTGGAGCTGGATGAAGAGCACTGGGTCGTACGCCGCGCCGGAACTCAGGTGGACCTGTCGCCGACCGAGTTCCGGCTGCTCGCCTACCTGATGCGCAACCAGGGGCGGATGCTCACCCGGCAGCAGCTGCTGGAGAACGTGTGGGGCTGGGAGTTCGCCGGCCAGTCGCAGGTGGTGGAGACCTACGTCAGCTACCTGCGCCGCAAGCTCGACCCGCTCGGCCCGCCGCTGATCCACACCCAGCGCGGCGT
>Ga0209415_10020418_pt1 | contig 10296 bp, 8 predicted proteins | sample PeaSoiSIISIP2007_FD_187696 | JGI IMG/M metagenome (GOLD analysis project Ga0209415, IMG submission 187696) | Peat soil microbial communities from Weissenstadt, Germany - SII-SIP-2007 (SPAdes) (version 2) | ecosystem: Environmental > Terrestrial > Soil > Wetlands > Peat | place: Germany...
CGGTGCGGATAGGAGACGCCGGACGAGGCGAGCCACTCGATGTACCACTGGATCACCAGGGTCTTGTTGATGAGGTGCCCGGCGGCGAACGAGTCCTGCAGGAAGTGGTCGGCGTAGCCCGCGTAGATCCGCGCCCGTCGCCGCAAGGCGTCCCGGTCGTCCCCGTCGGCGGAGGCCGACCGCTCGATCAGTGAGCGGGCCTTCAGGTGGAACGAGTGCCAGCGGTACCAGGAGAACGGGGCGAAATGGCTGGCGTTGCGGGCCAGGACCGAGGCGTACCAGTTGGCGGGCGCGAACCCGAGGCGCTTGCCGAGCGTGGTGACCGCCGATATCTCGGCGGTCTCGGCCAGCGGCCCGAGCAGCGGATAGCGCATGGCTCCCGGCAGCAGTCGCGGCGGCCACGCCCCGTGCCCGGCCGGACGGCCGAGCTCCGCGATGCTCCAGCTCCGCACCGACTGAATCAGCGGCCCGATGAACCGCAGCGGGGCGGCCTCGATCTCTTCCGGCCGCCCCAGGTAGTCGGGCAGCACGTTCAGTTCCCCGGTCGTCACGACGAGGCCGCTGCCAGGCAGTCGCACCAAGTCCAGCCCCGGGTGCGCGGCGCGCGATCGCGGTTCATCGACTCGCCGTGGCGCCCGGCCCAGTTCGCCGAGCAAGTCGCGGTAGCCGTCGACAGGCCGGTGGTCACCGGTGGCCCCGGCCCGCACCAGGGCGGGATCGACGTCACCGAGCAGCGCGTGCTCCCAGGCCATCAAGGTAATCCGCCCCCAAGGAACGCCGTTCCGCCGCCTTAGCCGCCTAGACGGTACCTGAGTCCATCGCGCCGGCACCAGCGGGGCTCATGTGGTCCGGCCTGCCGGATGTCCCCCGTTCCGCTGGGTACCACGCAGTGCGAGGATCGAGGTCGCGACTAACGGAGGACCGATCATGCGCGCGATATGGACCACGGGAACGAACGGCCCCGATTCACTCGAAGTAAGGGAGACCGACGATCCGGAGCCCAAGCCGGGCGAGGTCAGGATCCGGGTGCATGCGGCGGGCCTGTGCTTCGCCGAGGTGATGGCCGCCCAGGGCCTCTACCCGGGCGCGCCGAAGTTCCCCGCCGTGCTCGGCTACGAGGCGGCGGGCGTGATCGACAAGGTCGGCGACGGCGCCGACGAGCGCAAGGCGGGCAGCCACGTGGTCGCCCTGGCCCGCTACGGCGCCCACTCCGACGTGATCTGCGTGCCCGAGAGTCAGGCGCTTGCCGTCCCGTCGGGCAAGGAATTCACTGAGGCGGCGGCGATCCCGGTGAACTACCTGACCGCCTACCACATCTTGTTCCGCACCGCCGCGATCCGCCCGGGCGAGCGCGTGCTCGTGCACATGGCCGCGGGCGGCCTCGGCACGGCGGCGCTCCAGCTGTGCCGCACGGTCGACGGCGTGGAGACGTTCGGCACCGCCTCGGCCGCCAAGCACGCCGTGCTGCGCGAGGAGGGCTGTACGCACCCCATCGACTACCACACCACGGATTACGCCAAGGAAGTCAGCCGACTGACCGATGGCGAAGGGGTTGACGTGGTCCTCGACCCCCTGGGCGGCGCGGACTCGCGCAAGGGCCTGAAGCTGCTCCGGCCCGGCGGCCGCCTCGTCGCCTACGGGTTCGCCAACATGATGAGCGGCCAGCGCCGTAACCGCGCCCGCGTCCTTAAGCAGGTCGCCTCGATGCCGCTGCTGACCCCGCTGCAGCTCATGAACGCCAACAAGACCGTCGGCGGCGTGCACATCGGCCGCCTCGTCGACCGGATGGACCTGCTCACCCAGGAACTCACCGAGGTTCTCGCCCTCTGGGCGGCGGGCGCGATCACCCCGCGCATCGACGCCACCTACTCCTTCGCTAAGGCAGCCGACGCCCACCGCCGCATCCTCTCCCACGGCAACACCGGCAAGATCATCCTGACCCCATAAAGATAACAGCAGGAAGCGGCGCAGCCGCGGCATCGGCCAGGCAGCCGTGATAACAGCAGCAGGCGTGCTGCGCTGCTGGACGCGAAAAGCAGCGGGGATACCGGCCGCCCGGGCAGGCAGCCAGTATCCCCGCTGCTTGAAATGCCGCCCGCCGTCACCGCTGCGGCACGGCGACCGGGGTCACGGGAACGGGGCCGGAGTCCGCCGCCTCCGTTCGGACGAGTGCCGCGTCTTCGCCGGTGACCGCGCGCGCCGGCATGAAGACCAGCGCCACCAGCGCGGCGGCCAGGACCGTGCCCGCGGCGACCAGCGAGCCGCGGTGGACGCCGGTCACGAAGGCGGACCGTACCGCGGCCTGCGCGGCGTCGCGCAGCGGCGCCGGGAAGCGGGAGGCCACGGTCATGCCGGCGACGACCGACTGGCCAGCCAGGTGCCCGGCGGCGGCGGGCGCGCCGAGCGCGGTCAGGCTGGACAGCACGTGCGAGCCGTAGGCGGAGTTGAGGACCGAGCCGACGATCGCGACGCCGAGGGTGCCGCCGACCTCGCGGGTGGTGTCGTTGACGGCCGACCCGGCGCCGGCCTTCTCGGGCGGCAGCGCGCCCATGATCGCTTCGGTGGCCGGGCCGGTGGTCAGCCCGAGGCCCGCCGCCATGAGCGCCATCGAGGTGATGACCGTGCCCCAGTACGGCGAGTTCACGGCGGTGGTCGCCGCGACCACGAACCCGGCGCTCATTATCGTCAGCCCGGCCGCGACCACGAGCTTGGTGCCGAGCCGGCGCATGAGCAGCATCGCGACCGGCGAGAACCCCGCGGTGACGAACGCGAACGGCAGCGTGGCGAGCCCGGCCCCCAGCGGGTCATAGCCGCGGACGACCTGGAAGTACTGGGTGATCATGAAGATGAACCCGAACAGCCCGAAGAACGCCAGGGCGATCGCCGCGCTCGCCGCGCTGAACCGGGGGTTGCGGAAGAGCCGCACGTCGAGCATCGGGTCGGGTCGCCGTGCCTGCCACCAGGCGAAGCCGCTGATGATCACCAGCGACCCGAGGACCCCGCCGACCGTGGCGAAAGATCCCCACCCGTGCTGCGGTGCCTCGATGATCGACCAGGTCAGCAGCGTGATCCCGGCGGCCGACAGGATCGCGCCCAGCGGGTCGAACCGCCCGGCGCGGGGGTCGCGCGACTCCGGCAGCAGGAACCGCCCGGCGATGACCGCCAGCACGACGACCGGCACGGACACGTAGAACACCGAGGACCAGGAGAAGTGCCGCAGCAGCGCGCCGCCGGCCACCGGGCCGATCGCGACGGCGAGCCCGGAGACGGCGGTCCAGACGCCGATCGCGATGACGCGCTCGCGGACGACGGTGAAGACGTTGTTGAGGATGGCCAGCGTGGCGGGGTACACGAGTGCCGCCGCGAGGCCCATCAGCGCCCGGGCCGCGATCAGCTCGCCGGTGCCGCGCGATAGCGCGGCCCCCACCGAGAACACGCCGAAGAGCAGCAGCCCGAGCTGCAGGAGCCGTCGCCTGCCCAGGCGGTCGCCGAGGTTGCCGCCTAGCAGCAGCAGCCCGGCGAAGGAGAGGGTATACCCGTCGACGACCCACTGCAGGGCCGAGGTCGAGGCGTGCATGTCGCGGCTGATCGTCGGCAGCGCGACGTTGACGATCGTGTTGTCCACCACGACGAGCAGGACGCTGAGGCAGAGCACCGCCAGAATCCACCAGCGCCGGTCGTGGTTGGCAATACCTGTGCGGGTTTCCATGGGAGAGACCCCCTTGTGCGAAGCTCATAGAACGTTGTTACATAACTATGTAACAACGTTCTATAGTCTGTCAAGGGGCTAGTGAACGACCTGGATCGGGGAAGATGGTCCGCATGAGAGAAGCTGGTGCGCCGAGCGCGCGCCGCGGCCGGACGCCGTCGGCGGATGTCGAGCGCGAGCTCCTTGCCGCCGCCGAGGCGGTGCTCGTCAGGGACGGCCCGGGCGGGCTGACCGTCCGCGCGGTCGCCGCCGAGGCGGGCATCGCCCCGATGGGCGTCTATAACCGTCTCGGAGGCAAGGACGGGCTGGTTGACGCGCTGCTGATCAAGGGCTTCGACGGGCTCCGCGCCGCCGTCGACGCGGCCGTGAACGACACGGCGCAGCCGAGCATGCGCGCCCGGCTGTTCGCCTGCGGCATGAACTACCGTCAGTTCGCGCTGGACAACCCGCACTTCTACGCGATCATGTTCGAGGACGCGATCCCGCACGAGCGCGACAACGAGGAGGTCGCGGAGCACGCCAGGGCGGCCTTCGGCGCGCTGGTCCGGGCCGTCGAGCTGGCCGCGGCGGCAGGGGTGCTCGCCGCACCCGACCCCGTCGAAGCCGCGCAGCAGATCTGGTCGGCGGTCCACGGCGCGGTCGCCCTCGAGCTCAAGGGCCTGGTCCTCACGCCCGACCCGCAGTACACCTACCAGGCCTCCCTGGGGACCCTCGTCCGCGGCCTGGCTCCCCGCTAAAGGTCAGCGCCTCAGGCCGGATCGCCCGCCGCGCCCGCGAGCCGGTCGGTGAGGAAGGCGCGCTCGGCCTCGTTTGCGGTCAGTTCCAGGGCCTGCCGGTAGGCGTCGGCCGCGTCGGCGTTCCGGCCGAGCCTGGCCAGCAGGTCTGCCTTGACCGCCGGCAGGTACTGGTAACCGGCCAGGCCCCCGTCCCGCTCAAGGCGCTGGACTTCCGCGAGGGCGGCCTCCGGGCCGGCGACCATAGCGAGCGGGACGGCGCGGTTGAGCGCCACGACGGGAGACGGCCACACCCCCAGCAGCTTGTCGTAGAGGGCGACGAGCTGCGGCCAGTCGGTTTGCTCGTAATCCGGTGCCTCGGCGTACAGGGAGGCGATCGCGGCCTGGAGCACGTAGCGGCCGGGCCGCGCCGTCCGCAGGCAGCCGGTGATCAGGGCCTCGGCCTCGGCGAGCGCGGCCAGGTCCCACCGTGAGCGGTCCTGGTCCGCGAGCCGGATGAGCCGACCGCGGGCGTCGGCGCGGGTCGCGCGGCGGGCATCGGTCACGAGCAGCAGCGCGTGCAGCCCGCGGACCTCGGTCTCGTCGGGCATGAGCTCGCGCAGCATCCGGGTCAGGTGCATGGCCCGCTCGACCAGGTCGGCCCGGACCAGGGACGGTCCGGACGGGGCCGTGTGACCGGCGGTGAAGAGCAGGTGCACGACGTTGAGGACCGCGCGCAGCCGTTCGGGGAGCTCAGCGGGGCGCGGGACCCGGTACGGGATGCGGGCGACGGCGATCTTCTTCTTCGCCCGCGTGATCCGCGCCGCCATCGTCGGCTCAGCGACCAGGAACGCCCGGGCGATATCCGGTGTCGCCACCCCGCACACCAGACGGAGGGTAAGCGCCACCTGAGCGTCGGCGGCGAGCGCCGGGTGGCAGCAGGTGAAGATCAGCCGCAGCCGGTCATCCGGCGCTTGCGTGGGGTCCATGGCATCCTCGCGTCGCTGCCCTTCCCGCCACTGCCCGCGGGGTTCGGCGTCGGACGGCGGCTCTTGCGCTGGCTCGGCTTCGGGCTCGACCAGCAGCGGAAGCCGGGCGCGGAGCGCGCTTTCGCGGCGGATGACGTCGATCGCGCGCCGTCTGGCCGCCGTGGTGAGCCAGGCGGCCGGGTTGTCCGGGATCCCGGCCGTGGCCCAGGACCGCAGCGCCGAAGCGTACGCCTCCTGCACGCACTCCTCCGCCAGGTCCAGGTCCCTGGCGGTGCGCGCCGTCGCCGCGAGCACCCGTGCCCACTCGCGACGGTGCGCGTCCGCGAGGGCCGCTTCCACGGCCGCGGCGTCCGTCACCTGACCTCCCGAGCCAGGTGGCGGACGGGCTCGCCCCGGGGCCCGGGGAGCCGGCAGGCGAGGTTCACCGGTTCTCGGGGCGCAGGTAACTGCTGTGCACCGGCCGGACCTCGACTCCGCCGCCGTCCCGCACGACCGGGTTGGTCTTCGCGATCGCCAGGGCCGCGTCGAGGTCGGGCGCCTCGATCACGTAGAACCCGGCGACGACCTCCTTGGAGTCGATGAACGGGCCGTCGGTGATCATGTTCTCGCGGACGGACGTTGCCATGTCCCTCGGCGTCAGGGCATAGGCGGCGACCATGACGCCGCTGCCGGTGAGTTCGTCCGAGTGGCGGTCGCAGGACTCGATGTCCTCGGGTGTCGCTTCGGGGGCGTGGGCGGAGTCGTGGGTGTAGATCAAGACCGCGTACTGAGCCATGGCGGCTCTCCCTTCCGGTTTGTTCGCTTGGCCTTACACCCCTACGTCGGACGGCCCGGCGGTAATCGACAGTTCCGTGAAAATAATCCGCCCGGATCTCACGGTCCCGGACGGCGTGACCGGGCCAGGCCCAGGGCTACTGCGGTCACCGACGGCGGCGGCCGTCCTGCCTTCGCCCGGCCTGCCCGTGGGCCGCTGGCCTGCTCAGCTGGTCCAGGGGCCGGCCCACTGAACGTGCCAGGTCCGGCCGCCGTCCGTGGTGGCCACGATGCGCTCCTGGGACTTGGACGTGCCGGTGTCCGGGGTCGGGTAGACGGTCTCGCTGCCGGCTACCCAGCCGACCTCGGGGGACAGGAAGCTGGCCGCCTGCGGGTAGGTGATGGCGCCCACGTTTCCCTCCCTGGCCAGGGTCGTGCCGGAGCCGGCGGCGATGTCCCAGGGCGCGGTGCCGGGACCGCATGCCGAGCACCAGTCGATGAAGGCCGCGCTTGAGGAGTCGATCGCCGAGAACGGGCCCGCGTTCGAGCCGGGGGACTCCGCGGCCGGCTTGCCCCCGGGGGTCTGGAAGTACTGCTCGGCGAAGATCGGGGTCGCGCCGGAGGCATCCGCGTGGTAGCCAACGTGCGGGTCCTGGCTCATCGCCGCGCCAGGGCCGATGCGCAGCGCCCAGGCAGAGCCGTCGTTGGCGCACTCGACGCTCATGCCGGCCGGATAGCCCGACCCGAGCGCCCCGGCCATCGGGGTCAGTACTGTCCAGTCCTTGCCGCCGTCCGAGGTCCGGTACAGCAGCCCGGCGGCCCCCAGCCAGCCGTGCCGCGGGTCGCTGAAGCAGGCCGTCTGCGCGTTGGCCGGAGTCGCGAGCGTGCGCCAGGTGCGCCCGCCGTCGCTGGTGGTCAGCACCACGCCGCCGAGAACAGGCATCGCGGGGTCGGTGCCGCCCACGTTCTGCCCGCCCGCCACGGCGAACCCGGTCGCCGGGGAGATGAAGTGCACGGACCGGATCACCGGGCACGGCTCGGGCAGGGCCGTCCAGCGTGACCCGCCGTCGGTCGTGGCGAGCAGGGAGGTGGTGCCGACCGCCCAGCCGTCCTGGCCGCTGATGAAGTCCACGGAGGTCAGGTCGAGCTTGCCGGACAGTTGCACCTGCCAGTGCGCCCCGCCGTCCGCGGTCGCCAGGATCTTGTCCTGGCTGACCGCCCACCCCTGGGCCGCGGACACGAACTGCAGGCCGCCGATGCCCGGCATATACGACACCGCCTGCGCGCTCGGGCAGGAACGCGCGCTTGTGGCGGTGGCCGCCGGGGTACCGGGCGCAGGGGCGCTCGCCCCCGCCGGACTGGCAGGCGCCGGCGCCGCCGGAGTCACCGCCGAGCTCGCGGCGGCTGGGACGGCGGAGGACGACGTGCTCTGGCCTCCGGCGGCACGCGGCGGGCCGGCCCCGCACCCGGCGACAACGACTGAGAGAAAGGCAAGGGCAGCCAGCCGCATACGCATGCCTTGTAGACGGCGAAATCCCGCCTGCGGTTGTGCCGGCGGCCGGTGACCGCCGATACGCAAGACGCGATATGGATAACAGCAAGAAACGCTCGCACCTCCGGCACTCGCTGAAAGTCTCGCCAACTCGACGGCCGGTCACGCGAACGCGGGCATGACCTCCGTCGCGAACAGCTCGGCCGACCGGAGGGTCTCGGCGAACGTCATGTCGCCGAAGGCGAATTCCAGCGCGAAGTAGCTGATGCCCGCCGTCTCCGCGTGCTCCGCGACCCAGGCGCGCGCCCCAGCGGGGTCGCCGGCGTAGCGGTGGCCCGACGCGGTGGAATCGAAACTGCCGGAGGCCACGCCCGGTGGCATCGCGACGTCGAACTTCTTCCACAGGTAGGTGAGGTTGTCCGTGAACGGGGCGAAAGCGCGGCCGGCGATTTCCTGGGCCTTCTCGACCGCGTCGGCGATCACGATCTGCCGCGAGACGCCGAGCGGCGGCAGGTCGGCGTCGGCGCGGCCGAGCGCCGCCCATTCCGCCTTGTAGGCGTCGGTCAGCGTCCGGACCATGGCAGACGGGACGAGCGCCATCATGGGCATCCCCAGGCGGGCGCACCAGCGGGCCTTTTCCGGCGTCCGCGTCGCGTACCAGGGGATGAGGGGCTGCTGCACCGGCCTGGTCACCACCGGGGCCGAGTCGATGTCGTAGTACGCGCCGTGGAAGTCCACGACGTCCGACGACAGCCCGAGGCGGAGGATCTCGAAGGCCTCGTCGAAGCGGGGCTGCGCCTCCGGTCCCGGCACGCCGTGGAAGCCGGTCTCGACCGGGGAGACGCCCCGGCCCACGCCGAGGACGAGCCGGCCGTTCGTGAGCTGGTCGAGCGTGGCGGCCTCTTCCACCATCCGCAGCGGGGGAACGAGCGGCAAGATCGAGATCAGCGTGCCGAGCCGGATAACCGACGTGAGCCGGGACGCGGCGGCCAGCATCAGGTGCGGGGTAGCGATGCCGAGGGGAGTGCCATGGTGCTCGGCGAGCTGGTAGGCGTAGTAGCCGAGCCGCTCGTAGGCCGCGACCAGCTCCAGGCGCTCATCCAGCTGCCGTGCCGCCGGCCGCCCGGTCGCGTCGTTATGGTCGAAGACGGCGAAGAGCATCGTCGTTCCCTTCCTGAGCGCGGTCATGGGACGCGCGGGAGGCGCGAAGCCGCTGCGATCATCGTCTTTCAATTCCCCCAGGTTCGGCTAGGTGGCTGGCCCCCACGTAATTCCGGCTAAAGTCGTGGCGTGCGACGAGGCAGGGGCGGGTGGAGAGTGCACGCGGCAGCGTGCGCGGCCGCCGTCGCCTGCGCTGTCACCGCGGGATGCACGGGCAGCGGTACCTCGGCGAGCCAGGCTCAGCCTTCGAGTCCTGCCCAGTCGGCGGCCGGTGCCGCGCGCAGCGGCGTGCCGTCGGCCGGTTCGCCGACGACCGGCTCGCCTGCCGCCGCGTGCGTCACGCAGGTGCTCGGGAACCTGACCCTCGCCCAGCGCGTCGGGCAGCTGTTCCTGGTCGGCGTGGACGGCGACATCGCCGGGCCCGAGCTGACCGCCGCCGAGCGCACGTATCACTTCGGGTCCCTGCTGCTCAACGAGACCGCCGCCGGCACCGCGGCGCTCGCGGCGCAGACCGCCGCGATGCGGGAGCTCGCGCCGGCGGGAACCGGCGGCGTCCGCTTCTTTATCGCGGCCAACCAGGAAGGCGGGCAGGTACAGCAGCTCACCGGGCCTGGATTCGCCACGATGCCGTCGGAGCTCGTGCAGGGCACGTGGGCGCCGGGCGCGCTGCGCACCGCGGCGGCTGACTGGGGGGCCGACCTGCGCGCCGCGGGCGTCAACCTCGACCTCGCGCCGGTCATGGACGTGGTGCCGCAAGGGACGGCGGCGAGCAACGCGCCGATCGGGGCGCTTGACCGGGAGTTCGGCTTCAACCCCGTGACCAACGGCGAGCACGGGGCCGCCTTCATCCAGGGGATGGCCTCGGCCGGGGTCATGACCGTGGCCAAGCACTTCCCCGGCCTCGGGCAGGTGGCGGGGAACACCGACTTTACGGCTAACGTGGTCGACAACGACACGACGGCGAGTGACCAGTACCTGAACTCGTTCCGCGCCGCGGTCGGCGCCGGGGTGCCGATGGTGATGGTGGCCCTCGCCACGTATACGCAAATCGACCCGGCGGAGCTCGCGGCGTTCTCGCCGACCGTGATGCGGCTGCTCAGGGGCGGGCTCGGCTTCAGCGGGGTCATTGTCTCCGACGACCTGGGCGAGGCGGCCGCGGTGCAGTCGGTCCCGGTGGCGGCGCGGGCCACCGGCTTCCTCACCGCCGGCGGCGATCTTGTCACCTCGCAGAGCCTCGGTCCCGCCGAGCAGATGGCCGCCGCGGTGTTCGCCAAGGCGTCGGGGAACGCCGCGTTCCGCGCCACGGTGACCGCGGCGGCGCAGCGGGTGCTCGCCGCCAAGCAGGCGGCCGGGCTCCTGCCGTGCTGATGTTATTCCCCTGTGTTACGTTCGCGGACATGCGCGGGATGGCATGGCGTTGCGGCGGGCTGCTGCTGAGCACCGCGCTCGCCGTCACGCTCATCGGCTCGTTCACCGAGA
>Ga0209415_10020420_pt1 | contig 10294 bp, 7 predicted proteins | sample PeaSoiSIISIP2007_FD_187696 | JGI IMG/M metagenome (GOLD analysis project Ga0209415, IMG submission 187696) | Peat soil microbial communities from Weissenstadt, Germany - SII-SIP-2007 (SPAdes) (version 2) | ecosystem: Environmental > Terrestrial > Soil > Wetlands > Peat | place: Germany...
GGTGGGTCCGTGCGTGGGTCCGGAGGCAGTCTCCCGTGCGGCCCCGTGCGGGGGCGCGGAGGTGGTGGGTCCGTGCGGGGGCGCGGGGGTGGTCCCTCGGGCAGGCTCGTGCACAGGTCCGGGGGTCGTGCCCTGCGTGGGGCCGAGGGTCGTCGCCCGGATCGGTACAGCCTCTGCTCCGGACTGCGCGACGTGGCAGGCGGCCTCGTGGCCGACGCCGATAGGCTTCAGCTGCGGCGTGACGGTGTGACAGATCTCGATCGCCAGCGGACAGCGCGCGCGGAACCGGCAGCCGGGAGTCGGATCGATCACCTTCGGCGGCTCGCCCCGATCGGTCTCCGCGCCCACGCCGAGCGGCGCCCGTGGATCGGGCACGGCCGACAGCAGCAGCTGAGTGTAGGGGTGCCTGGGACTGGCCAGGACATCCTCGACCGGCCCGGACTCGGCTATCTGGGCCGCATACATGATGACCAGGCGGTCGGCGACGTATCGCGCGCTGGCCAGGTCGTGGGTGATGTAGAGGATCGACACGCCCTGGGAGTCGCGAAGTTCCACCATCAGGTTGAGCAGGCCGATCCTGATGGACACGTCGAGCATCGAGACAGGCTCGTCGGCGAGGATCAGCTTCGGCCGCGTCGCCAGAGCCTGGGCGAAGCCGACTCGCTGCCGCTGCCCGCCGCTGAGCTCGTGCGTGTAACGCTGGAGCACGTCCGCGGCCGGGGTCAGCCCGACGACCTCGAACACATGCTGGGCCTCAGCGAAGCGCTCCTGCTTCGACAGATCGGGCCGGTGCAGTTTCAGGCCCCGCATGACCCCGTGCGAGACGCGGAACACCGGGTTAATGGACGCGAACGGGTCCTGGAAGACCATCGGCACCAGGCCGCTGTACCTGAGCCGGTCGGCACGCGATCTGATCGACGACAGCGGCCTGCCCTCGAAGTAGATCGCGCCGCTGGTGGGCTTGTAGATCTGGGCGAGCAGCCGGGCGATCGTCGACTTGCCGCTGCCGCTCTCCCCGGCCAGCGCGACGATCTGGCGTTCACCGATGGACAGGCTGACGTCATCGACCGCGTGCAGGGTGCGCTGCGACAGCGCGTTGCCGATCTTGAAGTGCTTGGTCAGGCGCTCCGTCCGCAGCAGCGGCTCGGTGCCCGGCTCCGTGGCGACGCTGCCGTGCGCTGGACCGGCGGCTAGCCTGGGATCCGGCTCGGCACCGCGCTCGGGGCCGGGCTGGGCGGTCAGCTCTGTCATGGATGGCTCCTGAGGTCCGCGTGATCGGCGCCCTCGTGCAGGAAGCAGCGGACCTGGACGCCGTCGAGCTGGTACAGGCCGGGCGGCTCTGCGCGGCACCTGTCCATGACCTTCGGGCAGCGCGGCGCGAACCTGCATCCCTGCGGCGGCCTGGCCAGGTCCGGCGGGCTGCCCGGGATCCCCCTGAGCTCGCGCCGCGGTCCCCTGATCGACGGGAAGGCCTCCATCAGGCCCGCGGTGTACGGATGCGCGGGCGAGTCGAAGAGCTGCCTGGTCGGCCCGAGCTCGGCGACCTGGCCGGCGTACATCACCATCAGGTGGTCGGAGAAGTGGCTGACCAGGGACATGTCGTGGGTCACGAAGATGACGGCGAAGCCGAACTGCTCCTGAAGCTCCTTGATCTGGACCATCAGCGAGCGCTGCGCGACCACGTCGAGCGCGGAGGTCGGCTCGTCCATGATCACCAGTTCCGGCGTGAACAGCAGCGCCATGGCGATCATCGAGCGCTGCCGCATGCCGCCGGACAGCTGATGCGGGTAGCTGTCCAGGTGGACCGGGTCGATCCCGACCATCCGCATTACCTCGGCCGACCTGGTCGCGATCTCCTGCCTGACGGTCACCCCGTGCGCCCGCATCGCGTCCTTGAACTGCGCGCCGATCGACTTCACCGGGTTGAGCGCGTTCATCGCGCTCTGCATGACCACGGACAGCTGCTTCCAGCGGATCGCGTTGAGCTGGGAGTCGGTCAGCCTGACCATGTCGCGGCCTCTGAAGACCACGCTTCCGCCGATGACCTCCGCAGGCGGGGAGAGCAGTTGCGCGATGGCGAACAGCAGCGTCGACTTGCCGCAGCCTGACTCGCCGACGATCGCGACGAACTCGCCAGGGTCCAGGGCGAAGTTGACCCGGTCGACCGCGACGACCGGCCCGGAGTCCAGCAGGTACTCCACGGACAGGTCGTGCACCTCGAGGATGGCGTCGGGACGTGATGGCACTCCGGGGCTCTCGTCCGCCGCCGACGGTGAGGTCGCCGGATGAGATCGTCCGCGCCGTCGACCTGCCCAGCCTCCCGGCCGGTCATCGGTGACCTCGGGCAGCGGTTCAGCGGCTCTGCTTGACACGGGCCCTCCTCAACGGCCGCAGCGCTGGGTTCCCGATCTCGTCGAACGCGTAGTTCAGCAGGGCGAAGGCGGCGCCGAGGGCGACGATGCACAGGCCGGGGGCGATGATCCACAAGGCCTGGCCGGTCTGGAACGCCTCGTTGTTCTCCGCGGCGCGCAGCATCGTGCCCCAGCTCACGATCGTCGGGTCGCCCAGGCCGATGAACTGCAGGCTGGTGGAGAACAGCACGGCGTACAGCGCGTTGGTCAGGAAGCTGGCCACGATCAGTGAGGTCATCGTCGGGATGATCTCCACGACCACGATGTAGAGCGGTCGCTCGCCGCGCACCCGGGCCGCCTCGAGGAACTCCCTGTTCCGCAGGGACAGCGCCTGTGATCGCAGCTGCCGAGCGGTGTAGGACCAGCCGGTGAAGGTGATCACCGCGATCATGACCAGGGTGCCCGCGCTGTGCAGGTATCCGGCGATGATGATGAGCAGCGGGAACAGCGGGATCACCAGCAGCACGTCGGTCAGCAGGTTCAGCACCGCGTCCCACAGTCCGCCCAGGTAGGCCGCGGCCACCCCGATCAGCACGGCGATGCCGGTCGCCGCGATCCCGACGCCGAACGCGATCAGCAGCACGGGCCTGGCCCCCCAGATCACCTGGGCGAACATGTCCTGCCCCAGCCCGGTCGTGCCGAGCAGATGATGGGCGGACGGGCCGAGGCTGACGGGGTAGATCATGGCGCTCGGGTCGTCGTGCGCGATCAGGCCGGGGAATGCCGAGACCAGGCAGAAGAGCACGAGCAGCACGAAGCCCCAGGTCGCCTTGCGGTTGGACCGGATCGCGGTCACCATCCGCTGGAGCCCGCGGATGGCCGGGTACCTGCTGCGTGCCGGGAGCCGGCTCTCGGAGATCGGAAGTCCGGCCTGGCCGGGCCCGGCCGGTCCGGTCAGCGGACGGATCATTGCCATGGCTATCCAGCGTCCCTGGTCCGTGGGTCGAGCAGCGCGGTGGCGATGTCGGAGATCAGGATGGCCACAAGCACGGCCACCGTGATGAGCAGGAACAGCGCCTGCATCAGCGGGTAGTCCTCGTTGTCGACCGCGGCGAGCAGCCAGTAGCCGACGCCCTGGTAGTTGAACACGTACTCGATCAGGATCGCCCCGCCGAGCACGAAGCCCAGCGACATGGCGAATCCGGTGAGGTTGGGCAGGATCGCGTTGCGGGCCGCGTAGTCGAGCATGATCCGCCGGCCGGACAGGCCTTTGGCCCTGGCCATCCTGACGTAGTCCTCGGCCAGGGTGGTGATCATGGTGTTGCGCATGGTCAGGATCCAGGTCCCGATCGTGGTGATCAGGAGCGTGGTCGCGGGCAGGACGGCGTGCTCGAGCACGTTCCCGATGAACGACAGCGAGAACGACGGGGTCAGGGTGTAGTCGTAGCTGAAGAAGTACGGCAGCCACTTGAGCTGCACGCCGAAGATCAGGATCAGCACCAGCCCGAGCCAGAAGTACGGGATCACCGACGTGATCACGAACGTCGGGGGCATGATGCTGTCCAGCGCGCCGCCCCGCCGCCACGCGCCGAGGATCCCGATCCCGGTGCCAAGGATGAAGGCGAAGATGGTGGTGATCCCGACCAGGCCGAGGGTCCACGGGATCGCGTTCATCACGATGTGCCCGACCGAGGCCGGGTACTGCGACAGCGAGGTGCCGAACCTGCCGGTCGCCATGTTGCCCAGGTAGCTTCCGTACTGGCTGATCAGGCTCTTGTGCGTCTCCACGCCGAACTGCGACTCAAGCGCCTTGAGCGCCTGCGGGGACACGCCGCCCTTGAACTTCGCGATCATCGCCACGGCCGGGTTTCCGGGCATCAGCCTGGGCAGCAGGAAATTGAGCGTGAGCGCGGCCCACAGGGTCAGCACGAAGAAGGCCAGGCGGCGAAGCGCGAATCTCATGCCCTATCCTCCCGGTCTCATCATCGCGGTGCTGATGTCATCCGGCTAGCCGCAATGCGCCGGGTCTGGTGACGGAGGTCATGGGTGGGGGAGCGGAGGCAGGAGGAGGCGAGGTGCCTCCCCCTGCCTGCCGTCTCTTACTTGGGTGCCAGGCGCAGCATCACCTGCGCCCAGTCCGGGTAGTTGTACGCGGCCGGCTGTGCGTACGGGTTGCCTGGCGTCGGCCAGCCGGAGAACTTGCTGGTGTCGTACTGGAACCAGTCCACGGACTCGGTCACCGGGATGACCGGCACCTCCTTGAGCATGACCAGCTCAAGCTGACTCACGATCTGCTGCTGGGTCGCCGCCGAGGTGGTCGACCCGAACGAGTTGATCAGCGTGTCGGTGGCCGGGTTGCTGTACCGCTCGAAGTTGGAGCCCGCCGGCGTGCCGATCGGGGCCGAGTTGGCCGAGAACAGCAGCTGGCGCAGCTCGAAGTACGGGCTGGGCCCGCCGGTCTCGCTGCCGTAGCCCAGCTGGTACTGGCCGGCGTAGAGCTTCGCCTGGTAGGTGGTGGCCGACAGGTCCTGCGCTGTCGCCTGGATGCCGACCGCCTTAAGGTCAGCCACGATCACGGCCACCGCGTTCACCCAGTCGGAGAACCCGCCGTTATTGATGATGGAGAAGGACAGCTTCTGCCCGCCCTTGGCGAAGATGCCGTCAGATCCCTTCTTGAAGCCAGCGGCGGTCAGGATCTGCATGGCCTTCGCCGGGTTGTAGGCGTAGTTGTTGCCGAACGCCGCCGCCTGTGAGGTGTCGAGCCAGCTTGAGAACGTCGGCGTGACGATACCGGTCTGGTTCGAGGCCGGCTCGTACCCGAACTCGCCAATCTGGGACGCGCGCTGCCGGTTGATCGCGTACGCCATCGCCTGGCGCACCGCCACGTTCTTCAGCAGCGGGTTGGTCAGGTTGATGAACAGGCTGACGTTGGCGACCGGCGGGAACCACCACTTGATGCTCGGCTGGCCAGCCATGAACTTGCTGATGTCGGGGATGAACTGGCTGCCCCACTGCGCCTGGCCGTTGGCCAGGAAGGTGTTGGCCGTGTCGTTGGTGAGGAACGCCGGGTAGTTGACCGTCGCTATCTTCGGCAGGCCGGCCTGCCAGTAATGCGGGTTGGCCTTGTAGGCGATGTTCTGCGGTGAGCAGGTCTTGCTGCTGACCGTGTAGGGACCGGTGCCGATCGGGTTGGTGTCCGGGAACTTACCCGGGTTGGAGATCTTCGACCAGATCTTCTGCGACACGATGCCGACCTGGTCGGCGATGTAGTAGAAGTACGGCACAGCCTGCGTCTTGAAGGTCATCACGACCTGGTCGGCGCCCTGCTGGGTGACGCTGGAGAGCACGGACCAGACGGCGTTGATGTCCAGGACCTTGTTCTGCTTCAGCAGGTTGAAGGTGTAGACCACGTCGGCGGCGGTCAGCGGGGTGCCGTTGGAGAACTTCACGCCGGGTCGGATCGTGAATGTCAGGGTCTTGTTCCCGTTGCTCCACACCCACTTGGTAGCCAGCCAGGGGGTCTCCTTGGCGTTCTGGAGCGTGTTGACGAACACGAGCGGCTCGTAGACCGTCCCGAGGGAGAACGAGATGTAGGACAGGTTGAACGGGCTGAAGTCACACGTCCAGTTCCCGCCGCTTTCGTTGTCGATGGTCAGGACGCCGCTGGCGTGACTGGATGGCGGTCCCGAGCTCGAGCTGCTTGACGAGCAGGATGCGGCCAGCAGACTGACGGCGATGACGACCCCGAGTGTGGTTAGGCGTCTCATTGCTTCGGCCCTTCGGTGAAATGCTTGCGCGTGGCGATCTGGGTGTCCGCCTCAACTCGCGCTGGCGCCGGGCGATGACCGGGCGGCTCGTGCGTCGGACGGCTGCTTGCGGCAGAGCATCTGCCGGTGATTATGCCAGTAATTCGGATAGCGGGATGAACGGAGCAAACTAGCACGTCTTCGGCGGTCTGGTGCTTGATGCCGGAATTCTTGCTTACCGCGCGACCTGCTGTCAGCCCGCAGCCGGGCAGCGCCGTGATGCGGACCGGGGGTCCGCTGGTAACCGGGGAGTGTCCGACCATGACCTGCCAGTCCATAACAATGCCGGCAACAAGCTATCGTTCGAGATAGTTAGGACAGTATCCTAACTATCCAGGCCGTGACAGAGCCCGTGTCCGAACCGTAATCTGCGGCGCCGGACCGGGGTCGGGGTGCGGGAGGCTGCCTCCAGTGGACATGATCTCGTTCGGGTCGGTCTTCCTTGAGCTGGTCTTCGGGCATGTGCCCGAGCTGCCCGGGCCAGGCGAGGAAGTCTTCACCGACGAGTTCGCGCTGTCCTGCGGCGGGGCGGTCACCAGCGCCACGGCGGCCGCGGCGGCCGGAGCACGGGCCGGCCTCGCCACCGTGCTCGGCGACGATTTCGGCTCCCAGGTGGTGACCGAGCACTGTGCCGCCGTCGGCGTCGATCTGTCCCCGTCGGCACGGGTAGCCCGGCCGGCCGCCGGAATCACGGTCGTGCTGAACTTCGACGGCGACCGGGGCTTCGTCACGCACATGCCGCCGGCCGGCGAGGACGAGCAGCCGGAACCAGAACGCTGGCGTGAGGTGCTGCGCGACTCCAGGCCGAGCTGGTGCTACCTGCATGCCGGCCCGGGGGTGCCCGATCTGCTGCGTGAGGCACGCAGGCTCGGGTGCAGGATCGTGCTCGACATGTCGCTCGGCGAGGAGCGCGAGGAGCGCGACATCATCATCGAGTGCGTGGCGCTCGCCGATATCTTCGTGCCCAACGGAGACGAGCTGCTGCGGCTGACCGGAACGGGCGCGATCGAGCCTGCCCTGGCCGCCGCCGCGGCGTGGGGGACGCAGCTTGTCGTCAAGCGCGGCGCGGCGGGAGCGCTTGTCGCGGGCCCGGACGGCTCGGTCACCGAGGTTCGCGATGGCGTCCGCGAGGTCACTGTCGCCGATCTCACCGGAGCGGGCGACAGCTTCGCCGGTGCCATGATCGCGGCGCTGCTCGGTGGCGCCCGGCTGACCGAGGCGGTCGTCGCGGGCAACGCTGCCGGGTCCCAGGCCGTGAGCCGGCTTGGCGCTGTCGGCCAGGTTCGGGGAGCCGGCCTTGGTACGGGCTGGCCGTTGCCCCCAAAGGTTGTCAAGGAGGCAGCCACAGCGCACGCCGCGCCGTGGCTGCGGCGAGTCATGGAGCAGGGACGATGAAGCTAGCGATTCTCGGCGGCGGCGGAGTGCGGATGCCCGCCTTCGTCCGTGCGGTGCTTGCCAGCAGGCCGGGCGCCTTCGACCAGATCTGCCTGTTCGAGCCGGACGCGCTGCGGCGGGAGACGACCTGCAGGCTGGCGTCGGAGATCGCGGTCGTGCTCGGCCAGCCTGGAGTGGTCACCGTCACGGCCGACGCGGCTGAGGCGTTCACCGGCGCGGACTATGTGTTCTCCGCGATCCGGGTCGGCGGTGACCGCGGCCGGGTGATCGATGAGCAGGTCGCGCTCCGGCGCGGGATCGTCGGCCAGGAGACCACCGGACCTGGCGGGTGCGCGATGGCGCTCCGGACGATCCCGGTCGTGCTGTCCTACTGCGAGCTGCTCGAGCAGTGTGCGCCGGGCGCGGTCCTGATCAACTTCACGAACCCGGCCGGGCTGATCACCCAGGCGATCAGCGCTCAGGGAAGGGTGCGGGCGGTCGGTGTGTGCGATACCCCGTCGGGCACGATCGAGCACCTGACGGCGTTCCTGGGCGCTGACCGTGATGACGGCGTCGTGGCCAGCTACGGGGGCCTGAATCACCTTGGCTGGGTCAGCTCGTTCATCGTGGACGGCCAGGAGCGGATGGGTGAGCTGCTGGCCAGGTTCGCCGATCTGCAGCTCTACGATCAGCATTTCGCTGCCTTCGACCCCGAGCTGGTGCGCCGGGTCGGCGCCATTCCGACCGAGTACGTGTACTACTACTACGACGCCAGGCGGTATCTCGACGGCGTGGCCAGGGCCGGCGCCAGCCGGGGCGAGGACGTGCTGCGGCTGAACGACGAGCTGCTGACCGCGATCGGCCGGGCCTTCGCGGCCGGTGACGTGCACGCGGCCTGGTCGGCCTACGCGAGCCTGCTCGGAGTGCGGCGCGACACCTACATGCGGACAGACACCGAGGGAGACAGCGGGCAGGCACAGGCGCGGGAGCGGCGTGCCGCGCAGGGGGCTGAGCCGATCGAGGCGGACAAGATCGGCGGCTACGAGGGCCTGGCGCTGCGCGTGATCGACGGGCTGGCCGGGCGCGGCGCGAGTGACGTCATCGTCAACCTGCGCAATGACGCGAGCCTGGACTTCCTCGACCCCGACGACATCGTGGAGGTTCCGGCCCGGGTGGACACCGACGGCCTGTCGAAGCTGGCGCCGCCCGACCTGCCGAGGTCGGCACGGGCGCTGGTGATGGCCGTGAAGGACTACGAGCGCGGCATCGTCGAGGCGGCCGTCTCGGGCGACGCCGGCCTGGCTGCCGTGGCGCTGTCCGAGCATCCGCTGGTGCCGGGAATCACCGCCGCCAGGGAACTGATCGCCGAGTACATTGACCTGCACGGCGAGCACCTCGCCTACCTGGCCAGATGACAGACAGCCTGCCGGACCTGACCGGCTCGGGCCAGGCCGGCGCCGGCGGCGGTGCTGGCGGTGCTGGCGGCGGCGGGCAGGCGGCCCGCCCTCAGCTCATCCGGGCGATGAACGAGCAGCTCCTGCTCAATCAGATCCGCCAGCTCGGGCTGTGCTCGCGGGCCGACCTGGCGCGGCTGTCCGGGCTGTCCAAGCCGACGGTCTCGCTAGCGCTGGCGAACGTCGAGCGCTCCGGCCTGGTCCGTACGGCGGGGCAGCGCACCGGCATGCCAGGGCGGTCGGCGGTGCTCTACGAGATCAGGCCGGAGGCCGGCTACGTGCTCGGGCTGGACATCGGGCACGAGTACATGCGCGGCGCGCTGACCGACCTGAGCGGCGAGATCCGGGCCAAGGCCGAGTCCCGATCACCGTCCGCGAGCGTGAGCAGGCGGGTAGGAGAGCTGATCAGGCTGGCCGACGGCATCTGCGCGGCAGCGGGAATCGTCAGGGGGCAGGTCACCCAGACCGTGCTGGGTAGTCCTGGTGTCTACGACCCGGGGCGTGACGCCATGGCGCTGACCGGCGGCCTGCCCGGCTGGGACCGGCCGGCCGTGCTTGCCGACCTGCGCGAGGCGTTCGGCCAGGACCTGGTGGTGGAGAACGACGTCGATGCGGCCGCACTGGCCGAGCGGGAGCACGGGCACGGGCGAGAGTTCCCGAGCTTCGCATTCGTATCCATCGGGACCGGGATCGGCATGGGGCTCGTGCTCAACGGGCACCTGCACCGGGGAGCGCACGGCGTCGCCGGCGAGATCGCGTTCCTCCCGATCGCCGATGACGCCGGCCCGGCTGGTCAGGTCCAGGGAGCGGGCGGCGCGGGCGGCTCTGGCCTGGGTGCGGGCGGCCACGGCGCCGGGGGCCAGGATCACGAGGCGCGCAGGCGCGGCACCCTGGAAGCGGCGAGCTCGGCGGCGGCGATCGTGCGCGCGGCGCGGCGGGCCGGCCTGCGGATGACCTCGGCGCGCCAGGTCTTCGCTGCGGCGGCGGCCGGCGAGGCGCGTGCCGCCGCCGTGGTGGCGGCCGAGGCGAGGCTGGTCGCCAAGGCGATCTGCGCGATCGTCACCGTGGTCGATCCGGGGCTCGTGGTGCTCGGCGGTGGCATCGGCCAGGCGCCTGGCTTCGCCGCCGCCGTGACCGCCGTGCTCCGCCGGATCGCGCCGGTGCTGCCCGAGATCAGGGTGAGCGCGCTCGGCACCAGTGCCGTGGTCGATGGCTGCCTCGCGTCTGGCGCTGACCTGGCCTGGCGACGGCTCACCGCATCGCTGCCCGCAGCCCAGCCCGACCTGCCGCCGGTCGCCCAGGCCTGAGA
>Ga0209415_10020421_pt1 | contig 10294 bp, 6 predicted proteins | sample PeaSoiSIISIP2007_FD_187696 | JGI IMG/M metagenome (GOLD analysis project Ga0209415, IMG submission 187696) | Peat soil microbial communities from Weissenstadt, Germany - SII-SIP-2007 (SPAdes) (version 2) | ecosystem: Environmental > Terrestrial > Soil > Wetlands > Peat | place: Germany...
CGAACCACTCGTCCGCTACCTTCCTGTCACGGAAGTCCTCATCCACGTAGGTCCCGCCGAATATGACGGCGGCAATCCCGTGCTCCTGGAGCATCTTGCTGCCCATGCCGCCCCGACCGGCCCAGGTATCCACGGCGGTGAGCTTTCCCTGGACCACAGGCACCGAGAGAATGCCGCCCATGTCCGTGGAGAGCGCGGCCGGTCCGGTTGCGAGGACCCGCGGGTCGGTTGCATAGCGGCCTCCGAGAAGCGCGTACACGTGGTCCATGAGCGCGTAAGCGCCTCCCCGGCCGTGCGCCCAGACCTCGGTTGCCTGCACGGGCAGGAGCTCCACTTCCACTTCCTCCCCGCGGTTTCGGTTCAGGTACAGGATGGAAGGGAGGGGCGCCTTGCCGATGAGGGACACCATGTTCAGCCCGAGGTTGTCGAACACGAGGCCGGCACCTCCCATGGACGAGACAAAGAAACCGCGCCAGCACGGGGAGAACCCGGTCACGAAGAGGCGATTCGAGCCGGGAAAAATCGAGCCGGCGAGGAGGCCCACGCCGACGTTCAGGGACTGCGTGTGGGAGGAAAGGTGGAGACCGAGGTCAACGGGTCCAAAGAATCTCCCGACCTCGTAGCGGCGGACCCTGTAGAAGCCCGTGTGCGCATCGATCAGGAGCACCTTCTGGTCCATCTATTGGTCTCCGAGGCAGGTCCCTACCCGCCTCGCGGTCTGGATCCAGGGATGGTCCGGGGGAACCGTCTTCACTTTTCCGGCAACTTCCTCTATCGGCACGGGGGCCACTCCTTCCCCGCGGGCGGCCACCATGACGCCGAAAGCTCCCTGGGCGATGAAATCCGCGCAGGCGGTCCCGAGGCGGGTAGCCAGCAGGCGATCCGCGGGAGAGGGGGTGCCTCCCCGTTGGACGTAGCCCAGGATGGTGACGCGTGATTCCAGGCCCGTCAGCTCCTCCAGCTGCCGGGCGAGCCTCATTGTGTTGCCCTCATGGTGGGTATCCAGCGTTCCCAGCTCCAGGCGCGCGGCCTGCCGGTCAGTCTCGGTCTGCGCCGCCGCCCTTTTCTGCTCCGCGGCTCGCCGCGTGTGCCAGTCCGCGCCGCTCATGGCGCCTTCGGCCACCGCCACGATGCTGAAGTTCGTGCCATGCCTGCTGCGTTCCCGGATTGCCTGGGCTATGCTGCCCACCTCGTAGGGAATCTCCGGGATCAGAATCACGTCAGCGCCGCCGGCGATCCCGGCCCCGAGCGCGAGCCACCCGGCCCGGTTGCCCATGACCTCCACCACGACGATACGGTGGTGGCTGTGCGCCGTGCTGTGCAGCCGGTCAATCGCGTCTGTGGCGATCCCCATGGCCGTGTCGAATCCGAAGGTCGCATCCGTCAGGGCGACATCGTTGTCGATTGTCTTGGGCAGCGTTATCACGGGGAGCCCGGCCTTCACCAGCCGCAAGGCGTTGCGCTGGGTCCCTCCGCCGCCCAGGCATACCAGGACGTTCAGGCTGTTCTTTCTGCAGACATCGACGATCTCCGCCGTCATGTCGCGGGCCTGGCCGTTGATTTCCATTCGGTGCGGCTTGTCCCTGCTCGTTCCCAGGATGGTGCCGCCGACAGTGAGGATGCCTGACAAGGTGGTCTTGTCCAGCTGCATGGTACGGTTCTCCGCCAGCCCGCGGAACCCGTCGCGGAAGCCGATGAACTCCATCCCGTAGTGCCCCAGCGCCGCCTTCCCGACCCCACGGATGGCCGCGTTCAACCCGGGGCTGTCACCGCCTGCCGTGAGGATCCCGATGCGCGTCTTTTTTGCCATGCGCCATTATAGCCGGCCGATGGGTGCGGTTGCCATGGGTCATCTTTCCGGCGCCGCGACGCTCAGCTGCGTCCCAGGAGAGTCTCCAGGGCCCGCGCCAGCTCAGCCTTTCGATACGGCTTCTGGATGATGACCGCGGGGCCGTCTCCCGCGAAACGGGCGGCCACTTCCTGCTCGCCATAGCCCGTGGAGACCGCGACACGAACACGGGAATCAATGGCGCGCAGCTCCCGGAAGGTCTCCGCCCCGTCCATGCGAGGCATCGTCAGGTCCAGGATGACGCAGGCCACCTCAGCCCTGTGGTCGCGAAACATCGTGAGCGCCTGGATCCCGTCGGTGGCCGTTATCACGGTGAAGCCGATCCTTTCCAGCATCACCTTCCCGACGGCAAGGACCGTCTCCTCGTCGTCGACCAGAAGGACAGTGCCGCTGCCTTTCCATTCCGGGGAGCCCCTGGGGCGCAGTGCTTGATCGTGAGGGCCTTTCGAAGCCACGGGAAGGTACACGCGGAAAGTCGTCCCCTTGCCGGGAACGCTTGTCACCCGGATTGCCCCCTTGTGGGCCCGGACGATCCCCAGCACGGCAGCCAGTCCGAGCCCGCGGCCGGTGAACTTGGTCGAGAAAAAGGGGTCGAAAATTTTCGGGATCGTGGCCTCATCCATCCCGATCCCGGTGTCATCCACCTGGATGTACACGTAGGGCCCCTCCGGCAGCGGGCCTCCCGGGAAACATCCGGCAAGGTACTCCGCCGTGCAGTCCCTGACCCCCGTGGCCACGGAGACGTCTCCCACCTCCGCGCCAAGGGCCTCCGAGGCGTTGATGATCAGGTTCATTACGATCTGGCGGATCTGCGTCGCATCCGCCGTCACCAGGGGGAGGCCGTCCGGAAGTGCCGAGCGCAGGGTCGCTTTTTTGGACACGGAGACCTGCACCATGTGCGTCATCCCGCGCACCAGCGCGGAGATGTCGACTGATTCCACGACGACCCGCGCTCTCCCGGAGTATGCGAGCATCTGGCGGCACAGGTCAGCGGCCCTCCGTGACGCTTCGTCGATGCTTCTGATCCTTTCGCGGGCGGGGGAGGCGGCAGGCAGGTCACCGTGGGCGAGCTCCGCGTTTCCCAGGATGGACGTCAGGATGTTGTTGAAGTCATGCGCAATCCCGCCGGCCAGGACGCCGAGGCTCTCCAGCTTCTGCGCCTGCAGCATCTGGGCCTCCAGAGCGCGTTGGGCGTCTTCCCTCCGGCGCCGTTCGCTGATATCGCGCGTAATGCCCAGGAGGCGGAGGAAGCTCCCCCCTTCGTCGAAGAGCGGAGTGACGATCACTTCCGTCCACACCGTGCTGCCGTCTTTGCAGGGCTGTTCCACCTCCTGCGGCGGGAGGTCGAAGCCACGCTGCCCTTCCCCGATCCGTCGGGAAAGCTCATCGATGAGGCCCTGCACGAGCAGGAGTGAGTCGGGAGTGAGAGCTTTCTCCAGGGATTGGTCCATCACTTCCTGGGGAGTGTAGCCTCGCAGCTTCTGGACCGAGGGGCTGATGTACGTGAAACGCCCCTGCAGATCCATGGTCCAAATGACGTCATCAGCATTCTCCGCGAGCAGGCGGAACTGCGCTTCGCTCCGTCGAAGCTCCTCCATGGTGGCCCGCAGCTCAACGGTGCGCGCCCTGATCCGCCGGCGCAAGGCCACGGCAAGCAGGACGAGCCCGAGCAGGAGGGCCCCTGCGCCAAGCGCGGCGGCCAGCGCGTAGGCGCCATACTGGTAATAGATCATGCGCTGAATGGGCGTCCCCAGCCACCGTCTCTCGATCTCGCGATTCTCCGAGGGCGTGATCCGAGAGAAGCCTTCCTCCACAAGGGAAAGCAGGGCGTGGTTGCCCTTGTGAACAGCCCGGTGCAACTCCCCGATGTAAAGGGGAGCGCTTCTGCGGAAGTCACCCTCCAGATCCATCTTGTAGAGGTAGTACAGAGCCGGAGGAAGGTCAGCGCAGAAGACCTTGATGCGCTTCTCCGCGGCAGCCTTGACGAGGCCCCGGTAGGTGGGGAACTCGTCCAGGGATGTGATTCCCGCCTGCCGCAGGAAGGCCACTGCCGCGTCTCCGCTTTTCACCCCGACAGTGAAGCCCAGAAGAGAGCGGGGATCATTCGTGATGCCTCCGATCTCCCGGGGAAAAAACACCGGCACCTCGATCCGCGCGTAGGGCGGGGAGAAGTCGTACAGCGCAGCCCTTCGCGGCGTCAGGAAGATGCCGTCAATGACGTCCGCGTCCCCGTGGTCCATGAACCACAGCGCCTTGTCCCAGTCGGTTCCCACAAGGGTGACGGCGACCCCTGTTTTCTCCTCCCACAATCGCCAGTCGTCCACCAGGACCCCGCGCAGGTTTCCGCCCTCGTCGCGGAACACGTACGGCGGGTAGGCGTCATCCAGGACGACCGTGATTCGCGAAACGGGGGTTTGGGAGGGGGAGCGGCCTGGCTCCTGTGCCGGCAGCGTCCGCGGTGACGAGAGGAGCACCCCGAGGGCCAGAAGCGCGAAAGCGGCCCCGCGGGGACGTGGGTGACGCATCTTCCCCGGAGTCTCAGCGCACCCGGCTCTCCGCCCGGTCGAGAATCGAAGAGAGGCGCTCAGCGGGATCAGCAATGCGTGATCCCAGCATCATTGCTGCGATGACGTACGGCTTGTAGCCGGCCTGGCGGTACAGCGGGGTCCGGAAGCGCTCGAAGACCGAGGCGGAAACCTCCCCTTCCGGGCAGCTCACCCCCGTGATGTCGGCGGGGAGACAATGGAGGTAGAGGGCGCTGTTGGTCCGCGCCATGAGCTGCTCCGTGCACTCCCAACTCTTGAACCTGGCGTTGTTGGCAAGACACCGCTTCTCCAGCTCTGCAAGCGCCTTGGTGTCCCGCGTCTCCACGATCTTCGTCCGCTCCTCCATCACCGCAAACGGCGCCCAGCTCTTCGGGTATACGATGTCGGCCCCCTCGAACGCCTCTTCCATGGACGAGCTGATGTGGAAGCTCCCTCCCGAGGAGGCTGCGGACTTCCTCGCCTGGGCGACCACGTCCGGCATGAGGGAATAGCCCTCCGGGTAGGCGAGGGAAACGTCCATGCCGAACCGGGTGAAAAGGCCGATGACGCCCTGGGGCACGGAGAGCGGCTTTCCATAGGAGGGAGAGTAGGCCCAGCTCATTGCCACCTTCTTTCCCTTGAGCTTTTCGATGCCGCCCAGCTCTGTCACGAGATGGAGGAAGTCCGCCATTGTCTGCGTGGGGTGATCGATGTCGCACTGGAGGTTGACCACCGTGGGACGCTGCTCCAGGACGCCGTCACGGTAGCTCTGTTCCACCGCCTCGGCAACGTTCAACATGTACGTGTGGCCCTTCCCGATGTACATGTCGTCACGGATGCCAATGACCTCCGCCATGAAGGAGATCATGGTGGCCGTCTCGCGCACCGTCTCCCCGTGCGCTATCTGCGACTTGCCTTCGTCCAGGTCGGAAACCGTGAGACCCAGGAGGTTGCTTGCGGAAGCGAAGCTGAAGCGGGTGCGGGTGGAGTTGTCACGGAACTGGGAGACCGCCAGCCCGGAATCCCAGATCCTGGGGGAGATGTTGTTGGAGCGCAGCTCCTTGAGGATGGCTGCGATCTCCAGGATGGCCTCCAGCTCCTCCCGGGTCTTGTCCCAGGTGAGAAAGAAGTCCTTCCCGTGCAGCCCGGCAGCAGCCTTCCTGCCCAGCGCGTCGATCCGTCTCTGGATGTCATGCGGCGTTATGGTGATCACCTGATCCTCCCCAGTGCTCTCAGTATCTTCTCCGGCGTCATTGGCCAGTCCCGCATCCAGAGGCCCGTTGCGGCGTGGATGGCTGTGGCGAGAGCGGGCGCGGCCCCGTTCATGCTGATCTCGGAGACGCTCTTGCCCCCGAACGGCCCGAAGGGATCATCCGTTTCCACGAACCTCACGTCAAGCTCCCGCGGCAGCTCCTGGATCATGGGCGCACCGTAGTCGGCAAGCGTGGTTGTGAGGCACCGTCCCTGCTCGTCGAAGACCATGTCCTCGTACAGCGCGTGCCCGATGGACTTGAGAATCGCCCCGTATACCTGTCCCTGGGCCAGCTCGGGATTGATGGGCGTGCCGCAATCCGTGATGGCATGGTAGCGGCGCACTTCCACCGCTCCCGTGCGGACGTTGACCGCCACCTCGCAGAAATGCGCGGCGTACGGGAATGCGGCATCATCCGTGGTGAATGATGCGTGCCCGACGAGCTCGCCCGGCCCCTCGCCGCCCTGGCAGTGGTGGGCTATCCGGGCAAAGTCAACGGCCCCGTTCTTTCCCTCGACGATGCCCGGGAACGAGAGGGCAAGCCCGCTGACGGGCTCCTTGAGCATTGTCGCGGCAACCTGGAGGATCCTGTCCCGCAAAGCCTGCGCCGCCTTCAGAGAAGCGTTGCCGCTGAAATAGGTGCCGCTGGAGGCATATGCCCCCTTGTCGAACGGAGTCGTGTCCGTGTCTCCGGAGGTGACGGACACCGTGTCCATGCCGCAGCACAGGGTCTCTGCAACCACCTTGGCAAGCACCGTATCCAGGCCCATGCCTATGTCAGCGCCCCCGGAATACACCATGAGCGTTCCGTCCGAAAGGAGCCTCACATCGGCGCACGCCTGGTCAAGCCCCGGCAGTCCCGAGCCCTGCTGGATGATGGCGACGCCCTTGCCGATCCTCACATCGGGATCCGCGCCGGCGTCTTCCGTCGCGCAACCCCACCCGATGCTCCGGCGTCCCTCGGCGAGCGCGCGTTCCAGGCCGCAGCTGCGCACGTGCGCCGCCGCGCCTTCCCTGCCCTCACCGAGGCTCTTCAGGACCTCCAGGACGTCTCCCTCCCGGACATGGTTCCTGTCGAGGAAGCTCACAAGGTCCATCCCGAGCGCATCAGCCAGCTCCGCGGCCGCCATTTGCAGGGCGAAGGAACCCTGCGGAGCGCCGTAGCCCTGGTAGGCGCCGGAGGGCACGTGGTTCGTGTACCAGCTTCGCACCTCCCAGGCCATGTTGGGGCAGCGGAAGAGGGGGAGAGACTTGGAGCATGCGTTCATGGGGACCGTCAGGCAGTGCTCTCCGTAGGCTCCCGTGTCCGCGTCCGCGGACATCCGGATTGCCGTGAGGGCCCCGTCTTTCTTCGCGCCCATCTTCACCGTGATCCGGAAAGGATGTCGCGTCGTGGCCGCAATGAACTCTTCCTCCCGCGTGTACTTGTACAGGACAGGCCTTCCGGTGCGCACGGTGGCAAAGGCGCACACCTCTTCCATGAGGATGTCCTGCTTGCTCCCGTAGCCTCCGCCCACGCGCTCCTTGATGACTCTGATCCTGTTCTCCGGCATCGCGAGCACCCGCGAAAGGATCCGACGCAGGTGCCACGGCACCTGCGTGGAGGCGTGGACGATCAGGCGATCACCATCCATTTTCGTGTAGGCGACGTGCGGCTCCAGGGGTGTGCACTGGACCCGGCTGGTCGAGTAGCTGCGCTCGATGACCGCATCCGCCTGCTGAAGACCCGCCTCCACATCCCCTGTGCCTCCGGATGCGCTTGCCGCGAGATTCTTTGCCGCCTCCGCGCCGATGGAGAACTGGTACACGATCTCCTGGAGATGGTCCGCGTGGACGGGCGTGAGCGTGCCGCCCATGGCTTCTTCAAGGGAGAGCACGGGGGGGATGACGTCGTACTCTACGCGGATCAGCTCAAGGGCCCGACGGGCAGTCTCTGCATCATCCGCCACCACGGCGGCAACCCTGTCCCCCATGTGCCGCACGGTGCGGCTGAACATGCGGTAGTCGTAGGGCGAAGGCTCCGGAAAACCCTGGCCTGCCTGGCCGTACGCAACGTCGGGACAATTGCGGTAGTCGATCACCAGCGCCACCCCGGGAAGCCGCTGCGCCTCCGCGGTGTCGATGTGCCTGATGAACGCGTGCGCGTGCGGGCTTCGAAGCATGACGAGGACGCAGCTGCCCGTCTCCACCCGATCCTCGACGTAGGCCTTCATGCCCGCCGCAAGCTTCACCCCGTCGATCTTCCTGTGCGATTTGCCGATGACGCGCAGGTCGTCGCGGAACGCGGGGGCAACCGGCTGGTTCCAGCCCTGGTCCTGCCGGCGTTTTCGGGCCAGCTCCACCGCCATGAAGAACTGCTTGTAGCCGGTTGAACGGCTGAACAGCCCGGAGAGAGCGTCGCGAATATCTTCCTCAGTCGGAGCCTGGTTGCGCCGGAGAAGGTCCTCCAGGAGCAAGGCGGCGGCAGGAGCGTTGTAGGCGGATTGAACCACCCCCGCGTCGATCATCGACTGCTGGAGAACGGAGAGTCGTGAGTCCTTGCTCAAGCTCTCCACTGTTTCGATGGAATGGCCTTCTGCCTGACCGGCGACCATGAGACCCGCAAGGACCGCCCTGCCGTCGAAGAGTATCGTGTCGCTGCCCGAAAAGCCTTCTCCGTCATCGCTGGAGCGCACCGAGGGAATGCCGGTGCGCTGCAGGAGGACCTGGAGGCTCTCACCCGGCTCCGCTGAAACCACGCGGCATGAACCGTTGAGCGTAAAGGTGAGCTTCATACAACGCCTTTCCCGCCTGCCATCTCGCGCAGCACATCCGCCGCAAGGACACGCGTCATGTACGCCTTGTACTGGGAGGAGGCATGGATATCCGCCTGCTGAGGAAGCTCCGCCTCCGCAGCCGCTTCTACGTCCGAGCGGGGCGGAAGCGGCTGGCCCGCAAGGGCCGCTTCCAGCTTCGTCAGGCGCAGGATGGACCCCCGGCAATCGGAGACAATGAGCCGCAAATCCACGACAACGGGCTGAAGCGCTTCCGCGCTCGCGGCAACCACGAGGCTCCTGCTGCTGTGGGATGTCCGCGAGACGGCGCGGACGGCCGCTTTGCGACGCGGCTCGGGGATCGAAACGGAGAGAACCAGGCTGGTCCCGGCGAACGAACGGTCAGACAGGAACGCATGCAGGGAGACGGGTTTCTTTCGTCCCGCAACGGACAGCTGCGCCCCCAGCGCCAGGAGGATGGGGACAAGAGCAGAATCCGCGGGATGGAGCGCAAGCTCGCCGCCAATTGTGATCATGTTGCGAAGGGTCCGGGAGGCAGTCAAGGCTGAAGCGCTTCGGACGGCTTCCGGCACGCCGCCGTGATCCACCACCTGTTGCAACGTGGCGCTTGCGCCGATCACGCAGCGCCCCTGATCCGCTGCAATCCCCTGGAGCCCCAGTTTTTCCAGGGAGATGAGCGTTACCGGTGTCTCCGACCGGGAGGCATTCAGCCACGTGCCGCCGCCGAGGTACGCGGAGTGAGGCAAGGATCTCGCCTTCAGGGCTTCCTGAACGCTCTGCGGCCGCAGGATCTCAGTCACCATGACACAATTGTAAATCACCCAGCGACGTGAGCACAAGTGGAACTCCGGGCGCAAATGTTCTATAGTGGACGCCATGGAATGGCGCGCAAGCCACATACTGGTCAAGGAAAAGAAGCTGGCGGACGAGCTTCTCAGGCGGGTCAAGCGGGGGGCAAGCTTCGAGACGATTGCCCGCGAGCACTCGGTGTGCCCCTCCAAGTCGCGCGGCGGAGACCTGGGATGGTTCGGGCCGGGCAAAATGGTGCCGGCCTTCGAGAATGCATGCAAGAGACTGTCCCCGGGCTCGACGAGCGACGTCGTCTCGTCCTCCTTCGGGTATCACATCATCCGGCTGACCGGCCGCAAGGAGTAGGGAAAGGCTTCCCCGCCCGCCCCCGGGTCGCTATTTTCTAGCTCGACCGAAAAGGGGGTGCGGAATGGCGGCCAGGCGCTCGCTTCTCATCTTCGCTGCAATCATCCTCGCGGCATCTTCCCCGGCGTTCGCCCAGGACAAGGTCGGGGAGACGGTCTATCTCGAGGGGGGTGTCTCGCTGGAGAGGAACGGAAAGCCTCTCGATCCCTCTGAGATCCAGACCGGTCTTGCAATCGAGAACTTTGACCTGGTGCGGACGGACGCCGACGGGCTGGCAGAGGTGAGCGTCGACAACCCCCGGACTCCCGCCATGACCATCAAGGTGTCTCCCCACACCCAGTTCTCATTCGAGCTGAGCAAGCTCGGCTCACGGCAGCAGGCCACGGTGGGGCTGGTGGGCGGGACGGTGTCTCTGAAAGTGGCGAAGCTCACGAGCTCGCAGGACCTGAACGTGGCGCTGGACAACGCGGTCATGGGAGTGCGGGGAACTGAGTTCGCCGTCACGACTACGCCGTCCGGAGACATGCTGGTGGTCTGCCGAACCGGGGACGTTGTCGTGACCGACGAGGACGGCAGGGAAGTGCACGCCATCCCGGGGACCGCGATCGAGAGGCGCGCGGGCCGGGGGTTTGCGCAGCTGGCCGTTGGCGCGGCAGACCCTGATGATTTCCGCAAGAGCTGGGAAGACGCGCGGATTTCAGCGCTGAAGGCGGACACCCTCCCGGTCATCCAGCGTGAG
>Ga0209415_10020422_pt1 | contig 10293 bp, 9 predicted proteins | sample PeaSoiSIISIP2007_FD_187696 | JGI IMG/M metagenome (GOLD analysis project Ga0209415, IMG submission 187696) | Peat soil microbial communities from Weissenstadt, Germany - SII-SIP-2007 (SPAdes) (version 2) | ecosystem: Environmental > Terrestrial > Soil > Wetlands > Peat | place: Germany...
CTCGTTCCCGGATTTCATCCTGTTGAACCAATCCCGATGCGACAATTGGCATGATTTGTCTCTCCTTGCATGATAGCGCGGGCCGTGCACCGGTGGACATCACTCCTGAAGTTGCGGAGTTAGCATCGGGCATTCTGGCATCTGGCAAGATCCCTCGCAAAGCTGCCAGCGACGCTGCGCACATCGCGATTGCGGCTGTGCACAGCATGGACTTCCAGGTAACCTGGAATTGCGTGGCATATTGCCAATGCGGTGATCGTCAAGGCGCTCGCTTCCATTTGCCGCGAGCATGCATGCGAATGCCCGGTCATCTGTACGCCCGAGGAACTGTTAGGAGAATAAGCCATGTCGAGGGACCCTATCGTCGATGAAGTCCGACGCGCCCGCGAGAGCGAGGCCGCCAAGCATGGTTTTGACGTCAAGGCGATCCTTTCGGCTGCGAAGAAACGGCAACGCCGCTCAGGGCATCGAGTGGTATCGTTTGTCCGAAAAAATCAGAAGTTGAGCGCTTAGGGCGCCGTATCTGAACAATGCAGCCCGCGGCGATTCCCCGAATTCACTCGGCTGCTGGAACGCTATAGAGGCTTTCGACAGGTGCTGGTCGTGGGCTCATTTCCCAGAGGGCCGTTGGGGACCTGCGCTCAAGTGTCCGACATGGCGACTACCACGCCCAAGTGAAACTTCCTCCACCCGGATTTGTGGACCGGAGCCGTTACCGCGTCCTACTCCGCGCGCAGCGCGATCGCAGGGTCTACTCGTCCCGCGCGCAGCATGGGGGTGATCAGGGCGAGCAGGAGGGATATCGCCAGGACACCAACCGTGCCGGCCCAGGACCAGGGGTCGGTCGCGGGGATGTTGAACAGCTCGGCCGTCAAAGCGCGCGCGGCCAGTTGCGCCAGCCCGTAGCCGAGCGCGGCGCCCGCCGCGATCCAGTAAACGGCCTCGCCGGCGACCTGCCTGGCGATCGCGGAGGGGCTGGCTCCGAGAGCCATCCGGATGCCGATATCGCGGGTGCGCTGTGTCACCAGGAAAGACGCTACCGCATACAATCCGGCCGCAGCCACAAGGAGGGCGAGGCCCGCAAAGGCGGCTAGCAGCGCGGCCAGAAAGCGCGGACGGGCGGTAAGGACGGCCACCTGTTCGGTAACCGTTTTGACGTCGGAGGGCAGTTTCGGATCCACAGCAGCCAGGGATTGCTTCAACAGTCCGGCGGCATCGGCGGCGTTGAGCGTAGTGCGAAGCGCTATGGCGCCGCTGCGCATCGATTCGGCGCGCCGGTTTCGGATCAGGTAGACCTCCGGTTCGCCGTTGCGCGTCAGTCCGCCGCTCCGAATGTCCTTGATCACACCGACCACCTCGTGCCATGGGCCCGAGATGGGCTTGATGGTGTGGCCGATCGAGTCTTGCCCGGGAAACAAGGTGCGTTCCGCGGCTTACGACAGAATCGCAACGGGCGGCCCGTCGCGATCGGCTTCGAGAAACGCGCGGCCCTTGACCACAGGGATGCGAAAGGTCTCGACGTATCCGGGAGTGGCGTAACGAATGCGAAGCAGGCCGGCTTCACGCGACGCGGCCGCTCCGTCAACCGGGAATCCGGTCGTAATGATATAGGTGCCGAGTGGCGACGCATTGGACCAACTGGCCGCGATGGTTCCCGGGGCCGCCTGTATGCGGGCCAGCACCTGCTCGAACAGGGCGGTTTGCCTCTGCGGATCGGGATAATTCGCCGGGTTCAGGGTTATGGCCATGGTGAGGGTTTGTTCGCTCTGGAAACCAAGGGGAACGCGGACCAGATTCAACAAGCTGTGCAGCAAGAGCCCGGAACTGCCGAGCAGCGCAACGGTGAGTGCGATTTGGGTCGAGATCAGCACGAAGCGGGCGCGCGGCCTCAACCCGGCGGTACTGCGCGAACCGGCGCCGATGGATCCCGCGCGCCAACTCGATAGGGCGGGCCACAGGCCGATGGCCACGCCGCAGACGAGAGAGAGCACTGCTGCGACGGCGAATACTCTGAGATCCAGTGAAGCATGCTCGATCTCAGGGATGCTCTTGGGCGCGAGGCGCAGGAAAACCTCGAGCAGGCCCCGGGAGAAGCATACCCCCAATCCTCCGGCGGAGATCGCAAACAGGATACTCTCGGCGAATGCCAGGCGGGCCAGCCTCGCCCTGCCGGCGCCCAAGGCGGCGCGCATTTCAAATTCGCGCGAGCGCGCGGCAATGCGCGCCAGCAGCAGCCCGGTGGCGTTTACGCACACCATCAGCAGGAACACGCCGCTGGCCGCGAGGACCAGCCAGGCCGTTCGGGACGCATCGCCGACCTGTAGATCGCGCAAGTTTCGAACGCGTGCCTTGGTGGGTCCCGTGAACTGAGGGAAAAGTTTGGCGCCGGCGTCGATCAAGGGAGCAATCGCAGCGGTTGCTTGTTGCGCTGTGACGCCCGGTTTCAGACGCCCGACCGTCGTGAAGAACCTGGCGCTCCTCTGGTTTGGGTCGAATGGAGGCAATGGAGGCAACTGTTGTGGCAGGAACAAGTCCGGTTCCCCGATCGGGGATTCGAAGCCAGGCGGCAGTACGCCCACGACGCGCACGGGATTGCCATCGATCTGCAGCATCTTGCCCGCGGCAGCCGGATCCCCGCCGAAACGCCGTTGCCACAGGGCATGGGTGATAATGGCGACCGGGGGCGCTCCCTTGCGATCCTCTTCCGCGGTGAAATTGCGTCCCAGCAAGACGGGTACGCCGAGCACGTCGAAGAAGTTCGACTCAACCCGCGCGCAGCTCAACCGTTCCGGCCGCTCTTCGGTCAGGTCGCAGGGCCCGCCGCGGCCCATCATACTGGTGACGGATTGGAAGGGTTGCGGTGCGGGCTGCCAGAATTGGAAATAGGCGCGTTCCCACATGATCTCAGGCGGGGAAGCTACGCCGGCAAGGGGCAAGACCTCGCCGAAGGAGACCAGACGGTCCGGATCCGCGTACGGAAGAGGCCGGAACAGGATGCGGTCCAAAACCGAAAACAGCGCCGTGGCGGATCCCATCCCCAGGGCCAGAACGGCGACCACGCCGGCGGCAAACGCGGGATTGCGCCGCCAGGTGCGCAGCGTGAACCGCGCATCCCGCAGGAAATCCGCGAACCAGCGGAGACGCCGCGTGTCGCGAAGTTCTTCCTTGGCGAGATCGATGGGTCCGAACTCGCGGCGTGCGCGCAGGCGGGCTTCTTCCGGAGGCAGGCCGCGCGCGATGTAGTCCTGGGTGGCCTGCTCCAGGTGGGATTCGATCTCACGGGACATGCCGGTTTCGAATTTATGGCGTTTGGACATGCGCTACACCTCTTCGTACCCCGGCAGATGGCCTTCCAGGACGAGGTCAATCGCGGTACGCAAGCGTTTCCAGCCTTCGGTTTCCTCCGCAAGCGCTTGGCGGCCCGCTTTGGTGAGCCGGTAGTACTTGGCTTCTTTGCCCGAGTCGTTTGTTTTCCAGCCGGCGGTGAGCAGGCCGCGTTGTTCCATGCGGTACAAAGCGGGATAGAGCGAGCCTTGCCGGATTTGCAGTGCCTCACCGGACATCTGTTCGATGCGGCGGACGATGCCGTAACCGTGCAGCGGTTCGAGAGCCACGATGCGGAGGATCAGCAGGTCCAGCGTGCCCTGAAGCAGGGCCGCATCGCGGGAGGGGGCAGGATCGCTGTGCCTAGGCATACTGTGTATAAGATATGCCAACGTGCCTAGCGTGTCAAGGCATGGGATGCGGCCAATGAGGCTAATGTGGTCCCGCAGTTCTGGGAAGGCTGCGGACAATCAGGAGCCCGCGTTGGGATCGCGCACGGCCGCCGTCATGCGGGCTTATTTTGCCTATGCCCTGGTCCTCCGGATTCCCATCGGCCTTCTCCGCATCCTGCGGTTAGTACGTGCGTTTCATAAATACGCCAACGTATTTTCCAGGCGCCGAACAGGCGTCGACACGAGCGGCGGACGATCCCTTTGGGAACGTCCCTGGTGGCAGAGACCTCGCGGGTTGCGGAGCGCCGGCTGAAGCCGGCGGCAGCCAAGATTGGCTGCCCCACAAACAGTCCAGCATCAGTGGGTTGTCCAGGGGTTCCTGGACGCGCAGGTGGCTGGTCAGTAACCGCGCTGTTTGTCCACCACGTTCATCAGCGGCAGGCCGCTCGCGTAACGCCGCACGTTGTCGGCCAGCAGCCCCACCAGGCGGATCTGACGCTGCGGCGCGAATCCGGCGCTATGGCAGGTGATGATCAGGTTCGGGCAATCCCAGTACGGATGGCTGGAGGGCAACGGCTCGGTGCGTGCCGGGTCCAGACCGGCACCCGCGATCCAGCCTTCCTTCAGCGCCATCACCAGCGCGTTCTCGTCCACCAGCGCTCCCCGTGAGAGGTTGAGGAAGTACGCCGTCTTCTTCATCGCCCGGAAGACCTTCTGGTTGAACATCCCTTCGGTTTCCCTGGTGGCCGGCGCCGCGCTGACCAGTACGTCCACCTGTGGGACCATCTCCATCAGCCACCCCGGCTCGCGGAGCGTCTCCACAAAGATGGGCGTCGCCATGGGCTTCGCATCGGTGGCCAGGATCCGCATGTCGAAGCCATAGTGGGCGCGCATCGCCGTGGCCTGCCCAATGCCGCCCAGGCCGACAATCCCCATGGTCATGCCGTCCACCTCCACCAGGTTCCGCTCAACCTTCCACGTGCGCTGCTGGAACTGCGGAAAGTAATACTTATTGAGCCCGCGGGTCAGACACAAGAGCATCCCGATGGCCGTCTCCGAGATGGCCGGCGCGAAGATCCGCGCCATGTTAGTCACCACCACGCCGCTCTTGATCAGCTCCGGAAACAGCACCCGCTCCATGCCCGCTTCGGTAGCCTGCATCCACCGCAGGTTCCTGGCCTTCGCCAGCATCTCCGCGTTGATCGCTCCGAAAACCACATCGGCCTCGGGCAGCGCCTGGTTCAATTCGCCGGCGTTGGCGGGTATCGTAAGCTGAACGTTTTTGCCCTGGGACTGGATCTGCTTGACCTCCTCCGCCGTGTACCTGGGAGGCGGGACTACGGATGAGGCGGTTGCCGTCACGATTCGGATGCGCTCGGGTGGCGGGCTGAATATGGCAATTCGGTCCGAGGTAAGTGGCATGGGCGCCGCCGGAGCCGCAGCCGCGGCTGCCAGGAATAATCGGCGAGATACCGAATAATCGGTCACGATCTTCTCCTTTGGTGTGTAGTGGTCGCGACTTCGTGTTCCCCGCCACTCGGGTGACCCGGGTGGTGTCAAGCGAAGACCAGCCACTACGATTTTGCGCCCTTCCCCGGCCCAATTCAAGCTCTTAATGCAACTTGCGGGAGGAAAGCCCGGCGGACGGGTGCTGAGCCGATGTGGGGATTTCGAGATCCAGTCCAGGAAACCCGCTCCCTAACCAGGACGAGCCGGAACCAAGGGAGATCGTGTCCTTGAGGACCCAGAGGGTACCCCGGCGCGGAGCACGCGGAGGAAGACGCGGAGAAAAGCAAAGTCAAAACCTGAGAGCGCTGAGGAAGCGGAGCGCGCTGAGAAAACCGTGTTTGGCGGCGCCGGAGCGGTTCGCCGAGCCAGGTTCCCCCACATCGGTTAAGCACAGTCTGGCGGACGGGGGTACACGAAACACGACTCGGGAGTCTAAAATAGGAGTTCCGATCCAGCGTCCAAGATCAGCCGATCGGATAGAAGGAGTGCCGAAATGCGCACCACATTCGCGTTCCTGCTGGCTCTCGCCCTGGCCGCGGCGGGCAGCGCACAGAGCGGGTCATCGAAGACGCTGGACATGTATTTCATCGACACCGAGGGCGGGCACGCTACGCTGTATGTTTCCCCGTCCGGGGAGTCGCTCCTCATGGATACCGGCAGCCCCGGCGGCCGCGATGCGGACCGCATCATGGCTGTCATTCAAGCCGCCGGCGTGAAGCAGATCGACCACCTCATACTGACCCACTACCACAGCGACCATGTGGGCGGCCTGCAGGAATTGGCGACGCGGATTCCCATCCTGCATTTCATCGATCATGGCCCTACCTCGGAGCCGAAGGAGCAGGTGCCCGGATTCCAGAAGATGTACGCGGAGATGAACAGCAAGGTCAAACACACGGTGGCGAAGCCCGGCGATAAGATCCCGTTCGCCGGTGTGACGGTGGCGGTGGTTACGTCCAACGGCGAGGTGCTGAAGACGCCGCTTCCCGGGGGCGGCAAACCCAATCCGGCCTGTGCCGGATTTGCGCCGCGGGACGAGTCGCGCGTAGACCCGGATAACCCCATGTCGGTGGGGGTCGTGTTCACATACGGCAAGTTCCGTACCGTCAATCTGGGCGACTTCACCTGGAATAAGGAACAGGAATTGATGTGCCCGAACAACCCCATCGGGACGGTGGATCTTTACCTCACCTCGCATCACGGCATCGACCAGTCCGGCTCGGCCGCGCTGGTACACGGCTTGCATCCGCGGGTGGCGGTCATGCACAACAGCACGCGCAAAGGCGGCGCTATTCAAACCATGCAGATCCTGCACACCTCGCCGGGGCTCGAAGACATCTGGCAACTCCACTGGGCATACGCCGCCGGCCTGGAGCAAAACTCCCCAGGGCTCTTCATCGCCAACGTGGAGGACAATGCGACCGTGGCGGATGTGCTGCTCAATCCCCGGCCCACATTTGGACAGGGCCGCGGGCCTGGCGGCCCAGGGGCAGGTGGACCGCCGCCGCAGGGGGCCGCGGCCGGCGCACCGAACACTGCTGGACCAGGCGGCCGGACCGGCGGCGGCGGAGGCCGGGGAGGTCACACGGGCCCGGCATTCTGGATCAAGGTGTCCGCGGAGACGGACGGAACGTTCATCGTGACCAATACCCGCAACAACTTCACCAAGACTTACGCGGCACGGAAATAGGCGATTCCGATATTCAGACAAATTTTACCGATTTTGGCGTAGAATGGGATCAGGAGGTCCCTTTTCCGCCATGATCCACCGCCGTCGCACCCGCTTCCAGCCCGCGAAACTACTGGCGCTTTTGCCCCTGCTGGCCTCCGTGGCCTGCAATGCGCGCTACTCCGCCGCCGCCTTTCACCTTCCAGGGGATGGCGACGCCGAACGAGGCAGGGCCGCCTTCGTAGAGCTTGGCTGCCATGCCTGCCATCAGGTCACCGGTGCGAGCCTGCCGAAGTCCGATCGCGGTCCAGTTGTTCTAGGAGGAGTGGTGGATCGCAAGATGACCGACGCCTACGTTGTGGCGCACTTGCTCGATCCCTCTTCCCGTGTCAAGTCTGCCAGAGCGCAGGTGACGAACGCCGGCCAGGCACGGATGCCGGGTTATGCCGACCGCATGACGGTGCGGCAGTTGACGGATATCGTGGCCTTCCTTCAGTCGCACTACCAGCTTCGTCCGATGCCTCCGCAGATCTGGTACCAGTAGTCTGAGAACGCGTGCAGAAATATTTAGCCACGAATGAACACGAATGAACACGAATGAAAGCAACGCATCTGGTTCGTGTTCATTCGTGTTCATTCGTGTTCATTCGTGGCCCCTTACATTACAGCCTCTGAGACTGAGCCACGGGAATCGAGCGGCGTCACGGGGTCCAGCAGCGCCCAGAAGAGGATTCCCATGCTGTAGACCGCCGCGGAAATGTAAAACGTGAGATTCCAATTGTGGGTCCACGAGAGCATGTAGCCGATCGCCAAGGGCGACAGGGCGCCGCCGATATTGCCGCACATGTTCATGGTCCCGGAGAGCGTGCCGGCGTACTTGCCGCCCACGTCCATCACCGCCGCCCACGCCCCGGGCATCACCAGGTCGTTGGAGAAGCTGGCCATCCCGATGGCCAGCATGGCGAGCAGCGGATCGTGAACCAGGGTGGAGAATGCCAGGAAGGCCGAGGCGCCGGCGAACCCCAGGTAGGCCATGAGCCGCCGCGAGAAGGCCACATTGCCGGTCTTGCGCACCACCAGGCGCGAGAGCAGCACGCAGGCCGGATTGCCGAGACCGCCGCAGAGCAGCGGCAGCACGCTCAGCCAGGCCGAAGAATTGATCGTCAGGTGGCGCGCCTCACGCAGATAACTGGGCAGCCAGGTCACGTAGAAATACCAGCCGTAGTTCATGCAGAAGTACGGGGCGCACAGCATCCACACCTGGCGCGAGCGCACCAGCCGGCTCCACGGCACGTCGCCGTGTCCGGAGGCCATCTGCGAGCTGTGTTTCAGCAACTCCCGCTCGGCGGCGTTCAGCTTGGGATTCTCGAGCGGATTGTCGCGGTACCAGAGGAAAAAAAGCAGCGCCCAGACCACGCCCACCAGGCCGAAGATCTCGAAAGAATGCCGCCAGCCTATCGCGCCCATGATGGCTGCCACCAGCAGGGGGGTGAGCGCGCCGCCCCATCGCGCGCTGAACCACAGGATTCCCTGGGCACGCTCGCGCTCGGTATCGGGGAGCCAGGTAGTGAAGGCCTTGGCGAGGTTGGGAAAGCAGCCGGCCTCGCCCGCACCGAACAGGAAGCGCGTCGCTGTCAGTGAAACAAAGCTCCACGCCCATCCCGTCGCTGCGGTGAAGCAGGACCACCACAACACGATGCGGATGAGCACCCTGCGCGGGCCCATCCAATCGCCCAGGAATCCGCCGGGGATTTCAAACAGGGCGTAGGCCCATCCGAATGCGGTGAACACCCAGCCCATCTGCACTTCGGTGAGCCTCAAATCGTGGCGGATGGCAGGGGCGGCGAACGAAATCGAGACGCGGTCCATGTAGGTGATCACCGCCAGCGCCGCCGCAAACACCACTACCCAATGCCGGACTCCGGTGGGACGTTCGGCCGCCGGCGAAGAACTCATGGACGCCTGCTTCATGCTTCCGCCTGCACGTCGAATGGCGTCACCGGGTCGAGGAATACCCAGCACAGAATGCCCAGGAACTGAACGACGGCCGACACGTAGAAGATGAGGTTCCAGTTGTTGTTGGTCCAGGCAAGCATATACCCGATCGCCAGCGGCGAAAGCGCGCCGCCGATGTTGCCCACCATGTTCATGGCGCCGGAGACAGTGCCGGCGTATTGTGCTCCCACGTCCATGGTGGAGGCCCAGGCCAGGGGCATCACCAGCTCCAGGGCGAACGCCGCCAGGCCTATGGCGAACACGGCGGTCAGCGGGTCGCCGATTCGCGTGGAGAGCACCAGGAACCCGCTCCCGCCGGTGAACCCGGCGTAAGCCAACAGGCGGCGGGCGCGCGCCATGCCGAGTGTGCGCGCGAGGCGGCCGGAAACCAGCACGCTGACGGGGTCGCCCAGGCCGGCCAGAAACAGCGGAAGCGCGCTCAGAAGCGCCGTGGAGGCGATGGCTTGATGGCGGCCCTCGCGCAGATAGCTGGGCAGCCAGGTCAGATAAAAATACCAGCCGTAAGAGTGGCAGAAGTACTGGCCGCAGAGCATCCAGGCCTGGCGCGACCGGAGCAGCTTGCCCCATGGGACAGGGCCGTGCGCGGAGGCGGCCTTGGCGCCCTTCGCCAGCAGTTCCCGCTCGGCGGTATTCAGCTTGGGATTGTCCATCGGGTTGTCGCGAAACCAGCCGTGAAACGCGACCGCCCAGATTACGCCCAGGCAGCCGAAGACCTCGAAGGCATGGCGCCATCCCATCACCTGCATCACCAGCGCCACCAGCGGCGGCGTGAGGGCCGCGCCCCAGCGGGTGCTGATCCACATGAAGCCCTGCGCGCGTACCCGTTCGTGGCCGGGCATCCATGCGCTGAAGGCCTTGGTGAGGTTGGGAAAGCAACCGGCTTCGCCCATGCCGAACAGGAAGCGCGTGACGGTGAGCGACGTGAAGCTCCATGCCCATCCCGTGGCGGCGGTGAACACGGACCACCACAGGACGATGCGGATCAGGACCTTCCGCGGTCCCAGCCGGTCTCCCAGGTATCCCCCGGGAATCTCGCACAGCGCATAGGCCCATCCAAATGCCGCGAAGGCCCAGCCCATCTGGACGGCGGAAAGGCCCAGGTCGTGGCGAATGAAAGGCGCCGCAAACGAGATGGAGACCCGGTCGATGTAGGTGATCACCGCCAGCGCCGCGGCGAAGACGATCACCCAGTGCCGCACCCGGGTCGGACGTTCCACGGCGGGCCCGGATTGCGCGAGTGAGGAAGGCATATGGGAAAGGCGTACGCTAACGCACGTCAGCGCCGATGGCAAGTGCGGTTTGCCATGATGTCAAGGCAAAGTAGAAATGTCCCCATCCCGGCAAAGTAGAAACGTCCCCTTTCGGCTGGGCCTCTGAGAAGTG
>Ga0209415_10020423_pt1 | contig 10293 bp, 9 predicted proteins | sample PeaSoiSIISIP2007_FD_187696 | JGI IMG/M metagenome (GOLD analysis project Ga0209415, IMG submission 187696) | Peat soil microbial communities from Weissenstadt, Germany - SII-SIP-2007 (SPAdes) (version 2) | ecosystem: Environmental > Terrestrial > Soil > Wetlands > Peat | place: Germany...
TGCGCGAACGGGCCGGTGATGGCGGCGCACAGCGCCGGGCGCATCTCGCGTGCGTTCGAGGCGCGGGCGGACCGCCCGCGCGGCGACGCGCGCGACGACTTCCTCTCGGGCGAGAGCGGGACCGTCGGAGGACGGCGGGATGCGCTGCGCTCGCTCGCCGACCGGGCGCTCGGCGCGCGCGTCGCGGGCCAGCGCGTGCGCGTGTGGTGGGCCGGGCGGCGGCTGGCGCGCCGGGTGCTGGTGCTCTCCGTCGTCAGGGAGGAGAACGCAGAGACACATGCGCGGGCGCTGACCGAGCTGCGCCGGTCACGCTGCGAGGTGACGGTGCTGACGCGTGCGCCGGGCGCGATGGCGAAGTTCGACAACCTGCGCGCGCTGCTCGACGGCGTGGAGCTGCGGCCGTTCGACTGGGTGCTGCTGCTTGACGATGACGTGGTGTTGCCGCGCGCGTTCCTCGGCAGCCTCCTCGTCGTCGCCGAGCGCTGCGGCCTGGCGATGGCGGCACCGGCGCATCGCCGCCGCTCGCACGCGGCATGGCCGCTGACACGCCGGCGCTGGGCCAGCGTGGCGCGCGAGACCGCGTTCGTCGAGATCGGGCCGGTCACGGCGCTTCGCCGGGACGCCGCCGCGGAGCTGCTGCCGTTCCCCGCCGGGGCCGGAATGGGATGGGGCCTGGACGCGCACTGGTCGTGGCTTGCGCGCGAGCACGGCTGGCACATCGGGATCGTCGACCTGCTCGCGGTCGCGCACCTCGTCGCTCCGGCGGGCGCGGGATACGGGCGCGAGGCGGCGGTCGCGCAGGCGCGTGCGTTCCTCGCCGAGCACCCCTACCTGCCCGTGGCCGAGTCGCAGCGCACGCTCGCCGTGCACCGCCGATGCGCGTAGCGGTCGTCGCCGAGTTCTATCCCCGACGTCACGATCCAGTTCTCGGCGTCTGGGCCCACCGCCAGGCGCTCGCCGCGCGCGACGCCGGTGCGGAGGTGTCGGTGTTCGTGCTGCACCGCCTGGTCCCGCCGCGCCGGCGGTTGGACGCGCTGCCCGCGCTCGCGCGCCAGCCCTCGCGCGAGCGCCGCGACGGGCTGGACGTGCGCTATGTGCGCTACGTCTCGCCGCCGCGAGCGCGCTCCTACGCGCACTGGGGCGCGTGGGCGGCGCCCGCGCTCTCCCGCGCCATGCGCCGCGCGGGCCCCTTCGACGTGATCCACGCGCACAACGCGGTTCCCGCCGGGGATGCGGCGCTTCGCGCCGGGGAAGGGTACGCGCTGGTCGTCTCCGTGCATGGCGGCGACGTCCTGTGGACGTCCTCGCGCGTCCCTTCGGGACGCGCTGCGGTGGAACGGGTGCTGGGGGCGGCGCGCCTGGTGTTGGCAAACTCGAGGGGAGTGGAGGCGCTCGCGCTCGAACATGGTGCGCGGGAGACGCGGGTCGTGCACCTCGGCGCCGATGTGCCCGCGCCGTCGGTGCCGGATGCGGAGCCGCTCGTCGTGAGCCTCGGCCATCTGGTGGCCCGCAAGCGCCATGCCGACGTGATGCGCGCGGTGGCCGCGCTGCCGGGGGTGCGCTACCGGGTGATCGGGGACGGGCCGGAGCGCGGCGCGCTCGAGCGCCTCGCGGCGCAGCTGGGGATCACCGACCGCGTCGAGCTCACCGGCCAGCTCGAGCCGCGCGAGGCGCTCACGCGCCTGCGCGGCGCCTGGGCGATGGCGCTGCCCTCGACCGAGGAGGCGTTCGGGGTTGCCTACATCGAGGCGATGGCCGCCGGCATCCCCGCCATCGGCTGCGCAGGCGAGCCCGGTCCTGAGGAGATCGCCGCTGCCGGGGACGGCATCGTGCTCGTGGCGCCGAGATCGCCCGACGGGCTCGCCGGGGCGCTGCGCGGGTTGGTCGGCGACCCGGAGCGCCGCCGGGTGCTCTCGCTCGCCGCTCGCGTGACCGTCGAGCGCGAGTTCACGTGGCAGCGCTGCGGCGAGCGCACGCTCGCCGCGTATGAGGCGGCGCTGGCGTGAAGCCGGTCCTCTTCCTCACCGGGCACCTGGACGCCAACCGCGCCGGCGCGTTCGAGCGCCTGCACGAGATGGTCCCGATCGAGCTCGCGCTGTTCGGCGGATCACACCAGCACGGCGCTCCGCCGGCCGCGGCGCCCGCGGCGGTCCCGCACCGCGAGATCGCGCAGCGCGAGGCCGGCGCCCTGGTCGCGAGCGGCGCCTACGGGGCGGTCGTGGTCGGAACAGGCGGACGCGTCGCGCTCCCGGCGGCGTGGCGCGCAGCGCGATCGCGAGGGGTGCCGTTCATCTTCTGGGCGGCGCTGTGGCGCACGCCGCGCACGGCGGCGCATCTCGCCGCGCTGCCGCTGATGCGCCGCATCTACCGCGAGTCGGCCGCGGTCGTCACCTACGGCCCGCACGTCAGCGACTACGTGCGTGCACACGGCGCGACTCGCGTCCACGTCGCGCCGCAGGCGGTCGACAACGCGTTCTGGTCGGCCGCTGCGCGCCCGCGCGCGGACGCGCGCTTCGCGGCCCTGTTCGTCGGGCGCCCCGCGCGCGAGAAGGGCCTCGAGATCGCGGTTTCGGCGTGGCGGGAGGCGGGCATCGACGGGACCTTCACCGTCGCAGGGGAATGCGGCCCGCTGCCACGCGAGGTGATCGCCGCGGGCCGCGTCGATCCGCCGGCGCTGCGCAACCTTTACGCCGCGAGCGACGTTCTAGTCCTACCGTCGATCGCCACGAGGCGATTCATCGAGCCGTGGGGGCTCGTCGCCAATGAAGCCATGAACCAGCACACCGCGATCATCGCCACCGACGCCGTCGGCGCCGTGGCCGGCGGGCTCGTGCGCGACGGGCGCAACGGCCTCGTGGTGCCCGCCGGAGACGAGCGGGCGCTCGCCGCCGCGCTGGCGGCGCTCGCAAGCGATCGCGAGCGCTGCTCGGCGCTCGCGGCTGCCGGGCGCGAAGACGTTCGCCCGTACACCCAGGACGCCTGGGCGCGCGCGTTCGCAGCTGCCCTGGCTGGTAGCGTGAAGGCATGACGCGCTACGCGCTGCGCCTCGCGCTGGCGGCGGTGGCGGTAGCCGTCGTGCTCGGGTCGGCCACCGCGTACGCCGGCTATCCCGATACACCGGCAGGAGCGCAGCACGACTGCGGCGCCGGCCATGATCCGCTCGTCGGGCACTACACGGCAGCCGTCCTGGCGAAGGCGCTCGCGACGCTCTCGGGCTCGGACGCCGAGTACACCAACTGCGTGGACGCGCTGAGGAGCGCCCTGCGCGCGCTAATCGACCGCAAGCACCCCGGGCATCATGGGTCGAAGGGCCAGTCCGGCGGTGGCACGCGCACCACGACGACGGCCACGCATACTGCGATCGCACCGCCGCCCCTGATCAAGAAGACGCTCCACGCCGCGCGAGCGGAGGGGAAGCTGCCACGGAACATCAACGGCGTGACCGTCACGCCGGGCGTCGTGGGCAACTCCGCGTTCCTCAACACGATCCCGACGCCGCTGCTTGTCGTGCTCGCCGCGCTGGGTGCGATCCTTCTTGCGGTCGGCGCCTACCTCCTTCGCACGTTTGTCCGCGCACGTCGCACCCACTAGCCGCCGCCACGACGGCCCGTCGCTCACGGCCACCGCCGCGCACGTCGCGTTCCAGTGGGGCCCCGCGGTCGCGATCGCCGCGGCGCTGTGCGCGATCTGCTTCGGCGCGACCGACGGCAACGAGCTGACCGCCGGCACCGGCCTCGTCCCGAACACCGTCGTGCAGATGGCGCTGACGATCGCCGGCGGCGCGCTCCTCGCCGCGGCCCTCGCGATGCAATCGGCCGGGCGTGTCCGCGCCTGGGGCCTCGGCTGTGCGGTGCTCCTTCTGTGCCTCGCGGCGTTCACCGCGAGCTCGGTCGTGTGGTCGGTCGACCCGGCCAACTCCTGGCTCGAGGCCAACCGCACCTTCGCCTACGCGTCGACCTTCATCGGCGCGATCGCCCTCGCGCGCATCGCGGCGACGCGCTGGCGCAGCGTGCTGGTCGGCGTCCTGCTGGCCACCGTCGCCGTGTCGCTGTACGCGCTGCTGGCGAAGATCCTCCCCTCGTCGCTGGACGCGGTCGACGCCTACGCGCGCATCCAGCAGCCGTTCGGGGATTGGAACGCGGTCGGCCTGACCGCCGCGCTCGGCGTCGTGCCGTGCCTATGGCTGGGGGCGCGGCGCGAGGGCCACGGCGTCGCGGGCGCGCTGGCCGCGCCCGCCCTGTGCGCGCTGCTCGTCACCGTGCTGCTGTCGTTCTCGCGCGGCGCGCTGGCCGCGGCGGTGATCGGCGCAGGCCTGTGGTTCGTGCTCGTGCCGTTGCGGCTGCGCGCCCTCGCGACGGTGGCGATCGCCGGCGCCGCGGCCGGCGCCGTGATCGCCTGGGCCTACCGCCAACCGGCGCTGATCGACGACCACGTGGCGCTCGCCGCGCGCAACGCGGCGGGCCATCGCCTCGCCGTGGTGCTCGTCGTCGCGCTCGTGCTGTCCTTCGCCGTGGCGCTGCTGGCGCGCTTCGCCACCGATCGTCGCGCGCCGGGCCCGGTGGCGCGCCGCCGCGCCGGGATCGCCGTGATCGTCTGCCTCGCGCTCGTGCCGGTGGCCGGCGTCGCCGCGCTCGCGCACAGCTCGCGCGGCCTGAGCGGCTCGATCTCCCACGCGTGGGACTCGCTGACCGGCCCGAACGCGACCCAGTCCGCGACCAACCCGGGGCGCCTGACGACGATCTCGAACAACCACGCGCTCTACTGGAAGTACGCGCGCGAGGTCTTCGACACGAGTCCCGTGCTCGGAGCCGGGGCAGGCTCCTTCCCGATCGCCGACCAGCGCTTCATGACAGGCCCCGACTTCGCGCTTCAGGCGCACAGCTACATCTTCCAGACGCTCGCCGACCTCGGCCTCGCCGGTCTCGCGATCAGCCTCGCGCTCGCGCTCGCCTGGCTCTTCGCCGCCGTCCGCGCCGTCGGGCCGCTGCGCCCGCGGGCACCCGGGAGCGGCGCCGCGGAGCGCATCGGCCTCGTCACGATGGTCGCCGTCGTCGCAGTGTTCGTCGTGGACTCGACGATCGACCGCAGCTGGTTCGTGCCCGGGGACGCGGTCATCGCGCTGCTGTGCGCGGGCTGGGTCGCGGGCCGCGGGCCGCACACGCAGGCCCTCGCCGCCCGGCGCCCGTCGTTCGCTCGTCTCGCGCGATCGCCGGCCCTCGCCGGCTGCGCCCTCGCGGCGATCGCGGTCTCGCTGATGATCGCCTGGACGCAATGGCAGCCGCTGCGCTCCGAGCAGGCCGCGACGGCCGGCGCGATCGCGATCGCCAACGCCTACTCCGCGTCGCCGGCACAGAGCGCGCGCCTACTCGCGTCCGCGCGCGCCGACGAGCTCGCCGCGGTCTCGCGTGACCCGCTCGACATCGCACCGCTTTTCGATCTCGGCGAGACCTACTCGCAGCTCAACGAGAACCGCCTGGCGAAGGCGACCTTCGAGCGCGAGGTCGAACTGCAGCCGTCAAACGCCCTGAGCTGGATCGACCTCGCCAGCTACTACGAGGGGCTGCCGGGCCGCGCCGCCAGCAACGCCGCGTCGAGCGCGCTGGCAACGGCGCTCTACCTCGGACCCTGGATCCCGGGCCTCAACAAGACCTACCTCGAGTCGCTGAAGTCGTAGCGGCGACGGCCCCACTCGGCGGCCGTCATCACGTAGACGACGTGGTCGATCACGCGCGTCCCGATCCGCTCCGCGGCACGCAGCACGCCCTCCTCGGCGAAGCCGAGCCGCTCGGGGATGGCGCGGCTGCGGCGGTTGGCCACGCCGGCGCGGATCTCGACGCGCGCCAAGCTCCACGCTCCGAACGCATGGTCAAGCATCGCGCAGACGGTCGCCGTCATCGTCCCCGCGCCCTGATGCGCGGCGGCGAGCCAGTAGCCGATGCTGGTCGAGCGGCGCGACCAGTCGATCCCGTGGAAGCCGGCGACGCCGATGATCCTGCCCTCGTGGACGATCGCCAGCTGCACGCCGCGGTTCTCCTCCGCCTGACGGCGCGCCGCGCGGATGAACGCCAGCGAGTCGGCCGGCGCGCGGGTCTGTCCGACGAACGGCATCCAGCTCGCGAGGTGGGCGCGGTTGGCGTCGATCAGCTCGAAGAGCTCCTCCGCGTCGGCGTCATCGAGTTGGCGCAGCGAGCGGCCGCCGCCGAGGTCCGCGATGAGCATCGGAGCGAGCGTCATCCCCTGTAGGATCGCGCATCGTGTTCGGCCGCTTCGACCACGTCGGCATGATCGTCCACGATCTCGACTTCGCGACCTCCCACGCGCGCGAGTCCTTCGGGCTCGAGGTGGCGCGAACCGGCGCGATCGCGCAGTTCGACATCGACGCGGTGTTCCTCGGCGAGGGCTTCGGCTCGCTCGAGCTGTTCATGTTCACCGACGCCGAGCTGCAGGCGAGCAGGCTCGAGGGCGCGACGCAGCGCCTTGATCACGTGGCGTTCGAGGTCGACGACCTCGACGCGCTCGCCGCGACGCTGCGCGCCGCCGGGGTGCGCTTCACCGGCCCCGACCGCCGCGAGGAGCTCGTCGAGCCGTTCGTGCTCGGCACCGCGCGCAACCTCTGGACGCGCCCCGAGACCAGCTCGGGCCTCGCCCTTCAGCTCATCGAGCGCGCGCGCTGACGAGCAGCGTGCCCCGCCGGGCGCGCGTCGAGATCTGCTCGAAGCCGCCGGCGTCCAGCAGCGCCGCGAGCGTGCGCCGCGTGAAGAAGCGCAGGTGATCGGCGCGCGGCTCGAAGTGGCGCTCGAACGCGCGCCGATCGAGCCCGAGCACCAGGCGCAGCCACCACGGGTGATCGGGCGTCGAGGCGAGCAGCCGGCCCCCGGGCCCCACCACCCGCGCGACCTCCTCCAGCAGCCCGATCCCGTCGCGCACATGCTCCAGCACCTCCCCAAGCCACGCCGCCTCGAAGGACCCGTCGCCGAACGGCAGCAGGGTCTCCTCGCACACCTCGAACTGCACTCCCGGGACGCGCTCCCGGGCTCGGCTCACCGCCACCGCGGAGACGTCGACACCGGCCGTGGCGAATCCAGCCTCGGAAAGGGCACCACAGAACCATCCCTCGCCGCACCCCACGTCGAGTACCCGAGCACCCGGCGCCAGCCCCCCGGCGAGGAATGCGAACCTGGGCTCGAAGCGCTCAGGCTCGCCTCCCCCAGCGCCCCACATGTGGTCGAAATACTCCACCCAGCCGGCAAATCTATTACTGCGCTCGCGAGTTCCGATGTACAGTGGACCGGCTGAGCGGTCGCTTCACGAGCAGAACGAGGTACGTGGCGGGTGAGGGTCGCGTTCGACAGCCGCGCGAAGGGAGATCCCGGGGGCGTCGGGCGCTATGTCCGCTGCCTGCTCGCAGCGCTGCTCGAGACCGCCGCCGAGGGCAACGAGATCGTCGAACAGCACCGGCCGCGGCGCAGTGACGTCTTCCACAGCCCGTGGCTCGACGGCGCGCAGCTTCGCTCCCCGTGCGCGACCGTGGTCACGCTGCACGACCTCGTCAATCTCAAGCGGCGCAGCGAGTACCTGCGGACCGGCGTGCGCTTCAAGCTGCGCTACCTGGCCGCGCAGCGCGCGGATCGCGTGATCGTGCCGACCGAGGCCGTCGCCGCCGACGCGGTCGAGCGTCTCGACATCGACCGCGAGCGCATCTCGGTGATCGGCGAGGCGGCGGCCGCGACGATGTACCCGCGCAGCGTCGAGGAGGTCACCGCGGTCCGCGACCGCTACCGGCTGCCGTCCGAGTACCTGCTCTGGGTCGGCGGGCTGCTGCATCCCGAGCCGCGCAAGCGCGTCGCGGCGCTCGCCCAGACGGCGCGGCGGATGCCGCTCGTGCTCGTGGGCCCCGCCCGTCAGTGGGCGCGCGAGCTCCCGCGGGTGACGCTGACGGGACAGGTCACCGACGACGAGCTCGCCGCGCTCTACACCGGGGCGCACGCGCTCGTGTTCCCGTCCAGCGACGAGGGCTTTGGCCTGCCGACGGTCGAGGCGCTCGCGTGCGGGACGCCGGTCGTCGCGTGCGAGGTGCCGGCCGTCCGCGAGGTCCTCGGCGACCGCGCCACGTTCGTCGAGGTCGGCGACCTCGAGGGCCTGCTCGAAGCGGCCGCGTCCGCCACGCGCCCTGCGCCCGCGCCACCAGACTGGAGTTGGCCCGACGCCGCCCGGGCGACGTGGGCCACCTACGCCGCGGCGATGGCCCCGCAGGCGCTCAAAACGCGCCGCGTCCCCAGATTACCGCGGGGAGCGTTTTAGCCAGGATCGACAGGTCGAGGAAGACCGACCAGCGCTCCAGGTAGAGGAAGTCGAGGCGGACGAGGTCGTCGAAGTCGAGCTCCGCGCGACCGGAGACCTGCCACAGCCCGGTCATCCCCGGCATCACCATGTAGCGCTTCATGTGCCACGAATCGAGGCGATCGAAGTCGCGCTGGGGCAGCGGCCGAGGGCCGACGAGCGACATGTCGCCGCGCAGCACATTGAGCAGCTGCGGCAGCTCGTCGAGCGAGAAGCGGCGCAGCACGCGACCCACCCGCGTGAGGCGCGGGTCCTCGCGCATCTTGAACAGCGCGCCCGTGGCCTCGTTGCTGCCCTCGAGGTCCGCCTGGCGCTCGTCGGCGTTGTCGACCATCGTGCGGAACTTCAGGCACGCGAACACCACGCCGCCCATCCCGGGCCGCATCGAGCGGTAGAGCACCGGCCCGCGCGACCCCGCCTTCGTCGCGAGCGCAATCAGTGCCAGCAGCGGGCTGAGCACGATCAGTCCGAGCGTCGCGAAGAACAGATCGAAGGTCCGCTTCACCGCGAAGTCGAGCCCCTCGAAGACCGGCGGGCGCAGCTCGAAGAGCGGCACCGACTGGCCCGGAACGAACTCCGCGTGGTGGACGAGCACCCCCATCGTCGAAGGCGCGATGCGCACGCGCACGCCCTTCGCGTGCGCGCGGTCGACGAGCTCGAGCAGCTCCTGCTCGGGGTAGTCGTGGTCGGCGATGATCACCTCGTCGACGCGCTGCGCCGCCATCACCCGCGCGATCTCGGTGAGCGTGCCAAGAGAGACCACCGCGCCGGCGGTGCGCGGGGTCCGCAGCACCGAGCCGACGACCTCGACCGACGGCGCCGGCCCGGCGGCGAGCGCCCGTGCGACTGCCTCGACGTGCCCGGGCGAGCCGACGAGGACCGCGCGCCGGCGGTAGCCCGCGGCCCGCAGGAGCGCACCGGTGACCTCCTCGTAGGAGGCGCGGAACGTACCGACGTAGAGCAGGGCGAAGAAGAACGAGCCGTAGAAGAGGTAGTAGGAGGTGTAGTGCCTCCCGTTGACGAGCGCGAAGAGCAGCGAGAGCACCGTCACCTGGAAGAGCGTCGCGAGGATCCGCGCGAACCCGGGGCGCTCGCCGCGGTCGGAGTACATGTTCGAGCGCGCGAAGAGCAGCACCGTGACCAGGCACGCGAGCGGGGCAAATCCGCGCGTCTGCGCGAACGCGATCGCCGTCGTCCCCTTTCCGTGCAGAAGGTTCTTCAGCAGCAGCGCGGTGAAGATCGCGAGAAAGACGCCCGCGACGTCCAGCGCGAGCAGCGAGACGACGCGCGCGCAGCGCCGCAGCGTGGACCAGCGCAGCAGGAACGAGAGCAGCGGCGGCCGCTTGGCTCGCGCGTCGCGCCCGGGGAGCTCATCGACGGGACGGACCGCCGGAGGGGCGACCGGCTCGGGAACGGCGTGCATCGTCGGGCGAAAGCTGCTGCTCATCTCGTTCCTATGCAACGTCCCACTCTGCCAGATGTTGCGGTGCCGCGCCAGCGATGGGCGCGTTGCGGCAGGGTGCGCTCACGCGGTCGTTTCGAGGGTGCGCCGCAGACCCTCCGCGAGCGGGATCTCCGGTGACCAGCCGAGCAGTTCGCGCGCGAGCCCGATGTCGGGCCGTCGCTGCTTCGGATCGTCGACCGGAAGCTCGCTGTACACGATCTCCGATTTCGACCCGACTGCCGCGATTACCTCCTGCGCGAGCGTCAGCAGCGTGAACTCGTCCGGGTTGCCGATGTTGACGGGCTCGTGGTGTCCGGAGGCCGCAAGGGCGATCAGGCCGCGGATCAGGTCGCTGACGTAGCAGAACGAGCGGGTCTGGGAGCCGTCGCCGAACACCGTCACGGGCAGATCCGCCTGCGCCTGGCGGATGAATGTCGGGATCGCCCGGCCGTCGTGCGGGCGCATCCGCGGGCCGTATGTGTTGAAGATCCGCACGATCGCGGTGTCGA
>Ga0209415_10020424_pt1 | contig 10293 bp, 9 predicted proteins | sample PeaSoiSIISIP2007_FD_187696 | JGI IMG/M metagenome (GOLD analysis project Ga0209415, IMG submission 187696) | Peat soil microbial communities from Weissenstadt, Germany - SII-SIP-2007 (SPAdes) (version 2) | ecosystem: Environmental > Terrestrial > Soil > Wetlands > Peat | place: Germany...
CCACCGCATGGTGATTCATATTCGCCAGGGCAAGGGCGGCAAGGACCGCGACGTGCCGCTGAGCACGAACCTGCTGGAGACGCTGCGCGCGTATTGGCGGTGGATGCGGCCCCGGACGTATCTGTTTCCCGGCACGGTGAACAACTGGCGCGGGGCGCCAGCGGGTCCCTTCTTACGGCGCTATCCAAACTGACCCGGCGGTCCACATTCCTGCCTTGCCTCAGCCCTATTGCCCCGGGTCAGTCCAGATAGCGTTCTAACGTAATACAGGACCTATGTGCTTTCTGGTCGGCTAAATTTAGCTGAATCAAGCATTTGCACCAAAGTTTCGGTTGATTCCTGCCGGAGCGGGCACCGCCCGCTTTTCGTGGTGCTCTGGTAAGACTTTCCGGCGATCCGTTGGCAAAAAGTTGGTCGCGCACTCAAGGCGATTGCTGTACACTGTTTGAGTCCGGGAGGCCAAAATGGAAATCCCGGGTTATACCTCCAGCGGTTAAGTGCTGGGATGCGTAGGAGATCGTAATCTGGGCTTTAAGATGATCACGGCCGGGTTGATCCTGGCTTTCGCTCCGGTTTGCCATGCAGCACTTGTCTTCAACGGTGGATTTGAGACGGGTAACTTCTCGAGTTGGAACATTAGCGGTAGTTATGCATGTGTAGGTACAAGTGTCTGTGGGGGGAATGCTTTTGATTTCGGTGCAGATCCCGGTCCGCACAGCGGCAGTTACGCAGCATACCTGGGCGGTTGCGGCATCTTCTCTGGTTGCGGCGGCTCTATAGAAAACGTTTTGAGTCAGACTCTGGCGACGGTAGCTGGCCAAACTTATACACTCGATTTCTACTTGGCTGCCCCAACTTATGGCGGAACTTCTACTCCCAATTCATTCACTATTCGTTGGGACTCGAGCACCGTCGACACCATCGCGAATTTAGTGAGTAATTCGTATATTGAGTATTCGTATGTCGTGATTGGCTCTGGCTCTGACGTGCTGGAGTTCGACACCGCGAACTATCCGACAGCGTTTGTGCTGGACGATGTAAGCGTAGCCACTCCCGAGCCAGGTACGATGTCGTTGCTCGGCGCTGGTCTAACCACCCTTGCCCTACTGCGCCGCAGCAGCTCCTGCCATTAAGCCTCGGACGCCGCTTCCGGTTCCGGCCCGGCGCGGCGTTTCAAGCCGGCATTCCCAAGCCGCTGTTCAAAGTGCGGTCGAATAACCAGTGGGATGTAAATGCCGACGGAACCAAGTTCCTGTTCCCCGTCCTCGGCGGTGGAGAGACAACACAGTCCCGTTCACGGTGGTGCTGAATTGGATGGCGCTGCTGAGGAAGTGAGTTCTGAGTAGCCCCCAAGCCCACGAATTGATTGCCAAGTCCTGAGTCGTCGGGCATCCGTCTATAATCAGAACTAATGGAAGAGACGCTGTCATTTGCGGACCACAATAGCCACAGCTGGATCAAGCAGTTCGGTCGAAGCGGGCAGCAAATGCAGCCTGTTATCTGGTGTTATCGGTAGTGACTTCGACGAAGCCGACGCCCGTTCGCTGCCTCGTCGAGAGCGCCGACCAAAGATCCTCACCTCAGCGGCTTGTGCCGTGGTTCCTGCAGGCATCCGACGTCTACGTCTTCAGGGAAGACCTTGGGTGGTCAACAGGCGCCCCCAACACACGCAGCCTCTGCATCTCGCCGATCCATCTTTTATCTTTGTGGCCAAGAGTTGCAGTCGCGGCGTGAGCCATGTGTTCGAGAAGGTACTCCGTCATGCAATCACCCGTTCCGTTCAACAGTGGCCCGGTCAACAGAATGTAAATCTGCCGGTTCGGGAAATCGACCCAGCCTGAGGTCACCTCGCCTGAAAAGCGTCTCGTGTCGTAGACGGCAAGAACCGTAAAGTCGCCCAATCCCCCGTCGTAATACTGTCTGTTGAACGTCCCAAACAGTTCTTGGAGTCGCGCGGATTGCTCCGGTTCGCTGGATTCGTGAATCTCCCTGCAGAGAGCAAGGACTCGAACTGCGCCCAGCGCGGCGTACTGCTGGGGATGATTTTCCGCGACCACTTCGCATGTCACTTCAGGCGTCGTTTCGCCACAATCCATCAGTTCAATGATCGTCGCAGCAATGATCGGTTTCATCGCTTCATACGATTCATTTCTCATAGCTTCTCCTTTCTTCCTTTGGAATCTCGAAACCGACGGTTCCGACCTGTCTGCGAGACTCAGTAAGTGATCCTCCATTCGTCATTCAGCACGATAGGTTTGGTCGTTCTTCGGAAGGCTCTTCTCCTGCGTGGTCCGCTCTGGCGACCAGAATTGCGCGGTAGGCTTCAATCGTGAGACATCCGCGTTCCGCGGGTTCCGTCTTGGCGACGAACACCCGATAGATCTTCTGTTCCCAGTAGTGGAACCAGCCGGGTGAGTACAGGAGACATCCACTCGGATCACCGGGGTTCGGTGCTTCGAGTCTCTGAAGTCGTTTTCGAAGGTTCATGACTCCCATGGGATTCACCGATTAGCGGCTTTCGTCGATTCCGCAGCGCGCTCCAATTCCGAGACACGCGCTTCGATGTCTTCGATCTCGATGGATTTTGCGGAATGATCTAGCACGCTATCGGCTGCTCGTACGCGCGTGGACGCCGGCGTGTTCGGATCCACCATAACCTTTAGAAGGGTTGAAACAGCCGCGCTCGTCGCCTGCTGCAACCGTGCGATTGATTGCGAGAAAGCTGCGCGGCGGGCCTCGCGATAGGCCGTCTGGAACTCGGGTATCTTCAGCCATCGCAGCAGCGTCTGTGTCCCGATGCTTGCGGTGCGAGCGGCGTCTTCGATGTTCCGCTGGGTCAACGGCGCGGCTATCGCTTCTTCTTTCTTGCGTGTGAATTTTGAGCCGGAACCGGTCATGCGCTACCAACCGCTATCATTCGGGCCGTGAACGGCCGCATTGCCTTTCCATCGCCTCTGCCGGCGGCGCGCAGATTTCGCTTGCATTCGAGCCGATTCGGAGTGATCCATGTCGTGACCGCGGTAATCACCGCCAAAGGAGAAGACAGCATGACATCGGAAGTAGAAACCACCGAAACAGCCCCGGCCCCCGCGCCGAAGGAGCCCAAGGCCACCAAAAAAGCCCACGCTGGCGCACGTGGCGCGCACGTTTCGCGCGCCAAAGCCAAGGCGGGGAAGAAGGCCAAGCCCGCCAAGAAAGCGCCCAAAGGGGCTAAGAAAGCGGCCGGTGCTCGCGCCGGCAGCAAGACCGCCAAGATCCTCGACCTGCTGCGACGGTCCGGCGGGGCCACGGCGAAGGAGCTGATGAAAGCCACTGGCTGGCAGCCCCATTCCCTTCGTGGCTTCCTGTCCGGGACCGTGGGCAAGAAGATGGGTTTGACCGTTACCTCCACCAAGGGGGACGACGGGGAGCGGAGCTACTCCGTCAAAGCCTGATTCGGACAGCTCACATCGCGCCGCCGGGCACCTTCTCGGCGGCGTTGCTCGCCTTCGAGGATGCGCAACTCCGCTGACCAGTCCGAAAGCGCCAGGCACAACCCTTCGAGATCGGGATGGCCCGAAAGAATCAGCGTCTCGATGTCCGCGATCTCGCGGCAACAGCGTTCCATTCATGCGGACTCCTTCCGCTCCTGCGCGATCTCGTCGAAGGTCCGGCCATCGCCATCGAGCACAGCCGCCTTGCCCGAGAAATTCTGCCACCGCAACACCGCGACGTCGACGTAGGCGGGTTCAAGTTCGATGGCAAGGGCGATTCGCGCTTCTTTCTCGCACGCGATGATCGTCGTTCCCGAACCGGAGAAGGGCTCGTAGACTGCCTGTCCGGGGCTCGAGTTGTTGATGATCGGCCGCCGCATGCATTCGACGGGTTTCTGTGTGCTGTGGATGGTTTCCGCATCCTGATTGCGGTTCTCAATATGCCAGAGGGTACTCTGCTTTCGGTCTCCGTTCCAATGTCCCGTACCACGGACCGCGTACCAGCAAGGCTCGTGTTGCCAGTGATAATGCCCGCGACCCATGACGAGTGAAGGCTTCGCCCACACAATCTGACTGCGGATCTCAAAACCGCACGATTCCAGACTGTCGGCGACGGTTGAGGCGTGGAGTGCACCATGCCAAACGTACGCGACGTCGCCTGGAAAAAGGGCCCACGCTTCGCGCCAGTCCGCTCGATCATCATTGAGGACCTTACCCATACGATTCGAGTTGTTCACGCCGGCGCGCTTCCGCCACTCAGGGTCATACTTGACGCCGTAGGGCTGGTCCGTCACCAGCAATGTGGGTTTCGTGGAGCCCAGCACTCGGGAGACGGTTTGCTGGTCGGTCGAATCACCGCAAACTAGTTGGTGGCGTCCTAGAATCCACAGGTCGTCCAGCTTTGAGATCGGTGATTGGGGTGCCGGCGGCGCGACGTCCTCGTCGCACAATCCGTCGGTTGCGTCCTGCGCGGCGAGCAGCCGCGCCAGTTCTTCGTCCTCGAAGCCGATCAGGCTGATGTCAAAGCTCTCTTCCTGCAGGGCCGCGAGTTCGACCCGCAGAAGGTCCTCGTTCCAGCCTGCGTTGACAGCAATCGCATTGTCAGCTATGGCCAGAGCTCGATGCTGCGCTTCCGTAAGTCCGTGCAGCACGATGACCGGCACTTCGGTCATGTTCAGCTTCTTGACGGCGGCTTCTAACCGACCGTGACCCGCGGTGATCGTGCCGTCCGGCCGCACCAGCACGGGATTCACGAAGCCGAACTGCTCAATGCTATTGGCGATCTGATCGATCTGTTCGTCCGGATGCGTCCGGGCATTTTTCGGATAACGCTTCAGCCGCGAGACGTGCCAGTATTCAACCCGGAGCCTTTGCCGGGCGTGGGAAGTCGCTGGATCATCCGCCGGCTGGTGCTCGCGATTGACAGGGCGGGCAGGCTTCGGTCTGAGCCCGATTGAATCGGCGGATCTGGACGAGCGCGCCATCCGATCTCCCTCGCGGGCACGAACGTCATGCCCGGCAACACGGTTTAGCTGTTTTGGAGATCCTTTCGGAGGGTGCGCTTTGCGCTGGCCTGTCGAACCGATCTAGTTATGATTGTACGCCAGAACTCAATCTTGGTTGGTGTCTTTTTTCTGCCCCTGTCCAGAGACCTTTCCTGTAATCAACCGCGCGCCGCGATCGAAGGTCAGATATTGGAATCCCCAGCGAATGAAAACGATCAGGCGATTGCGGAACTGCACCAGATACATCAGCTGAACGAACAGCCACAGCAGCCACCCGGTAATTCCGTGGAAACGCAGGCGTCCGAAATCGGCGACACCCGCCGCGCGCCCGATCACGGCCAGCGTTCCTTTGTTGAAATAACGGAACGGTTCGGGTGTCCGGCCCTCAAGGCGCGCCATGATGGCGTCGGCGACGTAACGCCCTTCCTGCATGGCCACGGGGGCGACTCCCGGCAGCAGTGCGCCGTCCTGCTCTGCATGCGCAAGGTCGCCAATCACGAAGATCTCGGGATGTCCTGGAATCATGAGATCGGTTCCCACCATCACCCGGCCCTGCCGGTCGAGTGTGGCGCCGGCCGATTGCTGGAGCACCTGCCCGAAATGGGACGCCGTGACGCCGGCCGCCCATAAAACAGTCCGGGTTAGGAGGCGCTGCTCGCCGCCGGGTGTCGATAGAGCAACCCCTTCTGCGTCAATCGATGTGACTCGCACGCCCGTCCGCGGCCGGACACCGAGCCTTATTAACGATCGTTCCGCGGCCTCGGAGAGGCTTTCTGGAAAAGTAGGCAGAACGCGCGGCCCGCCTTCGAGCAAAAGGATCTGGGATTCCTCCGGATGGATCGAACGGAAGTCATGCCGAAGCGTATCGCGCGCAATTTCAGTCAGTGCGCCGGCCAGCTCGACACCGGTGGGACCGCCTCCCACGATCACAAACGTCAGCCAGGCGTCGCGCATACTGGGGTTAGGTTCCCGCTCCGCCGCTTCGAATGCGTAGAGGATCTTGCCGCGCATTTCGGTCGCGTCTTCGAGCGATTTCAATCCCGGAGCGACCGCTTGCCACGAATCATTCCCGAAGTAGAAGTTGCGCGCCCCGGTGGCGACAATCAACGTATCGTAAGGCACCGCGCCGTCGGCCAAGATGACCCTGTGCTTGCCCGCATCGAGATAGACCGCGTCACCCAGAAGCACCTGAGCGTTCTGCTGGCCCCTCATCACCGCCCGCAGAGGCGCGGCGATCTCGCCTGGCGAGAGCGATCCCGTCGCCACCTGGTAGAGCAGCGGCTGGAACAGATGGAAATTGCGCCGGTCCACCAACGTCACCTCGACCGGGACGTGGCGCAACGCCTTCGCTGCGTACAAACCGCCGAAGCCTCCGCCCAGAACCACCACCCGGTGCTTCACACTTCCATTAGATGTGTAATTCCCTTGCCGCGGTCCAGAGCGGGATGCCGCACGCCCGGTCCAGCTGAGGGTGCGGGTCGAGTTTTTTCTACGCTGTTCCGCTTCCGGGTCAGCAGCTACGCGACGGCTTGCCCACAACGTCGACGTTGAGCAGAACCATAGGCGAGCGTTTTGCGAAAGCACTGGGGGGAAACTGGGGGTACCCCAGGGGTCATGATTTAGGAAATTTGGGTAAGGACGGGTAATTACTTTTGATGCGTCGTCCAACGGCTCGGCGGTACAAAGGGCGCGTCGTCTAAGAGTTGTGTTGGAAACAGGGGACTTAGTTTGGCTCCCCGAGAGCGACATTGCAAGAAATAGAAATTGACTCGGAAGCAGGTGGTTCCGCGGGCCGATGATTCTCTGTTTCGTGTACTTCTTGGGCACCAAGCGATACATCCCCAATGCCTTGTTCCTACGAGTCCAGCGTTTTCGAGACTTCCTCGCGCTCAGCCAACTCTGTCAGCACCAACGGTTGTTTAATAGGATCAGGCTGATCTCCAAAATATTGGGGCTCGATCTTCGAATCCGATCCAGCACATCCGCCGTGGGCTCCATCTCGAGATCGATCCGCGCGACAGCCGCCTGCGCGCCTTCGAAGACGACGTTCTGCATCTCCTGCACGTTGATACGGGCCTCGCTAATCGCGTCTAACACGCCCGCAAGTACGCCCGGTCGATCCAGATGCCGCACCACTAAAGCACAGGTCGCAGGGGTCGTCTTCGCGAGGTTCACGACATTTGGGACCTTGCCCGTTTCCTTGAACGTCCGTACGATTCGAACTGTCTCCGCGGCAATCGCTTCCTGCGCCTGGTCTGTGGACGCGCCGATGTGATGCGTTCCATAGATCACCTGCGCCATTCCGTCCTCGAACACACCGGTACCCGTGGCCGGTTCCTTTGCGAAAACGTCCAGGCCGGCGCGGATGCCTTTTTCCCGCACCGCACGGGCCAACGCCGCTTGATCGATGACTTCGGCGCGGGAGGTGTTCAGGAAGTACGTACCGGGGCGCATCGCATCGAAGAAGCTCGCGCCGATCAGGCCGCGAGTCTGCGCGTTCAGCGCGACGTGCACGCTCACGATGTCGGCCGCGCTCGCGACGTCGAGCGCCGTCGCCTTGTATTCGACGCCCAGTTCCTCAGCCGTCTGTCGATCCAAGCTGCGGCTCCAGGCGATCACGGGAAGTCCGAAAGCCCGGGCCCGCGACACTACCTCGCGTCCGATCTGACCCAACCCGATGAGGCCCAGCGTACGCCCGAACAGACCGCGCGCCTGCGAATACTCCGCCTTGTTCCATCGACCGGCTCGCAACGAAATGACGTTGTCCGGGATCCGGCGGTCGAGCGCTAACATCAATCCGAAAGTCAGTTCGGCGACCGCGATCGAGTTCTTGCCAGGGCAGTTTGAAACGTAAATGCCACGGCGAGACGCGGCGGCCACATCGATCGTGTTGTAACCGGCGCCTGCTCGCACCACCAGCTTCAGCGCGCCCGCGCTCAGAATCACCTCGGTGACTGCGGTGGAACGGACAATCAGGACATCGGGCCGGAATCCTTCGATCTCCTGCGCAAGAGCGTCGTCTTTCAGGCCGGGCTTGTAGGAAAACTCGCAACCGGCGGACGTCAATCCGTCCTGGCCGGACTGCTCGAACTTATCGGCGATCAGGACGCGCAACGTGCTACCTCCCTTCCACCAGAGTTCCAAAATGAATACGCCGGGACGGGTTGCGAAGCCGCTTCGTGCGCGCCCGGCGGCTCGGGCCTATGCCTTGACGGGTTCCTTCGTTCTAAGTGCGATCTCGGCATAACACCGTTGCACGGCCGCGACGCCCGCGCCTAGTGTCACGGGTACGCCGTTGGCCATGAGGATGAGCTCCAGTTCGGCCACCATGGCGAACAGATCGGGGAAATCGAAGTAGCCGAGGTGCGCGATGCGGAATATCTGCCCTTTCATCGATCCTTGCCCGTTCGCGATGATGGACCCGAATCGATTGCGGAACTCCTTGACGATGACACCCGAATCGAGGCCAATCGGCGCTTTCACGGCGGTGACGGACGCACTGGGACAATCCGGCGCGAACAGTTCGAGGCCGAGCGCCTGGCAGGCGGCGCGCGTCGCCCTGGCCAGTTGTTGGGCATTGTCCACCAGCTTGTCCATGCCCAGGGTCTTGATGTATTTCAGCGCTTCGGCCAGACCCAGTATCAGAGATGTCGCCGGCGTCCAGCTCGATTCCCCCGTGACCGCGTTCTTCTTTTCCTTCTTGAGATTGAAGTAGTAATGCGGCAGCTTGGCTGTTTCCATCATCGCCCACGCCTTCTGGCTGATCGCAAGAAATGCCAGACCGGGCGGGATCATGAACGCTTTTTGGGATCCGCCGATCACGATGTCCATCCCCCAACCGTCGATATCGAGCGGCATGGTGCCGAGACCGGTGATCGCGTCCACCACGAAAATTGCCGGCGTCCTCTTTACCGCTTCCCCCATGGCTAGCACATCGTGAGCGGCTCCCGTGGACGTCTCGGAGGCCTGCACAAGGACGCCCTTGGTATCGGGGTTGGCCGCGAGCGCTTTCTCCACCGCTTCCGGACTCACCGCTTTGCCGTAGGGCTCCTCGAGCACCACCGCGCTCAGGCCGAACGCGTTCACGATCTCCACCCAGCGTTCCCCGAACTTTCCGGCGGTACATACGATCACGCGATCGCCCGGAGAGAAGCAATTCGTGACCGAAGCCTCCAGGCCGCCGGTGCCCGATGCCGCGAGCACCAGCACGTCGGACGAGGTGCCCATCAGTTCCTTCAGATCCGCCAGCACGCTGCGATATACGGCGCGAAAATCCTCAGAGCGATGATGCAGATCCGAGCCGAGCATCGCGTACAAGGCCTTGGGATACAGCGGAGTCGGTCCGGGAGTCAGCAGACGCTGTTTTTTAATGTGCATCTTGCGAGCTAGAATACCAGAGCGATGGCGGATTTGTAGTCCGGTGGTGCGAAAAAGGCAGTAAGTTTAATATCGCTCGTGCGTTCTTAAACGAAGGGCGCTTTGACGCAAGCCGGTATTGGATCCGAAATAAGTAGCCCGGCTGTGTTCACCCGCATAGCCGCAGGGACGGATTTCTTTATTGCTACGGGCGAGCCGTCTCGCGAGCGGCTCGCCTTTCGTTGAGTGTGGGTACCAGTCCCTCTACGCCAGCAGCTTTCGGACCGCGTCAATCGTTTGATCGACGTCCTCCATCGAATTGTAGGTATGCGGAGCGAGCCGCAATCCGCCGGTGCCTGCCCCGGCGACGCCGTACTTGTTGTAGAGATCGCTCAAGAACGCCCGGCGGTCTACGCCCTCGGGTATCACGGTAATCACCACGCCGCCCCTCAGCTTGGGATCGACGGGGGTCACCGGCTTTAGTCTGTTGATCTTGAGAAGCCCTGCCTGCAAGGCGCCAGCCAGCTCCATGGTCCGTGCTTCGATATTGTCGAAGCCGACCGTGCGGTGAAAGTCGACAGCGGTCGCGATCGCTGCCAGGCCTGCGTCATCGCGCTGTCCGAGCACTTCAAATTTCCGCGCGCCCTTCGCCGTTGTGTCTACTTTCGTGCCCCATCCCACGGTCACGATATTCGCCCAGATTTGTTGAATCCGCTCCTGCCGAACATAGAGCACGCCGACTTGCTTCGGGCCCATCAACCATTTGTGTGCGCTCGCTCCGAATGAGTCGCACCCAATATCCTTCAAATTGAGGTGCAGGAATCCCCACGTTTGCGCCCCATCCAAATGGCAGTAGATGTCACCTCGCTGCTTGGCCATCGAGAATATCTCTTTGGCCGGAAGCCGGATGCCCGTGACATTTGAAATGTAGGTGATCGATAAGACTTTTGTTCGAGGGG
>Ga0209415_10020425_pt1 | contig 10293 bp, 6 predicted proteins | sample PeaSoiSIISIP2007_FD_187696 | JGI IMG/M metagenome (GOLD analysis project Ga0209415, IMG submission 187696) | Peat soil microbial communities from Weissenstadt, Germany - SII-SIP-2007 (SPAdes) (version 2) | ecosystem: Environmental > Terrestrial > Soil > Wetlands > Peat | place: Germany...
CCGGCCGCCGCCAGTGCCGCGCCGCCCGCGGCGCCGGCCCCTTCGGCGAAGGCCGCGCCTGCGGCCCCGGAGGGCTCCGGACCGGCACCGCCCGCCTCGTCCGCCTCCAGCGCGGCGATCGCCGGCGCCGGGGTCCCTGCCGCCCGACGGGCGGCGGCCGCGGCCACCTCGGGCGCGACCCGGTCGAGCACCGACGACCGGAGCGAGCCGGGCAGCGCGACCGGCGGCGCGCCGGCGACCAGCCGCAGCGGCTCCGCGACCTGCCGACGGCCGGCGCAACGCTCGCAGGTCGCGGCGTGGGCCCCGACCCGCTCCGCCACGTCGACGGACGGCGCGCCGTCCCAGCCCGCGAGCAGCGCAGCCAGCTCCGTGCAGTCGCGCCGGCCCTGCCGGGCGACGACCAGCGAGCCCAGCACCTCGTCGGCCTCGTGGTCGACCTGCTCGACGACGGTCTCGACCTGGGACGGCTCGCATCCGATCGCGGCCGCGAGTTGATCGCCCTCGAGCTCGTGGCGGGTGGTCAGCTCGAGCACGGCCTGGTCCGCGAGCGCCAGCGTGGCCGCCGCCTCGCGCGTCCAGCGCCGGAGGTCACCGTTGCCGAGCACCGCGTCGGCGTCACCGATCGCGGGCCGCATCCCCCATGCGGTGTGCAGCGTCCCGGCCTCGTCCTCGGCGAGGGCCCGGTCGCGCGCGATGGCCAGCAGCCAGGGCCGCACCTGGGAGGCGTCTGTGATCTCGTCGATGTGTCTGGCCGCGAGGACGAACGCGTCCTCGACCATCCGGGTCGCCTCGGCGTCGTCGCCCGTCAGGGCCCAGCAGAAGTCGTACAGCGCCTCGGCGTTGCGGTCGTAGAGCGCGGCGAACGCGGCGTCGTCGCCCTCCTGGGCGGCGATCACCAGCCTGGTGTCGTACATCGTGGTGCCGATCGTACGGGGGTGGAGGCCCCCGTTCGGGGTTGCCCCGGTCAGCCGAGCCCGCCCACGATCTCCGCCATCAACTCGCCTGCCTCGGTCGGGTTGCGGCCGACGCGGGCTCCCGCCGCGGTGAGCGCGTCGATCTTGGCCTGGGCCGTCCCCTTGCCGCCCGAGACGATGGCGCCGGCGTGGCCCATCTTCTTCCCCGGCGGCGCGGTGACGCCGGCGATGTAGGCGGCCACGGGCTTGGTCATCTTCGTGCGGATGAACTCGGCGGCCTCCTCCTCGGCCGATCCCCCGATCTCACCGATCATCATGACGGCGCGCGTCTCGGGGTCGGCCTGGAACGCCTCGAGGCAGTCGATGAAGGACGTGCCGGGCACGGGATCACCCCCGATGCCGACACAGGTCGACACGCCGATGCCCTTCAGCTTGAGCTCGTAGAGCGCCTGGTAGGTGAGCGTGCCCGACCGGCTCACGATCCCGACCGCAGGCCTTCCCGCCTGCGGGGGGAGCGCGATCTCGCCCGCGGTGATGCCGATGTTGCACTTGCCCGGGCTGATCACTCCGGGGCAGTTGGGACCGAGCAGCCGGACCTGCGGGAAGTCACGCCGGAGCCGGTTGAAGGTCCGGGCCTCGTCCTGCGCGGGGATGCCCTCGGTGATGCAGACGATGAACCCGATCCCGGCCGCGGCCGCCTCCTCGATCGCCGACGGCGCGCCCTTGGGCGGGACCGAGATGAAGCTGGCGTTGGCGCCGGTCTGCTCGACCGCCTCGACGACCGAGCCGTAGACGGCGATGCCCTCGATGTCCTCGCCGGCGCGGTTCGGGTTGGTCCCACCGACCACCTTCGTGCCGTAGGCCTTGTTGCGCAACCCGTGGTACTTGCCCTGGCTGGTCGGTGACAGACCCTGGATGACGACCTTGGTGCCCTCGTCGACGAAGATCGCCATGTCACTTCCCTCCCGCGAGCTCGACGGCGGTGCGCGCCGCCTCGAGCATCGTCGGCCGGCTGATCAACCGGTCGCTGGCATGGGGGGCGAGGATGGCGCGGCCCTCCTCGGCATTGGTCCCGTCGAGCCGGATCACGATCGGCGAGCTGAGCTGGACCCGGCCGAGCGCCTGCACGATGCCGTTGGCGACCTCCTCGCCGCGTGTGATGCCACCGAAGATGTTGATGAAGATGGCTTTGACCTTCTCGTCGTGGTTGATCACCTCGAGCGCGGCCGCCATCACATCGGCGTTGGCGCCGCCGCCGATGTCGAGGAAGTTGGCCGGGCTGCCCCCGACCTGACTGACCACGTCGACCGTGCTCATGGCCAGCCCGGCGCCGTTGGCGATGATGCCCACCGTGCCGTCGAGGCCGACGTACTGCAGGCCGCGTGCCCGCGCCATCGCGTCGCGCGGGTCGAGCACCTCGAAGCCCCGGAACTCGTCCCATTCGGGGTGGCGGAACGCGGCGCTGTCGTCGAGGGTCACCTTGGCGTCGAGCGCGTGGACCCGCCCGTCGGGCGTCAGGATCAGCGGGTTGATCTCGACGAGGTCGGCGTCACCCTCGACGTAGCAGCGGTAGAGCTTGACGAGGATGTCGACGCAGCCGTCCACGGCCGCGGGGTCGAGGTCCGCGGCCTCCACCCAGGCCCGTGCCCGCTCGGGCGAGAGGCCGTCGACGGGATCGACGTGGATGCGGGCGATCGCGCCGGGGTCGGTGGCCGCGACCTGCTCGATCTCCACTCCGCCCTGAGCGGAGAGCATTCCGAGGTGCATCTTGGCCGACCGGTCGAGGGTGAAGCTGGCGTAGTACTCCTTGGCGATGTCGCTGGCGTGCTCGACCCACAGCCGCTTGACGACGTGGCCCTTGATGTCGAGGCCGAGGATGTTGCCGGCGTGGAGACGGACCTCGGACGCATCGTTGGCCAGCTTGACGCCGCCCGCCTTGCCGCGGCCGCCGACCTGCACCTGCGCCTTGACCACGACGGGGTAGCCGGCCCGCTCGGCCTGCGCGACCGCCTCGTCGACCGTGTCGGCGACGCCGCCGGGCGACACGGCGATGCCGAAGCGGGCGAAGTACTGCTTGCCCTGGTACTCGAAGAGATCCACGGGCGAGCAGCGTTGCCGTTGCGCGCGCCGCCGGCAAGTCAAGCGGCGGGCGGCTCGCGCGCGTCGAGGGCCTGTTCGAGCCAGACGGCGATGGAGTCGAGCGTCGCGCCCGGCGTGAAGACCTCGGCGACGCCGTCGGCCTTCAGGGCGCCGATGTCGGGGTCGGGGATGATCCCCCCGGCCACGACCAGCACGTCGTCCGCGCCGCGCTCGCGCAGCAGCGCGACGATCCGCGGGACCAGCGTCATGTGTGCGCCGGAGAGCATGGACAGGCCGAGCGCGTCGGCGTCCTCCTGCAGCACGGCTTCCACCACCTGCTCGGGCGTCTGGTGCAGCCCGGTGTAGATCACCTCGAATCCGTGGTCGCGGAGCGCCCGCGCGATCACCTTCGCACCGCGGTCGTGGCCGTCGAGCCCTGGCTTGGCCACGACGACTCGGTACCGGCGACGCACGGCAAGGAATACTAGGAGGATGCCCGGGCGCCGCCGCAGGTCGAGCACCCGTTGACCCGATCAGCGTCGGCTCCGCGCCATCTCGCCGCCGGACTCCTCCACCCGCTCGAGGTCGAATGGGACGCCGACCTGCGCGGAGGTGACCCGCTGGGGTGGCCGGGCTACGCGGAGGTGCTGCGCGACCTGCCACCCGGCGACTCGGTCGTCACCGGTCGCGCCGCCGCGGGACGGGCCCGATACGTCGTGATCGCCGGTCGCTTCGACGTGCTCGGCGGGTCGATGGGCGCGGTGCACGGCGAGCGGGTGGTGCGCGCCTACCGGCGCGCCGCGCTGGAGAAGCTGCCGGTCGTCGTGCTCGCCTCGTCCGGCGGGGCGCGCCTGCAGGAGGGGATGGTCGCGCTCGGGCAGATGCTGCGGACGGCCGCCGCGGCGCGGGCCCACAGCCGGGCCGGGCTGCTCTCGCTCGCCATCTTCCGCCCGCCCACGACCGGCGGCGTCCTGGCCAGCTACGCCGCGCTGGCCGACCTGCGGGCGGCCCAGCCCGGGGCGACGGTCGGGTTCGCCGGCCCCCGCGTCGTGGAGGTCATGACCGGGGCGCCGCCCCCGCCTTACAGCCACACCGCCGAATCGGCGTACGCGGTGGGCCTCGTCGACGCCCTCCTGGCCCCGGCCGACCAGGCCGCGTGGGTCGAGGCTGCGCTCGGCGTGCGCGACCACCGCCTCCCCGGCCGGCCGGCGCTCGCGCCGAGCGGCCCGGACGCCCCGCCACCGCCCGGCGCCGGTCCCTGGGCGGAGGTCGTCCGGGCCCGGGCCCGGACGAGGACGACCGGCGTCGACCACGCCGCCCGCATGTGCGACGCGTGGGTGGAGCTGCGCGGGACGGACCCGACCGTCCGCGCCGGTCTGGCCCGCATCGGGCGCCGGCCGTTGGTGGTCATCGCCAACGACCGGCGGGCCGGATCGGGTCGCCCGGGCCCGGCCGGCTACCGGCTCGCCCGCCGCGCCCTCGGCCTGGCCGGACGGCTCGGCATGCCGTTGCTCACGCTGGTCGACACGCCCGGCGCCGACCCGGGTCCGGGGTCGGAGGCCGAGGGGATCGCGGCCGAGATCGCCGAGACGTTCGCGGCGATGGCCGAGGCGCCGGTCCCGACGGTCTCGCTGTGCGTCGGCGAGGGCGGCAGCGGCGGTGCGCTGGCCCTGGCCGCGGCCGACCGGCTGCTCATGCTCGAGCACGCCGTGTTCAGCGTGATCGGGCCGGAGGGCGCGGCCGCGATCCTGGCGCGCGACCCCGCGCAGGCGGCCCGCTACGCCGACCGGCTCCGGCTGACCGCGGCCGACGTCGCCGCGCTCGGCGTCGCCGACGCGGTCGTGCCCGAGGGCGACACCGCGGTCATCGACGCCGCCGTCGCCGACGCGCTCGGACGGGCCGTCCCGGGCGACCGCCTCAGGCGACTGGACGCGGTCACCGCCCACTGGGTGCGGTGATGGCACCGCATCGAGACCGAATCGGTGTCAACGCGCGCGGCCGCGGACGGTCGGCCGGGCGAGGGGGCGGTGCGCCACCGCTGATTCGGGGCTTCCGGGGCGCCAGTCCCCCACGGTGTGCGGCAGCCAGTGGCGCTCCGCGGCCGATCGGGCCTCTGGCGCTCGCCGGTGGCGCGAAAATCGCGCCACCCGACGCGAAAATCGCGCCCCCACGCCGAAACCCGCGAGCAACCGACCAGGTGGCGCGAATTTCGCGTCACCCCGCCCCCGTCGCCCGCCACCCGGGCCGCCACCCTGGGCCAGTCAGCCGCGACCCGGGCCCCCACCCCGGGCCCGTCGCCCGCCACCCGGGCCGCCACCCCGGGCCCGTCGCCCGCCACCCCGGCGGCAACGCAGTCGTGGCGGCATGACCGACCCGGCCTACCGGCCACCCCAGCGCAAGCGCAGCTCCGGGTGGCTGACGGCGGCCGTGGTCGCCCTGCTGCTCGCCTTCATCGTCGGCATCTCGCTGGTCGAGCTCTCCAACAACGGCGCGGTCAAGTCCCAGCTCGGGTCACCCGTGTTCATCGCCGGCCGGGCCGATTCGCTCGCCCCCCAGGTCGCGTCCGGGGGCCCGATCGGCCTCCCACCCCTGCTCGGCAAGAGCCGTCCGATCTTCCTCCAACACCTCGGGGGCGACGAGCGCAAGGGTTGGGTCGCGATCCAGGCCCTCAACCCCGGCGAGGCCGCGTCGTGCGTCCTGAAGTGGGACCCGCGGGCGGCGAGATTCGTGGACCCGTGCACGACGACGACGTACCCGGCCGACGGGACCGGCCTCGTCCGCTATCCGGCCGTCGTGCTGCCCAGCGACCGGATCCAGGTCGACCTCCGCGTCCCGCTGCCCGCGGACACGACAGTGACCACCGGCACCGCGCCGCCCGCCTGACCGCCGGCCGGCGCCGGCGGCCCTACGCGCGCTTCAGGGGGGACCAGGCGAGCAGCAGACGCTTCTCCCCGACGCCGGGGAACCGCACCGTCACTTCGGCTTTGTCGCCCTCCCCACTGAGGTCGATCACGATCCCCTCCCCCCACTTACCGTGGACGACGTCGTCGCCGACCCGCAGCCCGAGTTGCTCGGCACCCGTCGTCTTCGTCGGGGTCGGCCGCAAGGCGGCGTCGACGACGCGCTCACGGTGGTCGTCGCGCCCGCCGCGCCCGAACACCCGGCCCTCGTCGTCGCCGATCCGGCCCCCGGCGCCACCCCCCTCGCGGACCCGGCCGCCCCAGGTCGACCCGCCGAGGGGACGTCGGCGCGTCGTCGGCTGGTGTTCGGTGACGAGCGCCTCGGGGATCTCCCGCACGAACCGACTCGGCGGGTTGTACTGCGTGGAGCCCCACAGCGTCCGGCTCCACGCGCTCGTGAGGTAGAGCCGCTGCTGGGCCCTGGTGATGCCGACGTAGGCCAGCCGGCGCTCCTCCTCCAGCTCGTCGGGGTCCGAGAGCGCCCGGAGGTGGGGGAACACCCCCTCCTCGAGGCCGACCAGGAACACGGCGGGGAACTCGAGGCCTTTGGCGGTGTGCAACGTCATCAGCACGACCTGCCCGGCCGTCTCGTCGACCTCGTCGGCGTCCGACACCAGGCTCACGTCCTCGAGGAAGCCGTCGAGATCGGAGTACTCACGGGCGGTGCCGACCAGCTCGTCGAGGTTCTCGAGGCGGCCGGCGGATTCGATCGAGTGCTCGGCCTCCAGCTCGGCCCGGTAGCCCGTCCCGTCGAGGATCGCCTCGAGCAGGTCACCCGGACCGGCGCCCGCCGCCCACCGGCGCCGGAGGTCCTCCAGCAACTCGGCGAACGTGCGCACCCCCGCAAGCGCCCTGCCGGTCAGGCCGGCGTCCTCGGCTGAGGCGAGGGCGTCGCCGAAGGTCAGGCCGTGGGCCGCGGCCCACGCGTCGATCCGACCGGCGCTGGTGTCGCCGACGCCGCGCTTGGGCACGTTGACGATCCGCTTGAGCGACACCTCGTCGGCCGGGTTGGCCACCGCCCGCAGGTAGGCCAGGACGTCCTTGATCTCCTTGCGGTCGTAGAAGCGGGTGCCGCCGATCACCTTGTACGGGATCGACCGCCTGACGAGCTCCTCCTCGATCACGCGGCTCTGCGCGTTGGTCCGGTAGAAGACGGCGATGTCGGACCAGCGCAGCCCGTCGACGTCGTGCAGCCGGGCCATCTCGTGGGTGACGAACGAGGCTTCGTCGTGCTCGCTCTCGGCGAGGTACCGGGTGATCGGGGCACCGGCGCCGGCCTCGGTCCACAGCGCCTTCGGCTTGCGCCGCTCGTTGTTGGCGATGACCGCGTTGGCGGCGTCGAGGATCGTCTGGGTCGAGCGGTAGTTCTGCTCGAGCACCACGATCGTGGCGTCGGGGAACGCCTCCTCGAACTCGAGGATGTTGCGCATGTCGGCGCCTCGAAAGCGGTACACCGAGTTGCGGACGAGCATCCCGCCGGCGACGAAGGTGTGCGTCGGGTCGACCTCCAGGTCGTAGACCGGCCCGGTGTAGTCGGTGACGTCGATGCGCTCGACCGGCGCCTCGTCCAGGCCGTCCTGGCCGCAGACCAGCACACGCATCCCGCGCCGCAGGTGCGACAGGGGCACGAGGTCGTACACGGTGTGATCGATCTGCGCCCGTCGGGCGATGCCCAGACCCGCGGCCGCTGCGGCCCGTTGGGCGAGCTCCAGTGCCGCCGCCAGGTCCTTGCGACTGGTCTCGACCCGGATGCTGGCTCCCTTCGCGTCCCTGACCCGGAATCCAGCCGCGCGCAGCCGCTCGCCCAGGTCGAGCCTGTTCGTCGAGAACTGCACCCGGTGATAGGGGACGGGTGCGCGGCGGTCGGAGAACATCGTCACGTTGATCGCCGCCCGGTTGCGGCCGTTCTGGGGCCGGTGGTGGGGGAACTCGGGGTGGAGGTCGAGGTCGTCCATGAGCTGCTTGGCCGCGGTGGCGGTGTCCAGGGACGCGTAGAGCCGTGCCAGATCGCCCTCGCCCATCGCGAGGTTGCGACCGACCCCGTGGAAGCAGGCGGTGGGCAGGCCGTAGGCGGCCGAGAACCAGGACTCCCAGAAGGCGGCCGTCGACCGGTCCCCACACACTTCGAGCACCCAGGCGGCATCCGCGTGCTCCTGGTTGACGCGCACGCGTAGCCCGGGACCGGCGTCGCCCCTTCCCGTGCGACGGCGGGTGGTCGTGACCCCGACGCGGTAGCCACGATCGGCCCGGTACATGAGGTAGACGATCCAGCCGCCCTCGGGCAGGTCCTGGCGGGCCGGGACGAGGTGGTGGGGCGTGCCCACGAGACGGGCGTCCCCGGCCCGGACCTCGTAGACGCGCCCGGACCACCGTCCGCTCTTGACCGCGGTCACCCGCCCCTCGGCCAGCGAGGTCCGCCCGGCGGTGCCGCACACCGTGTCGCCGACGGTGATCGACTCGATGGGGCGCGGCCCCGATGGCGTCAGCACCGGCGTCCCCGGCGGCAGGCACTGGTCGGAGTCGCCGACGACGGCGACGTTGTGGTGGCGGTCGCCGAGGAGGAGGACGAGCTCGTTCTGGGCCCGGTTGGTGTCCTGGTACTCGTCGACGAGCACGTGGCGGAAGCGGTGCTGGTAGCCCTCGAGCACGTCCGGGTGCTGACGGAAGAGCAGGACAGTGTTGGTCAGCAGGTCGTCGAAGTCCATCGCGCTCGCCGCGAGGAGCCGGCGCTGGTACTCGGCGTAGATCTCGGCGACCCGCCGCTCGTAGATGTTGGCGGCGCGCGCCGCGTATGCGACGGGGTCGACGAGCTCGTTCTTGGCCGCCGAGATGGTGCCGTGCACCGACCGGGGGGCGAACTTCTTGGCGTCGAGGTTCAGGTCGCGCACCACGTAGCCGGTGAGGCGCACCGCGTCGGCCTCGTCGTAGATGGTGAAGCTCGACCGGAACCCGAGCCGGGCCGCGTCGCGCCGCAGGATGCGCACGCACGCGGAGTGGAAGGTCGACACCCACATCCGTCGGGCGACCGGGCCGACGAGCGCCGCCACCCGGGTCTTCATCTCCTCCGCCGCCTTGTTGGTGAACGTGATGGCGAGGATCTCGAAGGGGCTCACGCCCTGCGCGGTGATCAGCCAGGCGATCCGGTGGGTGAGGACGCGGGTCTTGCCCGACCCGGCGCCGGCGACGATGAGCAGTGGCCCGCCCTCGTGGGCGACGGCCTCGCGCTGGACGGGGTTGAGCCCGGCGAGCAGCTCCTCCGGGCTCGGCCGGTGGAAGCGGGGCCCCTCCTCCGGGTCGGTGAGCGCGTCCTCGTCGAGGCCCGCCGGAGGGAACCGGAGGGCTCCGTCGTCGGCCGCCGGAGCGAACGGCAGGGCACCGTCGTCGGCCGCCGGATCGCGGCCGGCCGCGTCGAACCCCAGGACGCTCATCGCCCGCCCCAGCCTACCGACGGACCGCGACCGGCCGACCGATCCGGCACCACCGGCGCCCGGGGCGCAAGCCGCGGCGCAAACCGCGGCGCGGCCCACCCGGGCACGGCCCACCACGGCGTCAGCGGCGTCCACGACGGCGGCCGCCCGCCGCCGAGGAGGAGCCCGTGGCCGGGCCACCCCCGGGCCACCTGGTCGGGGTCGAGGCGCCGCTGCCGCCGGGTCGACCACCCGTGGCTCCATCCCCGCCTGGCGTCACCGCTCTCCGACGGCACCCAGACGTCCTCCGACCCGCACAGCACCGAGAGCGACTCCAGCGTGCGGACGTCACCGATGCCGGGAAGCACGACCGTCGCGCCGAACAGCGACCCGAACCCGTCGGCCGCCGCGCCCCACCGGCGGCGGGCCTGGGACAGGTCCTGGAGGCAGGCGAGGGTGAGCACGCCCTGCCCGCCACCCTCCGAGACGAGCGCGGGGAGGTCCGGCAGCGGGGCGATGTTGGCGACCTCGTCCAGGGCGAGCAGCACCGGCGGCTCCGCCCCGGCGAACGGCGACGGCGCGACCCGCCGGAGGTCCCCCGTGACGCGGGCGCTGGCGCGGTCGAACGCGGCCGTGCGGACGTCCTCGATCAGGCCGGCCACGAGCGGCGCGACCAGCTCCTGGTGGCGCCCGCCGGCGCACACGTACACGGTGTCCGCCGCGGCGACGAAGGCGCGCGGGTCGAAGTTCGGCGCCGCGGCCGACGCCAGCGCCGCGTCCGATCGGTAGGCGGCGAGCACGCTCGACGCGGTCGACCAGATGCTCGACAGCTCCCGCGGGTCGGTGGCCAGGATCCCGGCGAGGAGATCCGCGGCAGTCCCGGCGGCGAGGATCCGCGTCGCGCTACGCCCGTCGTGACGGTTGACCCAGCCG
>Ga0209415_10020427_pt1 | contig 10292 bp, 6 predicted proteins | sample PeaSoiSIISIP2007_FD_187696 | JGI IMG/M metagenome (GOLD analysis project Ga0209415, IMG submission 187696) | Peat soil microbial communities from Weissenstadt, Germany - SII-SIP-2007 (SPAdes) (version 2) | ecosystem: Environmental > Terrestrial > Soil > Wetlands > Peat | place: Germany...
GAGCCGCCTGCTGTCGACCACCGTCGCGAGCTGCATCGGGTTGGATTCGTTCGCGATGCGCCGGCCGCCGAAGCCGATCGTCTGCCGGAGGAACGTGCGCGATCGATACAGCTGCCCCGTTGGGGAACCGGTCTTCTGGAGCTCGAAGTTCTGAATCGATCCGCCGATCCCCCGCAGCTGCGAGAAGGGGATCTCCGAGATGAATTCCGGGACGACGTAGCCCTCTCCGCCCGGCCAGAGCCGCAGCCCGAGGAACAGCGTCGCGGTGCCCGTGTAGCTGTGCTCCGGGTAGGGGAGGAGCGAGTTGACGCTGCCGTTCAAGTTCGTATGCGGAGCCGGGAACGACGGGTGCCAGCTCGAAATGTAGGTGACCTGTCCGTAGGCGTTCCAGCTCTCGTGGTCGATGTCGTGCAGGTCGTGCCGGGCCAGGAGGTTCATGAAGTCGAACGCCGCGTCCTCGTGGCCCGCCGGAGGCGCGGCCTGCGCGCTCGCTGGCGCTGCGACGAAGAGGATGCGCGCGACCGAGCAAGCGACGACCACGCGCGCGAGCGACGCGGCTGCGACGGGGTGGCGGGCGTTCAAACCGGAGTTCAAACCGGAACCGAGCGGGCGGGAGGCGGGACGATGGGTCGACGGGGTCTCTTATGAGCACGGTGCAGCGGCGTCTAGGCAAAACGCCGGGGAATCGCGTCGGAACGCCGGCCTTTGGCCGCACGCATTGACAAGCGGCCCCGGCAGGGGGAAGGTAGGCCCGAACCCCCAAAGCCTGAAAAGGCATGGAGTGCCCGTGAACAGGTTGTTGCTGGTCGACGCGGATCCGCTCCGCCTTAGCGTGCTGGATGTCGGCCTGCGGCAGTCGGGCTACGACGTGAACACCGCCGGTGACGGCGCCGACGCGCTCGAGAAGCTGGACTGGGAGGTGCCCGATCTGGTCGTCACCGATACCCACCTGCCCGTGCTCGACGGGTTCGGGCTGGTCCAGACTCTGAAGAAGAACCCCGGGCTCGCCGCCGTGCCCATCGTTTTCCTCGCTTCCAAGCCGTCGAAAGCGGAAGAGAAACGCGCAATCGATCTGGGCGTCGAGGGCTACCTGACGCGGCCGGTGTACGTACGCGACCTTGCGGCGCGCATTCGGCTGCTCCTCGCGAATCGGGCACGACAATCGGCGGACGCCGAGCTCTTCTCGGTGCCGACGGGCCTGGGCCGGTTGAAAGGGTCGACCCGCGACATCGCTCTCGCGGATCTCCTGCAGGACATCCATCGCGCGCGCGCGACCGGGATCGTGCGGCTGCGCAGCGCCGCTCATGAGGCGCACGTCTTCTTTCGCGAAGGAAACGTCGTCGATGCTCAGCTCGGCGACGTCCGGGGAGAGGAGGCCGTCTACGGGGCGCTGCTCTGGGACAACGCCTCGTTCGAGATCAAACTCAGACCCGTCCTGAACGAAGACGTCATCCGTTGTCCGACGGAGACCCTGGTGATGAAGGGCATGGAGCGCGTCGACGAGTGGCTGCGCCTCTGCGCATGCGCCGAGCCCTTGGCGGCCATCTTGGACGTGACCCCCCCGCGGCTCCTCGCGCGACTGAGCGCCCAGGGCGAAATGCCGGAGCGAATGAAGGTGATGGCCCTCCCGCCGGCGCCGCGCCCCACCTTCCCCACGCTGCCGAAGGCGGCTCCCGTCGTCACTCGCCCCGCGGCGTCCAGCCCTCTACGAGCCTCCGAAGCTGAGCACCAACCGGCGGGCGTGGACTTGCCGACGACGACGAACACCGGGTTGGGCCCCGATCTGCAGTCGAGGAGCGTCTCCGGGGACGTGATCCTCCCGCCCCCCGATGCCGAAGAGGTCGAGCCGCCGGCGGCGCCGGAACCGCGTTACAGTCCGTCTTCTGCTCCGTGGACCCGCGAAGCGCACCCCGACGGGGAGCAGGCGGTCGATGCAGAGCTGCATCCCGCAGGGGTGCCGCGTGCCTTGGGGAAGAGGACGAAGCGCGTCGGCGGTGCCGTTGCGGGGGTCGCAGCCCTGCTGGGCGTCGTGGTGTTCCTCCTCTCGGTGCGCGATCGGCGGACGCGCGAAGCGGAGCAGGCGCGCGGCCCGAGCGTGGTGGCCGTCGCCGCAGCCCCTGTCGCCCTCAGCCCGCCCGCCAAGCCGGCTGCCCTTCCGCCTCTTCTTCCCTCCCTTCCCGCTGCGGCGGCCGCGCCGGCAGAGGCTCCCAGCCTGGCAAAGCCTCCTGCCAAGGCTTCCGGTGTGATCGCAGCCGCTGCCGAAGCGCCCGCCCCCGCCGCTCCCCAGGCCGCGCCGCCGAAGGAAGTGCGCGCGGCTGCGAGCCCGCCCGTGGTCGCGTTGCGCCCAGCGGTGCGCGAGACGTTCCTCGACTCGCGGCTCGTCACCGATTCGCGCTCGCGCCTCGTGCGGGACGCGCAGCGGCTTCTCCTCAAGGGGGATCTTGTGCGCGCCACGGAGGTCGCCCAGCAGGCCGTCTCCTCGGAGCCGTTCAATGCGGACACGTGGCTGACCCTCGCGGCGGCGCGATTGGCCGCCGGCGACAACGCGGGTGCCGCCGAAGCCTACAACGCGTGCACCGTTCAGGCGCGCACGGTCGGCGTCACCCATTGCCGCGTCTTCGCGCTGCAGGTGCGCCAGTAGGTCGCCATTATGCGGCGAGCAGGGACAGGTCGACGTGTCCCGAGGCGTCGACGGGGGGACACCAGAAGTACCCGCCGCTGACGGCGCGCGTGAAGGACATGAGCCCGTCGACGATGCCGTCCTCCAGGCCCGCCATGCGGCGGAGGACGCGCTCGAACCGGTCGAGCGACTCGCCGTATGCCACGAAGTACAGGCCGTGCTCGTTGACCCCTCCCCACGGCATCGACCGGCGGACCATGAACGCCGGCGGGTCGAAGCTCTCCTGCGCCGCCCGCTTCACGTGGGCCGAGAGCGGTGCGTAGGGAAGCTCCTCGTTGTCGGACATCCGGCGCCCGATGACGGCGTCGCGTGCGTCCGCGGCGAGACGCCCGATCTGGTCGAGCCGGTGCACCCAGCGCTGGGCGGCCACGAAGCTGGAGCCGTCGAGGCCCGCTCCGGCGCCGGCGACGATCGCGGCCTGCACGGCGGCGTCCCCCTTGGGATTCTCGGTGCCGTCCACGTAGCCGCTCAGATCCCGCCCCTCGCGGTAGCGGAAGCACGCCACCTCGTCGCGCACGACGACGCCGTCTCCCAGCAGCGAGCACAGCGAGCGGGCGCGATCGTGCAGGTCGGTCGCGTCTCCACCCGCGAGGAACACCCACAGAGCCCGCTGCGTCGACGGGAAGGTACACCCCACGCCCGCGACTCCGGGGAAGCCGCGCAGCCCGCGCACGCGAGCGCCCAGCGCGCGCGCCAGCGGCTCTCCGATCCCGATCACGGTGCGCTCCGGCGCGCCTATCTGGCGAAGCCGTCCGAGCGTGGCGCGCGGGTCCGACCCGGGCTGCAGATCGAACTCCAGGTACCGCGCGAGCGAGGGGACCGGCTCGAGGATCGCGGGCTGACAGGGGAGGGTCATCGCGGCCGCGAGTATGCCACGAGACTCATGGGCGCGCGCAGACGCGCACGCGGGCATCGACGGCAACGACCCCCTGCCCGGGCTCCAGGGCGACGAGGGGGTTCAGGTCGACGTCGGCGACCTCGGGCACTTCCTCCATCAGGCGCGACACGCGCAGGATGGCGTCCGCGAGTGCGTCCCGGTCCGCCCGCGGACCGCCGCGGAACCCGTCGAGCAGCCGGCGCCCGCGGATCGCGTCGAGCATCCAGCGTGCCTCGGCGTCGGTGACGGGCGCCAGGCGCAGGACCACGTCGTTCCAGAGCTCGAGCGCGACGCCTCCCGTGCCGAACGCGACGATCGGGCCGAACGCGGCGTCGCGGGTCGCTCCGACGAACATCTCCACCCCGCGCGGCGCCGCGGGCGCCGCCGCCCCCGCGTCGGCCGCCTGCACAACCGGGATACACCGGATGCCGAACGCGTCGAGCAGCGTCGCCGTCTCGTCGGGCGCGAGCCAGCGGCCTTCCTTGCCCTCGCCGCCGCGCGTCCGGGCGAGGACTCGCGCCCGGGCCCCCTGGGTCTCCAACCCCGGCGCCTTCGCGGCGCTCTCGGCTCCGCTCGCAGGACCGGCACGGCCCGCCGCCGCTGCCAGGGCGGACGCCGCCGACTCGGGGAGCGAGTACACCGGCACGCGCGCCTCGTGGAGAATGGTGCGCGCCTGGTCGACGCCGCGCTTGCCCATCACGCACGCGATCACGGGCTTCACGGCGTAGCCGCGCGCGCGGGCGATGACGCGCGCGACGTCGGTGACCTCGGCGCTGCTCGTCGGAACGCACGCGACGAGCACGGCGTCGATGCCGTGGTCGCCGAGCGCGATCGGCAGGACGGAGTCGAACGTCTCCGGCCTGGCGCTCGCGAGCAGGTCGACCGGGTTCCTGACGGAAGGCTGCAACAGCACCCCGGCGAGCGCCCGCGCCGTCGCATCGTCGAACGGGGGCACCGCCAGTCCGCGTGCCTGACACGCGTCGGCCGCGAGGATCCCGGGACCCCCGGCGTTGGTGACGATGGCCACGCGCTTGCCGGCCGGCATCGACCCGGAGTTGAGCAACGTCGCGGCGTCGAACAGCTCCTCGAGCGTCGCCGCGCGGAAGATGCCTGCCTGCGTCAGGAGCGCGTCGACGACCGCGTCGCGCGTCGCCAGCGCTCCCGTGTGCGATCCCGCGGCGCCCGCTGCGGCCGGGCTTCGCCCGCTCTTTACGACGACGATCGGCTTCGTACGCGAGACGCGGCGGGCCACCTCGAGGAAGCGTCGCGGGTCGCGGAACACCTCCAGGTAGAGAAGGATGACCCGCGTCTCGGCGTCGTCTTCCCAGTACTCGAGGAGATCCTCCGCCGAGACGTCGGCCTCGTTGCCCAGGCTCACGAAGTGGCGGACGCCGATGCCGTGGTCACGCGCCTCGTCGAGCAGCGCGATGCCGAGCGGGCCCGATTGCGACGCGATCGACACGTTGCCTCGGGGCGGCCAGCCCGTCGCAAAGGCCGCGTGCAGCGCCACGCCCGGGTCCGTGGACACGACTCCCAGACAGTTGGGGCCGACCAGCCGCATCCCGGCCTTGCGCGCCGTCGCGGCGATCGCCGCCTGCGCCCGTGCCCCTTCGTCACCCGCCTCGCCGAACCCCGCGGTGACGACGACCGCGGACTTGGCCCCCGCCTCCGCGCACGCCGCGATGACCCGCGGCGTCTCCGCCGCGGGGACGGCCACGATCGCCAGATCGATGGTGTCCGGCACCTCGTTGACGCTGCTGTAGGCGCGGACGCCCTGGACGTGCGATGCGGCCACGTTGACCGGGTAGACCGGCCCTGCAAAGGGCCGGCAGACGAGGTTCGCGAAGACCTCGCCCCCGACGCTCGTGCGCGACCGCGAGGCGCCGACGACGGCGACGGTTCTCGGCGCGAGCAGCGCCCTCAGCGATGCGCTCGACATCGTGCGCAGAAGGCTCAGCACGCCCCGTGCCGTGCAGCTGCGCGCTGCCGGTGGCTGCCTGGGCGACGGACGGCGACGAAGCGCCGGTTGCGTGGAGGCGCAATTTCTGCGGATGCGGTCGTTCGGGCCCTGGTCGGCGCTACGCTGGCGATCCCCGATGGCCGGCAAGCGCATCCTGACGCTCAACGCGGGCTCGTCGAGCCTCAAGCTGGCGCTCTTCGACGCGGGGCCGCCGCTGCGCCGCGTGCTCGGTCGCTCCATCACGCGCGTCGACCCCGACCCCGCCGAGTACGCGCGATCCTTCGACGCCGCCCTCGCGGCCATCGACCCGCACGGAGGTCTGGACGCGCTCGCCGCCGTCGGACACCGAATCGTGCACGGCGGACCGCGCTACGCGACGTCGCAACCTCTCACGCCCGAGGTGCTCGAGGCGCTGCGCGGCCTCGTGGCGCTCGACCCCGATCATCTGCCGGCGGAGATCGCCCTGGTCGAGGCGATAGGCGCGCGCGCGCCCTCCCTCGCGCAGGTCGCATGCTTCGACACGGCCTTCCACCGGACGATGCCGCGCGTCGCGCGCCTCCTGCCCATCCCCCTTCGCTACGAGCGCGAGGGGGTGCAGCGCTACGGCTTCCACGGCCTCTCGTACACGTTCGTTGCCGAGGAGCTCGCGCGCGTCGCCGGCGAGTCGCACGCGCGCGCGCGCGTCGTCATGGCGCACCTCGGCTCGGGGGCCAGCCTGGCGGCCGTGCACGGAGGGCGGTGCGTCGATACGACGATGGGCTTCACGCCCAACTCCGGGGTTCCGATGAGCACCCGGTCGGGCGATCTGGATCCCGGGGTCATCGTGCACTTGCTGCGCGAAGGGCGATTCGGTGCGGAAGCGCTCGACGATCTGTTGAGCCGCAGATCGGGCCTGCTGGGCGTATCGGAGACCAGCGCCGACATGCGGGACCTGCTCGCGCGCCGGACGACCGATCCGCGGGCGCAAGACGCCGTCATGCTCTTCTGTCACCACGTGCGCAAGGCCATCGGGGGGCTTGCCGCCACGCTCGGCGGCGTCGATACGCTCGTCTTCTCCGGCGGAATCGGCGAGAACGCCCCGCCGGTTCGCGCGGAGATCCTGCGCGGCCTCGAGCACCTGGGCATGCGCGTCGACCGGGCCAGAAACGAAGCGTCGGGCCCCGTCATCTCCACCGACGCGAGCACGTGCACGGTGCGGGTCATCGCCACCGACGAGGAGTCGATCATCGCCCGGGAGACCGCGCGCGTGATCGGAGACGGCGTCGAGCGCTGACCCGCTGTCACGACGGGGCGTATTTCTTCAGCTCGAAGCGCGCGACCAGGCCCCGGTGCACCTCGTCGGGGCCGTCGGCGAGGCGCAGCACGCGGGCCATCGCCATCAGGTGTCCGAGCTCCGGGTCCGCGACGCCCTCGCCGCCGTGGATCTGGATGGCCGCGTCCACGACCATCTGCAAGACGTTCGGCGCGATGACCTTGATGGCCGACACGTCCATGATCGCGCCGAGGATGCCCTGGCGGTCGAGCGCCCACGCGGCCTTGAGCGTGAGCAGCCGCGCCTGCTCGATGGCCATCCGGCAGTTGGCGATGACGTCGCGGTTGCCTCCGAGGTTCGCGAGCGGCTTGCCGAACGCCACGCGTCCGGTCGCGCGCCGGCAGAGGCGCTCGAGCGCCCGCTCGGCGGCTCCGATGGCGCGCATGCAGTGGTGGATCCGCCCGGGACCGAGGCGCCCCTGGGCGATCTCGAAGCCCCGTCCCGGCCCGGCGATGACGTTGCTCTTCGGCACGCGGACGTCGGAAAAGACGATGTCGCCGTGCCCGTGCGGCTCGTCGAGGTGGCCGAAGACCGGGACCATGCGGACGATCTTCACGCCGGGCGCGTCGAGCGGGACGATCACCATCGAGTGGCGGCTGTGGCGCTCGGCTGCCGGGTCGGTCACCCCCATGAAGATGAGAAACTTGCACCGCGGGTCGCCGGCGCCGCTCGTCCACCATTTCTGCCCGTTGATGACCACATCGTCTCCGTGGATCGCGCACGTGGCCTGCATGTTCGTCGCGTCGCTCGAGGCGACGGCGGGCTCCGTCATCGCGAAGCCCGAGCGGATCTCCCCCCGCAGCAGCGGAAGGAGCCACCGCTCCTTCTGCTCGTCCGAGCCGTAGCGCACGAGGACCTCCGCGTTGCCGGTGTCGGGCGCGCTGCAGTTGAACACCTCCGGGGCGATGAAGCTCCGGCCCATGATCTCGGCGAGGGGCGCGTAGTCGCGGTTGTCGAGGCCCGCGCCGTGCTCGCTGTCCGGCAAGAAGAGGTTCCAGAGCCCCGCCTCCCTGGCCTGGGCCTTGAGCTGATCCATGATGGGCGGAATACGCCACTGGCGGAAGTCGGCGCTGTGGACAAGGCCTTCGTGATACGCCTTCTCGCCCGGGAGCACGCGCTCGCGAACGAAGCGGTCGACGCGGTCGATGTAGGTCCTGGCTTTCTCGCTGTGATCGAAATCCATAGGCCCAGTCTTAGCCCGGATCGGGGCGGTGCGATGTGCGTGGCGCTTGACGGGGCGTGCGTATTCGAGCGAGGAGGAAGATCATGAGATTTGCCGTCCGCCTCGCCCCGTTCGCGCTGCCCCTGCTGTTCGCCTGCGGGTCCCCCCCGCAGGCCGAGGCGCCGCGGTCCCTGTTGGTCAAGGTGTTGCCCGCCTCGTCCGCACCCGCGCCGGCGGCGGGCCCCTACGCGGGTCAGGGCGCCGACAGCATCCCGCCCGAGCTGCTCGAGAAGTACCGGCCGCGCCCCCTGCCGGCCGACACGAGGCGGCGCGTCGAATCGCTCATCGACATACGCGCTCCGGGCATCGGCCAGCTGAGCCCCGACGGCAAGACGGTGTACTTCGGCTGGAGCATCACGGGGATCGGCCAGGTGTGGAGGCTCGACAGGCCGAGCTCTTTCCCGCGGCAGCTCACCGCGGGCGAGGACAGCACGACCGCCGTCGCCGTCACGCCCGACGGCGCGTGGCTCGTCGTGCAGCGCGATCGCAAGGGCGAGGAGAACCCGGGCCTGTACCTGCAGCCGGCCGCGGGCGGGCCGCTCGTGCTCGTGCAGCACATCCCCAAGGTGCAGACGCTCTTCCAGAGGGTCTCGCCAAGCTCGAAGTACGTGTACTTCACGGCCAACGACAAGAAGGCCGACTCGTACGTCGTCTATCGATGGGACATCGCCAAGGCAGAGCGCGAGGTCGTCTTCGACAAGGACGGGCTGTGGCACGTGAGCGACATGCGCCCGGACGGGCGGCTGCTCTTGCGCAAGGAGACGGGAGCGCTCTCGGCCGAGTACTACGAGTGGGACCAGGCGCAGAGCCAGCTCACGCCGCTGTTCGGTCAGGACGAGAGAGAGGAATACGAGGCGCGCTACGCGGCGAAGGACGGCGAGATCCTCGTGCTCACGAACAAGGGCGGCGAGTTCCGTCACCTCTACTCGTGGACGGGCCCGGGGCAGCACACGACGCTCAGCGAAGACGTGAAGTTCGACGTCAGCTCGTTCGACATCGACGACAAGCGCACGCGGATCGTCTACACGCTCAACGAGGGGGGCTACCACCGCGCGCGCGCGATGGACGCGCGCACGTACAAGCCGATCGCTCTCCCGAAGCTGCCCGAGGCCGACCAGGTCTTCTTCGGTCCGACGACGCCGGACGGCCGCTTCACGACGCTCGGCGTCGACGACGGGCGCCACCCGATGCAGGGCTATGTCCTCGACTGGGCGAACGCCAGGCTCGAGGCGTGGGGCGCGCCGAGCACGCCGGAGGTCGACACGACGAGGTTCGCGCGCGCGCAGCTCGTCTCGTACAAGGCGCAGGACGGGACGAGCATTCCGGTGTTCGTCCGGCGCCCCGACAAGTGCTCTACCGACCCGTGCGCCGTCATCGTGGCGTTCCACGGAGGGCCCGAGGGGCAGGCGCTGCCTGGCTTCAGCGTGAGCGCGCAGATGTTCGTCGACGCCGGGTTCGTGTTCGTCGAGCCGAACGTGCGAGGGAGCGACGGCTACGGCAGGACGTGGTCGCACGCCGACGACGGGCCCAAGCGTCTGTCCACGATCACCGACATCGAGGACGCGGCGAGGTGGGCGAAGCAGATGTTCTCTTCGAACGGCAAGGACCCGAAGGTCGGCGTCTTCGGGGGGAGCTACGGGGGCTACTCGGTGCTCATGGCGATGACGATGTTCGCGGGCGCCTACGACGCGGGCGTGGACATCGTGGGCATCAGCGACCTGAGGACGTTCCTGCGCAACACGGCGCCCTACCGGCGCGTCCTTCGCATCTCCGAGTACGGCGACCCGGAGAAGGACGCCGAGGCCCTCGCGAAGCTCTCGCCGATGACGTACATCGACCGCGCGAAGGCGCCGCTGCTCATCGTGCAGGGGGCGAGCGATCCGCGCGTCCCGGCCGGAGAGTCCGTCCAGATCCACGACGCGCTCGAGAGGAAGGGCGTGCCGTGCGAGCTCACCCTCTTCGCCGACGAGGGCCACGGCGCGCAGAAGCGGGAGAACCGCGTCTACACGCTGGCGCAGTCGATCGCGTTCTTCCAGAAACACCTGCTCTAGACGGCGTTCGTGCGGACGGCGGCTGGTCGCCCGAGACAGCGATCACCCCAGGCGTTCACGTTCTTGAAGGACGAGAAGTCGTAGCCCCTGAACTTGAGCCACCCGAGGTAGCTGCTGATCGCGAGGTCGGCGAGCGAGAACGTGTCGTCCACGAGGTAGCTCCTTCCTGAGAGGGCGTGGTCGAGAATCT
>Ga0209415_10020429_pt1 | contig 10291 bp, 7 predicted proteins | sample PeaSoiSIISIP2007_FD_187696 | JGI IMG/M metagenome (GOLD analysis project Ga0209415, IMG submission 187696) | Peat soil microbial communities from Weissenstadt, Germany - SII-SIP-2007 (SPAdes) (version 2) | ecosystem: Environmental > Terrestrial > Soil > Wetlands > Peat | place: Germany...
GGCGCTGGCGCACGTGGACCCGGCGTTCGCCAAGTACCAGCTGATCCTGCTGTGCCGGGAGTGGTTCCAGCACCCGAGCGGGACGCTGCCCGCGTACGAGTGGAACTTCTCCGACGTCAACCCGCCGGTGCAGGCGTGGGCCGCGCTGGAGGTGTTCGCGGTCGACGAGGGCCGGGACCTCGAGTTCCTCTCCCGGGTCTTCGACAAGCTGCTGGTGAACTTCACCTGGTGGGTCAACCTGGAGGACGCCGGCGGCCGGAACGTGTACGAGGGCGGGTTCCTCGGCCTGGACAACATCGGGCCGCTGGACCGGTCGCGGCTGCCCGTGGGCGGCATCCTCGAGCAGTCCGACGCCACGGGCTGGATGGGTGCCTACGCGGTCGCGCTGGGCGGCATCGCCACCGTGCTGAGCCGGAGCGGGCAGCGGCCCGCGTCCGACCTGGTCGTGAAGTTCCTCGAGCACTTCGCCGCCATCCGCGACGCGCTGGACAGCCAGGGGCTGTGGGACGGCACCGACGGGTTCTACTACGACCGGCTGGTGACGCCGTCCGGGGAGCAGGTGCCGATCAAGGTCCGGTCGATGGTGGGCATGATCCCGCTGCTGGCCGCGGCGGTGGTCAGCGAGGCCGACCTCCGGCAGGCCCTGGTTTTGGGCAAGCAGTTCGCGGACCTGCTCGGCCGCGAGGACCTCGCCGATACGGCCGAGATGCGTGAGCACGGGATGCTGCGCGGGCTGGCGGGCGAGTCGCGGCTGCTGCTCTCGCTGGCCGGGCCGGGCCGGCTCACGCGGCTGATGGGCCGGCTGTTCGACGAGGGCGAGTTCCTGTCCCCGCACGGGCTGCGGGCCCTGTCGGCCTACCACCGCGCGCATCCGTACCGGCTCGAGGTCGACGGCGTCACGGCCAGCATCGACTACGAGCCCGCCGAGTCCACCACGGCGATGTTCGGCGGCAACTCCAACTGGCGCGGTCCGGTCTGGTTCCCGCTGAACTACCTGGTGATCAGCGCCCTGGAGCGGTACCACCGGTTCTTCGGCGACGACTTCACCATCGAGTACCCGACCGGATCCGGCACCTGGCTGACCCTGGACAAGGTGGCGATCGACCTGCAGGACCGGCTCATCTCGATCTTCACCCGCGGGCCGGACGGACGGCGGCCGTGCTTCGGCGGGACTTCGCTCCTGCAGGATGATCCGGCCTGGCGGGACAACCTGGTCTTCGGCGAGTACTTCCACGGCGACAACGCCGCGGCGCTCGGCGCCTCGCACCAGACCGGCTGGACGGGGCTGATCGCCGACGTCATCCGGCGGCGGTACGGCCTGGTCCGCTCGGTCGGCGACGTCGTCATGGTCCTCGGCCAGCAGAGCCGGGTCTGAGCGCCGCCGGCATGCCTTCCCGAGGGGCCGAGAGCGCCGTCGTCAACGCGGCCGGCCTGGTCCAGGGCATCGCGCTGGTCACCTTCCCGGCGGCCAGCACGATCTTCACCAGCCACAGCTCCTATGACCTGTCACACAGCCAGTACGGGGTCATGTTCGTGCCGCAGGTCGGCACGGCGATCGTCGCCTCGCTGCTCGGCGCCGGCCTGCTGTGGCCCGGCCTGGCCCGGCGGGCCAGCGAGAAGGCCCTGCTGCTGGCGGGCCTGGCGGCCGACCTGGCCTCGATGGCCCTGCTGATCGTGAGCTGGCTGGTCGTCCACCAGCACGCGGCGGCGTTCGGGCTGCTGCTCGGGGCGACGGCGTGCCTGGGCGCCGGGTTCGGGCTCGCGGTGCCGTCGCTCAACACGTTGGCCGCGGCGCTGCATCCGGCGGCGGCGGACAGATCGGTCCTGGTCTTGAACGCGCTGCTCGGCCTCGGTACGGCCCTCGCGCCGCTGTTCGTCGCGGCCTTCAACGGCCTCGGGTTCTGGATCGGGCTGCCGGTGCTCGCCGCCTGCCTGCTGGCCGGCCTGATCGGCGTCGGCCTGCGCCTGCCCCTGGACCCTGGTACGCACCGCCGGGCTCGGCCGGCGGCCCCGCGGCGCGGGATCCCGGCCGGGTTCTGGGTCTTCGCGGCGTTCGCCGTGCTCTACGGGTTCTGCGAGACGATGAACGGCAACTGGTCGCAGCTGGACGTCACGTCGCTGGGCGACAGGCCGGCGATCGCGTCGCTCGCGCTGACCGGCTTCTGGGCGGCGGTGACCGCCGGCCGGGTGCTGCTGGCCGCGATCCAGCGCTGGCTGCCGAGCCGGGCCGCCTACCACGGGCTGCCGTTCCTGCTCGCCGTCGCGTTCGTGCTCATCGCGGTCCTGCCGTCCCACGCCCCGGCCGCGGCGGTGGCCGCGTTCTGCCTGGCCGGGCTCGGCTGCTCGGCGCTGCTGCCGCTCACCATCAGCTTCGGGCAGCGCAAGCTCGCGGATCGCCAGGCGATGGTCGCGGGCGGGGTGATCGCCTGCTACCAGGCCGGCTACGGGCTCGCGGCGTTCGGGGTGGGCCCGCTGACCAGCGCGGGCGTCCGCCTGCCTGCGGTCTTCGCGGCCAGCGCGGTGGTGGCGGCCGTGATGGGCGGGCTGTCGCTGGCGGTGGCGCACCGCCAGCCGTCGCCCGCCACGGTGCACCCCCGGCCGCTGTAGCCGGCTCTTACGCGATCCGGGTCGGCGAGCACCTGCTCGAACGGATGGCCTGACGGCGGCTAATTCAGGAGCACGCAATAACATCGCTGATACAGGCTTGCGTCATCATCGGAACGGATCGGGCGTTCTGACGGTCCCCGGACCCGATGCCTGCCACCGTCGCCCACGCTCAGGTATTCAGCTGACGGAAATGATCTCGATCTGACGCGTGTCCAGGACTTCCCGGTAAGCAAGGAGATCATCTGGGTCACTGGTGAGGACCAGAGACGGGCTGTGCCATGCGGCCGCGACCATGACCAGGGCGTCTACCACATCGGGCTTCTTCCTGGGCGGGAGATGAGCCTTGCCGAGCATTCTTCCGGCGCGCTGGAAGTCGGCTCGCCGGTAGACGCGATGACAGGGCAGGCAGCCGATAATTCCTCGTTCCAGCCCGCGAATCGGGCCGATGTCATCCTTAGCCTGCAAGACCGTGCAGTCGTCAGCGAGGACGGAGAGCGCGTGCACGGCCGCCGGGCCATCTCGCCATACCTGGGTCAGGACCGGGCCGGTGATGATGGGGCGGTGCGGGGATGCCTTTAGCTCCTCATGGGCTGCGCGTGCCTTGATGTCCTTGTCGAGCAGTGCGATGAGCATCCCGGCGTCGTAGTAGACCGCGCGCTCGCCCGTCCGGGTGTCCGGGAAGTTTGCCAGCAGACCCCGGGCAGGCACGGTCAGGCGACCTTACCGGATCCGGCGGTGTCCGCAGCGATCTCGGCGTCGATGGTGGCGAACGACGCGGCGGCCTGATCATCGCGGATCATCTGCTGAACCGCGGCGGCGATCACGTAGGTGGAGATGTCCACTCCCGCCGCCTCGGCGTGGGCCCGGATACGGTCGTGGACCTCTTCTCTCGCGCTGATGCTGAATCGCTTCGTCGCCATGAACAAATGGTAACACGTAGTGTTACGCGTACCGGTGGACGCAGCCGACGCCAGCTGGATTGGCCGGTGTGAGGCCCGAGCGCTAGTTCATCAGGTCGTGCCAGGACTGTTCGGTCATGTCGACGTCGTAGTAGGAGGCGGCGCGGCGGATGTTCTCGAAGGCGAGGGCGCGGTCGGCGTCGGTTACGTCCTGGACCTGGTCGAACCGGCTGAGCGCGGAGCGCACATGGCTGGCTGAGGTCAGCGGCTCCTTGCGCTGGGCGGGGAAGGCGAACGCCGAGTCGGGCAGTTCGTTGCGCCCGGCGGCGTCCAGGGTGCCGCTGGACTGCTCGTCCTGCGACGGCGGCGCCCAGGTCGGGGACACATGCTGCTCGGCCATGGTCCTACGCTACAGGGCACGCGCGAGGTCGGGCCAGGCGGTGGATCCAACGCAGCGAGCGCCAGGTCTCAGGGTCCGAGGTCGACCGGGTCGCCGACCGCGACGCGGCCGGGCTCCACGGCCGAGCCGTAGACCCCGAACCGGGTGTCGCGTTCCCGCGCGATGGCGCGCAGGACCGCCGGGTCCCGGGCCAGCGTGACCGGGTCGATGGTGACCATCACGCACCGCTGGTCGCGCTGGTCCACCCGCATCCGCAGCTCGCCGATGCGCAGGACCCGGCCGACCCAGGCGTCCTCGGGGAAGTCGCGGCCGGGGGCATCCACCAGGAGATTGGGCCGGAACCGCCCGGCCGCCAAGCCGGTGCCGGCCACCCGGCCCCGGTCAGCCAGCCGGCCCCGGTCAGCCAGCCGGCCGAGGCTGGCCAGGGACTGAACGGTCAGCAGGGAGAGAGGGAACGTGTCGAACACCCCGCGGTTCTGCTTGATGACCCGCACGCCCGGCCCGAGCTCGGCCGCCAGCGCGGGGTCGGCCACGTCCAGCTCGCCGCCGCGGGGCGTGCGCACCAGGATCGGGGAGGCGTCGGGCCGGCCCGGTTCGGCGAAGCGGGGCCGGTAACGGGCCAGCTCGGGCCGTTCCCGCATCGTCAGCCACGGGAAGCCGCTGCGCACCTGCCCGTCACGGATGAACGCCCAGCGGCGATCACCCGCCAGGCCGTGCCACGAGACCTCGGCACCGTCCAGCTCCTCGCCCGCCATGGATTTCACCGGATACCGCCACAGCGCGACGACGCGACCCACCACGGTCATGACCGCCTCCATCGGCTCGAAGGCGCCCTTGCCGATGCGGTGGGTGTCGAGCGTGGCGGGCCATGGTCCGTCGCAGCGCCTCTCGACTCCACCAACATGCCACACCCGTGCGGCGCCGCGCTACGTCCTCTCCGCCCGGTTCCACGACCCCAGGACTCGGCGCTGTGTCACCGAGGCAGTACCAGGCGCTGCCGTACCTCATCGGCGGTCAGGTAGGCCATGGCCCGGGTCGCTGCGCAATTGCGCGGGACGTCTCCGCGGATTTGTCAAATCATCTGACTCGACGTTCCGATGAGTCATCGATGAACAGCATGTATGCAGTTTGGTAACATATCATCGAATGTATCGGCGACATAAGGATGATACGCGTTTTGTCCTGATTTGACGCCTTGGGCCGGGTAGACTCCATGACTTTTACCTGACTTGCGAAGCGGGCCGCCTCGCGCGCGCGTAAGACCGGGATTACGTCATGTGACGGATCTACGAATCGGAACTTTAGTGCCGGTCGAACTCTGGAGCCCCGCCCGCTGGCCGGCCCTGGGCGTGGTCGAGCCGGTGGCCGCGCTCGGTGCCGGCCCTGGGCGTGGTCGAGCCCGCTTAACCCTGAAGGTCCGCGCGGAACAGGCGGCCTGGGGAGGCTACCGGAAGATAAAGGAACTACGGAACATCGGGCACTGCTAACGATCTTCAATGGCGGGGGTTACCGGGTCGGGCCTGCTGTTACTGGAGGGGTTCAGCCGATGCCGCCCGCAGCCGGGCTAGCGATCCGGCGGCGGACAGGGCCCGGCCGGCGGCGATCCTCGGCCTGCGCCGCTGCACGGCCCGGGCCGCCACCAGGACATAGGTCACGGTGCTGAAGGTTTCGCTGGCGATCGCGTGCGCTGTCAGCTGCCGCGGGTGGCGCAGGCCCGACCGCACGCCGAAGACGACGCCGACGACGATCTGTGCAGGGATAAGGGCGGCCAGGGCGTTCTGCGATCGCTGGCTGAGGTGTGTTTGCGTCCCGGCGGTAGCCGGCGCCTCCGGGGGGAGGCGTGTGCCGGGCGTGCGGAGCAGGTCCCTGTGCTGCTGGGTGTTCTTTACCATCTCGGCCTGGGTCGGCGCTTCGGTGCTAAGGCCCCACGCCACCAGCCCGGAGCCGGCCGCGCTGGCCCACGCGGCCAGGGCCCGCTGCCGGCGGCCGGCGGCCCAGTGCCCGGCCCCGACGGCGGCCTGGGTCACCACCGGGGCGGCAGCGGACACCCATTCGAGGGTCCCGGAGGGCCTGGTCCCGTCCAGGGCCAAAAGAACCAGCTCCAGATGCAACCGGGCCTTGCTGTTATCGCGAGCCATCCCGGCATTGTCGCCCCGGCGGCGGGAGTACGCAAAGCTCCCGGGCTGCCGCCACCCGGACGCTGCCGCCCGGCGGGGCCAGGGCGCCAGTACTCAGGTCCGGCGCTGGCGGCGGGCGGGAGGCACGGGCTTCCAAGGGGCAGGCGGAGCGAAGGGCAAGCTCACCGAGGCGCAGGCCGCCGAGCTGGAAGAAGTCCTGGCCAGGGAGGGCTTCCTCGCGCCCGCGTACACCAACGTCACCTACCCGTTCCCGGTTGACCCGCCGCGGGTTCCGGACGCCAATCCGGCCAGCGAGTACCGGCGCCGGTTCGAGGTCCCGGCCGGCTTTCCGCTGGCGCGTGCCGTGCTGCGCTTTGAGGGGGTGGACTCCTGTTTCGCGGTGTGGCTCAACGGGGTGCGGCTCGGCGACGGCCAGGGCAGCCGGCTGCCGACCGAGTTCGACGTCTCCGGGACGCTGCGCTCCGGCCGGAACGTGCTGGCCGTCCGGGTGCACCAGTGGTCGGCGGGCAGCTACCTGGAAGACCAGGACATGTGGTGGCTGTCCGGGATCTTCCGCCCGGTGCAGATCGTGGCGCGGGGACTGGAGGACTTCTTCGTCCACGCGGACCTCGACCCGGGCAGCGGGCGGGGCACGCTGTCGGTGCAGACCACGGCCCCGGCCCGGCTCACCGTGCCCGAACTGGGCCTGACCGGCGCCGACCCGGCGGGCCCGCACGTGATCGAGGATGTCGAGCCGTGGTCCGACGAGCGGCCGCGGCTGTATGCGGGCGAGATCGCGGCCGGCGGCGAGCGCGTCGCGGTCAGCATCGGCTTCCGGCGGGTCGCCGCCGACGGCGGAGTGCTCACGGTCAACGGCGTGCCGGTCCTGCTGCGAGGCGTCAACCGGCACGAATGGGACCCGCGCACCGGCCGGGCGCTGTCGCAGGAGACGATGCTGGCCGACGTGCTGGCCATGAAACGGCACAACATCAACGCGGTGCGGACCAGCCACTATCCGCCCGACCCGCGCTTCCTCGACCTGTGCGACGCCTACGGGCTGTGGGTGATCGACGAGTGCGACCTGGAGACCCACGGGTTCCTCGCCGAGGCCTGGCGCGGCAACCCCAGCGACGAGGAGGCCTGGCGGGAGGCGTATCTCGACCGGGCGGCGCGCATGGTCGAGCGGGACAAGAACCACCCGTGCGTCATCGCCTGGTCACTGGGGAACGAGGCCGGGACCGGCGAGAACCTCGCGGCCATGGCCGCGTGGATCCGCGCCAGGGACGGCAGCAGGCTGATCCACTACGAGGGCGACCACGAGAACTGCTCCTACGCCGACGTGTACTCGAGGATGTACGTCGGCTACCCCGAGCTGGCCGCGCTCGGCCACCGGCAGGAACCGCGGACGGCCGACCCCCGCCACGACGCGCATCGCCGCGGGCTGCCGTTCCTGCTGTGCGAGTACGCGCACGCGATGGGCAACGGGCCCGGCGGCCTGCGCGACTACGCGGAGCTGTTCGAGGCGCATCCGCGGCTGGCCGGGGGGTTCGTCTGGGAGTGGATCGATCACGGCATCGCGCGGACCGCCGCCGACGGGAACCCGTATTCCGTGTACTACGCCTGCGGCGGTGACTTCGGCGAGGAGGTTCACGACGGGAACTTCGTCATCGATGGCCTGATGTTCCCCGATCGCACACCATCGCCCGGGCTGGGTGAGTACAAGAAGGTGGCCGAGCCGGTCCGGATCGGCGTCGACCCGCGGGCCCGGACGATCAGTGTCCGCAACCTGCACCACACCCGTGACACTGGGTACCTGCGATGGCAGTGGGTCGTGGAGGAGGAGGGTGCGGCGCTCGGCCGCGGTGAGCTGGCGGTGCCGGCCGTGCGGGCCGGGAGTGAGGCGCAGATGCCCTTGCGGGGATGCGCCGACGCGGTAGCGTGAGCGTCGTGGAGGGGCCGTGGCGGGTGTTCGTGAGCCATACTTCCGAGCTGCGCCGGTTCCCGCCGGACCGGTCGTTCGTGGCCGCGGCGGAGGAGGCCATCACCCGGGCGGGGGACGCGGTGATGGACATGGAGTATTTCACCGCCCGGGAGGACAAGCCGGCGGACTACTGCCGCCAGCAGGTGGGCCGGGCCGACGTGTACGTGGGGATCATCGGGTTCCGGTACGGGTCCCCGGTCCGGGATGACCCGGACCGGTCCTATACCGAGCTGGAATTCGATGCCGCGGCCGAGCTTGGCGTGCCCCGGCTGGTGTTCGTACTGGATGAGGGCGCGGTGCTGCCGTTGCCGCAGACGTGGCTGTCAGATCCGGACTACGCCGAGCGGCAGCGGGCGTTCCGGGCGCGGGTGGCCGGGGCCGGGATCACGGTCCAGCTGGTGAACTCTCCTGGTGACCTGGCGCTGCTGCTGTTCCAGGCGCTCGCGGAGCTGCGCCAGCGGATCGCGGAAAGCCTCGTGACGGGGCGGGACGGGCGGTCGGCCGGAGATGAGCCGGGGATGGCGGTGCGGCTTTCGCCGCGGCCGGTATTCCTGGCCGGGCGGGATGACCTGCTGGGCGAGCTGGATGCCCGGCTGGCGGCGCGGCGCGGGCCGGCGCCCGGGGTGGTGGTGCTGTCCGGGCTGGGCGGGGCGGGCAAGACCAGCGCGGCGGTGGAGTACGCATACCGGCAGCTGACCGGGTGCGGGGTGGTATGGGAGCTGGCGGCCGAGGAGCCGGCCGCACTGGCGGCCGGGTTCGGGGAGCTGGCCGCGCAGCTGGGCGTCCGGGACGGGGACCCGGTGGCGGGGGTGCATGCGGTGCTGGCCCGCCGTCCGGACTGGCTGCTGGTCTTCGACAACGTGCCGGGCCCGGCGGCGATCAGGGGGCTGGTGCCGCCGGTCGGCGGTGGCCGGGTGGTGATCACGAGCCAGTACGGGTTCTGGCCGGGCGGGCAGGGCCTGGAGGTGCCGGTGCTGGACCGGGCGGTGGCGGCGGCATTCTTGCTGGCCCGCACGGGAGCGGGCAGCGAGGAGGGGCAGGCGGCGGGCGAGCTGGCCGGGGAGCTGGGCGGGCTGCCGCTGGCGCTGGAGCAGGCCGCCGCGTATATGCAGGCTACCGGCCGGGGCCTGGGCGAGTACCTGGGGTTGTTCCGGGCGCGGCGGGCTGAGCTGCTGGGCCGTGGTGAGGTGGCCGGGTATGACAAGCGGGTGACCACGACCTGGGCGCTGGCCTTCGCCGAGCTCGACCACGCCGGGCCGACGGCCGGGTTGCTGCGGTTCGCGGCCTGCTGCGCGGCCGAGGACATCCCTGTCGATCTCTTTCTGCAGCGCCGGCCCGGGCTGGCCGCGGAGCTGGGCGGGCAGGTGGCGCCCTTGCTGGTGCCACTGCTGGACGATGAGCTGGCCCGGGATGAGGCGGTGGCCGGGCTGCGCCGGTACTCGCTGATCAGCGCGCCGCATGGTGGGCTGATCTCGGTGCACCGCCTGGTCCAGGCCATCACGCTGGCTCAGCTGCCCGGGGACGAGGCGGATGCCTGGCGGCAGGCCGCCGCCGCGGTGATCCAGGACGCGCTGCCCGACGACCCCCAGGAGCCGACGGCCTGGCCGGTGTTCGCCGTGTTGCTCCCGCACGCCCAGGCGGCCCTGGCCCCGGCCAGCGACGGCATGTTCACCATGGCCAACTATCTGGGCTATGGCGGCAACTATGCCGCGGCGCGGGACCTGATACAGCAGGTCTTCCGGGCCCGGGAGGCGAGCCTGGGTGCGGAGGATCCCGGGACGCTGACCGCCCGCGCCACGTTCGCCCACTGGACCGGGATGGCCGGGGATTCGGCCGGGGCCCGGGACCGGTACGCCGCGCTGATGCCGGTGGAGGAACGGGTCTTGGGCGCCGAGCACCCCGAGACGCTCACCACCCGCGCCAACCTGGCCCACTGGACCGGGGAGGCCGGGGATTCGGCCGCGGCCCGCGACCAGTACGCCGCGCTGGTACCGATCCGCGAACGGGTCTCAGGCCCCGAGCACTCCCAGACGCTCACCGCCCGCGCCAACCTGGCCTATTACACCGGACAGGCCGGGAATGCGGCCGCCGCCCGGGACCAGTTCGCCGCGCTGGTGCCGATCCGCGAACGGGTCTCGGGCCCCGAGCACCCCGACACGCTGAACGCCCGCGCCAACCTGGCCCGGTGGACCGGCGAGGCCGGGGATGGAGCCGCCGCCCGGGACCAGTGCGCCGCGCTGGTGCCGATCCGCGAACGGGTCTCAGGCCCCGAGCACCCCGACACGCT
>Ga0209415_10020430_pt1 | contig 10291 bp, 7 predicted proteins | sample PeaSoiSIISIP2007_FD_187696 | JGI IMG/M metagenome (GOLD analysis project Ga0209415, IMG submission 187696) | Peat soil microbial communities from Weissenstadt, Germany - SII-SIP-2007 (SPAdes) (version 2) | ecosystem: Environmental > Terrestrial > Soil > Wetlands > Peat | place: Germany...
CAGCGCTCCTGTCGGCCGAAATCGCCGGCACGGCGGGGCTGAACGACCGGCCCTTCGGCGTCAACCTGATCACCATGCATCCGCAGCTCATGGAGCTGATCGACGTATGCCTCGATCACAAAGTCGGTCATATCGTGCTGGCGGGCGGCCTGCCGCCCGGCGGCGCGATCCAGCGGGTGAAGCAGGGCCGAGCCAAGCTGATATGCTTTGCCCCGGCCCTGGTCCTGGCCAAGAAGCTGGTCCGCTCGGGCGCCGATGCGCTGATCATCGAGGGCATGGAAGCGGGCGGCCATATCGGACCGGTCGCCACTTCGGTGCTGGCCCAGGAGATACTGCCCGAAATCCGCGACGTGCCGGTCTTCGTCGCCGGCGGCATCGGCCGGGGCGAGGCGATCGTGGGATATCTGGAGATGGGGGCCTCCGGCGTGCAGCTGGGCACGCGGTTCGTCTGCGCCACGGAATCGATCGCCCATCCCCGCTTCAAGCAGGCCTTCATCCGCGCCTCGGCCAGGGATGCCGTGCCGTCGGTGCAGCTCGATGCGCGCTTTCCCGTTATCCCCGTGCGGGCGCTCGCCAATGCCGCCACCAAGCGCTTTGTCGAAACCCAGCGCGCGATCGTCGACAAGTTCAACCGAGGCGAGGTCGACCAGAAGGCGGCAATGCTGGAGATCGAGCATTTCTGGGCCGGCGCGCTACGCCGTGCTGTGATTGACGGTGACGTGGAGCAGGGCTCCCTGATGGCTGGCCAGAGCGTGGGCATGGTCACCTGCGAGCAGCCCACGGCCGAGATCCTGGAAGAACTGGCCGGTCAGGCCGTGCGAGCACTCGCCGCGCGCAGCCAGCCTCCGGCGGGAGTGGCCGACTGATGACCGCGGGTGCCGGCGGCGCGACCGGCGCCCGGCTGCTGTTGCGCCGTCTCAGGGTCCTGATGGCCGAGGGCGGCACGGCCGAGCACCGGCTCAACCAGATCGTGCGGGCCATCGCCGCCGGCATGGTGGCGGAGGTGTGCTCGGTCTACGTCATGCGGCCGGGCGAGGTGCTCGAGCTGTTCGCGACCGAGGGTCTGAAGGCCGAGGCGGTCCACCACACGCGGCTCAGGGTCGGCGAGGGTCTGGTGGGCGACATCGCCAGCCATGCCAGGCCCTTGGCGCTCGCCGATGCCCAGTCCCATCCCAACTTTGCCTATCGCCCTGAGACTGGCGAGGAAATCTACAAGTCGCTGATGGGCGTGCCGATGCTGCGCAGCGGACGGGTGCTGGGCGTGCTGGCGGTCCAGAACCGAACCGCGAGGCAATATACCGAGGAGGAGGTCGAGGCGCTGCAGACGACCGCCATGGTGGTGGCGGAGCTGGTAGCGAGCGGAGAGCTCGTGCCCCGGGCGGAAACCCGGCCGGCCGAGGGCATCGGCCTGCTGCCGACCCGTCTGGAGGGCCTGAGCCTCTGCGCCGGGCTCGCCATCGGGCGGGCCTTCCTCCACAAGCCACGCCCCGGCCTTGCCCAGATCATGGCCGAAAATCCTGTGGCCGAGCGCAGCCGCCTCAGTGAGGCATTGGCGGGGCTCAACCGCGACCTCGACGATCTGTTGGCCCGGGCGGAATTCGCCGACGGCGGTGAACATCGCGATATCCTCGAGGCCTATCGCATGTTCGCCCGCGACCGGGGCTGGCGTCAGCGTCTGGACGAGGCGATCGCGACCGGTCTCTCGGCCGAAGGCGCGGTGCTGAAGGTCCAGAACGATGCCCGAGCCCATATGGCCCAGGTCCTGGATCCCTATTTGCGCGAGCGGCTGGCGGATTTCGATCATCTGGCCGACCGGTTGCTGCGCCACCTCGCCGGCGGCATCCCGGCAACCGAGCTGCCGGAAAAGGCCGTGCTGGTGGCGCGCATCCTGGGACCGGCCGAGCTGCTCGAGTTCGATCGCAAACGCCTGCGCGCGCTGGTGCTGGAGGAGGGTTCCCCCACGGCCCACGTGGCCATCGTCGCCCGTGCCCTCGACCTGCCGGTGCTGGGCAGGGTCGAGGGTGCCCTGTCCCGGATCGAAACCGGCGACCGGCTGGTGGTCGATGCCGACAACGGCCAGGTGTTCGTGCGGCCCGGCGAGGATGTCGAGGCCCAGGTGGCCGCCAGCATGTCGTTCAAGGCCCAGCGCCGCCAGGCCGTCGTCGCCATGCGGGGCCTGCCGTCGGTCAGCCGCGACGGCGTTGAAGTCTCGTTGTCGATCAATGCCGGCCTGCTCATCGATATGCAGCAACTGACCATGAGCGGCGCCGATGGCGTGGGCCTCTACCGGACCGAAATCGCCTTCATGGTCCGCGACCGCTTCCCCGACGTGGTCCAGCAGACCGAGTTCTATCGCCGCATTTACGAGCAGGCGGCGGGTAAGCCAGTAGTCTTCCGCACCCTGGACGTGGGCGGCGACAAGGTGCTGCCTTATTGGCCGCGCTCGGGCGAGGAGAACCCGGCGATCGGCTGGCGGGCGCTGCGCATCGGACTCGACCTGCCGAACCTGCTGCGCCACCAGCTGCGTGCCCTGATCGTGGCGGCTGCCGGCCGGCCGCTCGAGATCATGTTTCCCATGATCGCCACCCCCGCCGAGTTCGCCGATGCCAAGGGCATCGCGATGCTTGAACTCGAGCGCGCCAGGGGTCGGGGCCAACCCCTGCCCGAGCCGCTGCGCGTGGGCGCCATGCTGGAGGTCCCCTCGTTGATCTGGCAGCTGCCTGCCTTGCTCCGCGAGGCCGACTTCGTCTCCGTCGGCAGCAATGACCTGGCCCAGTTCATGTTCGCCAGCGATCGGGGCAACCCCCGGATGGCCGGGCGCTATGACGCCCTGTCTCCGGCCATGCTGACGGCGCTGGCCGAGGTCTGCCGCCACTGCCGGGCTGCGAACCGGCCCCTTTCGGTATGCGGTGAGATGGCTGGCCACCCGCTTGAAGCCATGGCGCTGCTGGCCATTGGTCTCAATCGGCTCTCCATGGCCCCGTCCGCAGTCGGCGGGGTGAAATCCATGTTGCGTAGCCTCGATATCGGGCGTCTGTCGTCCTATGTCGGCGGGCTGATGACCCGGCCGCAGACAAGCATCCGCCACGAGCTCGCGGCCTATGCCCGCGACCACGGCGTGGTGATCTAAAAGCGCGATATTTCCATCTTGCGATTGCTCACACCGACCGCGATTTGGTAGAACTCGCCCTGTACACATCCCACCCCAAGGCGCCCGAAATCGGGCGCTGGGTGACAGGCCCTGGCAGCTGCCCCCTGGGCGCTGGAAAGGGAACGCCCGCGCAGGGTCCAGGCGTGATCTAGATGGAACCGCAATACAAGGTCGAACCGTCCTTGGGTGAGAGCAGCCAGTCCGCGGACGATGAGCTGCCGGCCGCGCGGCTTGGCGTGGGCGAGATCCTGCGTCAGAAGCGCGAAAGCTTTCGCCAGGATCTGCCGACGGTCGCTGCCCAGCTGCACATCCGCCTCGCCTATCTGAAGGCAATAGAGGAGGGTCGGTTCAAGGACCTTCCCGGCATGACCTACGCCTCGGGGTTTGTGCGCAGCTATGCCGACTATCTTGGCCTCGACGGCGAGGAAATGGTCCGGCTGTTCCATGAGGAAGTGGCGGGCGTCACCCGCCAGGTGCAGCTCAATTTCCCGTCTCTTGCCGCGGAGGGGCGGATCCCGGGCGGCGCCGTGCTGATGCTCTCGGCCTTGCTTGCCTTGATGGCCTATGGCGTCTGGTACTATCTGGCCGACCGCCAGAAGAATTTCTTCGATCTGGTACCCGAAGTGCCCTCCCAGCTTCGCGCCCTGCTGGGCAAGGAGGCGCCGCCGCCGGGCGCACCCATTCATAGCGTACAGGTCCCGAAGACGGTCAATCAGACTGCCTCGACGCCGGGTTCGAGTCCGCCGGCATCGACCGTTGCCAGTGCTGCCGGCACATCGCTCGGCGCCGTGCCTCCGGCAAAGAGCGCGCCGGCTGCTCCTCCGCCTCCGCCGCCCCCGCCGGCCACCAGCGTGCTGGTGGCGCCGGGTGACCTGGCGCCATTGCCGTCGGAACTTGCCGCCTTCATCGAGACCGTTTCGACCCCAGGTCCGGTAACTCCGGCCGAGCCCCAGCCGCAAGTCGTTGTGGCCAATCCGGGGGCCCGCATCCGCGTGGTGGCCCATATGGACAGCTGGGTCCAGATCAACGATAAGGCTGGCAAGAGCTACTATGCCGCGATCTTGCGTACCAACCAGGCGATCGAGGTGCCCAATCAGCCGGGTCTGACGCTCTCCACCGGCAATATCGGCGGGATCGAGATTCTGGTCGATGGCCAGGCTTTGCCGGCCATGGGCCCGATCGGACTGGTGAAGCGGGATCTGCCCCTCGATCCGGCTGGATTGAAGACGGCTGCCGCCCAATAGATTGAAGCCCGGCCACAAGATCTACTGCGAGGAAAGAAAGTCCGATGAGCATCCGCCCCTATCGCGACATTCAGCGCCGGAAGAGCCGGCAGATCCATGTCGGCAAGGTGCCGGTCGGCGGCGATGCGCCGATCACGGTCCAGTCGATGACCAACACCCTTACCGACGATGCCGCGGCGACGATCGCCCAGATCCGTGCCCTCGAGGAAGCCGGGGCCGACATCGTGCGCGTCTCCTGCCCGGACGAGGCGTCGACCGCGGCTCTCTCGACCATCGTCAAGGCCTCAAACGTGCCGATCGTTGCCGATATCCATTTCCACTACAAACGCGCGATCGAAGCGGCCAAGGCGGGTGCCGCCTGCCTGCGCATCAACCCGGGCAATATCGGCTCGGCCGAGCGCGTGCGCGAAGTGATCAAGGCCGCCAAGGACTACGGCTGCTCCATGCGCATCGGGGTCAATGCCGGCAGCCTGGAGCGCGACCTCCTGGAGAAGTACGGTGAGCCTTGCCCCGAGGCCATGGTGGAGAGCGCGTTGGACCATGCGCGCATCCTCGAGGACAATGACTTCCGCGAGTTCAAGATCAGCGTCAAGGCGTCCGACGTGTTTCTCGCCGTCGCCGCCTATCAGGGCTTGGCCGAGGCCTGCGACTATCCGCTTCACCTCGGCATTACCGAGGCGGGCGGCATGCGTAGCGGCTCGGTCAAGTCGGCCATCGGCATGGGCTCCCTCCTCTGGGCCGGGATCGGCGATACGATCCGGGTTTCGCTCTCCGCCGACCCGGTGGAAGAGATCAAGGTCGGTTTCGACATGCTGAAGTCGCTGGGGCTGCGCCACCGCGGGGTCAACGTCATCTCCTGCCCATCCTGCGCCCGCCAGCAGTTCGACGTGATCAGCACCGTCGCCGTGCTGGAGCAGCGCCTCGCTCATATCTCGACGCCCATGACCGTCTCGGTCATCGGCTGCGTGGTGAACGGCCCCGGCGAGGCGCGGGAGACCGACATCGGCTTCACCGGCGGCGGCAACGGAACTCATCAGGTCTATCTCAACGGCCTGCCGGATCACCGTCTGAAGGATACCAATATCGTCGACCATCTCGTCGCGATGATCGAGAAGAAGGCGGCGGAGATCGAGGCTGCCAAGGCTGCCGAGACAAGCGCCGCCTGATCGGGAGCCTCTGACATTGTCGGACTTGCAGCCGGTTCGCGGCACGCACGATTTATTGCCTGAGGACATGCGCCGGCACCGGCGTGTCGTCGAGACTGCGCGTGCGGTCGCCGAGCGCTATGGCTATCTCGAGATGGCGACGCCGATTTTCGAGTTTTCCGAAGTCTTCAAGCGCACGCTGGGCGATACCTCCGATATCGTCACGAAAGAGATGTACAGCCTCACCGACAAGGGCGGCGAGGCGTTGACGCTGCGGCCCGAAGCGACCGCGGGCATTGCGCGCGCCCTCATCTCCGGCGGCTTGAGCCAGCATCTGCCGTTGAAGTGTTTCTGCGCCGGGCCGATGTTCCGATACGAACGGCCGCAGAAAGGCCGGCTGCGCCAATTTCACCAGATCGACATCGAGCTCCTGGGCGTTGCCCAGCCGGCCGGCGATGTCGAAGTCATTGCCTGCGGGGCCGCGATCCTGCGTGAGCTCGGCGTATTCGAGCGCACCTCCCTCGAACTCAACACGCTCGGCGACGGCGAAAGCCGGGCCGCATACCGCGCGGCCCTCGTCGGCTACTTCGCCGCCCATCGCGACCGGCTCTCGGTCGAAAGCCGTGAGCGCCTGGAGCGCAATCCGCTGCGCATCCTCGATTCCAAGGATCCCGCCGACCGGGCCGTGATCATGGACGCGCCACGGTTCGGAGAATATCTGAACCAGCAAAGCCAGGATTTCTTCGCCGCGGTGACCGAAGGCCTGGACGCGCTTGGCATCGCCTATCAGCGCAATCCCCTGCTGGTGCGAGGGCTCGACTACTATTGCCACACGGCCTTCGAGTTCGTCACCACGGAGCTGGGCGCGCAGGGCACGGTGATGGGCGGTGGACGGTATGATGGGTTGGTCGAAATCATGGGTGGCCCGGCCACGCCCGGCATCGGCTGGGCGGCGGGAATCGAGCGCATCGCCATGATGCTGGCTGAGACGCCGCCTGCCAGGCGGGCGCTCGCGGTCGTGCCCGTCGGCCATGGCGCCGAGAAACCCGCCGTCATATTGGCCGAACGGCTGCGCCGCGCCGGCTACGCAGTTGAGCTTGGCTACGGTGGCAATCTCGGCAAGCGTCTGAAGCGAGCCGACAAGCTCGGCGCCGCGGCGGCCATCATCCTGGGAGAGAACGAGCTGGCGAAAGCAGTCGCCAGCTTGCGCGACCTCGACAGCGGCGAGCAGACGACGGTGCCGCTGGCCGATCTCGAGGAGCGCCTCGCCCGTTACCGTTAGCGGCCTCGTTTCTTCAGCCGGCATGGCCGACTTCCTCGTCATCGGGGTCAATCATCGCAGCGGTACGGCGGCGCTACGCGAAGCGCTCTATGTCGAAGAGTCGCGGCAGCCGGAGCTGCTCGCCCGTCTGAAAGCAGCCGGTCTCTCGGAGGCGATCTTTCTTTCGACCTGCGACCGCAGCGAGGTTCAGGCCGTCGCAGCCGATCCCGAAGCTGCAGTGGTCGCCGTGCGCCAGGCCTTCGCTGGCCAGGCCCGCGTCCCCGAGGAGGAAGTGGCGGCGCAGTCCTATAGGTTCGCCGGTGCCGAGGCGCTGCGCCATGTCTTTGCGGTGGCTGCCTCCCTCGACAGCCAGGTGATCGGCGAGCCGCAGGTCCTGGGCCAAGTCAAGGAGGCCCATCGCCTGGCTCAGGCGGCGGGGCTCGCCGGCGGGCGCCTCGAAGAAGCATTGCAGGCGGCCTACGCCACGGCCAAGCGGGTGCGCAGCGAGACCGGGCTCGCCGAACAGCCGATATCCATCGCCGCGGTAGTGGTCGGTCTAGCACGCCAGCTTCACGGCGATCTCTCGCGCGCCCGAGGGCTTCTGATCGGCACCGGCGAAATGGGCGATCTGGTCGTCGAACAATTGCGGCGGGCGGGTCTCAGCGGCGTGACGGTCGCCCATCCTTCGGCGCGCCGCGCCGAATTGGCCGCGCGTCGGTATGGCGGCCATCATATGACCCTGGGCGAGCTCGACGATGGGCTCGCCGCGGCGGACGTGGTCGTGGGCGCGCTCGGTTCCGGGCGGCCCGTGGTGACGGCGCTGGCCATGGATCGGGCGATTCGGACCCGGCGGCGCCGGCCGGTCCTGCTGATCGACGTGGCGATTCCCGCCGATATCGATCCTGCCGTCGACCGGCTGGACGACGTCTTTCGCTATGAGCTCGACGACCTGGAGCGCGCCGCCATGCGGGGGCGCTCGACCCGCGCATCGGCTGCGACCGCTGCCTGGGCCCTGATCGACGAGGCGGTGGCGGCCTTCCTGGGGCGCCAGGCGGCGCGGACGGCGGATCCGCTCATCGTCGCACTCCGCCGACGCTTCGAGGCGACCCGGCATGCGGTCCTGGCCGAGGGGCCGAGCGATGCGGCCACGGCAACGCGCCTGCTGATCAACCGGCTGCTCCACGAGCCATCGGCCGAATTGCGCAATCTAGGGACGGTGCCGGCCGAGCGCGAGGCGACGGAACGATTGCTCACGCGGCTCTTCCACTTGGCGCCGGATGACCCTAAAGAGGGCCCATGAGTCTCGATCACAGGCTGGCAAGGGTCGTGAAGCGCCACGCGGAGCTGGGCGCGCAGATGGCAAGCGAAGGGCGCAAGGAAGCGCAGGAGATCGCCCGGCTTTCGCGTGAATATGCCGAACTCAGCCCCACGGTCGAGCGGATCCTCGACCTGCAGCGGGCGCAGCAGGAGTTGGCCGATCTCGCCCAGCTGGTCAAGGACGCCGGCGGCGACGCCGAGATGCGCTCCATGGCCGAGGACGAGCTCAGAACCTTGAAGCAGCGGATCCCGATCCTTGAGCAGGAAGTGAAGCTGGCCCTGCTGCCCAAGGACGAAGCCGACGAGCGCAATGCGATCCTCGAAGTCCGCGCCGGGACCGGGGGCGAGGAAGCGGCCCTCTTCGCGGCCGAGCTCTTTCGCATGTATACGCGTTATGCCGAGGGGCATGGCTGGCGGGTCGACGTGCTGGGCATCAGCGATAGCGGCCTCGGCGGCTACCGGGAAGCCTCCATGGAAGTGAGCGGCCGGGGCGTCTTCGCACGGCTCAAATACGAATCCGGCGTCCATCGCGTTCAGCGCGTGCCGGCGACGGAAGCGAGCGGGCGCATCCACACCTCGGCCGCGACGGTCGCCGTGCTGCCCGAAGCCGAGGAGGTGGACGTCCACATCGACGACAAGGATCTGCGCATCGACGTCTTTCGCTCGAGCGGGCCGGGCGGCCAGTCCGTCAACACGACGGACAGCGCCGTGCGCATCACCCATCTGCCGACCGGTCTGGTCGTGCAGCAGCAGGACGAAAAGTCCCAGCACAAGAACAAGGCCAAGGCTCTCAAAGTTCTGCGGGCGAGGCTCTACGAACAGGAGCGCAGCCGGCGCGATGCCGAGCGGGCCGCGTCGCGAAAGAGCCAAGTCGGCAGCGGCGACCGGTCCGAGCGTATCCGGACCTATAACTTTCCTCAGGGCCGCGTGACCGATCATCGGATCAACCTGACCCTCTACAAGATCGACAAGGTGATGTCCGGCGAAGCCCTGGATGAGATCATCGATGCGCTCGCCGCCGACGATCAGGCAACGCGCCTGGCGGAGGTTGAATGAGCGATCTCGCAGGCGCCATAGCCGCCACCGCTGCCACGCTGGCCGAGGCGGGCATCGCCGACGCGCGCCACGAGGCGCGGCTGCTGGTGATCGAGGCAACGGGCTTCGCGCCCACGACCCTGATCGCCGAGCCGCGACGTTCTGTCGCGGACCAAGAGGCCGACCGATTGGCGACCCTGGTTGCCCGCCGCGCGGCACGCGAACCGCTATCCCGGGTGGTCGGCCGGCGGGAATTCTGGAGTCTGCGCTTTGCCCTGACGGCCGACACCCTGGACCCGCGCCCCGACAGCGAGACGCTTGTGGCGGCCGCCCTCGAAACGGTGCGCAAGACTGGCGGACGGGATCGCACGCTTGCCGTTCTTGACCTCGGAACCGGCAGCGGCTGCCTGTTGCTGGCCCTCCTCAGCGAGCTCCCGTTGGCCACCGGGCTCGGCATCGATATCAGCGACGGCGCCCTGGCTGCGGCGGAGGCCAACGCCAGATCGTTGGGGCTTGCCAGCAGGGCGAATTTCGCTCGGGGCGACTGGGGCCGAGGCTTGGCCGAGCAGTTCGACCTTATTCTGTGCAATCCCCCCTATATTCCGGTGGGCGAGATCGCTGGCCTGGAGCCCGAAGTCGCCCGGTTCGAACCGGCATTGGCTTTGGCGGGCGGGCCGGATGGGTTGGCAGCTTATCGGCGCCTGGCGGTGGAGTTGCCGCAACTGCTCGCCGGGAGCGGGCGCGCCTTCATCGAAGTCGGCGCGGGCCAGGCTGACGCGGTGGAAGCGATCCTCGCCGAAGGCGGTTTGAGGCCTATGGGCCATCGGTCCGACCTGGCCAACCGGCCGCGCTGCCTCATCTTTGGCCCGTCGATAGACCCGCAAAAAACTATTGGAAAAGGTCCGGCGAACGACTAGTTTGACTGCGACGGAACACGCCGCTTCGGCCCAAGGCGCCGAGAGGCGAGCTGATCACCCCCTGACAAGAGACCTCCGGCCAATGTGCCGCGCGTGACCTTAGGTTCGCAGCGGTAGGTCCGGAAGCGGGGGTCCCAGTCACAGAACGATGTGAGCAAGCATGAGACAAGGTCCCAACCCCAGGCGTTCGCGCGGGAGGGGTCCGCGCAAGCCGCATAATC